>Ga0335075_10006944_pt1 | contig 17460 bp, 15 predicted proteins | sample Lox_Sample_24_FD_206723 | JGI IMG/M metagenome (GOLD analysis project Ga0335075, IMG submission 206723) | Soil microbial communities from Loxahatchee National Wildlife Refuge, Florida, United States - Lox_Sample_2.4 | ecosystem: Environmental > Terrestrial > Soil > Wetlands | place: USA...
CAAGCGGTCGAGAAACCATCGCCATGCCGGACGTCATCGAAGGGTTACGTGTGAGCCTGATCTGGCGGTTGCTCGTCGATGCGGTGGCCGCCGGTGAAGCGAGACGCCAGATGGCGCGGGCCGTGCTGACCGATCTGGCGGCACGACCGGTCGGGGATCGCTCATGACGACGCCATGGACGCCGCGGTTTGGCGTCCACCCCGAAGGCGATGGGGCCCGCGTGCGCGTGTGTGCGCCGGGCGCCTCGCGCGTACAGGTGCATCCCGAGAACGGTGACGTCGTCGCACTCGAGGCCATGGGCCAGGGTGTGTTCGAAGGCCGGATCGGCGGCCTCGCTCCGGGGCGCCGCTACAAAGTGCAGGTCGACGACCATCAGCCCTGGCCGGATCCGTGGTCGCGCTGCCAGCCAGAGGGTGTTCACGCGGCGTCGGTGGTCATCGACCCGGCGCAGTTCACGTGGACCGACGCCGGCTGGACGGGCGTGCCACGCGAGCAACTCGTCATCTACGAGCTGCACGTCGGAACGTTCACGCGCGAAGGCACGTTCGCCGCGGCCACCGCGCGGCTCCCGGAACTGGCGGCGCTCGGCGTGACGGCGATCGAGCTGATGCCGATCGCTGCGTTCCCCGGCACACGCAACTGGGGATACGACGGCGGCAGCTGGTTCGCGCCTGCCGCCGCATACGGGCATCCGGACGACCTGCGCGCGCTGATCGACGCCGCGCACGCGCTCGGCCTCGCCGTGCTGCTCGACGTGGTCTACAACCACCTCGGACCGGACGGCGCGTACCTCGCGGCCTTCATGCCGACGTTCTTCACCGATCGGCATCACACGCCGTGGGGACGGGCGATCAATCTCGATGGGCCTGGATCGGCGGAGGTCCGCCGGATCATCTGCGACAACGCGCTGTCCTGGCTGCACGAGTACCACCTCGATGGCCTGCGCCTCGACGCCACGCACGCGCTCATCGACACGAGCGACGAGCACGTGCTCGCGCAGCTGGCGCGCGAGGTGGCGACGGAGGTCACCGGCCGACACGTCCACCTGATCGCCGAAGACGAACGCAACTTCGCCCCACTGATGCTGCCGCTCGATGGCGGCGGCTCCGGTCTCACCGGCGTGTGGGCCGACGATTTCCATCACGCGATGCGTCGACGACTGGCCGGCGATCACGAAGCCTGGTTCTCGGACTTCGACGGGTCGACACGCGAGGTCGCCACGGCGCTCGCGCGGGGCTGGGTGTTCAGTGGCCAGACCAGCCCGCGGTCCGGCAAGCCGCGCGGGACGTCGCCGGACGCGCTCCCCCTCGAGGCGTTCGTCATCTGCCTCCAGAACCACGACCAGATCGGCAACCGCGCGCATGGCGACCGGCTGCACCACCAGATCGACGCCACGGCGTGGCTCGCGGCGAGCACGGTGCTCCTGACGTCTCCAGAGACGCCGCTGCTGTTCATGGGCCAGGAGTGGGCGGCATCGACGCCGTTCCTGTTCTTCACCGACCACGAGCCGACGCTCGGCGCGCAGGTCGTGGCCGGGCGTCGGGAAGAGTTCGGTCGATTCGCCGCGTTCGCCGATCCACTGGTCCGTGAGCAGATTCCCGATCCGCAGGCCGTGTCGACGTTCGACGCGAGCATCCTCGACTGGTCCGAGCGCGACACGTCACCTCACGCCGACGCACTCGCCGCAACCACGCGGTTGCTCGAGATCCGTCGCGCGCACGTGTCCAGCGCATCGCGCCGGCGCGATCGCATACACGCGGTCGCACCGGACGATCACATCGTCATGGTGGCGCAGCGATCGACGACCGGCGGCATGCTGCTGACGGTCGCCGACCTCACCGGCGAGGGCGTAAGACGCGTCGCAGTGCCGGCCGCCATCGAATCTTCACCGAGCGTCGAGGTGCTCTTCTCCACACATCCCGATGTGCGGGTCGAGACATCGCGCGACGCCGACGCGGGCGGCCTCGTGCTGTCCATCACCGACATCTCCTCCGAGCCGTTCGGGCTCGTCATTCATCTGACCGGAGTTCCCCTGTGACGATGGCCGTGCCGGCGTGGACGCCGGCCACCACGTATCGACTGCAGCTTGGTCCCGACTTCACGTTCTCGGACGCGACGGCACTCACGCCTTACCTGGCGAGCCTCGGCATCGACACGCTCTACCTGTCGCCGATGCTCCGCGCCAGGCCCGGCAGCACGCACGGCTACGACATCGTCGACCACGCGACGCTGAACCCCGACCTCGGCACCGAGGACGACCTGCGCAAGCTCGCCGAAGCGGCGAAGGCGCACGGCATGCGGATCATGTCGGACATCGTGCCCAATCACATGGGCGTGGATCCGCAGGCCAATCCGTGGTGGCGTGAAGTGCTGGAGAACGGCCCGTGCTCACCCTACGCCGAGTACTTCGACATCGACTGGGACCCGGTCACGCCGCACCTGCGCATGAAGGTGCTCCTGCCGATCCTGGGCGATCAGTACGGCACCGTGCTCGAGCGTGGCGAGTTGCTCGTGGAATACGAGGACGGGCGCCTGTGGCTGCGCTACTACGACCACCGGCTGCCGATCAATCCACGCCAGACGCCGCTGGTGCTGCGCCACGCACTTCCACCGCTGCGTGAAGCGCTCGGCGAAGACCACGCGGGTGTGATCGAGTTCCTCAGCATTCTCGAGGGCCTCCACAACCTGCCGCCGTACACGGACACGCATCCGGAGCGGATTGCCGTACGGCAGCGCGAGAAGGAAGTGCTGCGCGGTCGTCTCATCCGTCTGATCGAGGAGACGCCGGTCGTCGTCGAGGCGATTGGCCAGGCCGTGGCGCAGGTGAACGGCACACCGGGCTATCCGGCGTCGTTCGACGAGTTGCACGGGTTGCTCGAAGCGCAGCCGTATCGGCTGGCGTCGTGGCGGACGGCCGTCGACGAGATCAATTACCGCCGCTTCTTCGACGTCAATGAACTCGCCGGCGTACGGGTGGAACACGAGGCCGTCTTCCAGGCGACCCACGAGTCCATCGGACGCTGGCTCGCCGACGGGCTGGTCCACGCCCTGCGCCTCGATCATCCCGACGGCCTGTTCGACCCGGCGGCCTATTTCGCGCGGCTGCAGCAGCTGGTGCGCGACACCACCGGCGCGGCGCAGCCGTTGTACGTGGTCGCCGAGAAGATCCTGTCGGGTGACGAGGGCCTGCGCGACGACTGGCAGGTGCACGGAACGACCGGCTACGGCGCACTCAACGAGATCAACGGCCTGTTCCTCGATCCGACCGGCATGCGCGCGCTGCGCCGCCTGTATGGCAGGACGACCGGGCTGCGCGAGCCGATCGAGGAGATCGTCTACGACGCCAAGAAGCTGATCATGAACACCGCGATGTCGAGTGAGCTGGGCGTGCTCACCGATGCGCTCGGCCGCCTCTCACGCAGCGATCGCCACACGCGCGACTTCACGCTCAACAGCCTGCGCGACCTGATCGTCGAGTACGTGGCGTGCATGCCGGTGTATCGCACCTACGTGAGCCCGCGCGGCTGGACCGAGGCCGACGCCGACATCATCGACCGGACGATCGCGGAGGCGCAGCGTCGCAACCCGGCGATGGAGCGGTCGCTGTTCCACTTCCTGCGCACGGTCCTGCTGTCGGCGCCGCCCTCCGAGGGCGCCTCGTCGGCAGACAGCGCGATGCACGAGCGTCGCCTGACGTTCGCCATGAAGCTGCAGCAGTACACGGGGCCGGTCCAGGCCAAGGGGTTCGAGGACACGACCTTCTATCGGTACAACGCCCTGGTCTCGACCAACGAGGTCGGCGGCGAACCGGCGCACGCGGTCCATTCGGTCGATCAGGTGCACGCCATCTACGTCGCGCGACAGCGTGACTGGCCGGGCGAGATGACGACCCTGTCGACGCACGACACCAAGCTCGGGGAGGACGTGCGGGCCCGCATCAACGCGCTGACCGAGAGTTACGACAGCTGGCGCGAAGCGGTGGGACGTGCGATGCGCGCATCAGCGTCGGCGCGGACGTTGCTCGGCGGCACGTGGGCCCCCGATCGCAACGACGAGTACCGCTTCCTGCAGGTGCTGGTCGGCTGCTGGCCACCCGACCTGCCCGTGCACGCACCGGCCCCGACCGCACTCGCCGAGCGCCTCAAGGCCTACATGCTGAAGGCGATTCGCGAAGCCAAGCGTCATACCAGCTGGCTCACGCAGAACGAGGCGTACGAGCAGGCCACGCTGGCCTACGTCGACGACGTGCTGACGGGTGCGCCGGCACAGCGCGTACTCGCGGCGCTGCGGCCGCTGGTCGAACGCCTCGGCATCCGTGGCGTCTCGAACTCGCTGGCGCAAACGGTGTTGAAGCTGACGCTGCCAGGCGTGCCCGACACGTACCAGGGCACCGAAGGCTGGAAGTTCGATCTCGTCGATCCAGACAACCGGCGGCGAGTGCCGTTCGTCGAGCTGCACGAGCGGCTCGACGGCCTCGACGCGATTCGCCATGCGGGCGGCGACATCAGTCCGAATGTCACCGAGTGGCGCGACGGCTGGCAGGATGGCCGCATCAAGCTGCACGTCGCCTCTACCCTGCTGCGCGCGAGACGCGCGGCGCCCGGCCTGTGGCGCGACGGCGCCTACCGTCCGCTCGTCGTCGATCTCTCCGTCGACGCCGCCGCGATGGCCTTCGCTCGAGCCGCGGGGGCAGATGGCTGGGCGGTCGTGATCACTGGCGTGCGTACGGGCCGCCTGCCGTCGGTGTGGCCGGTCGGCGCCGCCTGGGCGACCTCGCGCGTGCTGCTGCCCGACGATGCGCCGGATGGTACGTGGCGCGATCTGCTGACCGGGAGTACCGTGCAGGCGTCGGCGACCTCCACCGAGCGCTGGTGGTTCCTCGGTCAGGTGCTGCACGCGCTGCCGGTGGCGGTCCTGGTCCCCGACAGGTCGGGCTCGTCGAAGCCAGCCCTGCAGGGTTGACCGAATCGTGCCATCATGATGCCCTCGGTGTGCCAGACGGACAGCCCAAAACGGAGGTCATGCGTGCAAGCAGGGGCGCGTAGGACAACAGATGCGGCGATTCAGACGCACGCGTCATGCGGGTCACCGGCCCCGCGGTGGCCAGGCCTGAAGGAGTCGCTGTGACCAGCGAAGCACGTTCACCGATTCGACTGCTCGTCGCCGACGACCACGACATCCTGCGACAGGGTCTGGTGGCGGTGCTCGAGCGCGACCCGCGCTTTGCCGTCGTCGCCACCGCCAGCAACGGCGAGGAAGCCGTGGCGGCGTTCAGGCAGACGCAGCCCGACCTGGCGATCATGGACCTGCGGATGCCGGTGATGGAGGGCCCCGAGGCCATCCGCGCCATCCGTGCGGAGTTCCCCAACGCCCGCGTCGTCGTCCTGACCGTCTACGAAGGCGATGTCGACATCGCGCGTGCCTTGTCGGCCGGCGCGGCTGCGTATGTCCTCAAGGGCATGCCGAGCGACGAGCTGTTCGAGGCCATCCTCGCCGTCCACGAGGGGCGTCAGTACATCCCACCCCGCATCACGCAGGTGCTCGACCAGGCCGGTCGCACGGACCTGACGCGGCGCGAGATGGACGTCCTCCGCCTGATCGTCAGCGGCCACAGCAACCGCGAGATCGCGCAGGACCTCAATACTACGGAAGGCACGATCAAGTCGTACGTCAACGGCTTGCTCGGCAAGCTTGGCGTGCGCGACCGCACGCAGGCCGCCACCGCCGCCATCCGTCGTGGGCTGGTGAAGCTGGAAGAAGCCGAAAAGGCGCGCGCCGAACGCGAAGCGCAGGGTCTGGGGCTCGATCCGGAGCCCTAGGACAGCGCTTCGTCTCCCCTGATCTCACGGCCACCGCCGGACAAGTCCGGCGGCTACGTCCGGTCGTCCAGTCATTCGGTAGGGACGGCCCGCCGGGCCGTCCGCGACGTGATCGGACCGCTCGGCGAGCGGTCCCTACCAAGTCCTGCCTAATAGGCCCAGCGGAGCAGCACGGAACCGACCGTGAAGCCGGCGCCGACCGACGCCAGCAGCACGAGATCGCCGCGCTTCAGGCGACCGTCTCGCACGGCGTCGTGCAGCGCGAGCGGGATCGTCGCGGCCGTCGTGTTGCCGTATTCGCCGATGTTCAGCACCATCTTCTCGGGCGGTACGCCAAGGCGCTGCGCGGCCGACTCGATGATCCGCTTGTTGGCCTGATGTGACACGAACAGGTCGAGGTCGTCGGCGGTCAGCCCGTTGCGCTCGAGCAGCCGGCGACACACTTCCTCGTTCTTGCGCACCGCGAACCGGAACACCGTCTGCCCGTCCTGGTGGACGTAGTGCAGGCGCTGGTCGATGGTCTCGTGCGAGGCGGGCTGCTTGGAGCCGCCAGCCGGCATGCAGAGCGCCGGCCCGCCGCTGCCATCGACTTCGTGCGTGAAGTCGATGAAGCCGAGCCCATCACCGGGCGACGGCGAGATCACCGCCGCGCCAGCCCCGTCGCCGAACAGCACGCACGTGGTGCGGTCCGTGTAGTCGATGATGCTCGACATCACGTCGGCACCGACCACGAGCGCGTGCTTGGCCATGCCGGCGCTCACGAAACCGGCGGCGGTCGTCAGCGCATACGTGAAGCCTGAGCACGCGGCACCGAGATCGAATCCCCACGCCTTGGTGGCGCCGATCTTGTGCTGGAGGAGGCACGCCGTGCTCGGAAACATCGTGTCGGGCGTGGTCGTGCCGACGACGATGATGTCGATGTCGGACGGCTGCAGGCCGGCCTGCTTGATGGCACCGAGCGACGCCTCCACCGCCAGGTCCGACGTGGCAACGCCGGGATCGACGATGTGGCGCTTGCGGATGCCGGTGCGCTGCAGGATCCACTCGTCGTTGGTGTCGACCATCTTCTCGAGGTCGGCATTGGTGAGGGTGCGCGGCGGCAGGTAGGTCGACAGGCCGCTGATGCAGGCCTGGACCGTGGCCGGCCCGCCGCTGAGGATGCCGCGCGGGTCACGTGCAGACTGACTTACCACAGGCGATTGTCCTTTCCGGGCGCCTCGAGCCCGAAGAATGTGTAGGCGCGGCGCGTGGCCACGCGGCCACGCGGCGTCCGCTCGAGGAAGCCCGCCTGCATCAGGAAGGGCTCGTAGATGTCCTCGATCGCGTCGCGCTCCTCGCCGAGTGCGGCGGCCAGCGTGTTGACGCCGACCGGCCCACCGTCGAACTTCTCGATGATCGCCCGCAGGAGCCTGCGATCGACCTCGTCGAACCCGTAGGCATCCACTTCCAGGAGCGTCAGGGCGGCTTGCGCCACCTCGAGGCTCACGGCGCCGTCGGCCCGCACCTGCGCGTAGTCGCGCACGCGCCGGAGCAGTCGGTTGGCGATACGCGGGGTGCCGCGCGAGCGGCGCGCCACCTCGCTCGCCGCCTCCGGCGCCATCGTCACGCCGAGGATCCGGGCCGATCGGCTCACGATCTCGAACATGTCGGCCTCGGTGTAGTAGTCGAGGCGATGCACCAGCCCGAAGCGGCTGCGCAATGGTGCCGTGAGCAGGCCCGTGCGCGTCGTGGCGGCGACGAGCGTGAACGGCTGCACCGGCACCTTGACCGAACGGGCGCCAGGCCCCTGTCCGATCACGATGTCGAGCTCGTAGTCCTCCATCGCCGGATAGAGGATCTCTTCGATCGCCGGCGAGAGCCGGTGGATCTCGTCGATGAACAGCACCTCGTGACGCTGCAGCGTCGTGAGGATTGCGGCGAGGTCGCCGGGCCGCTCGATGACGGGACCGGACGACGCCTTCATCGAGACACCGAGTTCGTTGGCGATCACGTGCGCGAGCGTGGTCTTGCCGAGCCCTGGCGGTCCAGAGACGAGCACGTGATCGAGCGCCTCGTCGCGCTGACGGGCGGCCGCAATGGCCACCTGCAGGTTCTCGCGGACGCGATCCTGCCCGATGTAGTCGTCGAGCGTTCGCGGCCTCAGCCCGGCCTCGTACTGCGCCTCGTCGTCGCCGCCGCGTCCGCTGACCACCCGGGGATCCTGCATGGCGTCGCTCACGCGCGTGACAACCGGCCGAGCGCCTGCCGCAGCGCCTCGTCGAAGGTGGCCGACGGCTGCGCCTTCAATACGTCACCGACGGCTTTCTCGACGGTCGGACGCGGGTAGCCCAGATTGGTGAGTGCCGACAGGAGATCGGCGCGCACGGCACCGCCTGGTGTGGCCGGATCCGGCGTGACCGGCAAGGCGGCCGGCAGCCGATCGCGCAGTTCGAGGACGATGCGCTCCGCGGTCTTGCGGCCGATGCCGGGAATGGTCGTGAGCCGGGCGGGCTCGTTGCCCTGTACGGCGGCGACCAGATCGCCCGGCGCGATGCCCGACAGGACGGCGAGCGCCACCTTCGGGCCGATGCCGTTGACCGAGATCAGCCGCTCGAAGATCTGCTGTTCGAGCGTGGTCAGGAAGCCGAAGAGCGCAATCTGCTCCTCGCGCACGTGCGTGTGGACGCGCAGCGAGAGGTCGCTGCCGACGTCGCCGACCGATCCGTACGTCGAGAGCGGCACCTGCACGTCGTAGCCGACGCCCTGCACGTCGACGATCAACCGGGCCGGGTGCTTTTCGAGCAATCGCCCGCGCAGCGCCGCAATCACCGCTGCTCCAGATCCTCTGGGCGGAGCTGGCGCCAACTGGTCACGCGACGACCGCGCGCAAAGGGCGAGGCATCGGGCTGCGGCACCGGCGTCGACGCCACGTGCGCGTGGCACAGGGCCACAGCCAGCGCGTCCGACACGTCGAGCGGCCTGGGTGGTGCGCTGAGTCCGAGGAGCATCGTGACCATCTGCTGCACCTGCGGCTTCTCGGCCCGGCCGAAGCCGACGACCGCGCGCTTGATTTCGGCGGGAGCGTACTCGACCACCGGCACACCGTGCTGGGTGGCGGCAAGCATCAGCACGCCGCGCGCGTGCGCGAGGGCGAACGCGCTGCGGCTGTTGAGTCCGTGAAAGAGGCTCTCGATGGCGACGCAATCGGGCCGGCTCTCGGCCAGCCGCTCGGTCATCGAGAGGTACAGCATCTGGAGCTTGTCCGGGAACGCGGTCCGGGGCGGCGGCACGATGGCGCCACTGCAGATCAGGGCGCTGCGGCCGCCGCGCGTCTCGATGCAGCCGTAACCCGTCCGCACCGAGCCGGGATCGATCCCGAAGATCCTCACGCCAGCGACGCCTCGATCTCCTTCTCCTCGATGTCGAAGTTCGCCCACACGTGCTGCACGTCGTCGTGGTCGTCGAGCGCGTCCATCAGCTTGAGCATGTTCTGGGCGGTCTTGCCTTCCAGCTTGATGGTGTTCTTGGGCAGCATCGCCATCGCCTGGGCCGAGACCGGCTCGATCTTGAGGGCCTTCACCGCCTCGAGCACCGCTTCGTAGCTGGTGATGTCGGTGATGATTTCCCAGTTCTCGCCGGCATCACTCATGTCGTCGCCGCCCGCTTCGAGCACCGCGTTCATGAGCGCTTCCTCTTCGGCTTTCGCCTTCTCGACGACAATGTGGCCCTTGCGGTCGAACATCCAGGCGACGCTGTTGGTTTCGCCGAGGCTGCCGCCGTACTTGGTCAGCATGTGGCGCAACTCACCGACGGTGCGATTGCGGTTGTCGGTCAGCGTCTCGATGATGACCGCGGCACCACCGGGACCGTAGCCCTCGTAGGTGATCTCGTCGTAGCTCACGCCCTCTTCTTCACCGGTACCGCGACGGATGGCGCGGGCGATGTTGTCGTTGGGCATGTTCACGGACTTGGCTTCCGCGATGACCGTGCGCAGGCGCGGGTTCATCGCCGGATCGCCGCCGCCGCTACGTGCGGCGACCGACAGTTCCTTGATGATGCGCGTGAAGATCTTGCCGCGCTTGGCGTCGAGCGCGCCCTTCTTGTGCTTGATCGTGTGCCATTACGAGTGGCCGGACATCGCGAAACTCCTCGACGGATCGTCGGAAAAACCTTGGGATCTTAGCATGCGGGCTGCGCGGGCCGGCCGGCCGGGTACGGGGTACCGGGTACCGGGGGCAGCCGATCCGGCACACCAGCACAGGTGTAGCGGCCGCACTTTGTCCGGCCGACAGTCGTCACTGCCCGTCGGACAAAGTCCGACGGCTACGCATGCCGGCCACCCCCCGACTCGTCGGGCGGCTACGAATCGGTCGGCCGGTTTCGCTCTTAGCCGGGCTTGCGGGCGATCAGGAGCCAGACGTCGGCGCGGCGGTCCCAGGGGGCGCCCCGGTAGTCGCCGAGGACGGCATCGACGACGAAGCCGGCGCGCTCGAGGCGGCTGGCGATGGCCGGGAGGGGCAGGGTCCGGAAGCGGATGGTGAAGGGGGTGACCGTGCGGGCGAGACCGCGTCCTTCGATGTACTCCTGCTCGAAGGTGGTGAGGCTCTTCTCACGGTCCTGCCGGACGGTCTCGCGCAGCGTGATCGGGAGGCCACGGGGGCCCTCCGGGCTGAAGAAGACGACCTTCCGCGTGTACTCGCGCCATTTCGGGACGTCGGGCACCAGGTCGATGCCCATCATGCCTCCGGGTTCGAGCACCCGATAGGCTTCGCGCAGCGTTCGGGCGAGCAGCGCGTCGCTCAGGAGCGATTGCAGGAACCCGTAGGGCGCCATCACGAGACGAAAGACGTCGCCGGCGAATGGCAGTTTCGTCGCGTCGCCCAGAGACAGCGGCGGGCTCGTCGTGCGGGACCGCCGGGCCCGCGGCGCCACCCTGCGCAGCATCTCCTCTGTCCGATCGACGCCGATGATCGGAATCCCCTGCCGGCGCATCGGCACGGTCAGTCGTCCCGTGCCGCTCCCCAATTCCAGGACGCGACCACCGGTCCGCGTCGCCAGCCGTCGCCAGAACGCCAGGTCGCGACGGCCCATCGTGCGGGCGTTCTCCCAGTCGTAGAACGGCGCATACGCGCCCCACCCTTCATGGCCGGAAGGCATTGGGGGGACAGGGTACTACTGCGGTCGCTGCGCCAGCGTGGCGATCAGCAGCGCGTGCTGCACCTCGACGAAGGCCGGGCCCTGTGTGTCGGCGTCGCGGCGATAGGCGGTGATCGCGTCGAGCAGGCGGGCGCCGTCGGCCTGGCGGTCGGGCGTGCTGCTGATGGCCGCGACCAGCCGCTCGCGGGCATCCCAGACGCCGGGGGGCGGCGCTCCGAGACGGGATTCCGCCACTGGCAGCGGCTCCACCGACAGCGGCTCGAGTCCGGCATCGCGTAACCAGGACACGACGTGCACGCCAAGGCGCGTGGGCACGTCGGGCCTCGCGTCGCGGTGCCATCGTCCGAGCGTGGCGCGTGCCTGGGCGAAGGCCTGGTCGCCGGCATTCGAGGCGCTGTACCAGTAGCGAGCTTCGTGATCGGGCTCGACGACGAGCACGCGACCGCCGGGCCGGACGAGCGCCGCCAGGGCGTGCGCGGCGGCTTCGGGTCGCTGCAGATGCTGCAGGACGCCGATGCACAGCACGGCGTCGGCGGTGCCCGGCGCCAGCGGCAGGGCACGGAGGTCGCCAGCCACCCCGTGGATCCGTAACCCGACGTCGAGTCCGAGGTCGCGCGTGTGACCGGCCCGCGTGGCGTGAACGTCGACCGACACCACGGTGAGTCCCGGGGTGGCCAACGCCAGGGCGACGTCGATTTCGCCGTTGCCACAGCCCACGTGTACCAGGCGCTCGCCAGGGTCGCAGCGCAGGTGACTGCCGACCCAGTGGGTCCAGCGGGCGGTCCACCACCGATCGCGCAGGTGCTTGAGCGTGTAGGACGTGAGGGCGTCGATGTCGCGTGACATGAGAGTTACAGGTCTGGCGCCGGCGGCGCGCGCGCCCTTCGTCCCCCCACGAATCGGCAGGTAATCCTGCGGAGGGACCGATTTCGGCTCTTGGTGTCGTGCTGCCTGACTGGCTGCCTAGTGGGTTGCCTTGTCAGGCGCCGGCGCCGAGGCGTAGAAATCCTGCATGAAGCGTCGCCCGTAGTCGTCGAGGCGGGCCTGGACGACGTCCGGTGAGTCGCTGCACACGATGAGGCCGGCGTGGTGCGGCATGGCGATGCGCTGGACGATCTCCGGGTCGGTGTACGACGACGTGTCGGGATGTTCCTGACGCGCCAGTGACAAGGCCAGGCCGGCGTAGTCCTCGCGGTGGGCCGGCACCTCGTAACGCCCGCCTTCCCCGGCCACTTCCAGCTTCGCCCACTCCTGCCACAGGTTCAGCCCGGTCGCCGCCTGGATGACGTCGACGATGAAGGCGCCGCCGACACGGGCCGCCGTCTCGAGGAAATAGAAACGACCATCGGCGTGGCCGCGGATGAACTCGGTGTGGGTCACGCCGCGGACGAGGCCGAGCGTGTCGAGCAGCCGGCGATTCAGTGCGTCGAGGGCCTGGGCGTCCTCGGACCGACGCTCCACGGTACTGGTCGTGAAGATGCCGCCCTGGTGCGCGACCGTCCATGGCGGCGAGCCGTAGCGATGCGTCGCGGTGAACACGACCTCGCGCTGCCAGACGATCGAGTCGACGTGGAAGATATCGCCAGGCACGAACTGCTCGAGCAGCGAGAAGGCGCGCTGGTCGCCGAGCGCGTGCACGTGCTGCCACACCTCGTCGCGCGTCTCCGCCTTGCGGATGCCGATCGCGGCCGCCTGCGAACGCGGCTTCACGAGCCAGGGCCCGGGTGTGACATCGAGATAGGCCTCGATCGCCTGATCGTTGAAGAGCCCGACGAAGGGCGGCACCAGCACGCCATGGTCGTTGGCACGGACGCGCATGGCGAGCTTGTCGCGGAAGTAGCGCGCCGTCGTCTCGCCCATGCCGGGGATGCGGAGATGTTCGCGCAGCAGCGCCGCGGTCTCGACGTCGAAGTCGTCGAGCGGCACCACGCGATCGATCCGGCGGCTGCGGGTGACGTGACTCACGCTCTTCAGCAGATCCTCACGGCTGATGTCGGCGGGAATCGCGAAGATCTCGTCGATGGCCTCGCGCGGCCAGCTCGGAACGTCCTTGAGAGACTCGGCCGTCAGCAGCAGCACCGTACACCCCTGCCGCTTGCATTCACGCAGGAACTCGGCGCCCTTCTCGAAGGTCGCCACACAGAGAATGGTCGGGGACGCGGCGGCACTCATGGTGTCGCGCATCTTACCGCTAGCCCCACGCGGTCAGTCGAGCGTGGCCAACTCGCCCGGCACGATCGGGCGCGTCCGCGGCAGTCGTCCCAGGTAGGCCATCCGTCCCATCACGGCCAGCACACCGACGAAGGCGACGAGCTTGAATGTGTCGGGCACCGGACCCTTGGGCATCGTCAGGTAGAGGAACCAGAGCACCGGCTGCGCCACGGCGACGGCCCACACCGTGCCGTAGAAATAGCGTCGCTCGTGGCCCTCGCCCGACGTCGACGGCTTGACCCGCGGCAGATAGCCGGCCAGGCCGATCACCCAGATCGCGCCGGCGAGCGGGAAGTAGGCGACGCGATAGATCTCTTTCAGCATCCACGACCCGGTCGCGATCGCCACGACGAGACCCGCGATGTTGAGCAACGCGAACGCGACCGCCTCGCCCCACGCGAAGGAGTAGCAGACACGGCGGTAGACGGGATTGGGCCGGTCCTCGGTGAAACGGATGATGTACGGGGCTGGCTCACACCCTGGCAGCCGGCCTCGCGAGAACGGAATGCCAGTCCCAATCAACACGAGTCCCAGCCAGATTGCCATGCGGCCATCGAAGCCGCGCTCGAAGAGGTCGAACGTGAGTGGACCAGGAGCGATGAAGAAGACGAAGATCCAGAGTGGCCAATGCAACCAGCGGTAGTAGAGCTTGTTGCGGGTCCGGATCGTCCGGTCGCTGTCCAGTTCGACGGCAATGCGGTGCGACACAGCCGGAAGTATACCGAGCCGTAGCCGCGGCCCCGGGGCGCCGGTCAGCGCGAGAGCGTCTATACGGAAACCTGGGACCGGGGACCGGGGACCGGGTACCGGGTACCGGAACAGAACCGGGATACGGATACGGGATACGGGGCAGCAGGAGACTTCATGATCGTGGCGCGCACGCAGGGACTCATGCCGGCAACCACCGCCATCCTCGGTGCGCTGCTGTGCCTGGCCACGGCGGACCCGCTCGAGGGGCAAACGACGTCGAACCCATCGGCTCCCGCGGTGCAGCCCGTGCCCGACGTCGACCTCGATCGGTATGCGGGGCGCTGGTACGAGGTGGCGCGCTACCCGAACAAGTTCCAGAAGGAATGCACGGGCAACGTGGTGGTCGGCTACGCCCGCCGCCGCGACGGGCGTGTCGACGTGCGCAACACCTGCGCGACGGCGAAAGGTACGATCGAAGCCGTCGGCGTCGCCCGTCAGGCCGATTCGAAAGGCCCGCCCTCGGTGCTGGAAGTGCGGTTCGCGCCAGCCATCCTGTCGTTCCTGCCGGCCGTCTGGGGCGACTACTGGATCCTCGACCTCGCGCCCGACTACAGCACGGCGGTCGTCGGTGACCCGACGCGAGAGTACCTGTGGCTGCTGTCGCGCACGCCGACAGTCGACGGGCCCACCTATGCGCGGCTCGTCGGCGCCGCCCGTCGGCAGGGATTCGACGTCGAACGTCTCGTCCGCACGCCCCAGGACGTCCCGTAAGCCGACGCCATCGCTTGTGCGGTGCTCAGGGTCGGGCGCCCGGCCGCGGATAGGTGCGCGCCAGGAAGCCATCCCACATGCGGTCGGTGACCAGCCGCTTGAACAACAGCAGCAGGTGGGCCGACGCCGCCACGCGGTACCGCGTCCGTGGTGACCTGGCCGACAGCGCTTCTTCGACCACCGCAGCGACGTCCTCGGCCGAACCGACGAGTGGCGCGAGTCGTCCGCGCTCGTAGGACTCGCGCGTGATTCGGTCCACCTCGGACGTGAAGTGCGCGTACGGGCCTGCCGTCTGGCCGAGCGCATCGAGATGCGTGCTGACGGTGCGCGTGAAATGCGTCCGAATCAATCCGGGCTGAATCAGCACGACGTGGAGCCCGAACCCGGACACCTCGAAGCGCAGCGCGTCGGTGATCGCCTCGAGGGCGTGCTTGGTGGCGTGATAGATGCCGCCAGCCGGAAACGTCAGCCGTCCACCCATCGACCCCATGTTGACGATGCGCCCCTGGCGACGGGCGCGCATGCCAGGCAATACGAGCTGCGTGAGCCGGATGAGGCCGAAGACGTTGGTCTCGAACTGCCGACGGATGCGCTCGATCGAGACGGCCTCGATCGGGCCAGACTGGCTGTAGCCGGCGTTGTTGACGAGCGCACCGATGCCGCCCGCTTCCTGCGTGATGGCCTGCACCGCTGCCTGCATCGACGCGTCGCTGGTGACGTCGAGGGCCAGGACTCGGCACCCCGCCTCGCGCAGCGAGGTCAATGACTCCACGTCCCGTGCCGTTGCGTACACGCGCCATCCGTGCGCGAGAAGCCGCCGGGCACAGGCCTCGCCGATGCCCGACGAGCAGCCGGTGATCAGGACCACCCGTGAGATGTCCGCGTCTGCCATGGTGCTCTCGACGGCTGTCGACACCTACGGCAGCCGCACGCGGCCGACAACGTCGACGGTGCCGGCGGCAGTGGCACGCACGAAGACGACTTCGCCTTCGACTGGCGTGAGGCCCGTCAACGCCGTGATGTTGACCTGGTGGGTCACGAGCAGCAGCGGCCGCCGCGAGTCCACCTTCTGGACGATGGCGGCGCGGAGTGCGCGCGTCGCCGATGCCTCTTCGCCCCGTTCCGCGAAGAAGGAGTTGAGGAACGGTGTCGCCTGCACTCGGCCGACATCGAGCAGCCGGGCCGTTTCCACACATCGGCACCACTGGCTCGTACGCACGTCGGCGTCGCGCACGCCAACGGCGCGCAACGCGGCTCCGAGGCGACGTGCGTCCTGCCGGCCTTGCTCCGAGAGGTTCCGCTGCGTGGCGCAGTCGGCCAGCGTGAACGAGGCGGGGTCGCCCGTGCCGGGGGCGCGCGCGTGACGCACGAGCGTCACGATGCCGGGGTCACGGGCACGCGCAAGATCGACCGCCGCAGTGCTCGGGGCCTGGGCCTGTGCGGGCAGAGCCGGCGACAGCACCAACAGGATCACGCACGCGAGGAAGTGGCGACGGGCAGGCATCGCGTCAGAGGGTCGCACATCGCCGCCGTGCGCGTCAGCGCCATCCGTCAGGCGGAGGCGGCGGCGGCGAGTTGGCCCGCCAGGCGGAGGTCGTGCACGAGGCGCGCTCTCATGTCGGCCCGCGACGCCTCGTCACGCGCCCGCAGCACGGCGGAGGGGTGATACGTGATGAGCGTCGAGGGTGCCCACGGACTCGGTGCCGGCGCCGCCGCCGTCCCGACACGCGCCTGCGGTCCGAGCAGCGACTGGGCGGCCGTCGCGCCGAGGCAGACGACCACCGTCGGCGCCACGCTGCGCAGCTCGGCTTCGAGCCACGGCCGGCAGGCACGGACTTCCGCCATCTCCGGCTTCTTGTGGATGCGCCACTTGCCGCGCGGCTCGAACTTGAAGTGCTTGACAGCGTTGGTCACGTACACGTCGGCGCGATCGACTCCGGCTTCCTCGAGCGCGGCATCCAGCACACGTCCAGCCGGGCCGACGAAGGGCTGCCCTCGCGTGTCTTCCTCATCGCCCGGTTGCTCGCCCACGAGCACGATACGCGCCTTCCGCACGCCCTCACCAAACACGGTCTGCGTGGCGTGGCGGTACAGGTCGCAACCACGGCACGCGCGCGACGCCTCGCGCAGCGTCGCGAGGCTGGTGGTCTCCGGCACGAAGGGGCGCGCCGATCCGGCGTCACTCTGTGATTGCACCATCGCCGATGTCCTCTCGGGGGCAGCCGCGACGAGGGCTGCCATATCGCGCGTCTCCGGCAGCAGGTCCCAGTACCGCCGCGGCATCTCGCGCCGCATGGCCGTCAGGTTCGTGCGGGCCGGGTTGAAGATGGCGCCGTAGTACGTCCGCCACAGTTCCTCGAGCGCATCCTCGGACGGCGCCGCGTCGCGCGGCGCAGGCGGACCGTCATGGCAAGTCGTCCCGTCCCAGTGCAGGCTGCCGTCCGGCGTCAGGATGCTCCAGTGCATGCCGTTGAAGCGTTCGACGAAGAACCGCTTCACCGCCGGCAGGATCAGATGATCGGGACGGAACCATGCGATGTAGGCCTCTCCGTCAGGAAGCGACACCTTACGGAAGCGAACGAACGCGTGCATCTTGTGAACGTCGCGACGTACCTGCTGGCTCCACTCGCGCAGGCGCCGGACGTCGGCATCGACCGGGTTGCCGAGCAGCCGGGGCTCTGATCCGGCAATGCGCCACGCCATGCGATAGAGCAGATCCCACCGTCGCGGATCGCGATGCCGCATCACCGCCCGCACCTCCGACGTGAACGCCGGCGCCCACGTGCGCGCAGCCGCAGCAGTGTCTGTTTCGAGCGGCGGCAGGCTCGCGTAC
>Ga0335075_10006945_pt1 | contig 17459 bp, 18 predicted proteins | sample Lox_Sample_24_FD_206723 | JGI IMG/M metagenome (GOLD analysis project Ga0335075, IMG submission 206723) | Soil microbial communities from Loxahatchee National Wildlife Refuge, Florida, United States - Lox_Sample_2.4 | ecosystem: Environmental > Terrestrial > Soil > Wetlands | place: USA...
GGTCTTGGCGGCCGTGCTGATTGTGCGGATAGCTGCTGGCAGCAGGCACAAGACTGTCGGCAACGACATCATCGTGCGCTGCAGGCAAGGCCATCTGTTCACGACAATCTGGATTCCCGGCGTCTCGCTGAAGGCGAGACGGCTCGGTGCCGTCAGGTCCCAGTGGTGCCCGGTCGGCAGGCACTGGACCACGGTCACGAGGGTTCCGGAGTCAGAGCTGACGGCAGATGCCATCGAGGACGCCCGCGAGCACCACGACATCCGCGTTCCCTGAAGGATCGGCCTGAACGGGAGGGAGGGATAGCAGATGAACTGGCCAGTTGCAGCGGTTCTCATCGCCGTTATCTTCGCCATCATGGTCGTAGCGAGCACCTATGCAGCCCGCCCGAAGAAGTAACCTGATGGAGTCAGAAAGCCGGTCGCCAGGCTCGCTCGCGAGCTCAGCCGGGCCACGCAAGCGCCATCGGAAACTTCGCCTGCGGCGGACAGAAGGCTTCAATAAGTCGAAAAGGACTGGGGTATGGCTCCCGGAAAGGTGACTCGGGAGCATCTGGCTGGCGCGACTCGCGCGGCACTGGGCAGCGAGCGCGGGATCAGCAAAGTCACGCGGCTGGCGGGCGGGACCACGAAGGGCGTGTACCGCCTCAGCATGGATGACGGCGCGACGGTGATCGCGTACCTATGGGGCGACTCAGAGAACTACTGGCCGCCTGCGCCGAATGAGAAGGACGCCGCTGACCCGTTCTCGCCCAGCAACGGCATCGACTTGTTCGCGACCGCGCACAGCCGGCTTGCGTCCCTGGGCCTGCGGGTTCCGCAGATTTACCTGCTCGATCGCGACCGCGCCCACTACCCCGCCGATATCGCGATCCTGGAAGACTTTCCCGGCGAGGACTTGCTTGCCTTCTGGGAACGCGATCCGGTGGCGGCGCAGCCAACGCTAGCGCGGCTGCGTGAGGGGCTGACGGCGATGCGCGAGTGCCGGGGCCGCGCGCCCGGCAAGGTGAGTTTCATCGACGCTGGCGGCGCACCTCGCTGGCCAGCGAGCGAGGAAGCCGTGCTGGCGCTCGGTCTGCGCTGCGTCACTGAGGCGGCGGAGCGGGACCGCAGGATCGCTGATAACCGCGGACGACTCGAGGACCGTCTGCGCGAGCTGACCGCGATGGTACGGCCGCGGGCCGAGTACTCCGTCGTGCACGGCGAACTGGGCTTGGATCACGTCCTGGTCGACGCCGATGGCAACCCGGTCATCATCGACATCGAGGATCTCATGTACTTCGATGTCGAGTGGGAGCACGCGCACATGCAGGTCCGGCTGGGCAGCGACTGGGCCAGCACCGTCGGGGTCGACGACCTCGACGAGGACCGGCTCGCTCTGTGCCGGCTGGCCCAGCGTCTGTTCCTGGTCGCGGGGCCGATGCGGCTGCTGGACGGCGACTTCCCGGACCGGGCGTTCATGCGCAGCATCATTGAGCACAACCTGAACGAGGCACTGGCGCTGTTGCCCTGAGGCTCGTGCATAAGACCTGTCTGGTCTTATGCACGGCCGCCTGGCAACGAATCGGGCTCGCCCATCTGAGCGGCGACCGACTCCGGGGCGCGCATCCGCCAGGCATCGGTAATGAGCTCGGTCAGACGATCGACGCCGACTTCGGGCAACCGCAACATCACCAGCGGCCAGCCTTCGTAGCCGGGCGTCGTGAAGAACAGTTCGGGCTCGCCCAGCAGCAGCGCCTGTTTCTCCGCCTCGTCACCGACGAACAGGACCGCGATATCGGTACGGATGACCCGTCGCTCCCCCGGCGTCCGCTCGGGATAGGACCAGACGAACCCCTGGCCGCCGACCCGGAAGTCGAAGCCGTCGCAGTCGATCTCCTCGACCTGCGGCAGCGTGAGCGCAAGCCGGCGGACGTCGTAAGCATCAGCCACGGCAACCCCGGCCGGAGCAGGTATCCGTCATGACCACAGGCTAAGACTGGGTACTGACATCTGATGTGGGCCTGCGACGCTCACTCTCCGCCCTCGAACGCGATCACCGTCACGATCAGGCCGTTGCCAGCGCCCACCACGATCGCATCAAAGTCGTGCTGCGTGATCGGATTCCACCTGGTCAGGTCCGTGTTCGTCCACCATCTGGTGGCGGGCCCGGTCAGGCTGCTGATCTCCGCGAACACATCCACTGGCTCTTCCTGGCGGAGTCGCTGCAGCCGGTGCCGCCGTTGCCTGGTGCGGCCGGCCAGCTGGGTCAGCAGCCCGATAGCTGCGCTCTCGTCTACTTCCCACATCCGGCTCATCAGCGCGTCGCCGTCCGCGGGCACGCTGACAGCCCAGGCAGACTCATCGCCTCCCAGCAGGCCGGCATCGTTGACCACCGCGAATACCTCGTCGGCCACCGCGTCCACGTCACCTGGGCCGGCCCAGGCCAGCAGGTCGCCGTTACCCAGTGTTCCCAGGTCGGCGACGAGGTCGCGCAGCCGGTCCAGTCCTGTACCGTCCGGATCGGTGTCGGCTGTCATGACCGCCAGTATGCCGGCCGCGTCCGGGCCAGCGCGAGCGCGGTCAGCAATGCGAGCCGTCACGAGACGACAATGCGCATCACGCAGTTCTTCTGGCCCTTGGGCCGGACGTAGCTGAAGCCCGCCTGCTCGTACAGCGTCCGAGTACCGTTGTAGAGGAATGATGCGGACATCTTCTGGCCGTTGATGTCGTGCGGGTACCCCTCGACGACACCGCCGCCTGCCTGCCCGATCAGCTCGAGCGCAGCCCGCAGCGCGACGCCTGCCATCCCGTGGCGCCGGTACCTTCTATCCACAAAAATGCAGGTGAGCCGGTAGTCAGGAAGCTTGTCGAGGTTCGCCTCGTAGTCCTTGCGATGGTGGATGTTCGGCAACTCTGCCGGGGTGCCGTACTGGCACCAGGCCACTGCCTCGGCACCGTCGAACACCAGCGCGGCGTGCGCACGGCCCTCGCTGACCAGCCGTTCCTTGAAAGCCTTGTTGTCCTCAGCGGTCCGGCCCTTCGGCTTGTCCGCGTAAAGCGTGTGGAACCAGGTGCACCAGCAGCCGCCAAAGATGCCGTTGTGCCGCTCGATGAGCCGCGCGTAGGCGTCCCAGGTGTCGGGGCCGAGAGCCCTGACCGTGTACTCCGCCATGGATCCTCCCTCGTGCGCACAGATCTGGCCGGCGCCTCACTGAGCCTGGCTGATTGAGCCCGTCTCATTAAGCCATGCGTTCCGGACGGGAAACGTCCTCAATCGCTTCTAACTTGGGCGGCATGACTGACAACGACTGCTGGTGGGAACCGCCGCTGGCCGGCACGGAGACCGAGCACCTCCTCGGTGCTCTCGACCGGCTGCGCGCGACATTCCGGTGGAAGACCGACGGCCTCGACGACACCGGGCTGCGGACTCGGGTCGGCGCCTCCTCGCTGACGCTCGGCGGGCTACTGAAGCACCTCGCATGCTGTGAGGACTACATGTTCACGACCAAGCTCAGCGGCACGCCGGTGGGTGCGCCGTGGAACACCGGCGCCTTCGCCGCCGACCCCGACTGGGACTTCCGCTCGGCCGCGGCGGACTCCCCCGAGGAGCTTTACGCGGCCTGGGACGCTGCGGTGGAGCGCTCCCGCGCACGGCTCAGCGCCGCGCTGACCGACGGTGGTCTCGGCAAGCGGGCGCACGCGACCGGGTCCGACGGCACCAACGCGAGCCTGCGCCGGCTCGTCTGCGACCTCATTGAGGAGTACGGCCGGCATACCGGGCCCGCTGACCTGATCCGGGAGGCAGTCGACGGACGGGTCGGAGAGGACCCGCCGGCCGGCTGGCGCCCGGTGTCGGGCCGATTCGCCGTGCCCGCGTGAGCTAGCCTGCCAGCGTGAGCATCGTCGTCGTCGTCTGCGCCGACGATGGCGAACGCTGAGCGACGAGGCGGCCTATGCGGATCGCGATTACTGCTGCGAGCGGGCTGATCGGCAGCGCGCTGACCGAGAGCCTGCTCGGTAGCGGGCACAGCGTCGTCCGGCTCGTCCGGCGGCAGCCGGCCAGCGCCGACGAGATCAGGTGGAATCCGGCTGCCGAGCGCGGTGGGCTTGGCGCGGCCGCACTGTCCGGACTCGACGCGGTCGTCCACCTCTCCGGCGCACCGGTCGCGGCCAGGCCGTGGACAGCGGCGCGCAAGCAGGTGCTCAGGGACAGCCGGATCTGCAGCACCACCGCGATCGTGACAGCCATGCTGGCAGCACCAAACCCGCCCCCGGTGCTGATCGCGGCGTCGGCGATCGGCTGGTACGGCGACACTGCTGACCGTGCTGTCAGCGAAGACGCGCCGAACGGCACAGGCTTCCTGGCCGACCTGGTCCGCGACTGGGAAGCTGCCTCGGCGCCCGCGGTCGCGGCCGGAATCAGAGTGGTCAGCCTGCGCTCCGGCATCGTACTTTCCCGGCGCGGCGGCATGCTGCCGACGCTGCTGGTGCCGTTCCGCCTCGGGCTCGGTGCCAGGCTTGGCTCAGGCCGCCAGTACCTCAGCTGGATCACGCTGACCGACCACGTCAGCGCGGTCCGCTTCGTACTTGGGCAGGAGGGCTTCGCCGGGCCGGTCAACCTGACCGCGCCGGATCCGGTCACCAACGCGGAGCTCACCAGGGCGCTCGCCCGGGCAGTGCACCGCCCCGCGGTATTCGTCGTGCCCGCAGGGGCGCTCCGGCTCCTCCTTGGTGATCTGTCCACCGAGCTGCTCGGCAGCAGCCGGGTGGTGCCAGCCAGGCTCGAGCAGGCAGGGTTCGCATTCCGGCACCCTTCGATCGGCCCGGCCCTCGCGGCCGAGATGGCCGACGGTTAGCCGGGAGGCGGGCCCGGCTGGCGGCCTGCGGGCGGCCCGCGACGCGCGAGCTCGCTTTCGTTAGCCGCACAGTCCGCCAGTGCGGTGTCGGCCCACCGCTCGGCGGGCTCGGCGAAGACCGCATCAAGCGGCCGCCCGGTCTCAACACCCACGAGCGGGATACCGATCAGCGGCGGTACCGGGCCGGTAAGGCCGCGGTATCTCTGCAGGACGGCGTTGGTGATCCGGATCAGGCGCCGTGCGCCCAGGAGCGCGAGGGTCGCCAGCGGCAGTTCGATCACCAGTGCGGAACCCAGGCTCAGCCAGAACCCCTTGGTCCGCGCGTCAAGCAGCACGTCGAACCACGCGTCACAGCACAGCAGCGTCGCTAGTACAACGAGGCAGATGATCAGGACCTGCCGGCGCCGCCATGCGGCCCAGCCGGTGGCCGCGAAAGCTGCCAGCTCGGCTATATCGAACCCCACCCAGGCGCCGCGCCAGCCGCCCGCCTTGTAGTAGCGGGGGAGCGTCACCGCGAGCACGCCGATCCAGGCGGCCAGCACGACACAGCAGATGACTATGGCGACCAGCAGCAGCCTGCGCCGCCGCTGCCCCGCCTTCTCGGCTCGCGGATCATGCTCGTCCAGCGCCGCGAGGGTCTGGCGCAACTGCTGTCGCTCCCGCGGGCTCAAGCGCCGCAGTTCTTCCAGTTCGAACATGACGGCTACCTCCCGCTGACGCTAGCCTCGCCTCGCCTGAGTTCATTCCGGCATGGCTGCATTTGTTCCCGATCTCGCGCCAGTTATCGCTGGTGCCGGTGAGATCGTGCTGTTCCGGGCCAGCGAGAATCCCATCTGAACGGGCAACCTCCGCCGTGGAGAAGGCTGTGCTACGCCAGCGAGGGGGTGGCGATGCCGAGCAGGGCCGAGAACACGACGGTCCAGCTGGCCGGGCTGGTGCAGGGCATCGTGCTGGTCACCTTCCCGGCAGCCAGCACGATCTTCACTAGCAGCAGCGACTACGACCTGTCTCGCAGCGAGTACGGGGCCATGTTCGCGCCGCAGGTTGTCACGGCGGTACTCGCCTCCCTGATCGGCGCCGGGCTGCTTCTGCCTGGCCTGACTGGCCGGGTAAGGGAGAAGTCCATCTACCTGACCGGGCTGGTGGCCGACCTGGCGGCAATGCTGCTGCTGATCCTGAGCTGGCTCGTCGTCGGGCAGCACGGCCTGGCCTACGGCCTGCTGCTGGCCGCAACTGCGTGCCTGGGCGCGGGATTCGGCCTGACAGTCCCGTCGCTCAACACGCTGACGGCTGCCTTCCATCCGGCTGCCTCAGACCGGGCAGTGCTGGTCCTTAATGCGCTGCTCGGCCTGGGGACAGCGCTGGCGCCGGTGTTCGTCGCAGCGTTTACCGGCCTCGGCTTCTGGGTTGGCCTTCCGATCGCTGCGGCCTGCCTGCTCGTCGGACTGATCGCCATCAGCATCCGGCTGCCGCTCGACCCGGCGCACGGCGCACCCTCGGCTGGCCGTCCGCAGCGTTCGACCACGACGGTGCGCCTGCCACCCGGCCTCGCCGTCTTCGCTGCGTTCGCGCTGCTGTACGGGTTCTGCGAGACGATGAACGGCAACTGGTCGCAGCTGGACGTGACGTCGCTCGGCGTCAGACCGTCCACCGCCTCGCTGACGCTGACCGGGTTCTGGGCGGTGGTGACGGCCGGCCGGGTACTGGTCGCCGCAGTGCAGCGCTGGCTGCCCAGCCGGGCCGCGTACCACGGGCTGCCGTTCGTCCTGGCCGGCGCCTTCGTCCTCATCGCGGTTCTGCCACGGAATTCTCCGGGGGTGGCGGTTGCTGCCTTCTGCCTGGCCGGACTGGGATGCTCCGCGCTGCTGCCGCTGACGATCAGCTTCGGGCAGGAGAAGCTGACCGGCAGCCAGACCGCGGTCGCCGGCGGCGTCATCGCCGCATACCAGGTGGGCTACGGGGTCGCGGCCTTCGCGGTAGGCCCGCTGACGAGCAGCGGAATCCGGCTGCCGGCCATTTTCGCCGCCAGCGCGGTGGTGGCAGCCGGGATGGGCTTGCTATCGCTGGTAGTCGCGCATCGCCGGCCATCGCCGGCAACGGTTCATCCGCGGCCCGGCCCGCCGCACCCGCGACCGGCCACGTGGCCGGATCAGACGAGCGCCTGACATCATCAAGACATGCCTGAGCACTACGACGTTGTCATCGTCGGGACCGGCGCAGGCGGCGGCACGATCGCCAGCGTGCTCGCCCGCGGCGGCAAGCGCATACTGCTGCTGGAGCGCGGCGACTTCCTGCCGCGGGAGCTGCTGAACTGGGATCCTGAGCAGGTCTTCGTCGACGGCCGGTACATATCGCCGGATACCTGGTACGACAGCGACGGCAGGCCATTCCAGCCGCAGGTGCATTACTTCGTCGGCGGCGCCACCAAGATGTACGGCGCGGCGCTGTACCGGCTGCGTCCCGCAGACTTCGGCGAGATCCGGCACGCCGACGGCCCGTCCCCAGCCTGGCCGGTCAGCTACGACGACTTCGAGCCCTTCTACACCAAGGCCGAGTGGCTGTACCAGGTGCACGGGGCGCACGGCGAGGACTGGACCGAAGGGCGGTGGTCCCGGCAGTACCCGTGGCCCGCAGTCAGCCACGAGCCGCGCATCCAGCAGATCTCGGACACCCTGAGCGCGGTCGGCTACCGCCCGTTCCACGCGCCATGCGGAATACTGCTCGATGAGGCGCGCCGTCCCGCCAGCACCTGCATCCGGTGCGCCACCTGCGACGGCTACCCGTGTCTTGTGCACGCAAAGGCTGACGCCGAGACCATGGCCGTTCGCCCCGTGCTCGGCCTCGACAACGTGACGCTGCTGGTGAACGCCGAAGTGCAGCGGCTGGAAACAGACTCGACAGGCGGCTCGGTCACCGGTGTCGTGGTATCCCGCGACGGCCAGACCGAGACGTACTCCGGCGACCTCGTCGTCGTGTCGGCTGGTGCCGCCAACAGTGCGCGGATCCTGCTGATGTCAGCGTCGGCCGAGCATCCCGACGGCCTTGCCAACGGCAGCGGACTAGTGGGCCGCAACTACATGTTCCACAACAGCAACGCCGTGGTGGCGCTGGACAAGGAGCCCAACGACACGGTGTTCCAGAAAACGCTGGGACTCAACGACTTTTACTTCGCGGATCAGAACCATCCCTGGCCGCTCGGCAACATCCAGATGGTCGGCAAGTCGAATGGCGCGGCCATGAAGGGCGAGGAGCCGAAGCTGACCGCCCTAGCGCCCCGGCTGAGCCTGGACGAGATCGCCCGGCACGCAGTGGACTTCTGGCTGACCACGGAGGACATCCCGAACCCGGACAACCGCGTGACGGTGAACTCCGACGGGCAGGTGCGCCTGGCCTACCGGCCGAGCAACGCAACCGAGGCCGACGGCCTCTACGGCGAACTGCGCACGATCATGAACCACATCGGCATCGCCGCTCATCACGTCCTGGACAAGAACTTCTACATGCACATGAGCATCCCCATCGCCGGCGTCGCGCATCAGGCCGGGACGTGCAAGTTCGGCACCGATCCGGCTGCGTCGGTGCTCGACCTGAACTGCAAGGCCCACGAGGTGGACAACCTGTACGTCGTGGACTCGAGCTTCATGCCGAGCATCGGCGCGGTCAATCCCGCGCTCACCGTGATGGCGAACGCCATCCGCGTCGGCGAGCACCTGCTGGAGCGACTGAACTGACGGGTCGCGTTCCAGGTGTCACCTAGCGGGACGCGGGCGTCATCACTACGGAACGAGCGGAAAGAGCCAGCCGGTGGACCTGGGGCAGGTTGCGCCGGATGCGCCCGCAAACTCGTCGGACTTCAACTCAGTCCACGGTGACAGTCACTGGCAGCTCGTCGAAGCCGCGCAGCAGGAACGTCTCCCGCCGCACTGGGTCCCCCGCGGGCTCGATCCGACCGAACCGGCTGAGCAGCCGCGGGAACGCCACTGAGCCCTCCAGCCGGGCGAGCGCCGCGCCGATGCAGAAATGCGCGCCGCCGCCGAAGCTGAGCGGCCCGCCGTCAGCACGCAGCGGGTCGAACTTGTCCGGCGCGGCGAATCGCCGCGGATCCCGGTTCCCCGCTCCTAGCATCGTCGTCACGTCCGTCCCGTCGCTGACCGGCACGCCGCCGATCTTCGTCTCGTACCCGACGCGGCTGGTGAGCTGAACAGGCGAGTCGTAGCGCAGGACCTCTTCGACGAACGCGGCCGGGGGAACCGAGCCATCCCGCAGGGCCGCGCCTGCCGACGGGTCCTGCAGGATGATCTGCAGCCCGTTACCCAGCAGGTTCGTCGTGGTCTCGAAGCCCGCGATGAGCAGCAGCGTCATATTGTGCAGCAACTCGGCATCGGACAGTCGGCTGTCGTCAGCGTCGCTGATAGCCAGCAGGTCCGATAGGAGGTCGTCACGCGGCTGAGCGCGGCGGACCCTGGCCAGCCCGGTGAAGTAGGCGAGCAGCTCCGTCGCGGCCGCGTCGATCGCGGGCAGGTTCGCCAGCTCGTTCAGCTCGAAGATGCCCGACAGATCCCTGGCGACCGGCCGGAAACCCTCCCGGTCCGCCTCGGGAATGCCGATCAGCTCGCAGATCACCGTCACCGGCAGCAGGTAAGCGAAGTCGTGCATGAACTCGACGACAGCGCCATCGGAACCGCGATCCGCCATCGCGTCGATCAGGTCCTCGGCCATCTTCGCGATGGCGGGCTCGAGCCCGGCGACCCGCCGCGCCGTGAACGCCCGGGCGATCAGGCTGCGGATCCTGGCGTGGCTCGGGCCGTTCAGGTTCAGTATCCAGTCGGAACCCTGGACGAGCACGGGATGGTCGCGCCAGTCGGGCATGTCCCAGTCGGAAGCGTCCGACGGGCGGAAGCCAGGGTCACGCAGTACTGCGTTGATGGCGTCGTAGCCGACGACGGCCACGTTGTTCGGGCCGAGCGGCACGGCTTCGCCGAGCTCATGCAGCTGCGCGTAATACGGATAGGGATCAGCCCTGCCATCCGGGGCCAGCAGCGCCGTGAAGATTGCCATGACGTCCATCGGCGGCGCTCCTCGTCGCGGCGACAAGGGCGTGGTGCCGGCCGGAGAACCGGCAATTGACCCGGCAGGCACCCCGCCCGCTACCCCAGACGATAAGTAGTATCGCGATTCACTGTCAAGCTATATCGCGTTTTTCGAAACGGGGCGGCTCGCCATCGCAGTCGTTCGCTCCAAGGGGCGGGCTAAGCTGGCGATATGCACGGTGAGCTGGTGTTCGCCCGGATGGGCCCTGAGCCGATTGGTTACCTTGACGCCTGGGAACTCCAGCGCCAGGTGCACGAGCAGCGGGTAGGCGGCGAGATCCCTGACACGTGCCTGCTGCTCGAGCATCAGGCGGTCTATACGGCCGGGAAGCGGACCGGCCCGCTCGACCGGCCGCTCACCGACCCTGGCGCTCCGGTGATCGACGTCGATCGCGGCGGCAACATCACCTGGCACGGGCCGGGACAGCTGGTCGGCTATCCGATCGTGGCCCTGGACGAGCCCGTCGACGTCGTTAAGTACGTGCACTGCCTGGAGGAAGCGCTGATCGCGGTGTGCGCCGAGTTCGGCGTCGCGGCGACCAGAGTCGAGGGCAGGCGCGGCGTCTGGGTTATCGGCGGGAACCGGCCCGACCGCAAGGTGGCCGCGCTCGGCATCCGGGTGGCGCGCGGCGTTACGATGCACGGCTTCGCGCTGAACTGCGACTGCGACCTGTCGTGGTACGACCGGATCGTGCCGTGCGGCATCTCCGACGCCAGCGTCACGTCCCTGACAGCGGAGACCGGCCGGCCAGTCACAGTCGCCGACGTCCTGCCCGTCGCGGAATGTCATCTAGCGGCGGCCTTCGGCGCTGCCGGCGTCCGACACACTGACTCCCTAGCGGTTTCCCGCGCTTAGCCGGTCGTTTTGTCCCGATTCTCTGCAGGAAACAGCTAGGCAGTCGGCGAACTGGCGACCTGCGGCACGTACCGCACGCAGCCGCTCGCCAGCGCGGAGATCGCGGCGCGGATACGCGGCAGCGTGCTCTCGTGGAGCAGCTCGTCCAGCTCCGCCTCGCCGGCGAACCGGCAGTCGTCGATCTCGGACGCCTGCAGCGTCACGCCGTCCAGGCTCGCCAGCGTGCCGCAGTCGAAGATGAAGAACACCGCCGGCCGCGCGCCCGGACCGTAGATCTCGGCTGCGAGGTGCCAGTCGACTGACAGCAACTGGCCTGCCGGCCGCTCCAGCCCGATCTCCTCCGCGACCTCGCGAGCGCAGCCGTCGTGCGGCGCCTCACCGAACTCGCAGATGCCGCCGGGCAGCGACCAGTGATCGCGGTAGTTCGGTTTGACGAGGAGCACGCTCCCGGCCTGGTCGCGGATGATCCCGGCCGCCGAGACGATCACGCCGGGCAGGCTCGCGTGCCACTCGACTGGCTCGGTGAAGACCTCCTCGTCCGTCACCGGCGGTCAGCCAGGTAACTCGCCAGCTCCGCGACCGGAACGCTTGCCTGCTCGCCGCTACTCATGTCTCGCACGGTCACGACATTGGACTCAGATTCTTGCGCACCGTAGATCAGGCACCAGCGCGCGCCGCTGTCACTCGCCCATTTCAGCTGTCGGCCGAGCTTGCCGGAGGACCCGAGGTACACGCTCGCGCGCAGGCCGGCCGACCGCGCGGCGGCGGCGAACGCGAACGACTGCGCAGCCAGATCGGCGCGCATGACCGTGACGGCCACGTCCAGCCGGCGCACAGGAGCGGCTCCGGACGGCAGCAGCGGCAGTATCCGCTCGACGCCGATCGACGAGCCGGTGCCCGGCACGTCCGGGCCGCCGAGCTGGGCCATCAGGTGGTCATATCGGCCGCCAGAGCCGATCGAGCCAGCGATGCCGGGCGCCACGACTTCCCAGATCGGACCGGTGTAGTAGCTGAGCCCGCGCACCATCCGCGGCGTGAACGCGATCCGGCCAGGCGGAATCTGACCTGACACCAGCGACAGCAGAGTGTCGACCTGATCCAGGCCGGCCGTCCCCTCGTCAGTCTTGGTCAGCGCGACCCTGAGGCGGTCGGTCGCGTCCTCGGCGGTGAGCGTCGTGACAAGCTCGCCGGCCTGCTCCGCGGCGAGACCGCGCTCGGCCAGCTCGGCTACCACCTCGCCGGGCGCGAGCCTGTCCAGCTTGTCCAGCGAGATCAGCACGCCGGGTCCGAGGTCAGGCGGAACGCCGAATGCCGTCAGCAGCCCGGCCAGCACCCGGCGCGAGTTGAGCAGGATGGTGAACTCTGGCAGGCCGGCCTCGGCGTACGCGTCGTGCTGCGCGCAGAGTGCCTCGGCATCTGCCAGCAGCGACTCGGAGCCGATGGTGTCCAGATCGCACTGGGTGAACTCGCGGTAGCGGTCCTTGCCCGGCCGGTCGGCGCGCCACACCGAGCCGATCGCGTAGCGCTTGAACGGAGTCGGCAGCTGGCTGCCGTACGCGGCCACGACCCTGGCCAGCGGCACCGTCATGTCGTAGCGCAGGGCCAGATCGGCCTCGCCTGATGCCTCGTGCTCACCGCGCCGGAGGATCTTGAAGACTAGCTTGTCGCTTTCCTCGCCGTACTTGCCGAGAAGCACGTCCACCCGCTCGAAGGCAGGCGTCTGAAGGGGCTCGAAGCCGTACCGGGCAAACACCGAGCGGAGGACACCGAAGACGTGCTCACGCCGCTCAACGTCGGCGGCGAGGAAGTCACGGGTCCCTGACGGCGGATCGAAGGCGCTGGGCATGTGCCTATCGTCTCGGATACCGGGCGCCTGCGTCACATCAGTATCGACCGCAGCGCGGCGCGGAGCCCGCCTCAGCCGGCCCGGGTTCCGACGAGAAGCGAGTTCTCCAGGTCCGGAAGCACGGCCTCAGCCCAGATCAGCCGCTCATCGGCGGCGAACACGTCCCGCTTGAAATCCTTCTCCCGGAGAGGCGAGTCGGGCGGCAGCACTGCCATCGGCGTCACGTCGTCCAGCACGATGTGGCCGCCTGGACGCAGCATGCTGACCAGTTCGGCGAATCCGGCCGCGTCCCGCATCCCGCCGTCGGAGAAGATCAGGTCGAACGGCGCCAGCGGCGCCAGCATGGTCATCGCGTCACCGGTCAGGACCTGGACCCGCGGGTCAGCGGCCAGGACCTCGGCAGCGATCGCGGCTCTGGCGGGGTCCAGCTCGGCCGTCACCAGCGTGCAGTCGGACGGCATCGCGCTGGCCATCCAGGCGGTGCCGATTCCCGTGCCGGTGCCCAGCTCGGCAATCCGGCCCGCCTGACAGCCGGCCGCCAGCATCGCGAGGAACCGCCCGGTGCCGGGCAGGCTGGCCGTCGGCTCGCCGGGCACGTATGCCGGATCCTCGGTGGTGAGCGGGAACCTCGCCGACCGTGCTGCGGCGATGGCGGAGCGGACGAGCGGCGGCGTTCCCGGCATGGGTTCTATCTTTTCAGGTCTTCCGCCGGTAGGCGCGCACGGCCAGCGGCGCGAAGACCACCAGGATGCCAAGCGCCCACAGCATCGACTCCCCCGCCTGCACGGCGACCGGACCGCCGATCATGAGGCCGCGGCAGGCAGCCGCGAGCAGGGTCATCGGATTGGCCTTGGCGAACGCCTGCAGCCAGCCGGGCATGGTGGCGATCGGGACCAGCAGTCCGCTGGCGAACACGATCGGGAACATCGCGGTGAAGCCGAACACCTGGACGCCCTGCGCCGTCTTGACCAGCATCCCGATCAGCGCCGAGATCCAGCACATGGCGAGGGCGAATGCCAGCACGAGCAGGCACGCCGCGATCGCGGCGAACGGGTTGGTCTTCACCCGGAAGCCGAGGATCATCCCGAAGCCGACGGTCACCACGACGGAGATCACGTACCGCGTGACGTCACCCATGATCGCGCCCGCCAGCGGCGCCCAGCGCGCGATCGGCAGGCTGCGGAACCGGTCGAAGATCCCGGTCGAGATGTCCTGGTTCAGCATCAGGCCGGTGCCGAGGGTGGCGAACAGGACCGTCTGCACCAGGATGCCCGGCAGCACGTACTGCAAGTAGTGGGCCGGCGAGCCGGAGATCGCGCCGCCGAACACGTACACGAACAGCAGCAGGAACATGATCGGCTGCAGGCTCAGGCCGACCAGGTCCTCGGCGTTGGTCCTGATCTTGAGCACGCTCCGCCAGGTCAGCGTGAACGAGTTGCGCAGCCCGGTCAGCGGGCTCAGCCTGCGGGCTGGCTCAGTGCGGGTCCCCGCGGTTAGCGTCCCGGTGGTCAACGTGCTGCCCTCTCCGGCTCGGTCAGGCGGGCGTCGTCGTGGCTGACCTCGTCGCTGGCGATCTCGTTGCCGGCCGGGCTCCCCGCGGCAGCGCCGCCGCTGACAGGCTCCTCTTCGGCCCGGTGACCGGTCAGGGTCAGGAACACCTCGTCGAGGCTGCTCTTACGCAGGCTGAACTCCGCCAGCTCGATCCCCGTCTCGTCGAGCTGCCGGACGATGCCGGGCAGGACGGCTGGTCCCGGTACCCGCACGGTGAGCTGGCGGCCGGCTGCGCTGGCGGCCGGATCAGCGCCGGTCCAGCGGGCCAGGATGGCCGCGACGTCGCCGAGCCGTTCCGGGTCGGCCGGCACGACCTCCAGCACCTGGCCGCCGACCTGGGACTTCAGGTGGTCCGGGGTGCCGGTCGCGATGACCCGGCCGTGATCTATCACCACGATGTCGTCGGCGAGCTGATCGGCCTCGTCCAGGTACTGAGTGGTGAGCAGGACCGTCACGCCATCGGCAACGAGCATCCTGATCATGTCCCAGACGTCGCTGCGCGCCTGCGGGTCGAGCCCGGTGGTGGGCTCGTCAAGGAACAGCACCTGCGGGCGCCCGACCAGGCTCGCGGCCAGGTCGATGCGGCGGCGCATCCCGCCGGAGTAGGTTTTCACCGGCCTGGCCGCCGCGTCGGACAAATCGAACCTGGCCAGCAGCTCGGCCGCTCTGGACCTGGCAGACCCGCGGCTCAGCCCAAGCAGCCGCCCGATCATGATCAGGTTGGCGGTCCCGGTCAGGCCATCGTCGACCGAGGCGAACTGGCCGGTCAGGCCGATCAGCTGGCGGACCCGGTGCGCGTCCGTGACCACGTCGTACCCGCCGACCTCGGCATGGCCGCCATCCGGGAGCAGCAGCGTGGTGAGAATACGGACTGCGGTGGTCTTGCCTGCGCCGTTCGGGCCGAGAACGCCAAGCACCGTGCCGGCGTCCGCGGCCAGATCCGCGCCCGCCAGCGCCCTGGTCTTGCCGAAGTTCTTGACGAGCCCGTCGGCCCGGATCGCGGCAGTCACTTGTCCCGCCTGTCGTCCGACTGACGGGTGGTGACGAGGCGGCCTATCGCTGCCTGCCAACGCGGCAGGACCCTGGGCGGCCCGTCGCTGGCAGCACCGTGCTGCGAGAGCCGCTGGTGCGCGGACTTGCCCCGCGCCTGCCAGTCGGCCGCCCTGACCCTGGCAGTCGCCGCGGTCCTGGCATGCCGGGCAGCGGCCGATGCCGCAGCCCTCGCATGGCGCTCGTAGTGCGCCCAGGCAGCGTCCTTGCCCGACCTCCCCCGCAGCCAGCGCGACTCAGCGATCCGGTCGACCAGGACCCGGTGCCACAGCCTGATGGTGCCCGACATGGTGATGCCTGCTTTCTCCGACATAGGTACCGCCTTCACGCCAGGTCAAGATATATCGCTTCCGGCCCAACCAGACAAGATATATCGCTACTTTGCTGCTGACTGATGAGCTGGCCGCCATCACCGGGGTTCGCTAGCATTGTCATCTGCGTACCTCGTACGTTCTGGCGTACACTGTACGCTTAGGACGTTACACGGACCGAAAGGCAGGCGTCAAATGACTGAGTCAGAAGCCGGGGAGCTGCCGATCTGGGCCCGCCCGGAGCCGGCCGCGCGCCAGCCGAGGTTCAGCCGTGATCAGATCGCAGCCGCTGCCCTGGCCATCGCCGACGCCGAGGGCTTCGAGGCGGTGACCATGCGCCGCATCGCGCGGGCGCTTGGCGCGGGCACCATGAGCCTCTACCGCTACATCAAGACCAGGACTGATCTGCTGGCGCTGATCGACGACGCGCTGCTCGGCGAGTCCCTGGTGCCCGGTGACCTGCCAGCCGACTGGAAGCAGGCCATCGCCGCAGTCGCGCGCCAGTCCCGTCAGACCTTCCTCCGCCATCCGTGGGCCATCCAGGTGCTGCAGGGCATCGCGGCCGCGCGCGGCGCCATGCCCGGGCCGAACGCGATGCGGCACTTCGAGCAGTCGCTGGCAGCCCTGGCCACCGCTCCCTTCAGCACGACCGCGAAGCTTGACCTGCTGGCCATCGTCGACGATTACGTATATGGCCACATCCTGCGTGCCGCAGAGCTGACCGAGCGGCTCCGGACCGGAACGCCGGACCCAGGCGCCGATCCCGCCCGTCAGTTCGCCGAGGCACAGCTGGCCACCGGCAGCTTCCCGCACCTCGCGGCTCTCGCCGGCGGGGCAGCGGCCTGGGCCCCGGCCGGCCAGGATCGCATCGACGAGCGCTTCGAGCGCGGCCTTCGGCTGCTCATCGAGGGCATCGCCGCGGAGGGCGAGTACGCGGCCGGGCCTGCGCGGTCGGGCGGTCTCCTGCCGCGCGCATGAGTCGGGCCGGGCCCGCGCTGCCGCGCGTGCCCGGCCCGGTGCGGGCTGGCCCCGAACTCAGCCCGTCGGTCCAGCGGTCAGCGTTACCGTCGCCGACTGCGTCTGGCCGTTCTGGTTGGCCCAGGTGACCAAGACACGGTCCGCCGGGTGGTACTGCTCGATCACCTGCTGCAGGTCGGACTGTGAGGTGACCTCGTGGCCGCCGACGGAGAGGATCGTGTCGCCCGCGGCCAGGCCCGCGCGAGCGGCTGCGGTGCCCTTCACTACGCCTGCGATTGCCACGCCACTGCTGGTCTGGCCGAAACTCCCGGAACTCTCGTCGCTGATCTCGACGCCAAGGAACGCGGTCGGCCCGATGTGCACTGTCGACGACGACTTGCCAGCGGTGATCTGCTGGGCCAGCGCGATGGCGCGGTTGATCGGGATCGAGAAGGCCGTGGTTGTCTCGTCGGCGGTGGTGCCCACGCCGGTCGAGTTGCTGGTCGATGCGGCCGTGTCCATCCCGATGACCTGACCGGACGAGTTGAGCAGCGGGCCACCCGAGTCGCCGGGCTCGATGTTCGCGTCCGTCCGGATCATCCCGGTCAGGTGCTCCTGGACGCCGTCGCTCTCGTCGACCGCGGTAATGGCGTTGCCGGTGCTGGTGACACTGCCGGTGACGACGGCAGGCGTGCCGCCCTTCCCCTCGGCGTTGCCGAGCGCTACCACCTGGTTCCCGGCCGAGACGCTGTCCGAGTTACCGATTGACACCGTGGCCAGCCCGGATGCGCCGACCAGGCGGAGCACCGCGACATCGTCGGTGTCGTCGTAGCCGACCACCTTGGCCGTGTACGTGCGGCCGTTGCCGATGTCCCTCGCCTTGATCGAGGTGGCGCCGGCGACCACATGGTTATTGGTCAGCACCTCACCGGACGAGGTCAGCACCATTCCGGTGCCCTCAGC
>Ga0335075_10006948_pt1 | contig 17456 bp, 17 predicted proteins | sample Lox_Sample_24_FD_206723 | JGI IMG/M metagenome (GOLD analysis project Ga0335075, IMG submission 206723) | Soil microbial communities from Loxahatchee National Wildlife Refuge, Florida, United States - Lox_Sample_2.4 | ecosystem: Environmental > Terrestrial > Soil > Wetlands | place: USA...
CCTGCAGCCTGCGCGGCACAGTCCGGCCGGGGCCGCCCCGCATAGACTCGGGCGGCGATGAGCGTGCCCACGATCCGCCTCGGCGTGGCCGGCCTCGGCTACTGGGGCCCCAACCTCGCCCGCAACTTCGCCGCGATCGCCGGCTGCGAGCTCGCGTGGCTCTGCGACGCCGACGACGCGGTCCGTGAGAAGCTCTCCCGCGCCCACCCGTCCGCGCAGGCGACCGCTGACCTCGATGACCTGCTCGACGATCCCGGACTCGATGCGGTCGTGCTCGCCACCCCGGTCCCGACCCACGCCGACCTCGCCGTGCGCGTGCTGGAGGCCGGAAAGCACTGCTTCGTCGAGAAGCCGCTGGCCACCACCGTCGCCGACGCCGAACGCGCCGTCGACGCCGCGGCGCGCACCGGGCGCACGCTGATGGTCGGCCACCTGCTCGAGTACCACCCCGGCCTGCGCGCGCTCAAGGAGCTCTCGGACTCCGGCGAGCTGGGCGACGAGATCTTCTACATCTACGGCAACCGCCTGAACCTCGGCAAGCTCCGCGCCGACGAGAACGCGCTGTGGTCGCTGGGCGCCCACGACGTCTCGGTCGTGCTCACGCTCGCCGAGGGCGATCCGGTCGAGATCTCCGCCCACGGCGCCTCCTACGTGCGTGAGGGGGTGGAGGACGTCGTGTTCTGTTTCTTGCGCTTCGCCTCCGGCCTGGTCGCCCACCTGCACCTGTCCTGGCTGGACCCGCACAAGGAGCGTCGCTTCACCGTGGTCGGCTCAAAGCGGATGGCGACGTTCGACGACATGGCGGTCGAGCGCAAGCTCACCGTCTATGACAAGGGCTTCGACGAGGACTCCCGGACCTACGGCGAGTACATCACCCGCAGCGGGGGCTCGTTCTCGCCGCAGATCGCCAACGTCGAGCCGCTGCGCGTCGAATGCGAGCATTTCGTGCAGTCCGTGCGTGAGGGCACAACCCCGCGCTCGGACGGCGCCAGCGGCCTGCGCGTGGTGCGCGTTCTCGAGGCGCTGCAGCGGTCGCTCGACGAGTCCCGCGTCGCCCGTGCCTGACCCCCGGCAGTCGCCTCGCCCGCCTGAGCCGGTGGCCGGCGGTGGGTTCGTCTCACCGGACGCCCGGCTCGCCGGCGACGTCGTGGTGGAGCCCGGAGCGGTGATCCACGGAGGGGTCGAGCTCGCCGAGGGCTGCCTGGTGGAGGCCGGCGCGGTGCTCGGCAAGCGCCCGCGGCTGCGGCCCGGCTCAAGCGCCGCGGCGGCAGGCGGGGTGGGCGGGGGCGATGTCCTGACCGTCGGCGCGGGCGCGACGATCTGTTGTGGCGCCGTCGTCTACGCGGGCGCGTCACTGGGCGCGCGCGTGATCGTCGGCGACCAGGCGCAGGTCCGTGAGCGCACCGTGATCGGCGAGCGCACCGTGGTCGGACGCGGCTCGACCGTCGACTTCGACACCCGCGTCGGCGACCGGGTCTCGATCCAGACGCTCGTCTACCTCACCGCCGAGGGCCTCGTCGAGGACGACGTGTTCATCGGCCCCGGCGTGACGACCACCAACGACGACACGATGAGCCGCCACGCCCCGGGGGAGCGGCTGCGCGGTCCGGTGCTGCGCCGCGCCTGCCGGATCGGTGGCGGGGTCGTGCTCACGCCCGGTGTCGAGGTGGGGGAGGAGGCGTTCGTCGCCGCCGGCGCGGTCGTCACCCGCGACGTCGCGCCGCGCGTGGTCGTGATGGGCGTCCCCGCCCGTGTCGTCCGCGAGGTCCCGGACGACGACCTGCTCGAACGCTGGCGCTGAGGCCGCCCTCAGACGGTGACGGAGCGGACCACGGAACCCTCCGCGGCCCCGGTCCAGATGACCTGCTCGCGGCCGGGGCCGACGCCGATGAGCACGATCGGGACGCCCACGTACTCAGCGATGTAGCGCAGGTACTCGCGCGCGTGCTCGGGGAGATCCTCCTCCGAGCGCGCGGCAGAGATGTTCTCCGACCAGCCGGGAAGATCGTGGTACTCCGGCGAGGCGTGATGCAACACCGTCTGGTGGAACGGGAAGCGGGTGAGCTCCGCGCCCTCCTCGCTGCGGTAGCTGGTGCAGACACGCAGCGTCTCCAGGCCGGAGAGCACGTCGAGCTTGGTGATCGCCAGGGCGGTGAGCGAGTTCAGCCGGGCGGCGTACCGCAGCGCGACCAGATCGATCCAGCCGACGCGCCGCGGGCGCCCGGTGGTCGTACCGAACTCGCCGCCGGCCTCGCGGATGCGGTCGCCGAGCTCGTCCTCCAGCTCGGTGGGGAAGGGACCGGAGCCGACGCGAGTGGCGTACGCCTTGGCCACTCCCCACACCTCGTCGATGTCCTTGGGGCCGACGCCGGCGCCGGTGCAGGCCGCGCCAGCGACCGGGTTGGAAGAGGTGACGAACGGATACGTCCCGTGGTCGATGTCGAGCAGCGCCCCCTGGGCGCCCTCGAACACGACGAGCTGATCGTCGTCGAGACAGTCGAGCACCAGGTGCGAGGTGTCGGCGATGAACGGCTCGAGCACGTGACCGTAGGTGAGGTACTCCTCGGTCATCGACTGCAGGTCGAGCGCCGGGTCCTTGGCGTAGGGGCGCAGCGAGAGCCGCTTGGGCTCCATCGCGGCCACGATCTTCTTCTTGAGGATCTTCTCGTCGAGCAGGTCCTGGACGCGAATTCCCAGCCGCGCGGCCTTGTCGGCGTAGCAGGGACCGATGCCGCGGCGCGTGGTGCCGATCTGCAGGTTCCCGAGCTTCGTCTCGCCCGCCGTGTCGAGCAGCATGTGGTAGGGCATGATCAGGTGCGCGTTGGCCGAGATGCGCAGCGAGCGTGTATCGATCCTGCGATGGCGCAGCCCGTCGAGCTCGTCGGTCAGCACCTTCGGGTCGATCACCGTCCCGTTGCCGATCACGCACAGCTTGTCGGGATAGAGGATCCCGCTCGGCATCAAGTGCAGCTTGAACACCTCATCACCGCGCACGATGGTGTGCCCGGCGTTGTTCCCGCCCTGGAAGCGCACGACCGCGTCGGCACGCTCCGCGAGCATGTCGGTGATCTTGCCCTTTCCTTCATCGCCCCACTGGGCGCCGACGACCACGATTCCCGGCATATGGTCTCAGTGTACGGAGGGGCCAGGCTGTCACTGCCGAGAGCAGGCGGCGACCCGAAGGCGCGCACTCCCGACCGCGTAGGGTTGAAGGTGTGCGCTGGGATCCGATCCAGTACGGGCGCTATGCCGGCGAGCGCAGCCGCCCATTCTTCGAGCTCGTTGCCCGAGTCGACTGCGCCGCGCCGGAGACGGTCGTCGATCTCGGCTGCGGCTCCGGCGAGCTGACTACCTCGCTCGCCGATCGCTGGCCCGAGGCGTTCGTGCGCGGGATCGACTCCTCGGCGGAGATGATCGAGCGCGCACCGGCCGGCGGAGCCGTCCAGTTCTCGGTCGGCTCGGCCGAGGGGTTCTCCGCGCAGGGGGTCGATGTACTCGTCTCCAACGCCGCGCTGCAGTGGGTGCCGACCCACCGGCAGCTGATCGTCCAGTGGGCGGGCGAGCTGAATCCCGGGGGATGGCTGGCCTTCCAGGTCCCGTCGAACTTCGATGCTCCGTCCCACGTCCTGATGCGCGAGCTCGCGGAGTCCCCGCCGTGGCGTGACCGCCTGCACGGCGTGCTGCGCGGCGCGGTCTCCACCGCACCGCCGCTGGAATATCTCGAGCTGCTGAGCGACGTCGGCCTCGACGTCGACGCCTGGCAGACCGAATACGTCCACATCCTGCAGGGCGAGGACCCGGTGCTCGATTGGGTCAGCGGCACCGGCCTGCGGCCCGCGCTCGCCGCACTCTCGGAACCAGATGGCGAGCGGTTCAGTACCGAGTACGCGGCGCTCCTGCGCGATGCCTATCCGCAGCGTGCCTACGGCACCGCGTTCCCGTTCCGGCGGACGTTCGTGGTCGCCCACCGCCCCGACTGAGCCGCCACGGCGCGCTCAGCGCGCGGGGTGAACCACGAACGCCGAGCCCCCGAACAGCCGGTAGGGCTCGGCGATCGACTGCACGCGCCCGCCGCCGAGGATCTGGACCGCGGTCGCGTCGCCGGGATAGTTGTCGAGCGGGAGGATGGAGCCGGTCGCGAGGCTGAACTTCTCGCCGTAGCGCCGCTGGAGCGTGTGACGGATCGCGCTGCGATAGAAGCGCGGCTCGGCGAGCGTCGTCGGGGAGTTGGTCTGGGCGATCCGGGGTGCGGCGAGCGCCTGTTGCAGGCTCATCCCGAAGTCGACGTGCCCGATGAACGTCTGCAGGATCGTCTCGGGGATCGTCGAGCCGCCGGCGGCGCCGATCGAGAGCAGCGGCTTGCCGTGCGAGAAGGCGATCAGCGGGCCCATGCTCGAGCGCGGCTGCTTGCCGGGGCCCGGGAGGTTGGGGTCGGGTGTGCCGTGTGTGATGGGCGCGAAGTCGAAGTCGGTGAGCTCGTCGTTGAGGAAGAAGCCGTAGCCCGGCACGACCTCGCCGCTGCCTCCGAAGAAGTTGATCGTGTTCGTGTAGGCGACGATGTCGCCCCAGCGGTCGGTCGCGACGATGTTGTTGGTGTGGTGAGCCTCGGGCGACGCGCTGGTCGCCTGCACGGAGGCGTGAGGCGCCGCCTTGCAGTTCGTGAAGCGCTGGAACGGGTTGCCGGGCGCCAGCGGTGAGGTGAGCGCCTTCCCGGCGATCAGGCATCGGCGCGCATCGGCGAACGAGGGGCTCAGCAGCTTGGCGACCGGCACCTTGCTGAACCGGGGATCGCCGAGGAAGCGGTCGCGGTCGGCGTAGGCCAGGCGCGAGGCCTCGATGTACTGGTAGAGCGCCTCGGCGCGCGGCTCGGTCGACAGCGGGAAGCCGCTGAGGATGTTCAGGGCCTCACCGACGGTGGTCCCGCTGCTCGACGGCGGAGCCATCCCGTAGACGGACAGCCCGCGGTAGTCGACGTGGGTCGGCGGCCGCACGCGCGCCCGGTACGCGCCCAGATCGGCCATCGTCATGTGGCCCGGGGTCGTGATCACCTTCTGACCCGGGGTGAGTGTCGGGCTGTCGACGGCGTTGACGATCGCCTGCCCCAGCGGCCCGTGATAGAGGTACCGGGCGCCGTGCGCGCCGAGCTCGGCGTACGTGTGGGCGAGGCCCGGGTTGCGGAGCACGTGGCCGAGCGGCAGCGGGTTGCCCTTGGGCGTGAGGAACAGGCGGCGGCTCGCCGGGTAGGCGCGGATCAGCGGCAATCCCGACCGGGTCAGCTGCCGGAAGTCCCGGTTGACGGCGAAGCCATGGCGGGCGAGCGAGATCGCCGGGCGCAGATCGGCCTTCAGGCTCTCCCGGCCGAAGCGCTTGATCGCCAGCGCCCAGGTGGCGACCATCGACGGCACACCCGTCGACAGCGGCTGATCGGACGCGGTGACGTAGTCCATCGGCTTGTGCGTCTTCGGGTTCAGGAACAGCGACTTCGTGCAGGACTGCGGGCAGGTCTCGCGACCGTCGATCGTGGTCACGGTGTGCGTGCGGGCGTTGTAGATGACCATGAAGCCGCCGCCGCCAGGGCCTGCGACGAACGGGACCGTCACGCCGAGCGCGCTCGCCGTCGCGACCGCGGCATCGACGGCATTGCCGCCGCGCTTCAGCACATCGATCCCCGCTCGGCTTGCGCTCGCATCCATCGAGGCGACCGATCCGCCGGTGCCCGTGGCGGTCGGGTGCGCGGCCGGGACGTGGGCCGCATCGGCGGAGGCTGCCCCGGCGGCGAGCAGCGCAGTTGCGGCGGTCAGAGATGCGAGAAGGCGGCGCGAGGCTGACATGACCCCGTGGTTAGCCGCCACGGCGCTCGCTCAAACGTTCGCTGGCGTCAGGCGGTGCGCAGGTCCATGCGGTGATCGTGCCCCAGCAGCGGCAGCTCGTCGCACATCTCGGTGAGGCGCGAGACCGTCCGTGGTGTGATCTGCTCGCACAGCTCGTCGCGATCCATGATGTTCGTGGTGATCAGCACCGCGCGCTGCTCCTCGTAGCGCGCGTTGACGATCGAGTAGAGCTCTTCCAGCACCCAGTCGGTCGAGCGCTCGGCACCGACGTCGTCGACGTGCAGCAGGTCGACCGCGGTAAGCCGATCCAGGAGATCGACGTGCGAGCGCTCGGCGCGATGGGTGTCGCGGATCTCGTTGAGCAGCCGTGGCAGCGAGTAGATCGCGACCGAGTGACCGCGCTCGAGCGCCGCCTTGGAGACGAGCATCGCCAGTGTCGTCTTGCCGGTCCCGGGCGGCCCCATCAGCCACAGCCCACGGCCGGCGGCGAGGTGGTCCTCGACGCGGCTCGCGTAGTCACGCACCGCCCGCACGATCCCCGGGTCGATGTCGCTGACCGGTGGGCGGTCGAAGGCGACGTCGCGGTAGCGCCGCGGGATCACCGCCGACAGGCTGCGCGCCTGCGCCCGAGAGATGCGCTGCGCCCGGCAGCGGCAGTCGCTCGCGGTGTTCGTCTCCATGTCGTAGACGAACCCCGAGCCATCGCAGATCCCGAACTGGCACGCGCTCACTGGAATCGGTCTCCGGCGTAGTTCATGAACTTGGGGAAGTCGTGCCGGAAGGTGAGCACCACATCGCCGATCGGGCCGTTTCGGTGCTTGGCGATGATGATGTCCGCCTCGCCCGGACGCTCGGAGTCCCTGTTGTAGTACTCGTCGCGGTAGATGAACATCACGAGGTCGGCATCCTGCTCGATCGCGCCCGACTCGCGCAGGTCGGAGAGCACCGGCTTCTTGTCGTTCTGGGCGCGTTGCTCGACCGCGCGCGAGAGCTGCGACAGCGCGATCACCGGCACACCCAGCTCGCGCGCGAGCCCCTTCAGCCCGCGGCTCATCTGGCCGACCGCCTCCACCCGGTTCTCGATCCGCCCCTCCGAGCGCATCAGCTGCAGGTAGTCGATGATCACCAGTCCGAGCCCACCGTCCAGCTGCGCGTGCAACCTTCGGCACTTGGCGCGGATCTCCAGCACCCCGGTGTCCGAGGAGTCGTCGACGTACAGCGGCGCCTGGGACATGCGCTCGGCGGCCTCGACGATCTTCGGCCACTGCGAGTCGGCGACCTTGCCCCGGCGCAGCGACTCGCCCGGGATCCCGGCCTGGGAGGCGATGAAGCGCTGGGCAAGCTCGGACTCGGACATCTCGAGGCTGAACAGCGCGACGCCGCTGCCCGCGAGCGCCGCGTTCTCGGCGATGTTGGCGACAAGCGCGGACTTGCCCATCGACGGGCGGGCGGCGAGCACGATCAGGTTGCCCGGCTGGAACCCACCCGTCTTCTCGTCGATGTCCTTGAACCCCGAGGGAGTGCCGGTGAGCGCCGTTCGGGAGATCGACAGCTTGTGCAGCTTGTCGGTCTCCTCGTCGAGGATCTCCCGGATCGAGCGGATCTTCTTCTGGCGCTCGTCGGTCGTGATCTCGAGCACGAGCCGCTCGGCCTGCTCAATCAGGTCGCGCGCGTCGGCATGGCGCTCGTGGACGGAGGCCTGCACGGTGTAGGTGGCGGTGAGCAGCTGACGCAGCTGCGCCTGCTCGTGGACGATCTTCCCGTACTCCCGGGCGTGCCCGGCGGCCGGCACCCAGCCCGCGAGCTCGTCGACCGCGCCGCGGCCGCCGATCTCATCGAGCTTGTTGTTCTGCCGCAGACGCTCGGAGACGGTGAGGTGGTCGATCTTGCGGTCGTCGCGGTAGAGCTCGAGCATCGCGCCGTAGATCGCGCCGTGCTGCTCGCGATAGAAGTGCTCAGGGCGCAGCTGCTCCTCGACGATCAGCCCGTGCAGATGTCGCTCGTCGAGCAGCACCGCGCCGAGCACGGAGCGCTCGGCATCGAGGTTGTGCGGCGGCAGCGCCATCTGCGCAGCCGACGAGCCGGAAGGCCGGCCGTCGGTGGCCTGGGAGGAGTACTCGACGGCGCTCACGGGGCTGGGGAGTCTAGGTTCGCATTCACGGGAGAGCAGACGATCATCCCGCTCTCAGCGGACGTTTCCCGAGCGGCGGCCCGGCCGGACTGCACGGCCCGGCCGGACCGCGAGCGGCCCGGCCGGGATGGTGCGGGGAGGCTTACTTGAAGTGCACCGTGGCGCCGTAGTTGGCGCCCTTGACGCCGAACCTGTACGCCGTGGTCGACGTGAACGTCTGCCCGGCGGGCAGCACGACGGTCGGCCACGCCGAGTTGCCCTGATGGTTGGGCGAGTCCGGGTAGTGCTGGGTCTCGAGCGTGAACGCCTGGCCCTGGCGGTAGGTCGTGCCGGTCGTGCCGGTCAGATCGCCCTCCAGGTAGTTGCTCGTGTAGAGCTGGATTCCCGGCTGGTCTGTATACGTCCACATCGTGATCCCATTGCCCGGATCCTCGGCGACGGCGGCAAGGCGATACTTGCCCTGCTGGTTGAGGACCCAGTTGAAGTCATAGCCGTGGGCGTACTGCAGCTGGGTGATCGAGGCGCCAGTGCCGTCCGGCTTGTTGGCCGCCTCGATGTTCTGGCCGATCGGCTTGCCGCTCAGGAAGTTGAACGGTGTCCCCTTCACGCCCAGGAAGTACGGCGCCTCGGGGATCTGGGACGGGTCGGTCGGCTGGTAGTCGTTGGCGTTGAGCGCCAGATCCTGGTTGTAGATCGTGCCGCTCGCCTGACCGCCCAGGTTGAAGTACGAATGGTTGGTCAGGTTGATCACCGTCGCCAGCGAGGAGGACTCGTTCGTCGCGGAGTAGTGGATCCGCAGCGAGTTGTTCGGCATCACCGTGAACGTCACCGCCGCATCGACCGCGGTCGGATAGCCGGTGCAGGTCGGCGTCAGCGTCTTGTCACAGCCGGTGCCGGCCGGGAAGTTCGAGCTGAGCGTGACCGATGCCCTGTTATTGGAGGCCGACGGCGACGCCGACCAGTTGTAGGTGTTCCAGCCGAGGTAGCCGCCGTGCAGCGAGTTCGGCCCGTTGTTGACATCGAGCTGGTAGTTCTGCCCGTTGAGGGTGAACTTGCCTCCGGCGATGCGGTTGGCGTACTCGCCGATCGTCGCGCCGAAGTAGGTGTCGCCCGATCCCGACGCGCCCGGAATCGGCCAGTCGATCTGCTGTGCGCCCTGGGTGAAATCCTGGACGTAGTCGTTCAGATTCGGGAAGCCCAGAACGACATCGACCATCTTCCCATTGTTGTTGGGCACCCTGATCGACTGCACATCAGCGCCGAAGGTCGAGATGTTCACCTTCATGCCACCGGAGCCCTTGAGCGTGTAGAGATCCGCGGTCTGACCGCTGCTCGGGCCCGCGGCGATGGTGCCCCAGGACGCCGACGAGACCTTCGCCTGGCCGGACGTCATCGTCTTGTGCGTCTTCTGCGAGTGCTTCTGGCCGTGGTGGCCGTGGTGCTTGTGATGCGGGGTCGCCGCAAAAGCGGTCCCCGAACCGATCGTGGCGAGCGCCGCGCACGTCGCCACCGCCGCACCGGTCGACGCGAGCGCGCGCCGAGAGCGCTGTCCGTAGGTAGGCAACCTCTCTCTCCTTCTGATCATGTCCGGCGCAGCCGCGCAGGACGGATGGTCCGACCGCAGGGGCCTTCATACCCGCCAGCGCGCGTTGTTAACGCTCACATGGTTGAAATCCCCAAACCGAAGACCCCGAGCGACCGGCTCGTCCGCCCATCTCCGCCGTGCCCTTCCGGGCGTCCTCGCCCGGCGAGCATGCAAGATCGATTGCACCGGCCCGCGTCGGCTGGCGCGGGAGCGTGGGAGGGTCGCCCGCGACGTGCCCACGCGCGCGCCGTCCGCGCCAGTGGCGTGAGGGCGGGCCCGCAACGCAACCACCCGCGTGCCCTCCCACTCGCGCGGCGTGGTCCGCGCGGAGTGGTCTATGAGGGTGGGACCGTCCGGGGCTACTAGGAGCCGGTGACCATCGTCTTGACCGTGGCGGTGACCCCGTCCACGACCTCGACGACGACCATGTAGGTCCCGATGTTCTTGATCGGTTCCTCGAGGTGGATGCGCCGACGGTCGACCGTCAGGCCCCGGGCCTCACGGATCGCGTCGGCGATGTCCTGCGTCGTCACCGAGCCGAACAGGCGACCGTCGTCGCCTGCCTGCTGGGTGATGGTCAGCACCGTGCGGCCGAGCACCGACGCGCTCTCACGCGCCTTCTCCTCGGCCTCCCGCGCTGCCTTCTCGGCATTCTCGCGCCGCCGCTCCGCCTGCTTGATGGAGCCGGAGGTCGCCGCCTCTGCCAGCTTGCGGGGCACCAGGAAGTTGCGCAGGTACCCGGCCGAGACCTCGACCACCGCTCCGCGCTCACCCAGCGACTCGACGTCCTCGAGCAGGATTGCCTGGGGCATCGCTAACGCTCCTCCGACACTCAGCGGTCGCGGTCGCGGTCACGATCGCCGCGGCCACCGCGGTGATCGCTCCCGCCCTCCGCCACGTAGGGCAGCAGGGCGAGCTCGCGAGCGCGCTTGACGGCGCGAGCGACCTGGCTCTGGTGGCGGCGGCACGCGCCGGTGATCCGTCGCGAGCGGATCTTGCCGCGATCGGAGATCATCCGGCGCAGCATCGAGAGGTCCTTGTAGTCGACCTGCTCGATCTTGTCCCGGCAATACGGACAGGACTTGCGACGGCCCGCGGAGGGGCCACCCTTACGATCGCGCCGGCGCACCGGACGTCTGCGTTGCTTTGCCACGTTGACCAGCCTAGCTCAGTATCGGAAGTTGAGTGTTCGCTCTAGAACGGAATGTCGTCGTCAGATCCGGCGGCCACGGGGGTGCGATCGAAGTCGCCGGTGTCGATCGGGACGTCACTCTCCGCGGCGCGTGCGCTGCTCGAGAAGCCGTTCCCGTTGCCAGCGCCAGCGTCGTCGCGACCGCCGAGGAACTGCACGGACTCAGCGACGATATCAACTGATTGGCGCTTGTTGCCCTGCTGGTCCTGCCATTCGCGCCACTGCAGCCGCCCGTCGACGGCCACCCCGCGGCCCTTGGACAGGTAGCGAGCGCAGTTCTCGCCCTGCTGACCCCACACCGTGACGTCGAAGTAGTTGGGGACGTCCTCCCACTGCTGGGTGTCGCGGTTCTGGCGCCGGCCGTTGCAGGCGATGCGCAGCGAGCACAGCGACGTGCCGCTCGGCAGCGACCGCATCTCCGGATCGCGGGTCAGATTGCCGGTGATGATCACCCGGTTGATGTTGCCTCCAGCCATCTCCATGGCTCCTTTCGTGACGTTTCGAGAGCTCGTGATCGAGTCTATGGGCGGGCCAGACGGCACCGCCGATGCTCCCCGGAAAATCCGCAAAGTCGTGATGGGATTGGCACGGGGCTGTTGCGCGGCGTGTCGAAGCTGTGACGTTTTGCACGGGGCTGGTGGTTGCCTCGGGGTGGTTGCTGGGGTACGTGGGGTTCGCGGGGTAGCGCGCCCGGCGCCGGCCGTCAAGCAGCGAGGGTCGTTTGCGGGTCGTCCGTTGGAGGTTCGTGGCGCTGCCGTGACTGCCGTCGCCGGGCGCGCTACTGGGCAATGAGCTCGGGGCGGGCGGGACCGTATCTGTGCACGACCTCGTGCCAATGGGGACTCTGGATGGTCCCTGGGTCGGCCGAGGGCCGCGCGGTGGGCCGGGGGGCAGAACGCGGGGTTGCGCCGGGGGGCCAGAACTGCCCACGCGTCCACGGCGGAACCGGCCCGCGGGCGCTTTCGGCCTCCCAGACGCCACTTCTGCCCACGGCAGTCCGAGGCCGACAGAGGCGCGGGACGTTCCGGCGTCCCGCATGCCACTTCTGCCCGACGCGGCCCCGCCACCCCGGCGCGTGGGCGAAAACGGCGGCCTCAGAAGTGCTCGCCTGTCGGCGGGCACGCGGACCGGCACCCCTTCACCCCGCTACGCCGGGAACCGGAAGGGAGAAAGAGGAGAGGCCTAGGCCTCGACCGGCGCCGCAGCTGCCTCGCGAGAGGCCACCGGCGGCGGGTCCGGAACCGGCGGAGTGCCGGGCACGTTGCGGATGATGCGGCTGCGGAGCACCGCGTCGTCGATCCGCAGGTTGTACGAGAGCGACTCGAGCAGCGACGGGGTCGAGCAGGTGAACTGCAGCAGGTGGTAGTGGCCCTCGCCCTGGTGGCGGATCTCGTAGGCGAGCGGGCGGGCGTGCCAGTCGTCGTTGCGCTCCATCGCGCCGCCACCGTTCTCGATCTGCGCCTGCACGTCGGTGAGCACCTTGGCGGCGCGCTCGTCATCCACGGTCGTGGAGATGACGATCATCAGGTCGTAGAGGCGGGTTTCGGAAGCCATGAGAATCGGGTTCGCCGGCACGGGTGCCGGGCGGGCGGCGACTATAGCGGGTGAGTCTGGAGCCTCAGCTGCCGGCGTTCTTGGAGCGCGGGCGGCGGCTGGCCTTGGAGCGCGTCTGGCCGACGGCCTTCGGCCGAGTCGGGCCGACCGGCGTCGTACGCGCCGAGGTGGCGGCGGTCGAGCGGCTGGACGCCGAACCCGACCCCGAACCCGAACCCGAACCCGACGGCGAACCCGAACCCGACGGCGACCCAGAGCCCGAGGGCGAACCAGAGCCCGACGGCGAACTCGACCCAGAGCCCGACCCCGACGTCGGGGGAGGCGCGACCTTCACGAAGGGCTGTCCGGTCCGGGCCACCCCGCGCCGCTCAGGGCCCTTGTAGCCGTTGGCCGACCGCCGGCGGCGGCGATCCTCGCGCAGCACCGGGCCGACGCGATCGCCGATCCCGCGCAGGACGTAGGCCTCACGCGCGTAGTCGAACGCCAGCACCGGGCGGCACAGCGTGAGCGCGCCGGGGGAGACGTAGTGGCGGGTTCGAGGAACGGTACGCACGACTCGTAAGTAGAGCAGGCCGGAGGGCCCATTGTCTCGGTAGAAAATACGGTTGTTCGGATTCTCTTCTCGTGCTCTCACATTCTGCCTTCGTCGACCTCACGGGGCCGTGTGGCGATGCGCGTCGAAGGCGGCGTAGGCTCCGGCCGATGAGCCCCGCTCCGATCCCGGAATCCGCGATCCTGCAGCCCGCGGGCGAGAGCGAGTGGGAGGACTGGCTCGAGGGCCACGCCGAGGCGACGGAGGTGTGGCTGAAGCTCGGCAAGAAGGGCTGTCCCCACCCGTCGATCACGTACGTGCAGGCGCTCGAGATCGCTCTCTGCTTCGGCTGGATCGACGGCCAGATCCGGGGGTTCGACGAGCACTTCACGCTGCGCCGCTTCACCCCGCGCCGCCCCCGCTCGAAGTGGTCACAGATCAACCGCGAGCACATCGAGGAGCTCACCGCCGCCGGCCGAATGCGGCCGCGCGGCCTCGCCGAGGTGGAGGCCGCCAAGGCGGACGGCCGCTGGGATGCCGCCTACGCGCCCGCGTCCACGATCACCGTTCCCGACGACCTGCAGGCCGCGCTCGACGCGCACCCGAAGGCCAAGGCGTTCTTCGAGACGGTCACCGGCAGCGACCGCTACGCCTTCCTCTACCGCCTGCATCACGTCACCGATCCCGCCAAGCGCCAGGCGCGGATCGAGGACTACATCGAGCGGCTGTCCAGCCGCCGTACGCTGAGCTGAGCCCGCGGCCTCAGGCCGGGACCCGCCCCTTCGCGTTGATGTCCGACAGCTGGTCGTCGATCCAGTCGCCCGGGTCCCGGGCGGTGACGATCTGGATCAGGCCCTCGTGCCGGCGCTGGCGCTCCTCGTAGGACATCGTCAGCGCGGCGTGAATCGAGTCCGAGAGCTCCTGGATGTCGAACGGGTTGAACGACATAGCGAACTCGGCGAGCTCCTCGTGGGCGCCGGTGTTCTCCGACAGCAGCGAGACGCCGGCGCGCTCGTTCACCATCGGCCCCTCCTTGGCGACCAGGTTCATCCCATCGAACATCGCGTTGACCATCAGCACGTCGTAGTGCTTGTAGGCGGCGACCGCCTCCTCGAGGTCATCGCGGAGCTTGAGCTGGATCGGCATCCAGTCCGGTGTGCCGTGGCGATGGTTGACGACCGCGACGACCGCCTCGATCCGCTCCAGGTACTCCGCGTACTCGGGCACGTCGGTCCTCGATGGCATCAGCTGCGCGATGAACGTGACCCGCTCGCGGAACTCGGGATGCTGTTCGAGGAACGTGTCGAACGCGCTGAACCCGCGCAGCACGTTCTTGGAGAGGTCGGCGCGGTCGACGCGCAGGATCAGGTGATCCCGGCGGCGGCGCAGCAGCTCTCCCTCGAACTGACGCACCCGCGGCCGGCGCGCGACCTTCTGGATCGCGGTGGAGTCGATCGGCAGCGGATATGCGCGGACCCACACCTCGCGATCGCCGACCCGCACGACGCCGCCCTCGTGATCGACCTCCAGCCCCATCAGGTCCTCGCAGCACTGCAGGAAGTTGCGCCGGTAGGAGCGTGTGTGGAAGCCGATGATGTCGTTGGCGAGGATCCCCTCGTACACCTGCTGGCGGATCTGGGAGGGCAGCACTCGCCACGAATCCGACTGACTCCACGGGATGTGGACGAAGTGATGCAGGAACGCGTCCGGACGCTGGCGGCGGATCATCCCCGGCAGCGTGTAGAGGTGGTAGTCATGGACCATCACCACCGGCTTGTCGATCTCGGAGATCTCCTCCAGCGTCGCCGACGCGAGGTCCTCGTTGACCGCGTTGTAGCCGAACTCGAACGCCTCAGTCTCGTTGCGGCGGATGTCCGGCGCGTTGGAGAGGTCCCACAGGTAGTGCTGGATGAACCACAGCATCGGGTTGGCGACGACGTTGTAGAAGCCGTCGTAGGCGGCCGGGTCGGAGGCGACGAGCTTGACCATGTACTCGCTGTCGCCCTCCGGGGTCTTGACCGGGAACGGACGGCCGCCGGCCTTCTCGGCGGCGGTGACGTCCTCATCGGTCATCGCCGAGGCCACCCAGGTCACGGACCGGTGCGACGCGAGGCCCATCAACGCCGTCACCAGACCGCCCGTGCCGCGCTTGACCTCCCCGCCTTCCTGGAAGGTCACCGGCCCCCGGTTGGAGACCAGGACGAGGGGCGTGTCGTCTGCCATCCGCGGGCAACGATATCCGCTCCGACAAATTCAACTAGATCACTTGACTTTGGTAGGTTCCCCTCACCTCGAGCCCCCAAGGAGCACCAACGATGAGCAACACCGACGATCTGCTCGCCAACAACGCCGCGTACGCGAGTTCCTTCGACAAGGCCGACCTGCCGCTGCCCCCTGCCCGCAAGGCCGCCGTCGTCGCCTGCATGGACGCTCGCCTCAACGTCTACGGCGCGCTCGGCATCGGCGAGGGCGACTGCCACGTGATCCGCAACGCCGGTGGCGTCGTCACCGACGACGCGATCCGCTCGCTGGCGATCTCCCAGCGCCTGCTCGGAACCGAGGAGATCATCCTCATCCATCACACCGACTGTGGGATGCTCACCTTCCACGACGACGACTTCAAGGCGTCGATCGAGCAGGACACGGGTATCAGACCGCCGTGGGCAGCAGAGGCATTTCCCGATCTCGACCAGGACGTGCGCCAATCGATAGCGCGCGTGAAGGCATCCCCGTTCGTGCCGAACAAGGGCTCGGTGCGCGGCTTCGTCTACGAGGTCGAGACCGGCAAGCTGCGCGAGGTCTCCTGACCGGGTCCCACCGCCCGTGAGCGAGCACGACGTCATCGTGCTCGGCGCGGGTCCGGCCGGCGAGGTCGCCTCCGGGCTGCTGGCCGGCGAGGGTCTCGATGTCGCGGTCGTCGAGCGCGAGCTGGTCGGCGGCGAGTGCGCCTTCTGGGCGTGCATGCCCTCCAAGGCGCTGCTGCGGCCGGGCGAGCTGCTCGCCGAGGACCGTCGCGTGCCCGGGGTTCCGACCGGCGAGCTCGACGCCAGACGGGTCCTCACCCGCCGCGACCAGGTGATCCACGACCTCGACGACGCCTCGCAGCTGCCCTGGCTGGAGGATCGCGGCATCACGCTCTACCGCGGCCAGGCCCGGTTCGACGGGCCGAGAGCGGTCAGCGTCCAGAACGGCGACGGTGCCATCGAGACGCTCCGCGCTCGCCGCGCGGTCATCATCGCGGTCGGCTCCGGTGCGGCGATCCCGCCGGTCCCGGGGTTGCGCGAGATCGCTCCCTGGACCAACCGCGAGGCGACGACCGCCAGGCAGGTGCCGGGCTCGATGATCGTGCTCGGCGGCGGAGCGGTCGGCTGCGAGATGGCGCAGGCGTGGTCCTCGCTCGGCTCGCAGATCACGCTCGTGGAGTCGATGGACGGGCTGCTGCCACACGCCGAGCCCTTCGCGGGAGAACTCGTCGCCGAAGCGCTCAAGGAGCAGGGCGTCGCGGTCCACACCGGCGCGACCGCCACCGAGGCCGGCCGCGGCAACGAGGGCGAGTTTCGCCTGTCACTCGAGAGCGGCGAGGAGCTTGTCGCCGACGAACTGCTCGTGTGCGTCGGTCGCCGGCCGCACACCGACGATCTCGGGCTGGAGACGATCGACCTCAACCCCGGTGACACGATCCGCGTCGACGCGCAGATGCGCGTGCCGCTCCACGCCGACTGGCTGTACGCGGTCGGGGACGTCAACGGCCGCTCGCTGGTCACGCACGCCGGCAAGTACCAGGCGGCGATCGCGGCCGCGACGATCATGAACCGGGCGGCGAGCGCCGACTGGGACGGCCCGCTCAGCCCGCAGGTCGTGTTCACCGAGCCGCAGGTCGCCTCGGTGGGATACACGCTGCAGCGGGCGCTGGACGCCGGCATCCAGGCGCGCGCGGTGGAGGGCGACCCGGCCGCGACCCCGGGCGGAAGCTTCGTCGGCAAGGGCGGCCGCAGCGGCGCGCGGATCGTCATCGACGAGCAGCGCGAGGTGATCGTCGGAGCGACCTTCGTCGGCCCTGAGATCGCCGAGTCGTTGCAGGCGGCCACGATCGCGGTCGTCGGCGAGGTACCGCTGCGCCGCCTCGCTCACGCGATGCCGGCCTTCCCCACCCGGAGCGAGATGTGGCTACGGCTGCTCGCCGACTGGCGGCCCTGACGCTGACGGCGGCGGCGGCCGGGCTCGCCGGCGCCGGGACCGCCAGCAGGGCCGATGGGCAACGACCACATCGGCACGACGGTCGACGCCCCGGTTCCCGACTCCACCAACCTGTGGTTGTCGGTTTTCTGCCCTGGGGGCGATTGCACGTTCCCCTCCCAGAACGTCCTCACGCTGAAGACGATGACCGTGACCATCCACGACACCTTGTTGCCCGCCGTCCAGGCGACGGGTGGCGACCTGCTCGACGCGCACATTCCGGCGGGCACCAAGACGCTCGACTACGCCGCCTCCGATGGCGGGTCCGGCGTCGCCAGCGTCACCCTCGGTCACGGGCACCTTCCGCGTCCGGCACGACCGCCGCCCCGCGCTGGTGCGCGGCCGCTGAGGCCGGCGCGGCGCCGCGCGGCAGGCTCAGCCGGTCGCCAGCAGCT
>Ga0335075_10006949_pt1 | contig 17455 bp, 15 predicted proteins | sample Lox_Sample_24_FD_206723 | JGI IMG/M metagenome (GOLD analysis project Ga0335075, IMG submission 206723) | Soil microbial communities from Loxahatchee National Wildlife Refuge, Florida, United States - Lox_Sample_2.4 | ecosystem: Environmental > Terrestrial > Soil > Wetlands | place: USA...
GGGCTCGTCGGCGATCAGCAGGGCCGGGCGGCACGACAACGCCATCGCGATCATCACCCGCTGCGCCATGCCGCCCGAGATCTGGTGCGGATACGCGCCCAGCCGGGCACGCGGATCGGGAATGCCCAACCTGGCCAGCATCGCCTCGGCGAGTTTCAGCGCATCGGCGCGAGCACGGCCCTGGTGCAGCATCACCGCATCGGCGATCTGCTCGCCGATCGTGTACACCGGGTTCAGGCAGCTCATCGGCTCCTGAAACACCATGGCGATTTCGTTGCCCCTGATACGCCGCAGCGCGCCGGTGGGCAGACGCGCCAGGTCTCGGACGACGCCGTCCTTGCCGCGGAACTCGATCCGGCCACCCATTGAGACTCCCGGCCCGCGCGGGATCAGCCCCATCATGGCGAGCCCGGTCACCGACTTTCCGGCGCCCGATTCACCGATCAGCGCCACCGTCTCCCCGCGCCCGATGCTCAGCGATACGCCATCGACGGCGCGACTCACACCCTGATCGGTCGCGAAATGGACGTGCAGATCGGACACATCCAGCAGGCGGCCCGGCGCCATGCTGCCGTCAGTCACGGCATGTCGGCCGTGCGGTCGAGCACCGTCCATACGCGCAGGGCCTGCACTGTCCCGGCAACGTCGTGGACGCGCAGGATCGACGCCCCTTGTGCCACCGCGAACAACTCCGCCGCGAGCGAGCCGGCGAAGCGGTCCTTCGGCCGCCCGCCCCCCGGCAACGAGCGAACGAACAGCTTCCGCGACACCCCGACCATGATCGGAAACCCCAGCTCGGCGAGGCGCGGGATGCCGCGCAGCAGCGTCGTGTTCTGCTCCCAGCGCTTGGCGAAGCTGATCCCCGGGTCCAGTACGATGTTCTCGCGCTGGACGCCGGCCCGCTCGGCGGCATCGACTCGTGCAGCGAGCTCGCGCCGGACATCTGAAACCACATCGTCATACGCGGCGAGAGCCTCCATCGTGTCGGGCTCGCCGCGCATGTGCATCAACACCACCGGGCAGCCGCGTTCGGCAACCACCGCGCACGCCCGCGGATCATGGGTCAGGCCGGAGATGTCGTTGACCACAGTCGCACCGGCGTCGAGTGCCGCCGCCATCGTCGATGCATTGCGCGTATCGACCGAAACAAGCAGCCCGTGCCCGGCGAGGGCGCAAATCACCGGCAGGATGCGCGCCCGCTCGACCTCGGCGCCGATCGCGGAGGCTCCCGGCCGCGTCGACTCGCCCCCCACATCGATGATGTCAGCGCCCTCTTCCGCCAGGCGCAGCCCGGCCGCTACCGCCTGCCGAGGATCCAGATGTTCGCCGCCGTCGCTGAAACTGTCCGGTGTCACGTTCAACACCCCCATGACGCGCGGGCGGTCCAGCGTCAGGCCGGCCCAGCGACGGAATGGCTTGGGCGAGTCGGTCACCGGGGCCGGGCCTGTTGTTCGTTCCGAGGACATGGTGGACGCCTGTTCGGAGACATGGCTGACACATCTGACCCGCCCTCGCCGGCCATAGCGAGTCGGAGCCAGTTGAAAATCGAGCTTCGCAGAGGACTGCCTTCCTTTGTCAACCTGCGCCCAGTAGTTCCACCCGCTCTGAATCCGCGAGCCTGCGGAGCGAGCGATCGAACGTGACCAGGCGGCTGGCCCGGGCGCGCCTGGCATCGAACAGCACCACCCCATCAGCGAAATCGCCGCCGCGCTCCAGCAACGTCAGCCCGGCTTCTACTGCTGGCCGGTCCAGCTCGACTGTCCGGCTTTCGATCAGGTCCCGCAGCGTCGCCGCGATCTCGCGATGAGGCAGCTTATAAGAGCGCCGCAGCACCCAGACGGTCTCGCAGAGAACAACGGTCGAAAGGACGATCGCTTCGGCCGCCTCGATGGCCTCGGCGGCCAGGGTGGACTGATGCTCGTCGTCCCAGGTGAGGAACCGGACAAGCACATTGGTATCGACGGCAAGCCTCACTCATCGGCTCCCCGTTCAATCGCCTCCTTCATCTCGGCAAGCGACACCCGGCGCTGCCCTGGCCGCCGGAGCGCTCCGCGCAGCCTCGCAATGCTCGGGGTGCGGTCAGCGGCGCACAGCTCGATCCGTCCCTCCGGCAGGAGGGAAACTCGGACCTTTTGCCCCGGCTTTATGTCGAGATGATCAAGCACCGCCTGTCGTAGGGTGAGCTGCCCCTTGGCGGTGACGGTGAGCTGCAACGGCATATCAAGCCTCAAAACTGCGCCTTACTTTAAGGCTTGTGCTGCCTTACTTCAAGCCGCATCTTGGTCCCGTCCCCAGTCGGTCAAGTCATTTCCCGAGTTTCGCCGCCCGCAGCATACCGGAGACGATTCCGTAAAGCTTTGCCCGCTATGGCGGGGCATGGCGAGCGACGTGGCCCATCAGTTCTCGACCGTTCCCCTCCGGCGACAGGGGTTCGAGACCCTGCCCACGCCCGGAGCGGCGCTCGCCGTCGGCGCCTTCGCCACAGCCGCGTCGGTGGCCGTTTTGGCCCCGTCGCTCTTCTTCCCGTTGTTGGTGGCGCTGGGCGCCTGCATGGTGGCGCTGCTCGCGTTTCGCCATAACGCCGGCGCCTGTGCGCTCTGGCTGCTGGTAACCGGCTGCACTCTGGAGATGTCGCTCGGCGACGTGTTGGGGCCTGCCGCCTATCAGCCGATCATTGCCGGGGTGAAGGGTGCGGGGCTCGTGCTTGCCGGACTGGCGGTGCTGCGATTCGGACCGCTCGCCGACCCGTTCAACCCTGGGTTCGCCTTCTTGGCGATGTTCGTCGGTGGTTGGGTCCATGGGCTGCACCCGGGGCTGACGACGTCCGAGAGCCTGCGCTCGCTGGCCGGTTCGGTGGCGCCGTTCGCCTTCTCGTTCAGCCGGTTGTCGTCCGGCTGGGCGCGAGGGGTCATCCGGCTCACCGCGTGGATTCCGCTGTTCAATGTTGCGGCCGGGAGCGTACTGGCGATCGCCGGGATCCGCCCGCTGTTCGTCGTCGATCCGGGTGGAGCGAGGCTCGGAGCGCTCAGCCATCCGGCCTTCCTCGCCGAGTTCGCGCTGGCGGCGATCTATTCCTGCCTGATCGAGCTCTACCGCCAGGGTGGATGGCGCCAGGTGGCGCTGATGGCGGCCAATTTTGTGATCCTGGTGCTGACCGGGGCGCGTGCGCCGCTGCTGTGGGGCAGCGCCGTGATCGGCCTGACACTGGCCTTCGTGCCGTCGCCCGCGTTGTCGCGCGGCAGCCGCCGGCTGATGCTGCTGGCCGCCGCCGCTGCCGTGCCGGTGCTGGCTGGACTGGCCGGCAGCCTTTCGGGGCTTCGCCTGTTCAACGTGGCGACGCATGAGGCGGTCAATCTCAGCGGCCGAGGCGAACTGTGGCCGCTATTCGAGCGGGCCGCCGCCGAGTCGCCGTGGTTCGGCTGGGGTGTCGGGGCCGGCAACACGATCGTTCCGCAAACCAGCGACATCGTTCTCTATATGCACACCTGGGCGGCGCATAATGAATATTTGCGGATTGCCGTGGAAGGCGGCCAAATCGGGCGGGCGCTGCTGATCGGCCTGTTCGTACTGTGGTGCTTTTGCCACTCACGGCATCTCTGCCGCACCGACCGGTGCATCATGCGGCTGGTGTTCATCGCATTTGCGTGCCATGCGTTCACCGACAACGTGCTGATCTCCACTTCGGCGTCGGTGCTGTTCGCTTTCGTGTCCGCGGTGTTTGCCCGCGGCCGGCTGGAAGACGAGGCGGCGAGACGACGGGGAGTGGCTTAGGCACACCACCACCAGGGTCGCACATGCGTGCCGTCCGTCTGCTGCTGTTTCTGCTGATCGCCGCGGCTCCGATGCCGGCAGCGGCGGCCGGCATCGCCTTTGTGATGAACTCGGACGGCGCCTCGATCAGCCTGATCGACATGGCGCGCGGCAAGGAGCTGCGGCGCGTCCCGGCGTTGCGGGAGCCGCACCACTGGGCGCTGACTCCGGACGGCGCGTCCCTGATCATTGGCGATTCGTCGGGGAATGCGCTGCTCTTTCTCGATCCCGAGACCGGCGCCCTGCAGCGGCGGGTGGTGGTGGCGGACCCGTATCAGCTCGGCTTCAGCCCGGACGGCCGGTTCCTGGTGGTGAACGGTCTCGCCCGCAACCAGATCGATGTATACAGCAGCGGCGACTACAAGCTGGTGAGGCGGTTCCCGATTCGCTCGATGCCGAGTCATCTGGCCTTCGCCCCGGACTCCGGGCGGGTGTTCGTCAGCCTGCAGGGCAGCAACCGGCTGGTGGCGATCGATCTGCGGACGATGCAGATGCTGTGGGACAAACCGGTGGGCAATACGCCGGCGGGGGTGTTGTGGCACGACGGGCGGCTGCTGGTCGCCGATATGGGCACCGATTATCTCGCCGAGGTGGATCCGGCCGACGGACACGTGCTGGGGCACGTCGTGACCGGGAAGGGGGCGCACAATTTGTTCCTGTCGCCGGATGGGAAGACGATCTGGGTGAACAACCGGGTCGCCGGTACTATAACCGTGCTGGACGCGCACAGCTTGCAGCCGGTGCGCACGTATCATGTCTCGGGCGGCCCGGATGACCTGGCGTTCGCGCCGGACGGCAAGGTCTGGGTGACCCGCCGCTTCGCCGAATCGGTCGCGGTGCTCGATCCGGCCAGTGGGCAGGTCAAAACGATCGATGTCGGGCGATCGCCGCACGGGATCTTCCTGAACCCGAAGGCGCCGACGCCGGCCAATCTCGCGGCGCGGTGAGCCGCAATGCGTGACCCGTTCGATCTCACCGCGGGCTGGTTACAGGAGCATCTGCTGCTGCCGCTGCTGTACCAGCTCGGGTGGATGCGGTGGGAGGACATGTCCTATGGGTGGGCGCTGTTCGCGGTGTACGGTGCCCTGCAGGTGGCGGTGATGTATGCGATCTGCGTGCCGCTGGAGCGCTGGCGGCCGGTGGAGCGGTGGCCGGATCAGAAGCTGGTCGGTGTCGATGTGCTCTACACGGTGATTTCGCGGGTCGGCATCCTGCCGCTGTTTACGTTCGTGCTGTTCTACCAGACGCAGGTGGCGCTGAACGGGTGGCTGGCGGAGCACGGCTGGGTGCCGCCGATGCTGGAGCTGCTGTTTCCGCCGCTGCTCGGCCACCCGGTGGTCACCTTCGTACTGTATGCAATCATCCTGGATGCGGCCGATTACTGGCGGCACCGCATCTCGCACCGGCTGGGGTGGTGGTGGGCGCTGCATTCGCTGCATCATGCTCAGCGGCAGATGACATTCTGGTCGGACGATCGCAACCATCTGCTGGATGACCTGATCGGTGCGGTGTGGTTCGGTGTGATCGCGTTGCTGATCGGCGTGCCGCCGCTGCAGTTCCCGTTGCTGGTGCTGGTGCTGCGGTTCATCGAAAGTTTGTCGCACGCGAATGTGCGGCTGTCCTATGGCTGGCTGGGCGAGCGGCTGATCGTCTCGCCGCGGTTCCACCGCGCGCATCACGGGGTGCTGTCGGCCGGGCAAAGAAGCTGCAACTACGGCGCGGTGCTGCCGTGGTGGGACATGTTGTTCGGCACGGCGGATTTCTCGCGCGAGTATGTGCGTACTGGCGATCCGAGCGGGGAGGAGGCGCTGGCGAGCGGCAGCTATCTGCGCCAGCAATGGGCCGGAGCGCGGCGGTTCGCGGCGGCGGTAGTGAGGCGCGCGCCCGATCCACCTCTGCCGCTTGCGGGAGAAGTCGCCGCGCGTCAGCGCGGCAGGTGAGGGGCCCGCCGGGGTTGGGCTGTCCCAGGCGGGGCGGCGTTCATTGCGATGGCGGATATGCGGGGCATTGAAGCACACATGCCTCGCGTCGCGCGAGGCGGCAGCGGACCTCGGCTGATGGCCCTCCATGGCGCGGATCTAGGCCAATCCGCGCCCGGCTGAGACCGAACACCTCGCGTGGCGACCCGGGGGGCGGGCGCCGGCTGGTACCGAAATCGCTCACCGTCGGGATCATCTGGACCCAGGAATGTGAGCAGCTCAACGTCAACAATACCGGCGCCGCCGGACCTGTGCTGCGCGGCGCGGTGCAGACCGCCGGCATCAGCAACCCGGCCTTCGGGCTGAGCACGCAGAATTTCGGGCCGATCGCGCCTGGCGGGGCCACGCCGATCAACGACACGTTCGACCCCGACCGCGGCCCGCGCGCGCGGCAGCCAAAGCTTCCAGGTCGTCTCGAGTTTCGACAACCTGGCACCGGGTCACGGTCGGCGTCACCGGCATCGCCTATGACGCGAAGTGCGCCAGCGCAGTCCCAATCTCGTCGGGGCTGTCCTCCTGGATGAAGTGGATACCAGGGACGGTTACCTCTTCCTGGTTCTTCCATGTCCGGCAGAAGGCGCGGGCCCGACCGATCAGCAGCGAGCCGGGCTGGGCCGAGATGAACAGTTTTGGCAGCTCGGTCTTGGCCAGCCAAGCTCCATAGTCTTCGACCGGCGCCACGATATCGGCAGGCTCGCCCCCGATCGGAAGCTCCCTCGGCCAGATCAGCGTCGGCAGCCGCGCAGCGCGCTCGCGAAATGGGCGGCGGTATGCTTCCATCTCCGCCTCATTCAGCCGGCGGATGATCAGCCTGGGCAGCAGCACCTCGATGAAGGCGTTCTCGTCGAGAATCATGTACTCGCCCCGTGGGGAGCGCATGTCCCTGAACAACGGAGCCCGATCCGGCGGAAGGTCGTCCCACTCGCGCGGCTGGACGATCGCTTCCATGTGGGCGATTGCCCGCACCCGCTCCGGATGCCGGCGGGCCCAGTAGAAGCCGAGCGCCGACCCCCAGTCGTGCAGCATCAGGGTGACGTTCCTGGTGAGGTTCAGCGCCTGGAACCAGGCATCGAGATAACGGGCGTGGTCGCGGAAGCGACACGCGCGGGCCGACGAAGCCCCGGATTGGCCCATTCCGACGAGGTCGGGTGCCAGACATCGACCGAGGCCGCGCACATGCGGAATCACGTTTCGCCACAGATAGGACCAAGTCGGGTTGCCGTGCAGGAAGACGATCGGGTCGCCCTCGCCGGCATCCACATAGCTTATGTCCGTATCGAGCACGGAGACCCGCTTCCGCGGATGACGGTCAACCGGATCGAGCAAGTCGGTCATCCGGCAAGCACTTTGCCCTGCCGCGAATCGGCAGAGCGTGGCCTCGGACTAATAGCCGGCGAGTTCCCGCGTCGCGCGGATGGGCAACTTCAGGGTCTTGCACAGCATCGTCAGATTAGCATCACGCGGTCGTGTCCGGCCCATCTCCCAAAAATATACGCACGGTGCACTGACCCCGACACGGGCTGCAACTTCCGCGACCGACAGTCCGCGCTCGATGCGAGCTGAGCGAAACACTTGGCTGAGGCTGGGTTTACGAGCCAACTTGATCTCCGATTCGTTGTTTTACATTGCACCGGAGGCCGCATATATGCCGGTAAGCGACCAACGTCAAGCGTCGGCGCTAATTTTTGGCCATACTATAGTTTAGACTGGTTTCCGCCAGCCAACCAGTTGTTGATGGTCTCGGCGAACGCCGGCTGGCGCGGTCAGCCAATGCCGCGGGCTGCCAGATCCTGACTTTAGCGTAAACTTACACCGACCGGCGCGGAGGCGAATCCCTCGTCCGCTGCCGGATTCGCCCCGGATCACCAAGTCCAGAGGCGCAGCGTGGCTTTTTGGGGACTGGGGACACAATGGTTGACGACGTGTACAGAAAGAATCTATGGTCGTTCCGGTGATCATGCCGCGGCTCAAAACCTACGGCGGGCGGCGCTGCGGCGCGAGCAGGCAGGAGATGGCCGGCACAAGGCCGGCCGTCACGATGTGGGTGGGCCCATGAGGATGGCGGTGCGCCCAAAACAACCTTTGTGGCCTTTCCGACGAGGCTGCAAGGACCGGAGCCACATTACAACTTACTAATTCTCGGCGCTTGGCGCCTTGTATAATCGCGCTGCATTCTCTGCCGACACAAGTCCATCCCGCACGTCGTGCGCCACCAGCGCCCTGTCGCGCGTCGCCGGATCGCCCATGCCGCCGCCGCCCGGCAGTTCCAGGATAAGCCGGTCGCTATCGGGAATGATCTGAAACCCCTTCGTCCGCAACAGCTTGCCCGATTTCAGCCGCACCACCCCGGGCGCGCCGGCCAGCCCCCCCTCGCGGCCCTTCGGCGCGTGCGCCACCCGGTCGAACGTGGCGTTCACCGCGAATTCCAGGTCGCCCTTGGTGCCGATCTCCATAATTTGTCCCACTCCGCCGCGGGTGCAGCCGGCGCCGCCCGAATCCGGGCGCAGCTCCTTGCGCCAGAAGATCACCGGGGCGACGTTCTCGGTCGCCTCCACCGGCATCGTGCGCACGCCGGACGGGAAAGCGGTGGCGTTCAGGCCGTCGGACGATAGGCGCGCGCCTGTACCGCCGGAGTTAAAGGTGATGATCTCGAAATCCGCCACCACCGGCCGGTTGCCGCGCGCCTGCCCGGAAACTGACGAGCCCCCCCGCAGCGGCGGGTTCCATAATGATGAGGCACCTTCCGCGGTTACCCGCTCGGGCACTGCCTGGTGCAGGCAGCCCATCATCAGGTCGGGCAGCAGGTGGCCGATCACGTGGCGCACGGAAACCGGATACGGCCGCGGCGCATTCAGGATGCAGCCCTGTGGTATTTTCATCCGGAACGGCGACAGGCTGGCCCAGTTGTTGGGAATCTCTGGCGCCACCACGCACTTGATGCCGAAGCAGGAATAGGCGCGGCAATACGCCGGCGGGACGTTGATGCCGCGGTTCGACAGGCCGGAAGTGCCGGCGTAATCGACCTCGATCGCGTCGTCCCGGATGGTCATGGCGGCCGAAAGCCGGATCGGCTCGTCGTAGCCGTCCGACCACACCTCGCCGCGATAGGTCCCCTTCGGCAGCCGCGCGATCTCCGCCAGCGTGGCGCGCAAGGAGCTGTCGAAGATGAAGTCCGCCAGCGGTTCGAGATTGTCCATCCCGAACTCGTCCATCATCTCGATCAGCCGTTTCGCCCCGGCGTCGTTGCAGGCGCACAGCGAATAGACGTCGCCCTCCAGCTCCACCGGCAGGCGGGAGCCGGCGCGGATCATGTCGAAGAAGGTCTCGTTCGCGCGCCCCTGGTCGAAGCACCTGATGATCGGGATGTAGATCCCCTCTTCGAACACCGAGCGCCCCTCGGGGCCCATCCCCAGCCCGCCCACGTCAATCACGTGCGCCGTGTTGGCGAACAGGCCGACGATCCGTCCCTTGCGAAAGGCGGGGGTGACCACCGTCAGATCGTGCAGATGGCCGGTGCCAAGCCAGGGGTCGTTGGTGATGTAGTGGTCGCCTTCGCGCATGGTGTCGGCCGGGAATTTCTTCAGGAAATGCCCGACGCTTTCGGCCATGGAGTTGACATGGCCCGGCGTGCCAGTCACCGCCTGCGCCATCATGCGCCCGCGCAGGTCGAAGATGCCGGCGGACAGGTCACCTGCTTCCCGCACGGTGGTCGAGAAGGCGGTGCGAATCATGGTCTGGGCCTGCTCCTCCACCACCGCGATCAGCCGGTTCCACATCACCTGCCGCTGGATCTGCGCCAGGGCATCGGTTTCCTTCGACACTATGTTGTCTCCCGCACCAGCTCGATATACCCGAATCCATCCACACTCGCTGTCCAGCCCGGTCCTACCAGTGTGGAGGTCTCGTCCTCGGCGATAACCGCCGGGCCGACGATGCGGGCGCCGCGCGGCAACGACGGGCGGTCGTGCACCGCCCAGTCTGACACTTCGCCGGTGATGGTGTCGCGGATCGGCTGGCGGCGGCCCTCACCCGGATCGCTGTGCGATCCGACCTCTCCCGCAAGCGGGAGAGGTGATTCGGGGACCGTGGTTACCTGCACGGCGAAGCTCATGATCTCGACGTCAGAGCCGGGCACGGGACGGTCGTAAAACCGCGTATATTCCGTGTCGTACGCCGCCCGGATCGCCGCCACATCGTCCTGGCGCAGCGAGCGTGCCGGCAGCGGCACCGGGATTTCGTGTCCCTGGCCGACGTACCTCATATAAGCGAGCCGGCTTTCGGTGGTCGGTGCGCCGAAGCTGCCCTGGCGCACCACGTCCGCCGCCTCTTCGGCCATCGCCGCCAGCAGCGCGTTCACCGCCGTGAGGTCGAAGCTGGAGAAACGCTGATAGAGGCTGCGTACCACCTCGTAGCCAACGGGCGCGCGCAGGAAGCCGATCGCGCTGCCCACGCCGGCGCCGGACGGCACCAGCACGCGCGTAATGCCCAGCTTCTCGGCAACCCGGCAGGCATGCACCGGGCCGCCGCCGCCGAAGGCGATCAGGGTGCGCCCGTCATACGTCTTGCCGGACTCGATGGCGTGCACGCGTGCGGCGTTCGCCATGTTCTCATCGACCATCTCGACGACGCCGAGTGCGGCCATCTCCGGCGACAGTCCCAGCCTCCCGGCAACTTCCGAAGCCAGCGCGTCGCGCGCCGCCTCGGCGTCAAGACGCAATGTGCCACCGGCAAAACGCGCCGGATCGTACCGCCCCAGCAGAAGGTTCGCATCCGTCACTGCCGGCAGCCGCCCGCCCCGTCCGTAACAGGCCGGCCCGGGATCGGCTCCGGCGCTCTCCGGCCCGACTGCAATGCGGCCCATCGTATCAACATGAGCCAGGCTGCCACCGCCGGCGCCGATCTCCACCATCTCGATCACCGGGATCCGCAGCGGCAGGCCGGAGCCTTTCTGAAACCGCCCGACGCGGGCGATCTCGAAGCTGCGCGCGGTCTGCGGATGGCCATCGTCGATCAGGCAGATTTTCGCCGTGGTCCCGCCCATGTCGAACGACAGCACGCTCGGCAGGCCGCATTGGCGGGCCAGATGCGCGGAAAAGATCGCACCCCCCGCCGGCCCGCTTTCCACCAGCCGGATCGGGAAACGGCACGCGGTCTCGATGGTGGTCAGTCCGCCGCCCGACAGCATCAGAAAGATCGGCGCCTCTGTGCCGATCTTCCGCAGGTCGGCTTCGAGTTGGCGGAGATAGCTTGCCATCAGCGGCTGCACATAGGCGTTGGCGGCGGTGGTGGAGAACCGCTCCCACTCGCGCATCTCGGGCGACACGTCCGAGGACAGCGACACTGGCAGGCCCGGCAATTCCTCTGCCAGGATGCGCCGGGCCCGGTGCTCGTTCGCCGGATTGACGAAGGCGTGCAAGAAACCCACCGCGATGCTCTCGACCCGCTCGCGCTCCAGCAGCGGGATCAACGCGCGCAGCGCGGCCTCGTCCAGGGGGCGCAGGACGTTGCCCTCATTGTCGAGCCGCTCCGGCACGGGCAACCGCAGATGGCGCGGCACCAACGGCTCGGGCAGAATGATGTTAAGATTGTACTGGTCGTAACGGCTTTCGTTGCCCATCGCCAGCACGTCGCGGAACCCCTCGGTGGTCAACAGCGCCGTCCGTGCGCCTTTGCGCTCGATCACCGCGTTGGTGGCGAGCGTCGTGCCATGGATCACGATCGCCACATCCGACGGGGCCAGCCCCGCCGCGGCCAGCACCGTGCGGACGCCCGCCATCACGCCCTGCTCCGGCGCGGCCGGTGTGGTCAGGACCTTGGCGGTGAAACGGCGGTCACCCTGTTCGAGGGCGAGGTCGGTGAAGGTGCCGCCGATATCTACGGCGAGGCGGGCAGCTGGCGCGGCAGAGGACATCGGTGGTGCAACCTGATTGCGAGGGCGGGCCAGTCATACAGCCCTACCGCGGACTGGCAAGACGCCTCCGCCTGTTATGGCCGGCACAGGGCGGCCATAACGCTGTGGGATTGGGTTCGCCCGAGAGGGCAATCTTTCGGCCGCCGTGTATTAAGTCTAGTGCCCTGCGTCGTTGATTCTGCTGGCCACGCTGTGCAGCGTCCTAGTGCCCCTGCACGGAAATTTTGACGGACTGATCGTCCGACAGAGGTGGCGTGGGCAGGTGGCAAGCCGGCCTAGGAATGACTCTGCCAGCAGCATGCGGGACTCCGTGTTCCCTGTGGTCCTCCGCGCGTCCTCCGTGCGAATCAAAAATATCGTTCGCGCGCCGGCCGTCGGTGGGAGGCCACGGGGCGCGGCGCGCTGCCGGGTCGACCTATGCCGTGCGATCCGGCGATCCGTTGCAGTTTTGATTCGCACGGAGGAGGAGCGGAGGACCACAGGGAACACGGAGGGGATGCTCGCGCGGCCTGGGCTTGGCGCCCTGCACCGAGGCTCTGACCCTTTATGTTTCCTTTATCTTGTTCCCATTCTGTATGGAGATCATTTTTTCCACAAGACGCGCCACGTATCCATCAGACTCCGATGAGCTGGCGCGTCTCTGCCGGCGGCGGTTCGTAGTGGATGGTCCTGGCAAGTTCCTCGATGGCTTCTCGCGCTTACCGCGCTCGATCTCGGCCTTGAGAAGTGCCGGGTCGAGCACGCTTTCGCTCTTCAGGCCGCCAACCAGCCGGCACGCCGACGGCGGACTGCGTCCAACCTGCGCTTATCGCGCACCCAGCAAAAATGAACGACTCGCTGCACTGGCGCACGGTGGTTAGCGCGCTGCGGTCCAGCTTTCGGAAAACGCAAGCGCACACGTGCTGAACGGCCGGCCCTCACGCTCCCGCGGGAACGCCTGCCCAGTCGCCTGGACGCCGTTGAGCGAGAGACGCGCACCCAACGCCGGGATCAGCACGGTGCACACGCCGTACGGTCGTCCCGGCTCGGCGTTCGGTTGCGTGTGTATCAGCAGCGGCTCGCCGATGCTGTACCACGTCAGCTCAATCTCGTCGTCGTACGCCACCAGGCTCTCGGTCCAAAAGTCGCGCGCATTGCCCGACTTGGAGAATACGGCGTCGATCACCGGGATCGCCTGATCGGCGGTTTCCGCATTCAGCATCCCCTGCACCGTCAATTGCAGCCAGCGCGCCATCGTAATGTTGTCCGAGTAGATACGCCAGCGGTCTTTCGTCAGCTCGCTTTTGAGGTAGAGCACGTGACCTGGTCCAGCCGGACAGAAGATGATGCGCCAGAAGCTGGCGTTGGTGGTGAACGGCGCGCCGTCCGTTTCGCTTAGTCGGATGAATGGGTTTTCCCCTGTCAGGACCACGTGATTGGGATCTGCGCTCATGAACGTCTCCTTTGCTCAATCTGGATCAGGCCGCCATCGACGTTGAACGACTGGCCGGTGATGTTGCGTGCGCCCGGCGACGCCAGGAACATCACGACCGCGGCGATGTCGTCGGGGTCATTGGCGCGCTTCAGCGGGATCAAATCGGCCTGGCGGCGTGCCATCTCCTCAATCGTTACGCCCTCCTGCTCGGCGTGGACCCGAAGGTTGGCGTCCGACAAAGCGGTCCGGGTGATGCCGGGGCATACCGAATTGACGTTGATGTTGTGCGCGCCGAGTTGCTGCGCGGCGGTCTTCGTCAGGCTGATAACCGCACCCTTGCTTGCAGCATAGGCGGCGTTCGAGGTCCCTTCGTAGCCCTTCCCGGCAATCGAGGCGATGTTGATAATGCGTCCGCTTCGCCTTGGGATCATCTCTCGCGCCACGCGCTGGAGACAGAAAAATACGCCCTTGGCGTTGATGCGGTGGATGCGGTCCCAGTCGGCCTCGGTCAGCTCCATGATGCCGGCGCGGCGCGTCACGCCGGCGTTGTTCACCAGAATGTCGATCTGACCGAATGTCTCCAGCGCCTGGCGCACCATGCGATCGATGTCCTGCAAGTCGCCGACGTCCGCCTGCACGGCAAGCGCCCGGCGTTGCAGCGACATGATCGCGTTCGCGGTTGCGCCCGCCGTCTGGCGATCGATGTCGGCGACGACGACGTGGGCGCCCGCCGCGGCGAGCGCGAGCGCTGAGGCTTTGCCGATCCCCTGACCGGCTCCTGTCACCAGCGCGACCTGATTGGTCAGGGTCATCCGAGCGTCTCCTTTCGCGTCATGGGAGTCCGACGGGCGAAAAGAATCAAGTGGACACGGAGTGCACTGAGTTCAAACGGAGTTTCACGAAGATGATCCTTTCATGGCGGGGCGACGCGCCGGCTGTCGTGCTGGGAAAACAGGTGTACGTGACAAGTACTCGGGCCGCTCTCTGCGTCCCGGCTGGGTGGGCGGCATCTATTTTGGTGGCTTTATCGGCTCCGGCCCCTCCGCCTGACCTTGGTCTGCTTCGCAGCGCAGGCCCGCAAGGGGAGGGGGAATGGTGAGTGCCCTTGCGAGTTCATCGGTCGTGGTGCGCCAGATGCCCGGTCGGCCAAGCGAACGCGCCAGCGCCTCGCGCAGCCAGCGGATCCGGTGCGCCTGGCCGGCGACGAACGGATGCAGGGTGAGGTTGAATGCCGCTCCACCCTCGGCGTGCAGGAACTCGAACGCGTCAGCGATACAGTCCGCCCAGACCGGCGGGGTCACACGTCGCAGCCACATGCATTCCAGGTCGTTCCACTCGGGCTGCGGCGGGAGGGCGAGCAGAGTGCGTCCGTTATACGGGCCTAGCAGGTAGGGGCGATCGTCGTTCGCCCAGTCCGTCGTGTAATCGAATCCCGCCGCGGCCAGGAAGGCCGGCGTGCGGGTGGACTCGTTGAAGTCCTGGCCGCACCAGCCGGCCGGCGCCACGCCCGTTGCTGCCGCGACGGCGCTGTGGCTTTCGGCGATCAGCGCCTGCTCCTCGGCGGCATCCATCCGGCTGGTGATGCGCCGTGTCGCAAAGGTACCGTGCGCCATGAAACAGGCTCGCCGGCGCAGGAGTTCATCGACCAGCTCGGGATACCTTGCCGCTGCTGTCGCGCCGAGAGCGACGCTTGGGGTAATGCCGAATGAATCGAGCACTTCGAGGATCCGGAAGATGCCGACCCGCGCTCCGTATTCGCGCTGGCTCCAGGTAAGCCAATCGGGGAAGAAGGCGCCGAGCGGCGAAACCATACGCGGATCCCGGCTGGCGCCGTCGGGCGGGTTCACCTCCCATACATCCAGCATCAGCGTCACGGTGAAGGCGATGCGTGCCCCGCCTGGCCACGCGAAGCGCGGCGCGTTGGGCAGCGGGCGGAATGCGTAGTGCGTGTGGTCCATGCCAGGGGCGCGGTCAGCCATTGGCGGCCTCGCGTGCGGCCAGATGCGCCTCGATCGCCGGCAAATGTTCGGCGGTGAACCAGTCGGCGATTTTGCCGGCGGTGGTCAGCCAGACGCCAGGATGCGAGAGGATGTATTCCATCGCCGAGCGGAACGCGCAGACCCGATGCGGCTGGCCGACCCAGTAGGGGTGCAGCGCGATGCACATCACCCTGCCCTGCTCGGCCCCCTCGGCGTACACCGTGTCGAAGTAATCGCGGATCTGGCGGGCGAACTCGGCGGCTTCCTCACCGCGGCGGTGCAGGATCACGTCGTTCAGATCGACGGAATAGGGCATCGAGATCAGCAGCCCGACCCGCGTGCGCAGCGGGAACGGCTGGTCGTCGTGGTAGAGGTCGGCGACGTAGTCGTAGCCGCAGGCCGCGGCCAGCTCGAACGTCGCCAGCGTGTTGCTGATGGCCGGACTGAACCAGCCGCGCAGCCGCCGGCCGGTCAGATGCTGGTGGATTTTGAGACTTTCCTCCATCGCCGCGCGTTCTTCCGCCGGTGGGATGTTCCAATGATAGCGCGTATTATAGATGCCATGCGACATGTACTCCCAGCCTCGGGCTTCCATCGCTTCCAGGATGGCCGGGTAGTGCTGGATCACCGCCATGTTGAGGCTGACGGTGCAGGGGATGCCCAAGGCGTCGGTCACTGCGAACAGTCGCCATAAGCCGACCCGGTTTCCATAGTCGCGCTGGGCGTAGCCGAGCACGTCCGGATGCGGCGAGCGGGGCCATGGGTCGCGGACATGAATCTTCTCGGGCATGTACTCGTAATGCTCGATGTTCGGCACGACCCATAGCGCCACCCTGGCGCCGCCCGGCCAGCGCAGTCGCGGACGGTGCAGGATCGGCGAATAGGCGACCGGATCAGGCTCCATCGATTTGCTTCCCCTCCAACTCACGGATCCGTTTCGCACGCAGTCGTGATACTTCGCCAGTTCAACGGATCGGCGATCGCCACAGTTTAACTTTGCGTTCGTACTTTGAGTACGTCAGCTACCGAAAGGAATGTGACTGCGATGAACGCGACCATGAAGCTGGCCTTGGTCGTCGGCGGGTTGGCGTTGCTCGCCGGCTGTGGCCACAACGAGCCGAACCGTGCTGCCGGGGGCGCCGGGGTCGGAGCTGGCAGTGGCGCTGCGATTGGCGCGATCGCCGGGCCGCCGGGGGCGGCGGTGGGCGCGCTTGTTGGCGCGGGCGTGGGCGCGGCGGGCGGCGCCGCCACATCGCCGAGCCAAGTCAATCTCGGCAAGCCGGTGTGGCAGCAGCCGATGCATGTCGGCAGCGCGCAGTATAATCCGCAATAATGCGGCGGCCGGCGCCTGACGCGGGGTCAGGCGGTACCGGCGACGTAGGTCTTCAGGCTCTCGACCTCGTGGTCCTGCTGCATGATGCGGGCTTTCACGACGTCGCCGATGCTGATGACGCCGACCAGGGCGCCGCGGTCGATGACGGGCATGTGACGGAAGCGGCCGATGGTCATCTCGTGCATCGCCTCGGCGACGGTGGTGTGCGGGCTGGCGGTCCTGAGTGCGCGGGTCATGAGTTGGCCGGCGGTCATCTCCAGCGTCCGCACACCATTGGCGGCAAGGCTGCGGACGATGTCCCGCTCGCTCACGATGCCGAGAAGCTGATTCGCGCTGTCCTGCACCAGGGCGGCGCCAATGCGCTTGTCCGACAGGATCTGTGCGACCTCGGCGATCGTTGCAGTCGGCGCGGCGGTGACGACGTGCCGGCCTTTGTGTTTCAGGATTGCTGCTACGGTCATGGACCTGTTCCTCCGGCTTGTCTCAGTGCCAAGCATGCGCCCTTCTTTGCGGGGGGCGCAAAAAACAGCCGTGCGGTGCAGCAATTTCCATCCTTGGGTTCACACGGACGCCAAAAAGGATTCACCGAGGACCGCTCCACCCGTCATGGCCGGCCCTCTGCCGGCCGTCTCCCGCCAATTCCGGCGCGCCGGCGCTACCGCCCGAGCGTCAGGCTCGGGCCGCGGCGGCGGCTTCCGAACGATGGCCACTTTGGTGGAAGTAATTGGCCCGGTAGAACTCCAGGATCAGGTCGCGGTACACGGCCGGCTGATAGCGGGGCGGGTGGTCGGCGTCGAGGCACGACGGCAGCGGTTCGATCGCCGCGTCCGGGTTGGGGCTGTGGAAATAGGCGATCGAATAGCGATCGGTGCCTGACTCGTTGAGCACTCCATGCGGCGTAGAGAGAAAGCGGTCGTTCGACCAGCGACGCATGATGTTGCCGAGATTGATCAGGAATGTGCCCGGAATCAGCGGCGGAGGAAACCATTCGCCGGAGCGAAGGCGGACCGCGAGGCCGGGCACATCTGT
>Ga0335075_10006950_pt1 | contig 17453 bp, 15 predicted proteins | sample Lox_Sample_24_FD_206723 | JGI IMG/M metagenome (GOLD analysis project Ga0335075, IMG submission 206723) | Soil microbial communities from Loxahatchee National Wildlife Refuge, Florida, United States - Lox_Sample_2.4 | ecosystem: Environmental > Terrestrial > Soil > Wetlands | place: USA...
ATACGCGATCTCGCCGCCAGCGGTGCGCAGCGACCGGCGGTGTGCGGTGAACGTGGTGACATCCATGCGAAGGATCCCTTCGAAGTGAATTACAGACCGACTGTCGGTCTATTAAAGGCATACCGACCGTCGGTCTGTCAATGCTTCCGCGGAACCGGATGGGGTTATCGCTGTTGGCGGATGAGGTACAAATGGTTCCCATGACCGGGGCGTCGTCGGGCAACGTGAGCAGGCGGGCCGCGCAGGGACAGGCGACGCGCGGCCAGCTCATCGAGGTTGCCACCCGGCTGTTCGCCGAACACGGGTACGAGGACACCTCGATCGAGGCGGTGCTCGCGGCGGCGGGTGTCAGCCGCGGCGCGCTTTACCACCATTTCAGCGGCAAGGACGCATTGTTCGAGGCCGTGGTAAAGAGCGTGGAAGATAGCATCACGGCCCAGCTCACGGCGGCGATGCGGGGCATCTCCGGCGCGGTCGCGACGATCAACGCGGCGGCCCTGGCCTGGATCGACCTGGCGGGCGACCCGGTGATCCAGCGGATCGTCTTGACCGACGGGCCTTCCGTGCTCGGCTGGGAGCGCTGGCGGGCCATGGACGAGCAGTACGCCGTCGGCGCCATGCGCGAGCTGCTGCAGGCGGTCTGCGACGAAGGGAACCTCGCGCCGGAGCTTGTGAACTCGTTCGCGCACATGATCCTTGCGGCGCTGGACGAGATCGCCGTGGTCATCGCGCGCGCCGAGGACCACGAGGCCGCCATGGCGGAAGGGCGGGTGGCGGTCAGCGAGCTGCTGCGCCGCCTGCTGACGCCGTAATTCGCCGGCGCCGTCGCCCGCCAAGACGTCAGCCCTTGCCGGGATTGAATATCCCCAGCGGGTCGAGCGCGTGGCGCACCGCGTCCTGCATCGCGAGCGCTCCCGGGTCCAGTTCGCGCCGCATGCCGTCCCGCTTCAGCAGGCCGACGCCGTGCTCGCCGGTCACGGTGCCGCCGAGTGCGATCGCCGCGTCAAGGAACTCCTCGAACGCCGCCTGCGCTGCCGCCCGGGCCGCCTCGTCGCCCGGCGGGGTGACAAGCAGCGGGTGCAGGTTCCCGTCGCCGGCGTGCGCGATCGTCGCGATCCGCACGTCGTGCCGGGCCGCGATCGTCTCGATCGCGGCGAGCATCGCCGGGACCCGCGACCGCGGCACGCAGACGTCCTCGGTGAGCACCGGCCCGAGCCGCTCAAGCGCCGGGTACGCCAGCCGCCGGGCGTCGAACAGCGCCTCGGCCTCGACGTCATCGCTTGACGACACGGCCCATAGCGCGCCCGCGTCGGTCATGGTCGCCGCCAGCGCGTCCGCTTCCGCCTTGCCGGACTCGCCGGGCGTGTCCGCGCGGGCCAGCAGCAGCACGTTCGCGTCGGCGTGCAGGCCCAGGTGCTTCCAGTCCTCGACCGCCTCCAGGCAGGCCTGGTCGAGCAGTTCAAGCACCGACGGCGTCAGCCCGCGCCCGGTGATCAGCGAGACCGCCTGGCCGGACGTGACCAGGTCACCGAACGCGCCGACGATCGTCCGCGGCGTCCCGGCCGGTGCGGGCCGCAGCCGCAGCGTCACCTCGGTGACGACGCCGAGCGTCCCTTCCGAGCCGACGAAAAGCCCGGTCAGGTCCAGCCCGGCGACGCCCTTCGTGGTCCGCCGCCCGAGCCGCACCACGTCGCCGTAGCTCACCGGGCCGCCCGCCACGGCGCGCAGGCCGAGCACGTAGTCGCGGGTGACGCCGTACTTCAGGCAGCACAGGCCGCCCGCGTTGGTCGCGACGTTGCCCCCGATCGTCGACCACGGGGCGCTGGCCGGGTCCGGCGGGTACCACAGGCCATGCTCGGCGACGGCCGCCTTCACGTCGTTGTTGACCGCCCCCGGCTGCACCACGCAGAGCAGGTTCTCCCGGTCGATCTCGACCACCTGGTTCATCCGGGAAAGGTCGAGCACCACGCAGCCGTCGAGGGCGTTGGCGCCGCCGGACAGGCCGGTGCCCGCGCCGCGCGGGACCACGGCCACGCCCAGCTCAGCGCAGGTGCGCACCACGTGCTTGACCTCGGCCTCCGAACGCGCCCGCACGCCGGCCGCAGGCCGCCCGGCCGGCGCCCATTCGGCGTCGTCATGCGACATGGCGGCGAGGACATCGGGGTCCGCGACGACGCGGTCCGCGGGCAGTTCCCGGCTCAGCGCCTCGATGATCTTGCCCGCGTCCGGGTTGAACTGCGTTGTCATGAGATCACACCTTAAGCGGTACCACCCGGTCGGCGGCACCCTTCCGATAGTCGGAAGTGTCGTCGCGCCACCAGCGCTCCGCCCCGGATGCTCCTTGAGTAGCCGGATAAATCCGGAGTACGGCAATGGAGGACGCATGGCACCCACGACACAGATCCCGAGGAATCAGTGGTATGTCGCCGCTTACGGCAGCGAAATCGGTGCGGATCTGAAAGCCCGCACGATCTGCGGCGAGCCCATCGTCTTCTACCGCGCCTCAAGCGGCGACGTCGTCGCTCTCGCCGACCGGTGCGTGCACCGGCGCTTCCCGCTGTCGAAGTCCCGCCGCGTCGGCGACACCATCGTCTGCGGCTACCACGGCTTCAGCTACGACGCCGCCGGCGCATGCGTCGCCGTCCCCGGACAGACCCGGATCCCGCGCACGGCGCGGGTCAAGTCGTACCCGGTCGCCGAGCAGGATTCGTTCGTCTGGGTCTGGATCGGCGACGACGAGCCCGCCGACGCCACCACGATTCCCCGCGCGCCGTGGCTGGCCGCCGAGGGCTGGACCACCGTCCGCGGCATGGAGCCGCTGGCGGCCCGGCACTCGCTGCTTGTCGACAACCTGCTCGACCTGTCCCACGAGACGTACCTGCACGGCGGCTACATCGGCACTCCCGAGGTCGCCGAGACCCCGATCGCCACCGAGGCTGATGAGGGCAACGGCGTGGTCCGGGTCAGCCGCCACATGGACGACGCCGAATGCCCGCCGTTCTACGCCAAGTCCACCGGCATCACCGGCCAGATCACCCGCTGGCAGGACATCGAGTACTTCTCGCCGTGCCTGTACCTGCTGCACAGCCGGATCGCACCGGTCGGCGTGCTGCCACCCGCCAGCGGCCCGGACGACCAGGCGTTCCACGTCGAGGTTGTCTACGCGCTTACCCCGGAGACCGAGACTTCCACGCACGACTTCTGGATGGTCGCCCGCGACTTCGCGCTCGGCGACGAGGAAGTTTCCACGTTCCTGCGCGACAACAACCGCACGGTGGTGCTGCAGGACGTCGAGGCGCTCAACCTGCTCGAGGAGATCCTGCGCACCGACGGCGACGCCTACCAGGAGCTGTCCATCAACATCGACACCGGCGGCCTGGCCGCCCGCCGGATGATCAAAAGCCAGAACGACACTAGCCCGGCGGCCACCGCGTGAGCGTCTACCGGGTGCTCTGGGTGCCGGGTTCGGACAGCCTGCTCGGTGTCTGCCACTGCGGCGCCGAGCACCTGTCCTCCGATCCGGTCGACGTCTGGTCCTGGCTGATCGCCCACCCAGAGGGCCACGGCCAGTGACGGTCCGGCTGCGGCTGGCGGAGAAGCAAAAGCTGTCCGACGGCGTCGTGGGGCTGATACTCGTCCCGGACGACGGCGGCGGTCTCCCCGGCTGGACACCCGGTGCCCACATCGACCTGCACCTGCCCGGCGGGCTTATCCGGCAGTACTCGCTGTGCGGCGACCCGGCCGACCGCTCGTCCTGGCGGGTCGCGGTGCTGCGTGAGCCGGACGGACGCGGCGGCTCCGCCGCCGTCCATGACCTGCTCGCCGAAGGCGACGAGATAGCCGCGTCCGTTCCGCGGAATCATTTCGAGCTCGACGACTCCGACAGCTACCTGTTCATCGCGGGGGGCATCGGCATCACGCCGATCCTCCCGATGGTGGCCGAGGCGTCCCGCCGGAACCGCCCGTGGCGGCTGGCTTACGGCGGCCGCAGCCGCGGGTCGATGGCGTTCCTCGACGAGCTAGCGGGGTGGGGCGACCGGGTCACGGTCTGGCCGCGGGACGAGCGCGGCCCGCTCGACCTGGCCGCGCTGCTCGGCGAGCCGCGCCCACCCGCCGCGGTGTACTGCTGCGGCCCAGCCCCGCTGCTTGACGCGGTGCGGGAGCGGTGCGCGGCCTGGCCGCCGGGGCGGCAGACGCTGCGGGTGGAGCGGTTCACCCCGGCCGACGGCGCGACGGCTGACGGGGAAGAGGCGTTCGAGGTCGAGCTGGCCAGCTCCGGACGGGTGATCGGCGTGCCCGCGGGCCAGTCCGTGCTCGCCGCGCTGCGCGGGGCCGGGATCGAGGTGCTGTCGTCCTGCGAGGAGGGCACCTGCGGCACCTGCGAGACCGGCGTGCTCGACGGCGTCCCCGATCACCGGGACGTGGTTCTCACCCCGGCCGAACGCGAGGCGGGCGACATCATGATGGTCTGCGTTTCCCGGTCGAAGACGCCACGGCTGGTCCTGGAGCTGTGACCGGCGTGTCGCGTAGCCGGCGGGAGATGCCGATCGCGGCGGCCCGCACGGCGGGGCCCCAGGAGGTCCGGCCGGGATCGTCGTAGGAGACGACGATCGACAGCGCGGCGACGCACTGCCCGTCCGGGCCGGTGACCGGCGCGCCCACGGAGTAGGTGTCATCGTCGATCTGCCGGTCGCTGACCGAGATGCCGGTTTTGCGGACCTCGGCCAGGATGCGGCGCAGCCGCACCGGGTCGGTGACCGTGTACGGCGTAAACTTCGCCAGCGGCGCGGCGAGCACGGTCTCCTGCACCGAAGCGGGCGCGAACGCGAGCAGCACCAGGCCGACGCCGGTGGCGTGCAGCGGCCAGTGGGCGCCCACCCGGGTGCGCACCGCCACCGCCCTGCGGCCGGCGATCCGCTCGATGTACACTCCGTCGGTCCCTTCCCTGACGGCGAGCTGCACGTTCTGGTGAGTGGCCTCGTACAGGTCCTGCATGTACGGCAGCGCGATGTCCCGCAGCCCGACGCCGCGCGGGCACAGCGCGGCGAGTTCCACCATCCGCAGCCCGATCCGGTACCGCCCGTCCGCACCGCGCTCAAGCGCGCCCCACCGATCGAGCTCGCCGACCAGCCGGTGGGTCGTGGTGAGCGGCAGGCCGGTGCGCCGGGACAGCTCGGACAGCGTATACGCGCTGTGGCCCTCGGTGTACGCGTCGAGCAGGCCAAGCAGCTTAGCCGGCACGCTCACCGCATCAGTGCTCACGATTCCGGAGAATATGCCCTCTGTCCCGCCCAAACTCCCGCGAGCTGACCGGGCGCGGCGCGGTATCCCGTTACACGCGCCGGGCCGCGGCGGGGTAACGTTCGGTTATGACTATGACCACGGCACCGTTCGGCCGGATGATGACGGCGATGATCACGCCTATGACTTCCGACGGCGCCGTCGACTACGACGGTGCCGCCCGGCTTGCCGCTCACCTCGTGGACGATATGCGCAACGAGGGGCTGGCGGTGAGCGGTACCACCGGTGAGTCGCCTACGACCACTGATGAGGAGAAAGAGCGATTGCTCCGGGTGGTGCTCGACACCGTCGGTGACCGCGCGAAGGTGGTGGCCGGGGCGGGCACGAACAACACCGCGCACACGATCAAGCTCGCCCGCCAGGCCGAGCGGGCCGGGGCGCACGGCCTGCTCGTCGTGACTCCCTATTACAACAAGCCGAACCAAGACGCGCTCGCCGCGCACTTCACCGCCGTCGCCGACGCCACCGGGTTGCCGATGCTGATCTACGACATTCCCGGCCGGACCGCCACCGCGGTCGCCACCGATACGCTGATCAGGCTGGCGGAGCACCCACGGATCATCGGCGTCAAGGACGCCAAGGGGGACATGGCAGGCACCTCGCAGGTGCTGGCGCGCACCGGCCTCGTGTACTACAGCGGCGACGACATGGTCAACCTGCCGTTGCTCTCCCTCGGCGCGGTCGGCTTCATCAGCGTGACCGGGCACGTCGTGGGGGACCGGCTGCGCGAGATGATCGAGGCGTTCGCTGCCGGGCGGAACGCGGACGCGCGCCGGATCCACCAAGAGCTGCTGCCGGTCAACGTCGGGCTGTTCCGCAACCAGGGAGCGGTGATGACCAAGGCGGCCCTGGACCTGCTCGGCCTGCCGGGCGGCGGGGTGCGCGGTCCGCTGCTGCCTGCCAACGAGGCCGAGCGGCGGCAACTCCGCGAGGACCTGATCGCCGGCGGAGTTAAGCTGCCTTGAGCCACCCGCATCCGGAACTCGACCCGCCCTCTCCGCTCGCCCCCGAGGGACTCCGCGTCGTCGCCCTCGGCGGTCTCGGCGAGATCGGCCGCAACATGACCGTCTTCGAGTACGGCGGCCGGCTGCTGATCGTCGACTGCGGTGTCCTCTTCCCCGAGCCCGATCAGCCAGGCGTGGACCTGATCCTCCCCGACTTCCGTTACCTGGAGGGACGGCTGGACCAGGTCGAGGCGGTGATGCTGACGCACGCCCACGAGGACCACATCGGCGCCGTACCGTACCTGCTGCGGGAGCGGAAGGATATCCCGCTTGTTGGCTCCCGGCTGACGCTCGCGCTGGTGAGGTCCAAGCTGACCGAACACCACCTGTCGCCGGAGACGGTGGAGGTCAAAGAGGGGCAGCACGGCACGTTCGGGCCATTCGAACTCGAATTTTTCGCAGTCAACCACTCCATTCCAGACGCGCTCGCGGTCGCGATCCGCACCCCGGCCGGCCTGGTGCTGCACACCGGCGACTTCAAGATGGATCAGCTGCCGCTCGACGGCCGGCTGACCGACCTGGCCGGGTTCGCCCGGCTCGGCGGCGAGGGCGTCGACCTGCTGATGGCGGATTCGACCAACGCGGAGGTGCCGGGCATCGTCACCTCCGAGCGGGCCATCGCGCCGGTCCTCGACGATGTGATCGCGTCCGCGGAGCAACGGGTCATCGTGGCCTGCTTCGCCTCGCACGTGCACCGGGTGCAGCAGGTGCTCGACACCGCGGCCGCGCACCGGCGGAAGGTGGCCTTCGTCGGGCGGTCGATGGTGCGCAACATGGGCGTGGCGCGGGACCTCGGCTACCTGCACGTGCCCGGCGGGCTGCTCGTCGACCTGCGTGAGGCCGAGGAGATGCCCCCGAACGAAGTGGTGCTTATCTCCACCGGCTCGCAAGGTGAGCCCATGTCCGCGCTGTCCCGGATGGCGGGGCGCGACCACCCCATCCGCATCGCGGCCGGCGACACGGTGATCCTCGCGTCGTCGCTGATCCCGGGCAACGAGACCGCCGTGTACCGGGTGATCAACGGGCTGACCAGGCTCGGGGCGCGGGTGGTGCACAGGGAGTCCGCGCTGGTGCACGTCTCGGGGCACGCGCCCGCCGGTGAGCTGCTGTACCTGCTCAACCTGACCAAGCCGCGCAACTTCATGCCGATACACGGCGAGTGGCGGCACCTGCGCGCGCACGCGCGGCTGGCGGCGCTGACCGGCGTCCCGGACCGGCGCATCGTGATCGCCGAGGACGGCGTGGTCGTGGACCTGGTGGACCGCAGGGCGTCCATCACCGGCGCGGTGCCGTGCGGGTACGTCTACGTGGACGGGCTCACCGTCGGCGAGGTGACCGAGTCCCAGCTCAAGGACCGGCGCATCCTCGGCGATGAGGGTTTCATCTCGGTCATCATGGTCGTCGACGCCAACAGCGGTAAGGTCGTCGGCGGCCCCGAGATCCACGCGCGCGGCTCCGGCATCGACGAGGCCGCGTTCTCCGCCGTGCTGCCCAAGGTGGAGGAGGCGCTTGCCCGTGCCGCCGACGACGGGGTGACGGACACGCACGCGCTGCGGCAGTTGGCCCGGCGTGTCATCGGCAAGTGGGTCAGCGACAACTACCGCCGCCGCCCCATGATCATCCCCGTCGTCGTCGAGGTGTGAGCCGAGGCGGCCCACGCCCTCAATCCGGCGGAACCCGGCGGGCGGCGATCAGGTCCTTGTGCCCGTCGGTCAGGTACTGGCTCACGTTCCCGTGGGAGATCCCCGCGTATGCCCCCGGGTCCGGTGCGGCCGGCGGGCGTTCCCCTCGCTGCCATGCCTGCCGGAGTTCCCGCACCCGCTGGCGGTTGTCCGGGAGTCTGGCAGCCACTTGGGCGACGGCGGCCGTGCTGGCCGCCAGCTGGGCCGCGGCGCGCGCCAGGTCAGCTGGGTCAGGGCCTGCCGATGTCACTCGCTGGGGGCGCAATTCGTTGCCGCCGATGATGTAGGCCCAGGAATAAGGGGTGAACGGCGCCGGCGACCCATCCGCGAGCCGCAGGCCGGCCAGCGCGCCGCGATGCCACTGGTCCAGCACCTCGCCGACGCCTGGCGTCTGGACGCCTGGGTCGCGATGAAGTTCGCGCCAGAAGGGGGTGTCGTCGCGGGCAGCCGTCAGGTAATGGCAGGTGACGAAATCGCGGACGAAGTCATAGCGGGCCGCCATGAACGAGTTCATCTTTTCCGCGAGGGCTTCGTCCCAGCTGAGATCGGGAGAGAAATAGAGGAAGAACTCGGCGGTGTCTTCGATAAGCCCGATGCCGGTCGATTCGAGCGGTTCGATGAACCCGCCCGCGAGGCCGACGGCGATGCAGTTTCCGACCCATATCCGGCGGTTTCTCCCCACTCGCATCCGGATGTGACGAGCGGGAATGTCATCTGTCACACCGAGATGCTCGCGTAGTTCAGCTTCCGCCTGCTCCGGCGACAGGTAGCCCGACGAGTAGACGTAACCCGTCCCGGTACGGCTGAATAGCGGGATCTCCCAGATCCAGCCGGCGCTGCGAGCCGTGGACAGCGTGTAGGGCGGCAGGTCGCCGCGCTCGGCGGGCTCGCCGGGAACGTTGATCGCGACCGCCCGGTCGCACCAGAGATGGGCGCCATAGGACACGAAGGGCTCTCCTAGGGCGGCATTGATCAGCATGCCACGGAAGCCGGTGCAATCGAAGAACAAGTCGGCGTTCAGCGCGCCGTGCCCGGCGGTCTGCACACGGCGGATCCAGCCGTCCTGCCCGACCTCCACCTCGGTGACGTCGTCCACCACGTGCCGGACGCCGACGGCCACCGCATGCCGTTTCAGCAGCTCGGCGTACCGGCCGGCGTCCATGTGATAGGCGTACACGCGCAGGTCGCCGGAGAAGGGAGGGCGTCCGGCGGACTGAGGTGCGAGGTTAGCGCTGGCTATCCGCCATGTGCCCTGACCCAGGACGTCATCGACCGGCGGCGCCGCGCTATCCGCGGCAAACCTGCGAAGCCAGTCGTTCACGAGCACCACGGGACCGGTCACCGCCCCGAAAGGATGCCAGAAGTCGCGGCGAGGGTTCCACCTGCTAAAACGGATGCCGAGCTTGAAGATGGCGTCACATTCGTAGAGGAATTCCGCCTCGTCGATCCCGATATAACGCAGGACCTGAATGATGCCAGGCAAGGTTGCTTCTCCCACCCCGACCGTGGGTATGGTTGAGGATTCGATCAGGCTGATCGTCACCGTCGGTGGCGCGCAGCGGCGCAGCATCGCGGCCGTCAGCCAGCCGGCGGTCCCGCCGCCCACGATAAGAATGTTCTGCGGGTGGTGCATCTTCCGAACCGAAGTGGCTGTTCCAGCGCTTGTTATATCACGGTGATCTGCCACGTCGATTCATCCCCTTACCATGTTCCGGAAGAACCGGTGATTAGGATAAGGTGCGCAAAGTCGACGAATCAAGAGATTTTTATGGCTTGATTTCAAGTGGGTGCTACGGCAGATTCCAGATATTATGTGGTTGCTCTAACGGGAAGCATCAAGAGCGATGAGTAATGGTTCGGATGCGGTGAGTAATGGCGACGTCGGCCGCGCTCGCTACCGGGACGTCTATGCCCAGCCACTGGCGCTGCGGCTGTGGCTGGCCGCGACGCTTTCGTTTGCCGGGGACTTCGTGGGGCTCGGCGCTCTGCTGCTCGTCGCGTACGATCGTTCCGGCCACCGTCCGCTCGGGCCCGCGGTGGTCTTCGCCGTTCAGGCGTTGCCCGCGGTGGCGGTCGCTACCGCAATCGGCCCGTGGCTCGACCGGATTCCCCGGATCGGGGGACTTGTATCCCTATGCCTGATCGGCGCGGCATCGCTGGCGTTGCCGTTCGTCTTCGGCGGCCTGTGGCCGGTTCTCACGGCCGCCGCGATCCTCGGCGGCGGTACGACCGCCTTCAACTCCATCAGGAGTGGGGCGATCGCGGACGGCGTGCCGCGCAACGTCCGCGGCGGGCTGCTGGCGCTGATCAGCCTGTCCCTCCAGATAGCGGATGTCGTCGGCTACTTCACCGGAGCGACCGTGGCGATCGCGGTCGGCGTGCGCCCGGCGATGGTGGCCGACGCGGCTACCTTCGTCCTGGCCGCCCTGCTGCTGGCCGGCGCCCGAGTGCCGCGGCCGGCCAGGACCGGTGGGCGCTCGTCGCTGACCGCCGGGATCAGCACCATCTTCACCGATCCGACACTGGCAATCCTCGCTCCGGTCGCCTGGATCAGCCTCACCTTCGGGGCGCTGCCCGTAACGCTGGCCACAGCGGCGCTCCATGGCGCCTACCAGGGATGGGCGCCGGCGGCAATGGGCGCGGCAGGGGCCGGCCTCGCGATATCGGGAACGGTGGTCGGCCGGTCGAGCATGCCCTACCATGTGTTGTCCGAGCTTTGGTACATCGCCGCGGGCGGCGCGATGTTCCTGCTCGCGGCCGGCGGCCTTACGCTCGACCCGCGGCTCCTCGTCGCCGGGAATTTCCTCATCGGCCTGGGCATGGGCTGGAACGTGGCGGGACAGACAACGTTCGTCTTGGTCATCGACCCCAGCCGAATCGCGAACGTGACCAGCGTGATGATCGCGAGTGTCATCGCCCTGAATGGCCTGGGCGCGGTCGTCTTCGGCGCCGTAGCCAGTTCCCTGGGGGTGCCCGCCGCGTACCTGCTAGCCGGCGGACTGCAGATGTGCTGCGGCCTGGCTGGTGCCGGGTACGGCCATGCGCACCCGCGGTCTCTCGACATCAACCGTCCCCTGGACCGCGGAAAGGAACAAAGCACCCATAAGTGATAGCCCAGGGGACAGGCTAGAGGGCCGCAACGGCGGCCCCGGCCTCCCTCAGCCGGTGAGGCCGCCGAGCAGCGCGCCGCCGCGCCAGTACCGCTGCAGCACGAGGAACAGCGCGATCAGCGGGACGATCGTGACGAAGCCGCCCATCACTAGCAGCGGCTCGATCTGCGTGCTGCCGGCCGAGGTGGCCCGGCCGGTCAGCGCGCCGAGGCCCACCGTGATCGGGTACAGGCTGTCCCGGCTGTAGATGATCAGCGGCAGGAAGTAGTTGTTCCAGACCGCGACGACGCTGAGCAGCAGCACGGTGACCAGCCCGGGGACCATCAGCGGGACGCCGATCCGCAGGAAGATCCTGACCTCACCGGCGCCGTCCATCCTGGCCGCGTCGATCAGGTCCTGCGGGATGGACGCGTCGATGAAGACCTTCATCAGGTAGACGCCGACCGGGCTGACCATGCTCGGCAGGATCATGCCCCAGACCGTGTTGATCAGGCCCACCTTCGCGTAGACCAGGTACAGGGGCAGGCCGAGCGCCGCGATCGGCACCAGCAGCGCGGACATGACCAGCGCGAACAGCGCGCGGGAGCCGCGGAACCGGTACCGGGAGAACGCGTAGCCCGCCAGCGCCGACAGCACGGTCGCCCCGGCGCTGCCCGCCACCGCGTACAGCGCGGTGTTGCCGAGCCACTGCAGGTAGGTGCCGTCGTCGCCGACATTCTGGTTGAGCAGCAGCAGGTTGTGTACCAGCTCGAACGGCCGCGCGAACCAGAAGCCGAACGACTGGATGATGTTGAACTGCGTCTTCGTCGAGTTGATGACGATCCAGATGATCGGGGCGAGCGTGAATACCCCGAACAGCACGCAGATCGTGGTCAGCGTGACCTGGGTGCGCCTGCTGACGCCGAGCAGGTGCAGCGGGACCATGCCGGGCGGCGTTGCCTTCTGCTTCATGCGAGCGTTCCCTTACGCCGCACCGCGACCAGCCAGCCGACCGACACCGCCGCGATCACCAGGGCGAACACGACGGCCGCCGCGGCGGCGAGGTTGTACTCCCCGTCGCCGATCGCGGTGTTGTAGATGTAGATGACGGGGGTGAACCCGAACGAGACGGACTGCGGCTCGAAGCCGGACAGGATCGACGGCTCGGTGAACAGCTGGAGCGCGCCGATCAGGTTCAGGATCGACAGCATGATGATCGCGGGCCGGACCATCGGCAGCTTAATCCTGGTGATTATGTGGCGCAGCGTGGCGCCGTCCAGGATCGCCGACTCGACGACCTCCTTGGGCACCGACTTGAGCGCGGTGTAGAAGATCACCATGTTGTAGCCGGTGACCTCCCAGATGACGATCAGGATGATCGTCACGAGGATCATCTTGCTGGTGAAGAAGTTCGCGTGCGCGACCCTCGCGTACGCGCCGTACTGGGGGACGAGCAGGAACGACCACATGATCGAGGCGACGACGGCGGGCACGGCGAACGGAATGAAGTACAGCGCGCGGAAGATGCCGCTGAACCTGACGATGCCGAGGTCGAAGATCGCGGCGAAGAAGAACGCGAGCAGCAGCGTGATCGGCACCTGGATGACCGCGAAGATCGCGACCCGCTCGACGCCGGACCAGAACTCGCCGGCGTGGAAGACCTGGCTGTAGTTGGCGAACCCGGAGAAGCTGGTGCCGCCGATCAGCTTGCTTGTGAACAAGCTGGTGTAGATCGCGTAGCCGATCGGCGCGAGCATGGTGAGCGCGAAGATGATGAGGAACGGCAGCGTAAACAAGACGGCGACGCGGCCCTGCCGCGCCTTGTCGCGCCGGCGGGAGCGCACGCGGCGGGCGGGGCCGCGGGTGTCGCCCCTGGTCGGCGCCGCTCCGCTCGGCGGGCTGTCTACCGCACCGATCATGAGACCCCTTTCGGCAGGTGGCCGGAAGCGGACGGCCGGCGGGGGAGGAGGCGTGCCGCCTGCCTCCCGCCGCCGGCGTGCGCTGTTACTTGACGACGGTGAAGCCCTGCTGCGTCGCGTAGTTGGTGACGGTGTTCTGGAGCTGCTGGAGCGCCTGGACCAGCGTCTCGGAGCCGTTGGCCACGCCGGCGAACTCCGATCCGCCCTCGGTCATGACCTCCTCCATGAAGGGCGGCCACTGGACGGACGTGATGTTAGCGGCCTCGGCCGAGTAGACGACCTGCGGCTTGGTCGAGCCGGAGAGCGGGATCGTGCTGTCCTTGAACGACGTGTTGTCAAGCAGCGGGGTGTAGCCGGGGAACGCCTGGCCCACCGGGCCCGCGTGGATCTCCCATGAGGTCATGTTGCCGAAGAACCACTCGGCGAACTCGGCGGCCTGCGCCGGGTGCGCGCTGCCCTTGATGACGGCGGTGGTCGACCCGCCCCAGCTGCCCTCGAGGTGACCGCCGGCGACCGTCTGCGGGATCGGGGCCGCCTTCCAGTCGCCCACCGTCTTCTTCATGTCCGGGGCCATGTAACCGGGACCCCAGGCGGCCATCAGCCAGCTCGCGTTGGTGCCGTTGTCCAGGTTGTTCCAGAACGTCGTGGTGAAGTCCGCCGTCGTGCTGACTTCGTGGGCCTTGATCAGGTCGTCCCAGTAGTTGGCGAACGCCATCTCCTGGGGGCCGGTGAAGTCCACGGTCACCTTGCTGCCGCCGCTGTAGGCGAGCGGGAAGGCGCCGTACTCCTGCATCATCGCGAGCAGCCACTCGGTGTCGGCCGGCGCGAAGTTCGTCAGGTAGGCGGACGGGTCGGCCTTGTGCAGCTTGGCGGCGTCCGCCGCGAACTGCGCCCAGGTGGCCGGGGGAGTGATGTGGTACTTCGCCAGCTCCTTGGTGTCGTAGTAGAAGCCGAGCGGCCCGATGTCGCCGGGCATCGCGTACACCGCCGAGCCCTGGCTGACCTGCGCCCAGGACGACGGGACCTCCTGCGACTTGTACTGGTCGATCCCGTAGGGGACCAGGTTCACCAGGCTGTGCGTGATCTCAAGCGACGGCACCTCGATGTACTCGACCTCGGCGACGTCGGGAATGCCGTTACCGGACTTCAGCGCCTCGCTCAGCTTCACGTATTCGGCGTTGCCACCGCCGACGTCGTCAAGCACGACGCAAATGTTCGGGTGTGTCTTGTTGAACTCGTTGACCACCAGGTTGTAGCCGACGGCCCAGGCCCAGAACGTGATCTTGGTGGCGCTGGGCTTGCATCCGCTGGCCGCCGCCGCCTGCGGCGATGCCGACGTTGTAGTGCTGGAGCTTGTAGCGGATGAGCCACAGCCGGCAACCGCGAGCGCGGCGGCCGCGGCTATCGCCACCACGCCGGCTCGAACAGGTCTCGATTTCCATGCCAGGCGCTGCATACATGACCTCCGGCATATTTGTAAGGGTACGGTTTCATTCCAGCGCTGTGTCCGCGACTTTACAACGTTGAAAATTTAGCGTCAAGAGATGCCGGAGGCGGGTAACCGACTATCGCTTGCCGCGTCCTACCGTGCTCTCCCTGATCTCGAGCCGGTGCGGCGCGATGACTCCGCACGCGGGGTCTTTGCCCTCGCTGGCCCGGCGGGACAGTCGGTTGGCGAGCAGCTCGACGGCCTTCCTGCCAATGAAGTCCTTGTCGGGCGAGATCGTCGACAGCGAGGGGATCGCGTAGCGGCCCTCCTCCAGGTCGTCGAACCCGATGACGGCGACGTCCTCGGGCACCCGGATGCCGCGGTCGTAACAGCAGCGCAGCACGCCGAGCGCGACGAGGTCGCTGAACGCGAAGACCGCGTCCGGCCTGGCGCCGGAGTCAAGCAGCCGGGCCATCGCCGCGGCGCCGTCGTGCCGGTGGTAGGACAGTGTCTCCGCCACGAGTTCGTCTCTGTAGGGCAGGCCAGCCTCGGCCAAGCCCTGCCGGTAGCCGGCCAGCCGCAGGTGGGCGGTCTCGCCGGACTTCGAGCGCTGCGCGCCGACGGCGGCGATCCTGGTCCTGCCGATGTCCGCGAGGTGCGCGACCGCCTGCCGCGCGGCCGTGACGTTATCGATGACGACATGGTCGAAGGTGTCGGCGATGCGCTCGCCGAGCAGCACCACAGGGATCGTGTCGGTCCGGTCGGCCAGATCCTCGCTCCCGAGCGCGAGCGGCGAGTAGATCAGTCCGTCGATGAGCTGCGACCTGATGCCCTGGAGGACCAGCCGCTCCCGGTCGGCCCGTTCCTCGGTCTGGTCGATGAGGACGATGAACCCCTCGCGGTCCGCCGCCTTGATCACGCTCTGCGCCAGCTCGGCGAAGTACGGGACGCCCAGCTCGGGCACTGCGAGCGCGATCACCCCCGACCGGCCGCCGCGCATGTTGCGCGCGGCCAGGTTGGGCCGGTAGCCGAGCTCGGCGACCACCTGCTCCACCTTGGTTCTCGTGGCTGGCGAGACATGCGCGTAGCCGTTGACGACATTGGACACCGTCTTGATGGACACCCCAGCGCGCTGGGCGACATCATGCAGTGTCACGGCCATCCTGACCTCCCCACGATGCCTGCTGGCCCCCGGCCGGGCGAACCACGCCGACAAGCACCGACAGGCACTCATCGTAACGCAGCGCGAAGCCTTGTCCCTCGATTCTACAACGTTGTAACATGCTCCTGCCTCGCGCCGTGAGAGTCGGCGGCCGTCACAAGCGCCAGTATGGAGGAGACGCCCACATGGCACGCCTTACGATCGGTCTCGATCGCGTCGTCGCCCAGGTAGACCGCAGGATCCTCGGCGGGTTCGCCGAGCACCTTGGACGCTGCGTCTACGGGGGGATCTACGACGAGGGCTCGCCGCTCGCCGACTCCCACGGGTTCCGCAAGGACGTCGTCAACGCGGTGCGGCGGCTGCGGCCGCCGGTGCTGCGCTGGCCGGGCGGCAACTTCGTGTCCGGCTACCACTGGACCGACGGGATCGGGCCGAAGGACAGCAGGCCGCGCCGGATGGAGCTGGCCTGGCACACCGAGGAGTCGAACCGGTTCGGCACCGACGAGTTCATGGCGTTCTGCGCCGCGGTCGACGCGGAGCCGTACCTGTGCGTGAACATGGGCACCGGGACGATGGACGAGGCCCAGGCCTGGCTGGAGTACTGCAACGGCACCGGGAACACCGAGTGGGCGAACCGGCGGCGTGCCAACGGGCGCGAGGAGCCGTACCGGGTGAAGTACTGGGGCCTCGGCAACGAGATGTACGGGCCATGGCAGATCGGCCAGCTGTCGGCGCAGGACTACGTCACGAAGGCGCGGCAGTGGGCCAAGGTGCTGCAGTGGACCGACCCGTCGGCGGAGCTGGTGTCGTGCGGGAACTTCGGCTGGAACGACTGGGACGAGGTGGTGATCCCTGGCCTGGCGGAGTTCATCCGCTGGCACAGCATCCACATCTACACGGGCAGCGAGGATTACTGGACGAACGTGCTCGCCCCGCACCAGACCGAGCGCGCGATGCGGATCTCCGCCGCGCTGATCGAGAAGGCCAGGCACAACCAGAAGATCAGCCACCCGATCCACATCGCCTACGACGAGTGGAACGTGTGGTTCCGCGAGCGGGACGGGAAAGAAGGGCTCGAGGAGCGCTACACGCTCGGCGACGCGCTCGCGGTCAGCGCCTACCTGCACGCGTTCGTGCGGCACGCGAACGTCGTGAAGATGGCCAACCTCGCCCAGCTGGTAAACGTTATAGCGCCGATCGTCACCAGTTCCGACGGCCTGTTCCTGCAGAGCATCTACCATCCGCTGCGGCTGTTCGGTGACCACCTGGGCACGTCCTCGCTCGATGTGCATGTGGACAGCGAGCGGCACGAACTGCACGAGGCGGCCGACCCCGACCCGTGGCCCTACCGGGTCGCGGACCTCGGGCCGTTCCCGCTGCTCGACGCGGTGGCCACGCTGTCGGCGGACGGACGTCAGCTCATGCTCAGCGTGATCAACCGCTCGCCGGATACCGACGTCACGGCCGAGATCCGGCTGAACGGCGGCATCGCCGGGGCCCTGGACGGGGCCCAGGTGGAAGAGATGAACGCCAGTGACTGGACGACGACGAACTCCTTCGAGCAGCCGGCCGCCGTTTCGGTCCGCGAGGGCACGATCGACGGCTTCGGGGACCGGTTCAACCACCGGTTCCCGGCTCACTCGCTCACCGTGATCACCGCAAGCACCGGAGGGTCCGACCGATGAAACACCAGCTCCTGAGAAACCCGCGGTGGCGCGCCCGGGCCGCGGCCGCGGCGGCGGCCACCGCGGCCGCGGCGGCGCTCGCCTTCGGCCTGCCCGCGGCCGGCGGCGGGATGCCCGCCAGCGCGGCCGTCGCGGCTTCGACGGCTGCGACGTTCACCAACCCGGTCTTCACGCCCGACCTG
>Ga0335075_10006951_pt1 | contig 17452 bp, 12 predicted proteins | sample Lox_Sample_24_FD_206723 | JGI IMG/M metagenome (GOLD analysis project Ga0335075, IMG submission 206723) | Soil microbial communities from Loxahatchee National Wildlife Refuge, Florida, United States - Lox_Sample_2.4 | ecosystem: Environmental > Terrestrial > Soil > Wetlands | place: USA...
GATCCGCCATGTCTTCCTGATCGTGCTCGAGAACAAGTCGTTCGAGGCCGCCTTTGGACCGCACTCGGCCGCGCCCTATCTCGCCAAGACTCTGCCGGCGCGCGGCGCGCTCCTCACCCAGTACTACGCGATCGGCCACTGGAGCCTCGACAACTACATCGCGTTGGTGAGCGGCCAGGCGCCCAATCCCGCAACCCAGGGTGACTGCCCGCAACCTGTCGAGTTCCAGCTCAGCAGCCCCCATCTCGATGCAAACGGCCAGGCGCTGGGCGCCGGCTGCGTGTACCCCGCGATGGTCAAAACCCTGCCGGATCAGCTTGAGCGGGCCGGGCTCACGTGGAAGGGTTACATGGAGGACCTGGATCGCGATCCCGGCCGCGACGATCCGCAGACCTGTACGGCAGGCAGGATCGGCAAGGCCGATCAGACGGAGCACGCGGCGCCCGGCGACCAATACGCCTCCAAGCACGACCCGTTCGTCTACTTCCACACCATTCTGGACGACCCCGCCGACTGCGCGGCGCACATCGTCAACCTGAAGGAGCTGCGGACGGACCTGAGTCGGATCGCCACGACGCCCAACTACTCGTTCATCACTCCCAATCTCTGCCACGACGGTCACGACGCCCACTGCGCCGACGGCAAGCCGGGCGGACTCGTGGCGATCAATGGCTTCCTGCAGAAGTGGGTGCCCGCCATCACCCGCTCGCCGGCCTTTCGCAAGGACGGCCTGCTGATCATCACGTTCGATGAGTCGGACGGCCAGGCGCCCGACGCGTTCGATGCCTGCTGTAACGAGAAGCCGTTGCCGACGGATCCGAACCGGCCGGGCTTCAACGGGCCGGGCGGCGGCCGGATCGGCGCCGTGATGCTCTCGCCCTTCATCCAGCCTGGCACCCGGTCCGCCATGCCCTACGACCACTACTCGCTGCTGCGCAGCGTCGAGGACATCTTTGACCTGGGGCATCTGGGCTACGCCGCGGAGCCAGGCCTTCGCCCCTTCGGGTCGGACGTCTTCACCGGCCGGTAGCCGTCCCCCTGACGGAGCCTGTTGGAACGGTGCTAGCGGACCCGGCCGCAACGCAGAAGATTCATCAGGCCGACGAAGATCAGCGCCCCGAGGAGCGAAACCAGCACGGCGCTCACGGTGAAGAAGCCCTGTCCCGCCGGCTCCATCAGGAAGGGCACCAGCAGCCGTCCCGCCAGCAGGGCGCCGAGAATGCCGGCCAGGGTGCTCAGCACGGCCCCGCTGTCCCCATCGGATCTCATGATCAGCCTGCCGAGAGAGCCGATGACTATGCCGACGATCAGCCAGAGGAAGAAGCTCATTGGGGGAGCTCCAGACGGTTTCTCTAGCGTATTTGAGCAGTCCGCGTACCTGGCCACGCTTGCGTCTCAGTCCGGGCCGCCAAGGTCCTCCCGGGCCCGGATTTCAGGCAAACTGGCGTCCCGGAAAGGTCCAAGGCTTGGCCATTTAACATGTGCGGAATCGTCGGTGCCATCGCGGAGCGTAATATCGTCCCCATCCTGATGGAGGGCCTGCGGCGCCTGGAGTACCGCGGCTACGACTCGGCGGGCATCGCGGTCCTCAATGGCGGCGGCGAGCTCGCCCGGCTGCGCACCGTCGGCAAGGTCCGGATGCTTCAGGAGGCTCTGGAGCGCTCGCCGGCCGCGGGCCAGCTCGGCATCGCACACACCCGCTGGGCCACCCATGGGGTGCCGAGTGAGCGCAACGCCCACCCTCACGTCTCGCTCGACGGCCTGGCCATCGTCCACAACGGCATCATCGAGAATCACGAGGAGCTCCACGCCGAGCTCGAGCGCCGCGGGTACCAGTTCTCTTCGGAAACCGACACGGAAGTGGTGGCCCATCGGATCCACCATCACCTGGAGACGCTCGGCGACCTCTTCAAGGCCGTGCGCGCCACCGTGGCGGAGTTGGAAGGTGCCTATGCACTGGCCGTCGTCAGCGAGAAAGACCCGGACCGGGTCGTTGCCGCGCGCCAGGGCTGTCCGGTCGTCATCGGGCTGGGTGTGGGAGAGAACTTCGTCGCCTCGGATGTCTCGGCACTCTTGCCGGTGACCCGCCGCTTCATGTTCCTGGAGGAGGGTGACGTCGCGGAAATCCGGCGCACGTCGGTGCGCATCATCGACGTCAACGGCAACACCGTCGAGCGCGAGGTGCGCGAGAGCGAGCTGAACGCCGACGCGGCCGAGAAGGGGCAGTACCGCCACTTCATGTTGAAGGAGATCCACGAGCAGCCGCGCGCCGTCGCCGACACGCTGCAGGAGCGGGTTGCCAATGGCCGTCTGCTCGAGGCGGCCTTCGGTCCCGCGGCGGCTGATGTATTCAAGCGCACCGCCGGCGTTCATATCGTGGCGTGCGGAACCAGCTTCCATGCCGCGGCCACCGTCCGCTACTTCATCGAGCAGATCTGCCGCATTCCGTGCGCGGTGGATATCGCGAGCGAGTACCGCTATCGCAATCCCCTGGTGCCGCCGGGCTCTCTCTTCGTCACCATTTCCCAATCCGGCGAGACCGCCGATACCCTGGCGGCGCTGCGCCTGGCGAAGGAGTCGGGCTACCTCTCGACGCTCGCCATCTGCAACGTCCCGGAAAGCTCCCTGGTGCGGGAGTCGGAGCTCGTCATGCTGACGCGCGCCGGTCCGGAGATCGGTGTTGCCTCCACCAAGGCGTTCACCACCCAGCTCGCGGCGCTCTCCATGCTCGTCATCGCGCTCGCCCGCCACCACGGCGCGGATGCGGAGCGGGAGCGTGGCCTGGTGACGCGGCTCGTGGAGCTGCCCTCGATCATCGAGAAGACGCTCGCCCTCGATCCCGTCATCCACCGACTCGCCGAGCGCTTCGCCGACAAGCGCCATACCCTGTTCCTCGGCCGCGGCGCGCTGTACCCCATCGCGATGGAGGGAGCGCTGAAGCTCAAGGAGATCTCCTACATCCACGCCGAGAGCTATCCCGCCGGGGAGCTCAAGCACGGCCCGCTGGCGCTGGTCGATGCCGACATGCCGGTCATCGCCGTCGCTCCCAACAACGACCTGCTCGAGAAGCTCAAATCCAACCTGATGGAAGTCCGCGCCCGCGGCGGCGAGCTCATCGTGTTCGCCGACCCGGAGTCAGGCTTCCAGCCGAGCGATGGCGTCACCGTCATCGAGATGCCGAAGCACGTCACCTATTTCCAGGCCCCTGCCGTCTACACCGTCCCCCTGCAGCTCCTCGCCTATCACGTCGCCATCCTCAAAGGCACCGACGTCGATCAGCCGCGCAATCTCGCGAAGAGCGTGACGGTGGAGTGAATGTGTGCGGGGTGCTTGCGCGCTGCTGTAGATACATTAAATAGTTCCGCTTGATGTCGTATGCACTTAAAGTCGCTTCCTGCAGAATAGAGTCGTTCCCTGTCCGGATGACATGACATCTCAGAGGGCTGCCGCGTGGCCAAGGTGCACTCTCGTTGCGGAGCGCCGCCCAAGCTAGAGCGCGCCGGCAGTCAGACGGTCCCGAAGACGCGGAACAACGAAATCGATGAAGGCGCGCAGCTTGAGCGGCAGGCGGGTTTGCCTGGCGTAGACGAGATGCACGGGACGAGGGGTGGGCTCGTAGGCTTCGAGCAGCAGCTGCAGCAGGTTGTTACGCACATAGTCGGCGACCTGGTAGGAAGTCGCTCTGACCACGCCCGCGCCTGCCAGGCCCGCATCGATCGCCGCGTCGATGGTGCTAACGCCAAGACGCGATCGGAGCGATACGGCGAGCTCGTTCCCGTCCACCCAGTAGCGCCAAATGGTGGGGGACGACACGCTCTCGAACGAGATTACATCATGGTCGACGAGATCCTGCGGAACGGCTGGCGCCGCGCGCGAAGCCAGATAGGCGGGACTTGCGCACGTCACCCGCCGCACTGTGCCCAGCCGGGTTGCGATCAGGCCGCTATCGGGCAGGTTGCCTATGCGTAGGGCGACGTCAATCTGGTCATCGAAGAAGTGGGCCACGCGGTCGGTCAGCATCAGCTCGACCGACACCTTGGGGACAGCCTTGAGGAAGTGGGCAACGACAGGCAGGACGTGCAGACGGCCGAACATGATGGGGGCGGTGACGACAAGGTCGCCTTTGGGCTCGCTGTACTCGCCGGCCGCGGTGCGCTCGGCCTCGTGCAGCTGCTCCAGGATAGTCCTGGCAAACGTGACGTAGCTCCGGCCCGCGGGCGTCAGCTCGAGGCCTTTTGACGAGCGGATCAGGAGGTCCGCCTTCAGATGGCTTTCGAGCTCGGACACCTTGCGGCTTACGGTGGCGAGCGGCTGGCGGAGTTTGCGGCTTGCCTTGGAGAGGCTGCCGCACTCTACCGCCGTGAGCATCACCTGCATCGCATCGAGAAGGTCCATCACACCACCAGACTGTGGAAGGCCGCCTCTCGACTTTAGCCGCTTGCCGCAAAAATGGGGAGCTTTGCCGCGGCGATCCTTCTCTTGCAGGTCTTACTGGCAGCAGCGCGGAACACCACGCGCCAATCCGGGCGTGAGCTGACAAGCTCCACCCGATTGCCTCTGACTACGTCCGCTTCGGCGTGTCCGAGGCGCCGGAATCCGGTGTGCTCGCTACTCCTCCGAGAACCTGACCGACTAGATGGCCAGATTGATCGAAGCGATCGGCATCGAGCGATAGGTGCTTCTGCGACCGCCGTTTCTTCCTGGGCGGCCCCGTCGAAATCCAACAGGTGCGATGTCTTGTCCGACGACCGCGCGGCAGCCCTTTATTCCAGGGGCTCTCGGCCATTCCACTGAATGGGAGGTCGCTTCCCGAACTCGACCGCTGCCCGGCCGCGTTGGGAAAGCCCACAATCTCCTCGTCACTCAGGGCCGCTAGCGCCGCAAGATGCAGCAGATCGCATGATGACCGTCCGCTTCAACGCAGTCGACGTCGATGGCCTCAAGGTGTTCTACCGGTCCGCCGGCGACCCAAATGCCGCAGTCGTGCTGCTGCTGCACGGCTTCCCCAGCGCCAGCCACATGTTCCGCGACCTGATTCCTGAGTTCGCCGGCAAGTACCATGTCGTCGCCCTGGATCTGCCCGGCTTTGGCATGACCGAGCAGCCCGCCCGCAACGCCTTCGCCTACACCTTTGAGAATATCACCAAGGTGGTCGGCCGCTTCACCGATGTGCTCGGCCTGAAGCGGTTCGCCATCTACGTTTTCGACTATGGTGCTCCAGTTGGTTTCCGTCTGGCGCTGGCCCACCCGGACCGCATCACCGCAATCGTCTCACAGAATGGCAACACCTACCTGGAAGGCGTGTCCGAGGCCTTTGCCCCGATCCAGGCCTACTGGAACGAGCCGACGCAAGCCAACCGCGACGCCCTGCGCGGTCTGCTGTCGCCGCAGACGACCCTCTTCCAATACACCCAGGGTGTGAGCGATCCGGCGCTGGTGTCGCCCGACGGTCGCAACCTCGACGACTTCTACCTGGCGCGCCCGGGCAACGACGAGATCCAGCTGGATCTGCTCGGAGACTACAAGACGAACGTCGCGCTCTACGGCGACATCCAAGCCTATCTGCGAGCGAAGCGGCCACCGGTTCTGGCCATCTGGGGCAAGAACGACCCCTTCTTCATCCCGCCGGGCGCCGAAGCCTTCAGGCGGGATGTCCCGGACGCCGAGGTCCGCTTCGTCGATAGCGGTCACTTCGCGCTGGAGACGCACGCTCGCGAAATCGGCGCGGCCATGCGCGACTTCCTCGCCAGGCACTTGAGCTGATCCTCGACTTCAGCCGGACGCTCCTAGGAGCGTCCGGCCCTGTACCTGATCCTCGAGCCCGCTGAGCGCGGGCCCCTTCAGTGAGGCTGACTATGATCACCACCCCAACAGACGTCATCCGCGACTTCTACCATAGGCTCGCTACCGGCGACGCCCCCGGCGCCCTCGGCCTGATGGCCACCGACATTCAGTGGACCACCATGTGGCACTACAAAGTCGAAGACCGCGGCCCGGCTGCTGTCGCCGAAGGACTGTTCAAGCCCTTGATGGCTGAATGGGCCAGCTTCTCGTTCGTGTCCACGGAATTCATCACCGAGGGCGAGACCGTGGTGTCGCTCGGCGCGTTCAAAGGCGTCCACGCCATCACCGGCAAGACATCCGAGGCGCGCTACGCCCACGTCTGGATCGTCCGCGACGGCAAGATCGCCACCTTCCGCCAGTACATCGATACGTTGGCTATCGCCCAGGCACGTATCTGATGAACCGCATGGCCACCGTCATTGGCGCGACCCGCGGCATCAGACACGCGACCGCCATCCGCCGCTGGATTCTTATGAGAAGACCCCGAGCGTGAGCACCGAGGCCGACAATGCTCTCGGCAGGGACCTGGATCGGTTGATGGCCGCCGCGCAGGCGGGGGATGTCGATGCGTACAGGACGCTGCTTTCCGAACTGGCCGTCTGGCTACGCCGATATTATGTGACGCGTTTGCCACCGGCGATGATCGAAGACGCGGTTCAGGACGTCCTGCTCGCGATTCACGAGAAGCGCCATACCTATGACCCCAAGCGTTCCCTCGCGCCTTGGCTGGCCGCGATCACACGGTACAAGTGGATTGACTGCTTGCGGTCACTGAAATCCGAGGCGGCCGAACCGCTCGGCGAGTACCTTGGGAAAGCGGACCACGGAGACGGCGTTATCGCCGGCACGACGTGTCAGCAGCCGGCGGAACTACAACCGCCGCGGGCTGAGGTGGTCCGGCCCGTAAAGCTCGAAAGCCATGGCATTGAGGAGGCATTCCGTGCGACGGGGCGATTGCCTGCACTGATCAAGGTGAATTTCCATCGCGGCATCCGGCGCCTCGCTGACATCATCAGGGCAACCGGCGATGCGTTCTGACTCCCTTCTCGATCGCCTTAATCAGCCTCAGCGACCACGGCCTCTGACGCCTCGCTCGCCTACGTACCGGCGATTTCCACCCGCAGCCATAAAGGTAAGCCTCCATGACTAAACTACTCTTCATCCAAGCCTCCCCTCGCGGTGAGCAGTCCAAATCCATCCAGGTCGCCCAAACCTACCTCGACACCCTGAAGGCGACGAATCCGGCGCTGGAAGTGGACGTGCTTCCTCTCTGGGAGACCGATCTGCCGGCATTCGATGGCGACAAGGCCGCTGCCAAGGTCAATATGATGCTCGGCCAGAAACATAACTCGGCGCAGAAGACTGCCTGGGACCAAATCGTACAGATCGCCTCCCGCTTCATCGCGGCGGACCGGTATCTGTTCGCGGTACCGATGTGGAACGGCACGATTCCGTACCGGCTGAAGCAGTATATCGACATCATCCACCAGCCGAGCCTGCTGTTTGGCATGAAGCCTGAAACCGGCTATTTCGGGCTGCTGGAAAAGAAGCACGCTACCCTGGTGCTGACCGCCGGCGCCTATGCCGACAGCCGCCCGTCGCCCGCTTTCGGGGTCGACTACCAGTCCACCTACCTCAAGGCCTGGCTCAACCAAGCCGGCGTCGTTGCAATCGATGAGGTGAGATACCAGCCCACGCTGCTGACGCCAGATCCCCAGGGCGCCCTTGAGCAGGCCAAGCGGTCCGCAATGAGCCTCGCCATGACGCACGCACGAATCTGACGCGATCGGAAGGAGTAAAGTTATGAATCTTAAGGAGATCGGAGCCGCGGCCCTCGGTGTGGCAACGCTAGCGGGCTCCGTCGCGGTGGCAAACCCTGTTCCTTCGACCAGTGCGACGACCAACTATCACCGCGCCCACGTCGACGGCGTCGGAATCTTCTATCGGGAGGCGGGGCCCAAGCACGCGCCCACCATCGTGCTGCTGCCGGGGTTCCCCTCGTCCTCGCTATATTACAACATGCTGATCCCGTTGCTGGCGACGCGCTATCACGTCGTCGCACCCGATTACCCGGGTTTTGGACAGAGCGATGCGCCGTCGCCGGCGGTGTACAGTTACACCTTCGATCATCTCGCGCAGACTATGGACGCCCTGCTCGAACAGCTTAAGATCAACCGCTACACGCTCTACCTGTTCGATTATGGGGCGCCGATCGGCTATCGCATTATTCTGGCCCATCCAGAGCGATTGCAGGCGCTGATCATCCAGAATGGTAACGCCTACAAAGCTGGGCTCGGGCCAAAATGGGCGGAGATCGCGAAATTCTGGGCGGACCGGAAGGCGCATCCGGAGGTCGTCGACAACTTCCTTTCCTTTGAAGCGACGAAGCAGCGACACCTCGCCGGCACCTCTCATCCGGAGGCTTATGATCCGGCAAGCTGGACCGAAGAATTCGCCCACCTTTCGCAGCCCGGCCAGCACGAGATTCAAGCGGACTTGCTCTACGACTACCGCACTAACGTCGCATCCTACCCCGCCTGGCAGGCTTGGCTTCGCCAACATCAGCCGCCGACACTGGTCGTATGGGGCGCCAACGATCCGTCGTTCATCGCGGCGGGTGCGACCGCCTACCGAGCCGACCTTCCGAACGCGGAAATTCATCTGCTGGACGCCGGCCACTTCGCCCTGGAGGAGAAGAACGACGAAGTGGCTCGCCTTACCCTCGCTTTCATGGCGCGCCACCCGGGCTGAATGGAACACCCGACCCGGAGGTGTTTGCTCTAGCCCAGTCGCTCGAGCGGGTGCTGTTGACTCATAACACGGAAGACTTTCACGAATTGCACCGGGAAAGACCCGGTCATCATGGAATCATGGCGGTCTACCGGGATTCCGATACGAGCAAGAACATGAACCACGCGCAGATCGCGATGGCAATCCGCCGGCTCGAAACTTCGAGTGTGACGATTGCCGGTGATTTTCACGTACTCAATCCGCCAGCGCCGCTGCAATGAATGCTCTGTGGGCCCGGTCGAATCGTCGATGTACTCGTTCGCCAAGGTGGTCACTTCACCGCGACGCCCTGCCCTGCTCCGCCGCCTCCAGTCGGATCGCACCGCCAAGAGTCCGGTAAGTCGCTGTCTTGTAGCAGCGGAAATAGACTGCAGATGCGAGTCCTGCAACGAAAGCGAACGCGATCAGGCTGAAGAGCAGAGCGTTCTGCGTCGACTGACTACCGAATAAGAGATTGAAATTCACGCAGGCCAGGATGGCGATTGCTCCCATGCCGATGAGCGCAATCGCGGGAGCAATGACGGTATGCCACACGCTCATGGAATCAGGCCGGCGGTGTCGAGCGAACCACGCAATGACCGCGAGACTCACGAGGGCCATGACGACCAGGAGCCCGACGAGACCGACGCCCATCAGTTGCCCGTAGAGGAGGCCGGGTTGCGCGTTTGTCAGGGCGAACGGCGCAAGGGCGATTGCGACCAGCAGGGCGACGAGCACGGATGCGCGATGCGGTGAGTGGTGCTTGCGATGCACGCCGGCAAGGTACCCAGGCAGCGCCCCGTCCACCGCGAGCCTATGAATGTATCGTGTGACCACGTTGTGCACCGAGAGTGCCGAGGCGAACTGCGACAGCACCACGGCCGTGCTCACGATCTGCACGAATATCGGAGCGACCACCCTCCCGATTGCGCGCGGGAACATCGCGGTCGGATTCGCCTTTGCAGCCGACACCGCATCTGCTCCGTACACTGACAGCAGAGCGTAGGACGACAGTGCATACAACAGACCTATGATGAGCACGGCGCCATAGGTGGCGCGAGGTATCGTACGGGTCGGATCCCGTACCTCGTCTCGATAGACTGCGGTGGCCTCGAACCCCAGGAACGTTAGGATGCAGAAGAGCAGCGTAATGGGAACGTTACCGTGGAAGAGCGCTTCAGGGGTCAAGGGCTGCCCGACAGCGCCTTTGAACGCGAGCGTCGCGATGCCGAAGAGCAGGATGATGGCGATCTCGACCATCATCGTTCCCACGAGGACCCGTGCGGACATCTCGATGTAGAAATATCCGAGAATGGACGCGGTGAGCCATGCCAGGCCGGTCCACAGTAACCACGGTGTAACGGGCCCGCCAAAGCTCACGATCATGTTGGACGCGAGGACGCCGACGAGTGCGTATGCGCCAACCAGCGCCAGATAATACGAGGCGGTGGTAAGAAAGGCGCCGCCGAGACCTATGATCTTTCCGAGCCCCGCCGTGACGTACGTATAGAATGCGCCGGGTCTATCAACCTCCCGCGTCATGGCTACGAAGCCCACCGAGAAGATCAGTATCAGTACCGTGCTGACCAGCACGGCGGCCGTGGCACCAGCGCCGCCGAACATAATGGCGAGCGGAATGATGCTGGTTACGGAGGTGATGGGCGCGGCAAACGCGAGGACGATCAACATGAGTGAAGCGCCTCCCATGCTGCCATTCAGCCTGGGCTCGGCCGTAGTCGCGGGTGGTTTGGCGACCAACTCTGTCATTCATTTCACCTCGCATGCGAGACTGCCGCGGCGCATGGCCGGCATTCGGGCAGCGCCGATGTCACGCCGCCATAAGGCTCTCGGGGCGGCTAGCGATACCGGTCTCTCATCTCATCCATTTCCGCCGCGGCCGCCCGCAGATGCCTGTCGATGGAGTCTGGATCCTGGTAGGCATCGAGCAGCGCGCGCGTCCAGCGACGAGCCATGCCGGTGTAGTTGACGCAAGGCGTGACCAGGACCTCTGCAATGTCCTCGACGAGCTTTCTCGCGACCGCCCCGAAGTCGCCCCAGGCAGAGGCGGTCTCGAGGAACCGGCTGCTGTCCCATATACTCCTGCGAGTCGGGTTCATATTTCCTTCGTAGGTGGAGCGCATCAGGAAATCGCGCCCCGTAGCCCATTCTATCAATTCCCAGGCCGCCTCCTTGTTGCGCGAGCGCGCGTTCATGACGGCCGACCATGACCAGAGATTGGAGCGGATCGCTCCATCCTTCCCGGCGGGTGGCAAGCGGTATGCGATCTTTCCTCGCATTTTGGATCGCGCGGGGTCTTCGAAATACACGACATAATGATCGGAATCGACAATCAAGCCGTAGCGACCAGCCGCAAAATCGAGCGCAAGCTCGTACCAGCGCTGATGCGGCCAGTCGACGGGACCGGCTGCCGCCAGTGCCTGCAGGAATTCCGCGGTCACCCGCATCGCGTGAGGCTCGGCGATCGCGCAGCCCTTCGCACCGGCAAAGTCGGTACAGCCGGACGCCCAGAAGTAGCTGGCGAACCCGGTATAGATCGTATGCCATGCTTCCGTTCCTCTCTGAGCGAATCCCCGACACGGGCGCGTACGCTCGGCGATGGCGCGGGATGCGGCGAGATATTTGCTCCAGGTGTCCGGGGCAGTCACACCGGCACGCTCGAGAATCTCCGGCACGTAAGCCAGGTTGTAGGCCTCGCAGTTCACGGGGATCTCGAGCAGCGGTCCGGCTCCGAGGGGATCGGCAAATATCCCGCTCCACCTGTTGCACCTGATCAGCGCCGGGACGAAATCATCCGGATCGTACCCCGAGGACGCTCGGGCAAGGTAGGGATCCAAGGGCTCTACATAGCCTGCGCCGTAGTGTTCCCAGACCAGAACCGGACCCGACATGTAGACATCTGCCGGACTTTCGCCTCCAAGATACGGCTCGAGGTGGTTGCTGAAATACTCGTCATTGCTCAGAAGGTGAACGTGCACCCGGTGCCCGGTCGACTCTTCGAACGTGTGGATGTGTCGGGCCACGCTGGCGCAGTACGCATCCTGGTCGCACCCGAGGTAGATCAAATCGGTCATAGGGAAGGGCTCCCGCGTTCGTTCCGGCTCCCTCCCATTTGCGCAAAGAGAGGCGCGAGCGCCGCGCTAGGCATCAGAACTCCTTGTCGATGGACAGCCCGACCGTACGCGGCTGGATGTAATAGAACGCATAAGGTATCGCATTGCCGACGCCTCCGGAGATCAGGCCGCGCTCGTCGGCTACATTGTTGACGAAGACATTCACCTTCCAGGATTCATACGCCGCGCCGACGTGCAGATCCACCTTCTCATAGGCAGGAAGATCCTGTCTCTGTGGGCTTATGGAAGAAAAGGCGTCCTTACGGTCTCCCACATAGCTCAGCGCCCCGCCCATATTCCCCCTGATATCGCCGCCGAGAGGAAAATCGTAGTCCACTGATACATTGCCCGAGAAGCGAGGTGTATTCGGCAGCTGGTCGCCCGAGAAGCCGAATATTTCGCCGTTCTGGCCGGCGCCCGGCACCGTCTGGGTCAACTGAGCGTCGTCCCATGATACCCAAGCACCGAGCGTGAGCCTGCTCGACGGCCGCGAATTGACCGACAGTTCCAGTCCCTGGCTTCTCGCCGCGGCGGCATTGCCGACATAGGTGCTTCCGTTTACCGGGTAGATCAACGGCAGCTGAATGTTCTTCCAGTCTATGTAATACAAGGATCCATCCACGGCAAGCCTATGATCGAGCAACTCCATCTTCGCGCCAATTTCGTAATTCTGCGTCTTGTCAGGGTTGTATGTCTTGGGGACGTTGGGCGTTCCGACATTGCTGCCGCCCGGCCGGTACCCGGACGCGATACGCGCGTATAGCATGACGTTCTGTGACGCCTTGAAGCGTGGTGTCAGTAGATAAGTGGACGCGTTCTCCTTGAAGCTTTCTGCGGGGAACAGGTAGGGACTCGACGGATATCCCTCGATCACCGAGGCGAACAGATCAGTCACCGTGAACGCGTTGGCCACGATGTGGAATTGGCTTTCACGCCCACCCACCTGAATATCGAACCGAGGCGTGATGTGATAGGTGAGATCACCGAAGGCAGAATAGCTCGTATAGGTGATTGGAGAATGGCTTGCGTTGAATATACCCCAGTCTCCCGCCATGATGCCGGTCAACGGATTCGATACGGGGTAGTTCCATTGCCAGTAGTCGTTCTCGTGGCTGTAGAAGACTGCCAGCAAGCCATCAAATTCCTTCCCGATCGGAGTCGAGAGCCGCAGTTCCTGCGTCATTCTATTCAAGCCGATCGAATTCCGTATTTGGTTGCCAACGGAGCCAAAATATTGCTGCGAGAATGCGGCCAGATCCGCGCTCAGATCGAACGAGTCGCGCACCGAGTAGTCGTTGTATCCGGTAAGAGCGGTTAAAGTGGCGCGCCCGATCTCCCAGTTGACGATAGCGCTGTAGGCCGCCGCGCGTCTGTCGTAGCCATACATATCGACCGCGCGGATGTAGAACTGCTGCAAATCGCCCAATGGCGGCACGCCGAATATGGATGGCGGATTCGGCGTAGCGTCGCTCGTGCCGTTGCCCTTGATGGTCTGAATGAGCGCGCTCAACTTGAGAGAAAACGCATCGGAAGGCCTCCACACTGCGGCCAGGTGCGCTCCGCGCGCCCAATCCTCGTTGACACCTTTCAGGTGGAGGATCGGGTCGTCGATATAACCAGGGTCCTGGCGGCCGAATACACTGGCGCGCACCGCAAAATCGCTCCCGAGCGGCAGGTTGACCGCGCCACGGAGGGTATATCCGAGCTGGGATCCGTTGTATACGCTCTCGGTGCCGGCCGCCAGGTGGCCGGAAACGCCCGCGGTGGAAGGGTCCACAGTCACGAAGTTGATCAGGCCTCCCATGCTGCTGGCCCCATACAAGGTGCCCTGAGGTCCACGCAGGACCTCTATGCGCTGCAGATCGCCGGGGTCGAAATCGGGCACCAGCTGATCACCGCCGCCGGTACCGCCGAACGGCACTCCGTCGATGGTGACGCCGACGGTCGGTGCCGGGTTGGGCGGTCCTTCGCCCACGGCGCCCGTGGTAATTCCTCGAATGGAGAGGCTCTGGGAGGACATGGTGCTCGGCGCTATGCTCAGGCTCGGCACGTTGCTGTAGAAGTCCGTGAGCTTTACCTGATTGTTGGCGGCGAGCGATACGGTATTGACGACGGATACGGGTACCGGCACCTCCTGCAGGGGTTGCTCCCGCTTTTGCGCGGTGACGATGATTTCCGGCAGCACGGCCGAGGAGGAGGAGAGAGAACGCGCGGGCGGGGAAGGGTCCGCGGGCGACTTCGAGTAGCCGGCCTTGCGAGAAGCGGCGACTGCGTGGGGCGATGCAGAGACCGTACAGGTGACCGCCAATATGAAGGCGGATGTCATGTTCTTCAGCATTGCAACTCCCCAGGTGAGATCCGGTTGCAGTGAACTCCCTCGCGTCATCCGCGGTGCCCGCATATTGTCGGTCGAGCCGCTCTCCGCTTGTGGCCCAGGCCCGCCGTTCTTCTGACAGCGCGTCAAGCTATCCTCACCAACATGCCGGTGGGGACCGCCCGTCCGCGTGGCATGATCTTGAGTCCGTTCGAGTGGCCCTGTCTATGGACTAAATGATCAATCAGTAGCACTAAATGACTGTGACGCCCCGCCGCCACCCGGCGGGGGGCGCCGGAAGCAAATCAGAGCCGACCGACTCATCAGGACGTGCGGGCGCCCTCGCGCAGACTCTGCCTGCGCAGGCGACGGCATTTCGAGCTACCGATATGGACGGGTCAACGCATCGGCAGTAAGATTTACCGTGTCTGTACGGCCTCACCGTCGCCTCGCCGGGCACCGCACCGGTTCCGCGTACAGATTGCCGCCCCAAAAGCATGTCTTGACGCAGATCCATGTTGAGAAAAGCGGACTTCTTCGCGTATCTGACTGCTCGACCTGACGACGATTGGGGTATCGACCTGACGGTCGTGGGGCATCAGCAGGTGGCCCCGCATGCGAAATACCCGCCGCCCGGACACCCTCGCGCCTATGACTTCAAGTGGAAGGACGGGCGGCAGCTGGATGAATATCACGTGGTGTACGTCACCTGCGGCGCGGGGGATTTCGAGACGCGACGCAATGCGGTAAAGGTCGCTGCGGGGGATCTGATCCTGATATACAAGAACGATTGGCATCGCTACCGCCCGTGTGATGAGACCGGGTGGGAGGCGTACTGGGTGGGCCTCAAAGGGAGTTACATCGAAAAATACATCTGCGGCAAGGTCTTCAGTCACCGCAAGTCGACTCTTCAGCGTCTCGGCTATCAGCCGGAGTTGATCAAGCTGTTCGATCAGCTCATCGAGCTGTCGCGGCGCGACGCGCCGCTTTTCAAGATTGCCTCGCTCGGATGTCTGTTGCAGATCATTGCCTACGCCACCGCGCCCAATGAGGAGAGGAAACTGCACGGCAGCATCGCCGATCCGGCTATCGACCTGATACGGCGCAATCTGTTCGCCAAGGTGGATTTCCACGAATTGGCGAGCACGCTGGGCATCAGCTACAGCCGGTTCCGATCCATATTCAAGGAAGCTACCGGTCTCGCACCACACCAGTTTCTGCTGAACGAACGGATCGCGTGCGCCAAGCGCCTGCTGAAGGACCCCACCATCGAAATCAAGACCGTCGGGTACAAGACCGGATTCCCGTCTTCCTCGTATTTCTGCCGGATATTTCGCCGCAAGACCGGCATGACTCCCTCCGCGGAGCGGGCCAAGCGAGACTACTGAGTGACGCGGACGGGCGACGGGTCTCCACGAAGTCTCATTGACGATGCCCATCCGCGCGCAGAGCTGCGCGAGTCATCGGGTTTGCGCGGCCTGCGCGTGCGTCTGATCGAGTGCCGCTCGAAGTGGATCTACGATCCAGGCTGGCAAGCGGTCCGCCTCGAGTCTGGCAACCGCGGGTTGCAACAAGGCCGCCGCCTCGGCCTTGCGGCCTTGGCGCAGCAGAATCTGTCCCTTGAGGCCGGCCAGTCGGTCGCCCCAGTCCTCCCCGCCTTCCCCTGCCTGCGACAGCGCCGACGCTGACAGTCCGCTCGCAATCGACCACGCCTCCGTTTCCTGTCCCTCCTGACTCAAGCTCGATGACAGATAGAAGTCCGTCTCCTCCACGTCGGGGTTATGCGCTCCGAACAGCTCGATCAGGCGCTCGCGGGCCGCGCTGATGTCGGCGATGCCCGCCTTGGGCTGGCCGAGCTCCGATTCCAGGATGCCGACATTGGCGCGGGCGAACATCGCATCTTCACTCTCCGGGCCGACGGCCTGACTGACGATCTGATACGACTCGCGCATGGGCTCCAGTGCCTGGCTCGGGCTGCCTGCATCCACGTAGACGTTGGCCAGTGCGGAGAGCGCTACTCCAACGTGGAGATGCCGCTCTCCGAGATGGGCTCGCAGCGAGCTCACTACCGCCTGGTCCATGGCTTCCGCTGCGGCGTAATCGTGTGTGTGCGAGAGAATCTGCGCGAACGACTCCCGCACCTCGGCCCAGTTTGCGATGCCGGCCCGATCGATCCCCAGATTCCCCGCGAGCAGAGGCTGCGCCACGCGCCTTGCATCCTCAAACCGGCGGGCTGCGATGTAGCCGTCGATCAGCTCCTGCCGCGTCCTGAAGAGCAGGGCGACGTCGTCGGGCGCGGCAATCTGTCGGATCCGGTCGGCGGCCTCGAACTCCGCCAGTGCCTGGGCTTCCTGGCCGTTGTCATCCTCCAGATAGCCGCGTATCAGATGCGCCCTGACGGCCAGCGTCGTGGGTGATTTCAGCGCCGCTCCGGCATCGAGATCCGCCCGATCGAGCATCGCCCGGGCCTGGGGAAACTGCGACAGATAGAGGAGTACCCGGGTGAGCGCATATTCAGCCTGCGCCCGCACTTGCCCGCCGGCGCTATCGCTGGAAGCGGCCGCGATGGCGTGCCGCAACAGCGACTCGGCGCTGCTGTAGTCACCGAGCCCGGTGTACGTCTGACCCAGTGTGGTGTAAATCGACGCCTTGACCAGCGGCGCATCAGCCAGATCGGCGTTGAGCCGTTCGGCTGCCCTGGCCAGCACGTCCCGCAGCCGCGGATCGCTGATGCCTCCCGGCGCCGTCGGATCGCCCGCCCGCAGCAGATCGTCATTCAGGAAGCGGTTGATCGCAGCATTTTGCGCAGCTTCCCGCGCGATGAGGCGCCGCTGCACGTTGGTTCGCCAATAGAACGCGAGGCTCACGGAGATTCCCAGACAGAGCGCAACGATTGTCGCGACCAGCCAGGGGCGCCGTGCGCGGGCCCGGCGCAGAGCCTCCCGGTCCAACTGCGTCTGGTGCCAGACGGCGCGCTGCCGCAGTCTGTCATGGCGCCTGCGGTCGATGCGGCGAAGGCGGTCCGCCAGTTCCGCCGCGGTCCCGAGGCGTACCGCCGGGTCGCCATCGGTTGCGGCGGCGATGTCCTCCCGCACCAGCTCGTCTGAAATATCGCGCTCCCAGCCCGGCACCAGGGGCTTGCGCAGATCGCCGATCACCAGCTGGTAGAGAATGATTCCCAGCGCATAAACGTCACTCTTCACGGTGGCCGCGCCGCCCGCCACCCGCTCCGGGGCGACGTAGAGGGGTGTTGCCGCACCCAGATCCGAGGCCACGCCGCGCGTCGTCGTCAGATCGAGCTGCGTGATGCCGAGCTCCGCCAGCCGGCCCGGGTCAAGAAGGCGCCCACTGCCAAAATCCGCCACGCGGACCTGCGGCCCTGATTCTCCTTCGG
>Ga0335075_10006952_pt1 | contig 17452 bp, 14 predicted proteins | sample Lox_Sample_24_FD_206723 | JGI IMG/M metagenome (GOLD analysis project Ga0335075, IMG submission 206723) | Soil microbial communities from Loxahatchee National Wildlife Refuge, Florida, United States - Lox_Sample_2.4 | ecosystem: Environmental > Terrestrial > Soil > Wetlands | place: USA...
GGCTACCGGCACATCGACACCGCCCAGGCCTACGGCAACGAGGCCAGCGTCGGCAAGGCCCTGCGGGACAGCGGCGTGCCCCGCGACGAGGTGTTCCTCACCACGAAGTTCTACCCGGGGCGCAGGAACCCGGTCGCGGAGGCCGAGCAGAGCCTGCGCCTGCTCGGGGTCGACCAGGTGGACCTGTACCTCGTGCACTGGCCGCAGCACGGCCCGACGTGGGCCTGGCCGGGCATGGAACGCGCCAAGGAGCGCGGGCTGACCAGGTCGATCGGCGTGTCGAACTTCGGTGCGGCCGACCTCGACCAGGTCATCGCCGCTGGCACCGCCGCCCCGGTGGTCAACCAGATCCAGCTCAGTGCCGTGGAGTACCGGCGCGGCCTGGTCGACGCGTGCCGCCGCCACGGCATCGTGGCGGAGGCTTACAGTCCGCTCGGCACCGGGCGGCACCTGGCCAACCGGCGGGTGACCGAGATCGCCGACCGCGTCGGCCGCACCCCCGCGCAGGTGCTGCTGCGCTGGTGCGTGCAGCGCGGAATCCCGATCATCCCCAAGTCCACGCACCGCGAGCGGATCGAAGAGAACAGCCGGATCTTCGACTTCACGCTCTCCGACCAGGACATGGCGGCGCTCGACGGCCTCGACCGTACCCGCGGCACCGACCGTGCCCTCGAGAGCACGTGGTGGCGTTAGTCGCGCTAAGCCTCAGACGGCGCTGCCGCCCGTCGCCAGCCGCATCAGGTCGCTGTCGGTGTCGATGTCGAGTTCCTTGCCCCCGGCCGAGCCGAACTCGTGCTGGTAGCTCTGCCACGACTCGCCGCGCACCTGGCGCGCGAAGCCGGACTCCATGAGCAGCACAAGTTCGAAGGCGGCACGGTCGATGCGCTTGTTCAGCCCGCCCTGCTCGCCGTCAGCGGCGCCCGGGGCGGTGCCGCCCCAGTCCTCCGGCGCGGCGAACAGCGACGTCGGCACGGGCAGCGTGCGCAGGTAAGCGAACAGCGACCGCATCTGGTCATCCACGACGAGCGCGTGCCGCGCCGTCCCCGCCGTCGCCGCCAGCACCACCGGCTTGCCGATCAGCAGGTCGTTGTCAAGCACGTGGAAGAACGACGTGAACAGCCCGCTCGGGCCCGCCTTGTACACCGGGGCCGCCGCGATGATCCCGTCGGCCACGCCAAGCGCATCGACCGCCCGCTGCAGCTTCGGCGTGATGAGCTGGCTGGTCAGCGCCGTCGTGATGTCGGTGGCCAGCTCGCGCAGGTCGATCACCCGGGTGCGCACCGAGTCGCCGCGCCGCTCCGCGAGGGCGGCCACGCGCTGCGCGGCCCGGTCGGCCAGCAGCCTCGTCGAAGACGGGTCCGACGTGCCGGCGCTGACCACGACCAGGTTAAATGTCTCACTCATGAGCTTCCTCTTATTCAAGTTCCTTATTCCGAACGACTTGTGGTTCTTGCCCCAGCTTCACGCAGAGCTCTTCGAGCTGCCGAAGCTCGGCCGGCGTGAGCCCGGCCAGCATCGCCCGCGCGACCGAGCGGCCGTGCCTGCGGCCGATGCGCCGCTGCACGGCCAGGCCTTCCCCGGTCAGCGCCAGGCGGACGCCGCGCCCGTCGTTCGGGTCCGTTGACCGGCTGATCAGCCCGCGGTCCGCCAGCCGGTCAACCATCCGGGACAAGGCCGGCTGGCTAAGCAGGACGTGCCGGTTGAGCTCGCTGAGCCGGATCGGGTTCGGGCACTTGGACAGGGTGTAGAGGACGTCGTACTCCTTCATGGAGAAGTCCTCCCATACGTCCTGCGCGTTGAACTGCCGCATCAGCGTCGCGTGGGCGGTGAGCAGCGCCTCCCACGCGTCGTTGGCGGGGTGTCTGTCCGGTATTTTCCGTTCCCCGCCGGGCAGAGCCCGTGGGGTATGGGGGGCCGTCCCCCCGGGGGCCAGCCGCACGTCCGTCATCAGACCACCGACGGGTACTCGGCCTTAACGCTCTGGCCCGTGTTGTGGCCCGTGTTGTGGCCCGTGTTGTGGCCCGTGTTGTGGCCCGTGTCCTGGTACGGGGACGCGCCGGCAGTGTTGTCGCCCCGGTTCGCGTTGGGACGCGGTTGCCGCGCGGGCTTGTCGCCGTACTTGGCCGCGACCAGGAGCTCGTGGGTCGGCGCGGGCGCCGTCTCCGGGTCCTGCCTGGCCTCGATCTCGCGGCGCAGCACCGGGATGACCTCGCCGCCGAGCAGCTCAAGCTGGTCGAGGACCTTGCCGACGGGCAGGCCCGCGTGGTCCATGAGGAACAGCTGGCGCTGGTAGTCGCCGAAGTGCTCGCGGAAGGTCAGCGTCTTGTCGATGACCTCCTGCGGCGACCCCACGGTGAGCGGGGTCATCTCGGCGAAGTCCTCCATCGACGGGCCGTTGCCGTAGACCGGGGCGGCGTTGAAGTACGGGCGGAACTCCTTCTTGGCGTCCTGGGAGTTCCTGGCGATGTAGGCCTGACCGCCGAGGCCGACGATGGCCTGCTTCTCCGTGCCGTGGCCGTAGTGTGCGTAGCGCTGCCGGTAGAACCGGATCAGCCGCATGTAGTGCTCCTTCGGCCAGAAGATGTTGTTGGCGAAGAAGCCGTCGCCGTAGAAGGCCGCCTGCTCGGCGATCTCCGGGGTGCGGATCGAGCCGTGCCAGACGAAGGGGGGCACGTCGTCGAGCGGACGCGGGATCGACGTGAAGCCCTGCAGCGGACCGCGGAACTTGCCCTTCCAGTCCACCACGTCCTCCCGCCAGAGCCGGTGCAGCAGGTTGTAGTTCTCTAGCGCCAGCGGCAGGCTCTGCCGGATGTCCTGGCCAAACCACGGGTAGACCGGGGCGGTGTTGCCGCGCCCGAGCATCAGGTCCATCCGGCCCTTGGACAGGTGCTGAAGCATCGCGTACTCCTCGGCGATGCGCACCGGGTCGTTGGTCGTGATCAGCGTCGTCGACGTGGTGACGAGCAGCCGCTTGGTGGTGGCCGCGATGTAGGTGAGCAGCGTGGTCGGCGCGCTAGAGAAGAACGGCGGGTTGTGGTGCTCGCCGATCGCGAACACGTCCATGCCGACTTCCTCGGTCTTCTGCGCGATCTTGACGATCGCGTCGATCCGCTCGGCCTCGCTCGGCGTGTAATCGGTCGTCGGATCCCGGGTGATGTCGCTGACCGAGAAGATCCCGAACTGCATCTCAATGCCTCCCTGGCATCCGCAGCGGTAGAGTTATATGCGTTTGCATGTATCTTCAACCAGCCCGCCGCCCAGATATTCCCCGGCGGTTCGGTCCCCCACCTTCGCCTGCGTGGAGCGCCGGGGCATGGGGCGCGGAGCTTACGACCCCAGGGTGCCGCGGCCGCCCCGCGGCCGCCCGTTCGCGCTCCGGCCCGGCGGCGTCGCCCGGCCCGGGTCGGGCGTGACGACTGTTTCCCTCTGCCCGTTTTGCCCGCCGACGGTTAACATGTAAATTCGGTTCATCGTGAAGACTTTTTTTATCGTGAAGGAAAAGCTCGCCTGACAAGTGCTTTATTTACACGTTGGACAAAATTTACATCACGAAAAAAATTTACCTGTTAACCTCCGCCCCGCATAGCGTGAAATGTCGGCTATAACGGGCCGGGCGGGCGGGACATGGGCCGCCGCGGGGCAACGGCCGTCTGGCCGACCGAGGCCGAAGCGCCAACGGGCCCGTTGACCCCTGCGGCCGCCCGCCGACGCCGCAGGCGGGCCGGGACGGCTGCCGGGCCAGGACGGCTGCCGGGCCAGGACGGCTGCCGGGGCGGCTGCCGGGCCAGGCCGGCGGCCCGGTGCAATCAGGTAAGCAACAGCCCGCACCCGCTGCCGCCGCCCGGCCTGGGGGCATTCCCTAAACGGTCGTGGCCGGAACCGCACTATCTTCTGCGTAAACGCCTAGATAAGCCGCTCAGCGCCACCAGGCCGAAGGCAACCTGGCAGAACCAGGACAAGGCCGGATGAATAGCGGCGCACCCGCCAGAGAAAACCAAGGGAGCAGATAGGCCAGCCACCCGGCCATGTCCCAATGGACCCGGGGTCCCGGGGTCCCGGGGTCCCGGGGGGCAGGGGGCAGGGGCTAGGCGTCCGCGGGGAGGGCGTCGATGCCCGCCTGGCCGGCCTGCTTGATGTGGTACATGCAGGCCTTGGCGACGGCGTCGGCGTCGCGGGCCTTGACCGCGTTCATGATGTCGCGCAGCTCGGACAGGCTCTCGGTCAGCCGTCCCGGCTGGGTGAGGGAGAACGAACGCAGGTAGGTGACCCGGGCGTGCAGGCCCGCGGTCACCTGGCGGAGCTGCTCGTTGCGGGCGCCACGGAAGAGGACGTCGTAGAAGGCGTCCTTGGCGGCCAGGGTGCCGACGCCGAGCCGGTACGACTCCTCGATCGCACCGAAGGCGCGCTCAAGCTCGTCGATCTCGGTGTCGCTCGCCCGTTCCACGAACAACCGCCCGGCCAGGGCCTCAAGCCCGGAGCGGAGCTCGTAGAGCTGCCGGGCCTCGTCCCGCGTCACCTCGGTCACGACCGTGCCCTTGTTCGGGATCGAGGTGACGAGGCCCTCGGCGGCGAGCTCGCGCAGCGCCTCGCGCACGCTGGTCCGCGAGGCGCCGGTCGCCTCCACAAGCTCCCGCTCCACGAGCCGCTGACCTGGCTTGAAGTGACGACCGAGGATCGCCTGCCGAAGGTTCTCCGCCACCTGGGTGCGCACCGGTGACACGACGCGGTGCACCCGCAGGGAACTTTCCGTCACCATTGTCAGCCCACCACGTCAGTATGGTCATGTGCGAAATCGAGCGGCCGGTTTGTCATACGAAAACAAGTATGCCATCACGCGGGGCTGATCTGGGCACAACCAGGCCAGGGGACGACTACTGTACGGTCATCATAATGACTGTATGACGATCATTCAGTTACGCGCTGCTCGACATGACCAGCGGCGAAGGAACGGGCAGGCTAGCCGCGCATGTGGGTGACGGTGCCAAAGGCGCGCTGACGGTACAGCAGGGGCTCGAAGGAGTGCGTGTCGGCGTGCACGACCAGGCCGATGATGATCACGTGGTCGCCGGCGGTCACGAGCTGGTCGGTGCGGCAGACCAGCCACTGGCCCTTGCCCGCGAGCCGGGGCGCGCCGTGGTCCATGTACCAGGCCACGCCGGCGAACTTGTCGGCGCCCTTCCGCGCGAAGGTCGTCGCCAGGGACTGCTGGCCGGACGCGAGGACGTTCACGCCGAACCGGCCGGACTCCTGAATGATCTTGAGCAGGTCGGAGTTCTCGTCCAGCGAGACCAGGATCATCGGCGGTTCCAGGGACAGCGAGGAGAACGCGCTCACCGTCGTGCCGTGCGGCCTGCGGTCGATGTGCGATGTCACGACGGTCACGGGAGTTGGCACGCGGGCGAGGGTGTCGCGGAACACGGTGGCGTCGACCCGGTCGTAACCCGGGCCAACCTGCGGACCGTCCTCGTCGTGCACGGTGCCGCCGTCCTGCATCACGTTCTCCGTCCAGCGCTGCGCTAATCATTCGACGATATCCGCTGCGCGGTAGAGGGGCCAGCCCAGCCCGGGCCAGATTGTCCTGTGGTCCGACACTATGGACAGGCCTGCGGAAACGGAGAGACGATCCGCACCATGGCTAGCGGGTTGGCGGGCAAGGTCGCCGTCGTCACCGGGGCCGCGGGCGGTCTCGGTGCCGCTTCCGCCCTGCGGCTGTCGCGAGAGGGGTGCCGGGTGGTCCTCGTGGACCTGGACGGCGACGGCGCGCGGCGGGTCGCGGCGTCGCTGCCCGGCGAGAGTGTCGCGGTCGCGGCGGACGTGTCAATGGAAGAAGACGTGGATCGCTATCTTGACGAGGCCACGAACTCGTTCGGGAAAATCGACTTTCATCACCTGAACGCGGGGATTCCCGGGTCGGTGGGCGCCTTCCCCGACCTCACGACCGGCGAGTTTGACCGGGTCATGGCGGTGAACGTGCGCGGCGTCTTCCTCGGGCTGCGCGGCGCGTTCCGCGGGTACCGGGCCGCGGGCGGCGCGGGAAGCGTCGTGCTCACCGCATCGATCGCGTCGCTGCGCGGCAGCGCCGACCTGATCGCGTACCAGACGTCCAAGCACGCGGTGCTCGGGCTGCTGCGCGGCGCGGCCATGTACGGCGGGCCGCTCGGGGTCCGGGTGAACGCGGTCGCGCCCGGGATCGTGCCGACCGCGCTGTTCAGCCCGTCCGGGCGGGAAGACATGGCCCGGCGGGCCGCGAGCGCGCCGCTGCGCCGGGCGGGTACGCCGGACGAGATCGCGTCGGTCGTCGCGTTCCTGCTGTCCGCCGACGCGGCCTACATGACCGGGGAGGTTGTGTCGGTAGACGGCGGGTCGGCCATCGTGTCCACGGTCCGTCCGTCCGGCGGCGCCGGCGCCTGGGACTTCGGTGGCCTCGACGAGCGAACGTACGGCCGAGAGGAGCAGGGATGACCGCGACCACGCAGCGACAAGTCGGGTTCGTCGGGCTTGGGAACATGGGCGGGCGGATGACGCGGCGACTGGTCGCGGCCGGGTTCCGGGTCGTCGGCCATGACGTGCGGGCCGGGCAGGCGGAGTCGGTCGGCGCGGTGCCCGCGGAAGCGCTCGGCGACGTCTGTGACGGGACGGAGGTCGTGCTGCTTTCGCTGCCGGACAGCAAGGCGGTGGAGTCCGTGGTGCTCGGCGCCAGGCCCGAGTCTGACGGGCTGCTCGACTTCGCCCGGCCCGGGCAGGTGATCATCGACCTGTCGACCTCCGCGCCGTCCTCGACGCAGCGCATTCACGCGGCGCTGGCCGAGCGTGGCGTCGAGTACCTGGACGCTGGCATCTCTGGCGGCGCGGCGGCCGCGGAGAAGGGGACGCTGACGATCATGGTCGGCGGGTCCTCCGCCGCCCTTGAGTCGGCGCGCTGGGCGTTCGGGCCGATCGCGGCCAAGATCGTGCTGATGGGCGACAGCGGCGCCGGGCACTCGACCAAGCTGCTGAACAACTTCCTGAACGCGGTCACGCTGGCCGCGACGGCCGAGGTGATGGTCGCGGCGCGGAAGGCCGGGCTCGACCTCGCGGCGGTGCTCGACGTGATCAACTCCTCGAGCGGTGTCAGCTACGCGTCCACGAACCGGTTTCCGCACATCATCAAGGGCGACTACCTCGAAGGCGGGCTGACCAGCAACCTGATGACCAAGGACGTGCTGGCGTACGTCGATCACGTGCGGGAACTCGGGGTGCCCTGCCTGAACGCGGCCGGGCCGCTCGCGGCGTTCGGCGCGGCGGCCAACCTCGGGTACGGAGAACTGATCAGCAACCGGGTGGTCGACGCGATCGGTGACCTGTCCGGCGGTGTCCGGCTGCACGATACCGATGCGCCCGCCCGGACTGACACGGAAGAGGGGGCGTCATGACGGCCGGTACCGTCGGGTTCATCGGGCTCGGGAACATGGGCATCCCGATGACGCGGCGCCTCGTCGAGGCGGGATACCAGGTGCGCGGATTCGACACGTCACCCGGCGCGCGCGCGAACTTCGAGGCCATCGGGTCGTCCGACGCGGGCGGCACCGTGGTCGCTGCCGGCACGGTGACCACCGTCACCGAACTCGGCGCCGTCGGCGACGGGGCGGACGCCGTCATCTTGATGCTGCCGGACTCGGACATCGTCGAGCGGGTCCTGCTCGGCCGGCTCGCGAGCGAGGCGGCCGCCCCCGGCGCGGTCGGCGGGCTGCTGGTCAACCTGGCGCCGGGCACGACCGTCATCGACATGTCGTCCTCCGACCCGGCCAGGACCCGGGTGCTCGCGGACCTCGTGGCCGCAGCCGGGATGACCCTGATCGACGCGCCGGTGTCCGGTGGCGTCGCCGGCGCGCGGGCCGGGACCCTGGTGATCATGGTGGGCGGCCCGTCGGCGGCCTACGAGCGGTTCACGCCGATGCTGTCGGCCATCGGCAGGCGGGTCGTGCACGCGGGCGGCATCGGTGCGGGTCACGCCGTGAAGGCACTGAACAACCTGATGTCCGCCGCCCACCTGCTCGCGTCGTCGGAGGCGCTGATCGCGGGCCGCCGCTTCGGGCTCGACCCGGCGGTCATGCTGGAGATCGTCAACGGGTCGAGCGGCCGCTCCGGGTCCACGGAAAACAAGTGGCCGAACTACGTGCTCACCGAGAAGTACGACGCCGGGTTCTCAATCCGGCTTATGGTCAAGGACATCAAGCTGGCCCTCGGCATTGAGCACGCGACCGGCGTGCCGTCGGCCGCGAGCGAGGCGGTCGTGGCCACCTGGGAGGCGGCGCTGGCCGACCTGCCGCCCGAGGCCGACCACACGGCGATCGCCCGCTGGCTCAGCGATCGGCACGAGCAGCCGGAAGGGTAATCCGGCCCGCCGCCATTGCCGAGCGCGCCTAGCGCCAATTCTGGCCGGCAAAAAACTTCCCGCATTGCTTCGTAACTGTCCGATAGTTCGCGAAAATGTAGGCATGAATGCCGCGCGGGCGGGTCGGACGCCGGGCGCCGTTCCCCAGCGGGCGTATGACGCTTTCCTCTCCTACAGCCACGGAGCGGACGGCCGGCTGGCTCCGGCGCTGCAACGCGGGCTGCAGCGGCTGACCAGGGCCTGGTACCAGCGTCAGGCGCTGCGGATCTTCCGCGACCAGACCAGCCTCGCGGCCAGCGCCGACCTGCCGGCCACGATCGAGAGGGCGCTGCGGTCTTCCCGCTGTTTCGTGCTGCTCGCCTCCCCCACCGCGGCCCGGTCGCCGTGGGTCGGCCGCGAGGTCCGGTTCTGGCAGGAGCACCGGGAGCGGGAGACGTTCTTCATCGCGCTGACCGACGGCGTCATCCGCTGGGACGAAGCGGCGGGCGACTTCGACTGGGCGGTCACCGACGCGCTGCCGGAAGACCTGCGCGGCTGGTTCCCGCACGAGCCGCTCTGGATGGATCTGACCTGGACCCGGAGCCGCGACCCCAGTGACCTCACGCTGCGGCACGGCCGGTTCCGCGATGACGTCGCCACGCTCGCCGCCGCGCTGCACGGCCGGCCCAAGGAGCAGATCGACAGCGAGGACGCGCGCCAGCACCGTCGCGCGGTGCGGCTGGGCCGAGCCATCGTCGCCTTGCTCCTGCTGCTCCTGGTGATCGCCGGGGTGCAGACCAACAACGCGAACACCCAGCGGGACATCGCGGTCCAGCAGAAGTCCATCGCGCAGCAGCAGCGGGCGCTCGCGGTGCAGCGACTGCTCGAGGCCGACGCGCAGGTGGATGCCCCGACGTCCCCCGCCACCTCACTCGACATGAGCCTGGCGGCGCTGCAGGTCCACCCAAGCGCCCAGGTGCGGCAGACGCTGGTGAACACCCTGCTGCACACCAGCTACCAAGGCAGCAGCCAGCCGCAGACCCCGGGGGGAGTCGCGCAGACCGCGGCGTTCAGCCCAGACGGCCGGCTGCTCGCCGACACGTATGACGGGTCGTCGGGCAATACCGTGGTGTCGCTATGGAACACGGTGCACCCGACGAAGCCGTCGCGGCTGGCCAACCTGCCCGGCATCGCCGCTACCGCGGCGGTCACGGACATCGCCTTGAGCCCGGACGACCGGGTGCTCGCCATCGCCGTTGGCGCCGAGGTCGAGTTGTGGTCACCCACCGCCGTCCCGCGGCTGCTGGCCACGCTGCCGCTGTCGGGGGCGCAGGCCGTCGCGTTCAGCCCGGGCGGCACGACGCTGGCGGCCGTGGGCGGCAATTCCGCCAACGGCACGGTTGAGACCTGGAACGTCGCCGACCCCGCCGCGCCCCGGCTGCTCGCCCGGGTCGGCGGCGTCTACTTCCCCGACCAGGCCGCCTTCAGCCCCGACGGGAGAACCCTGGTCACCGGCTCCGGAGAGGAGACCTTCACCAACAGCGGCGCGATCATGGGGCGCACCAGGACCGTGTTGTGGGACGTCAGCGACCCGCGGGCGCCGCGGCAACTCGCCACGATCCAGGTGTGGGACGGTGAGGGCGGGTTCGCGTTCGCTCCGAACGGGAAGACGCTGGCGATCACCTGGTCAAACGAGGTCGCGCTGTACGACATCGCCGCCCCGGCGAACCCGAGGCAGTTGACCGTGCTCGTCGGTGACACGGAGCAAATCGACGCGGTCGCCTTCAGCCCCGACGGCCGTCGCCTGACCACCGGCGGTGACGACGACCAGGTCCTGCTCTGGAACACCACCGATCCGGCCAGCGTGCCGAAGCCGACGCGACTCGCGCAGGACACGACGTCGATCAGCGCGCTGACGTTCGTGCACGGCGGGCAGTCGGTGCTCAGTTCCGACTCCAACACGCAGGTCGGCCAGTGGCTGGTCGCGGACAACGCGCCCACGCTCGCCGCCACGCTCACCGATCCGGCCAACCGGCCCGGCTACGTCGATGACTACGTGGACGCCGTCGCGGTCAGCCCGGACGGCCGGGTGCTCGCGACGGCCTATTACGACCAGGCCGTGGTGCTGTGGAACATCACGGATCCGGCGCGCCCGGTGGAACTCGCCCGGATCACCGCGAGCCGCGGGCCGGTGAGCGCCGTGGCCTTCAGTCCCGACGGCGGTGTGCTCGCGGTCGGTAGCTGGGACGATCAGTTGTCCCTGTTCAACGTGCGCGACCCGGCCAGCCCGCAACTGCTCGATGACGTGGCCACCCCCGGCGTGGTGAGCTGGCTTGCCTTCACCCCCGCTGGCGGCACGCTGGCCGGCGGCGGAGACGCGCTGGTCCAGGGCACCCCCGGGGAATTCTCGCCCGCGTGGAGCAACCTGTGGAAGACCAGCGACCCGGGCCACCCCACGGTGCTGCACAGCTTCTCCGACCTCGGCGCGGACGACCCCGGAGCGCTGAGCCCCGACGGGAAGACCCTGGTGCTGCCGACCTTTTTCAATGGCAACCTGAACCAGAGCCCGGTCGAGGTATGGAACGTCGCCAGCCCGGCCCACCCGGTCCAGTTGCCCAACCCCGACACCACCAGCCCGCTCGCGCCGCAGCCCGACCAGTTCAGCAACCTCAGCGACCAACTGACGTTCGCCCCGGTGCGGGGGCTGGCCGCGACGGCCTCGGACGCGCAGACGCCGGACGTCGTGCTGTGGTCCTACAACGGGCACTCCGCGGCCAGGCAGGTCAGCGCGATCACCGGCCCGAGCCAGACCATCCAGTCGCTTTCCTTCCATCCGGGCGGCAACCTGCTGGCCGCCGCGAGCCAGGACTTCACGACCACGATCTGGGACGTCGCCGACCCGCGGCAGCCGTTCACGGTGCAGACCATCAGCGGCGACACCGGCGCGGTCAACGACGCTGTGTTCAGCACGAACGGGCGGCTGCTGGTGACCGGCAGCGAGGACGGCATCACCCAGGTCTGGACGCTTAACGCGCTGCCGTCGATTGCCGCCAACCCCGTGGGCCTGGCCTGCCGGATAACCGGTGGCGGCTTCACCAGGGCCCAGTGGGCGCAGAACGTGCCGGGCATCCCGTACTCCGCTTCCTGCCCCTGAAGGGAATTTCCCTCGGGGACCAAAGGCGTCGGGCGGTGATCGTTGCCGTCCACAGGCGGGGCGCGGGGCGGGGCCGGCCGCCTTGACGCGGGCGCCGCCGGGAACGGATTCTGGCCTCAGCGCGCAGGGTGAGCCGACCCGTGCGAGCCGACCAGTGCAGGAGGCAGCGCGGTGGCAGACGTGGTTCCCACGGAGGAGTTCCTTGAGCTGGCCGGGGGGAGGGTGCACCTGCTGCGCGGCGGTACCGGGGAACCGGTGCTGTTCCTGCACGCGGCCGGCGGCGCGGGGCAGTGGCTGCCCTTTTACGGACTGCTCGCGTCGGCCGGCTTCGAGGTCATCGCGCCCGACCATCCCGGGTTCGGGAAGTCGGACGAGTTTCCCGCGGCCGACGGAGTCGACGACCTCGTCTTCCATTACCTGGACGTCATGGACGCCCTCGGGCTCGACCGGCCGCATGTCGTCGGCGCGTCGTTCGGCGGGTGGATCGCCGCCGAACTGGCCGTCTACGCCCCGCACCGGATCGGGTCGCTGACGCTGCTGTCCGCGGCGGGGCTGCGAATGCCAGAGCACCCGGTGACGGACCTCTTCCTGATGCCCCCGGCCACGGTGGCCGCGACGCTGTTCCACACTCCGCCGCCCGCGCCCGCGCCTTCCCCCGGCACGCCGCCGGACCTGGACGCGATCATCGCGGCCTACGGCGAGGCGACCGCGCTCGCCCGGTTCTGCTGGGTGCCGTTCATGTCCGACCCCAAGCTGGAGCGGCGACTCGGCCGGGTCACCGCGCCCACGCTGGTCGTCGCGCCGTCCGACGACCGGCTGATCCCGCTCGAGCACGCGCGCCGGTACGCGGCGCGGATTCCCGGGGCCGGCTACGCCGAGGTGCCCGACTGCGGGCACGCCATGTACGTCGAGAAGCCCGCGGAATTCGCGGCCGTGGTGAGTCGCCATCTTCGGGGGCAGAGCCTTAAGGAGCGCAGCCGGTGAAATTCAGCTTCTTCCACCTGATGCCCTACCCCTACCTGCCGGCCGACTTCGACACCGCCTATGAGTCGACCTCGCTGACGTACCCGAACGCGAACTTCGACCCGTCGCTCGGCGCCTCCCTGTACGCGCGCTACCTGGACGAGCTTGAGTACGCGGACCAGCTTGGGTTCGACGGGATCGCGGTCAACGAGCACCACCAGTCCGCCTACGGGCTCATGCCGTCGCCCAACCTGATGGCGGCCGCGCTGACCCGGCGGACCTCGCGGGCGCGGATCATGGTGCTCGGCAACGCCATCGGCATCCGCGGCAACCCCCTGCGGGTCGCCGAGGAGATCGCGATGCTCGACCTGATGTCCGGCGGGCGGGTGGATTCCGGGTTCGTCCGGGGAATCGGCTGGGAGTACTTCGGGCACTCGATCAACCCGACGAAGTCACGCTCGCGGTTCAACGAGGCGCACGACCTGATCATCAAGGCGTGGACGTCGCCAGAGATGTTCTCCTGGTACGGGGAGAACTACGAGTACCGGTACGTGAACATCTGGCCCCGGCCGGTGCAGGCGCCGCACCCGCCGATCTTCATCCCCGGGGCCGGGTCGACGGAGACGATGAAGTTCTGCGCCGAGCGGCGATACACGTACATGTCCGTGTACGCGCCGACGCGGATCGTGCGGCGCTGGTTCGACGGCTACCGGCAGGCGGCGGCCGATCTCGGGTACGTGGCCGACCCGGAGAAGATCGCGTTCTCGGTGCCGATCTACGTGGCGGACACCGACGAGCAGGCACACGCCGAGGGCCGCCCGGCGGTCGAGTGGCTCTACCACAAGGGGCTGAAGCAGAGCGCGGAGATGGTGACGCCGCCCGGGTACATGTCACCCGGCTCGCTGCGCGGCGTGCTGGCTTCCGGCTTGCGCGCGCCCGGCGCCAACTCCTACGAGGACCTGCTCGCCAACGGGCAGGCGGTCGTCGGGTCACCCTCCTCCGTGGCCAAGCGACTGGGCGAGCTTTACGATGATCTTGGTGGATTCGGACAGATCATCGGGTTGTTCGCGATCGGCCCGTCCACGCACGAGCAAGTGATGCGCAGTACCGAGCTGTTCGCTACCGAGGTGATGCCAGTGCTCCGCCCCCTGGGTACCGCGACCGAGGTCACGCGATGAGCCAACTCCACGACGAGCTGATCGCCGGGATCCGCGCCAACAGGGAAAAGTTCGAGTCCGCGGGCGACCGCGCCGAGGAGCTGCGCACGCTCCCCCACGATGCGGTGGGGATCTTGCGGTCGCTCGGCCTGTTCTGGCTGAAGACCCCGGCCGAGCTTGGCGGGACACCGCTGCCGCCGGTCGAGTTCAGCGACGTGATCGAGGAACTCGCTTATGCCGACACCTCCACGGCCTGGGCCGCGATGATCGGCGCCGGGTGCAACGGCCTGGCCGGCGGGTGGCTGCCCGAGGAGGGAGCGCGGCGGATCTTCGGCTCGGTTTCCGCGGGCACGGGGCCTGACGGCGTTCGGCCCGTGATCGCGGGGCAGCTCGCGCCGCGCGGCACCGGGCACCCGGTGCGGGGCGGGTACCTGGTCAGCGGGCGGTGGGGCTTCTCAAGCGGCATCGTGCACGCCGACTGGCTGATCGGGGCGTTCAAGCCGGATGGCGACGACCCGGGTCCGGCCGGCGGGGAAGAAGGCACCGCGGCGACCGGGTTCGGCCGGATGGTCGTGTTCCTCCTGCCCAAGGCCCAGGCCGAGGTCATCGACAACTGGCATGTCGCGGGCCTCCAGGGCACCGGCAGCCTGGACTTCTCGGTGGACGGCATCTTCGTGCCGTCGGAACTGACCTATGACCTGGGCACGGCGGCCGTGCGCGGCGGGGCGCTGTTCCGCCTCGGCATGCCCGCCTTCGTGTCCAACGAGGTGCCACCGCTCGCTGTCGGGCTGGCCCGGCGCGCCCTCGACGACATGACCGAGCTGGCCACCCACACGGCCCGCTTCCCCGGCGGCCCCACGGTCAGCGAGCGCGCCGTCTTCCACAAGGAACTCGGTCGCGCCGAGACCAGGATCCGGGCGGCCCGCGCGATCCACCGCGAGGCGATGGCCGCCGCGTGGGAGAGCGCCGTGGCCGACACGGTCCCGGGCGAGGAACTGCAACTCGCCGTCACGACCGCCTCGATCTACGCGGTGGAAACCTGCGCCGAGGTCGTGAGCGACCTGTTCAGGTACGGCGGCGGGCGCGTGCTCGCCCTGTCCAACCCGATGCAGCGGCACTTGCGCAACGCCCTGGCCGCCCGCCAGCACCTGGCGCTGTCAGAAGAGCACTACGAAACGGCGGGCCGTTACCTGCTCCAGTCGGCCAAGGCCCGCCGGGGCTAAGCCCTCCGCCGAGTGTTGCCTGGCCCCGTCTGCGCGGGAAGCGGGGGCGCGGACGATCCCTCCGCCCCCCGCATCCCGGCAGTGTCATGAGTTCGCCAGCCAGGTCAAACCACAAGTCGTTCTGGATCAATCTGAAGAGTTGCGGCGGCGGGCCTGTACCGACGCGGCGAGCGTTTCCAGCGCCGACGTCGTCATCTCGATGTCCATGCAGGCGTCCGTGACCGACTGGCCGTAGGTCAGGGTCGCCGGGTCGCCTGGGCTCTGGCGGCCGGCGACCAGGAACGACTCGAGCATGACGCCGACCACGCCCTGCTGGCCGCCGCCCAGTTGCTCGGCGAGGGACTCGGCGACGCCGACCTGGCGGGTGTGGTCCTTGCCGCTGTTGCCGTGGCTGGCGTCGACCATGATGCGGCGCGGCAGGCCGGCCGCCGAGACCAGGTCAAGGGCCTTGGTCACGTGCGAGGAGGAGTAGTTGGGGCCGCTGCGGCCGCCGCGCAGGATCACGTGCGTGTCGACGTTGCCGCTGGTGGTCACCACGGCGGCGGCGCCGGCCTCGGTGACACCGAAGAACGTGTGGCCAACCGCCGCGGCGCGGCAGGCGTCGACCGCCACCTGGACGTCGCCGTCGGTGCCGTTCTTGAACCCGACCGGCATGGAGAGGCCGGACGCGAGCTGGCGGTGCACCTGGCTCTCGGTCGTCCGCGCGCCGATCGCGCCCCAGGTCACGGTGTCGGCGATGTACTGCGGGGTGATCGGGTCGAGCCACTCGCAGCCGACCGGCATGCCCGCGGCCAGGATGTCGAGCAGCAGGCGGCGGGCGGTGCGCAGGCCACGGTGGACGTCGTACGAGTCGTCCATGCCGGGGTCGTTGATCAGGCCTTTCCAGCCCGTCACCGTGCGCGGCTTCTCGAAGTAGACGCGCATCACGATCAGCAGGTCGTCGGCCAGCCGCTCGCGCAAGCTCGCGAGGCGGCCCGCGTAGTCGAGCGCCGCCTTCGGGTCATGGACCGAGCAGGGGCCGGTGACCACGAGCAGCCGGTCGTCGGTGCCGTCGAGCACCGCCCGGACCTCCGCCCTGGTCCTGGCCACGACCTCCTGCTCCGTCACGCCGAGCGGTAGCTCGTGCAACAGGGCGGCCGGAGATAGCAACGGTTCGTAGCCGACGATTCTGGTATCACTGACGCGCGACATCGGGGTTTTCTCCTCCTGGGCACGCTGTGCCCGGGGTCTTCCGCGAGCCAGCAACGCCCTCTGAATTCGGGCGAGGCCGCTGCCCCGCCCGCGGCTGGCTCCGGGTGACTATTAGCGCGCGCGACTACGCACGGCTCCACCCGGAGCCGTCGTAAAGCGCCAATACCACCGTGACACGGGGTCGATATTACACTGCCGCGACGAGTGAGGCACGACAAAGCGTGGTGATGACTGACACCACGGGTGCACCGGGGCATCATCATGGATCATGGCCAGCCTCAACCTCGCGGACACCTTCATCACGTTCCTGGCGCTCATGGGGCCGCAGAAGGTGCTTCTCGCGTTCGCGCAGGTCGCCCACACCCTCGACGTCCGCTCGCTGCGCATCGTGGCAACGGTCACCGCGTTCGTTTCGGCCGTCGTGGGTACCGCGTGCGCGCTCACCGCGCCCTGGCTGGCGTCGTTCTTCCACATCAGTTCCGCGTCGCTGGCGCTGGCGTCTGGCGCCGTGTTCTTCATCTACGCCGTCGGGCTGGTGCTCGGCATTCACTTCGACCACGCCGAAGCCCCGGCCGAGGCGATTCCCGGCGACAACGACGACGGTGGCGCGGCCGAGCCCGATCCGACGCATCCGCTCAGGAGCGGGTTCCGGGCGATGCTGCTGCCGTTCGTGGTGAGCCCGCTGGCGATCGCCGCCGATCTCGAGGTGTCGCTCTCCGCCGCCAGCTGGGCTGAGCGATGGGTCACCGCGGGCGCGTTCGTGCTGGTGGCGCTCGTCAACGCGCTGTGCGCCGTGATATTCGCGCCGCTGTTGCGCCGGGCACACGAGAGCATCCTCGAAGTGCTCTCCCGCCTCCTCGGCATCCTGCTGGCCGCCGTCGGCGTCCAGCTGTTCCTCAGCGGCCTGGTGACCCTCGGCGTCCTCCACGCCTCGCACTAAGTTCGCGACTCACCAGCGTGGCGTGCGTGCCGCGTCACTCGCGTGGCGTGCGAGTCGCGTTACTCGCGTGGCGTGTGTGCCGCGATCACCGGGGCCAGGCGAGGCCACCGCTCCGCTTCTTTGTGGGTGATCCTCATCTTTGTCGGTGAACCGCACCCCCATAACCGGACAAACCACCCGCGAAAATGGCTGTTTCATCGGCAAAGTGGGCTGGAGAGGCCAGTGGGACCGGAGCGAGCGACGGCGGGGCGGGAGCAAGCGTGGTCGGGCCCTCGCTTCCGACTCGCACCTGCTTGGCTCGGGCATGCGCCCTGCGCCTCCGCCTGCGCCTGCGCCTCCGCCTGCGCCTGCGCCTGCGCCTCCGCCTCCGCCTGCGCCTGCGCCTCCGCCTGCGCCTGCGCCTGCGCCTGCGCCTGCGCCTGCCGGATATTTCACGAAATGGCAGCGAGCCGAAGGAGTTCGAAAAAGATC
>Ga0335075_10006953_pt1 | contig 17451 bp, 20 predicted proteins | sample Lox_Sample_24_FD_206723 | JGI IMG/M metagenome (GOLD analysis project Ga0335075, IMG submission 206723) | Soil microbial communities from Loxahatchee National Wildlife Refuge, Florida, United States - Lox_Sample_2.4 | ecosystem: Environmental > Terrestrial > Soil > Wetlands | place: USA...
GCCGGCACGCTGTTTGGAGCCCTGCTCAAACTGATGCACTGCTGAAGGCAGCCGGCCCCGACATTCGGCTGGCGTGCGCCCTGCTCCTCTACTCTGCCCAGCGGCCGGCGGATATTTTGCAAATGACATGGGGGCAGATACGCGAGCGGGACGGCCGCCTATGGCTTTCACTGCGGCAATCAAAAACGAAAGAGCTAGTGGAAGTGCCCGCGCACCGGGAGCTTGAAGCATTGCTGCGGGCCAGCCCCCGGCGCGCGCTCCTGCTTGTGCCTTCCCCCACCGGCCTGCCGTGGGGGTATCGGAACTTCTGCCGGGCATGGGACGCCACCATGCAGAAGGCCAAGGTCAATGGCGTGCAGCGTCGTGACCTTCGCCGCACTGCCATGGTGAGAATGGCAGAATCGGGTGCCGCGACTCCCCAAATCGCCGCCGTGAGCGGTCACACAATCGACCAGACGAGCCGGATCCTCGACACCTACATTCCCCGCCGTGGCGAAGTTGCTGCCGGTGCGATTGAGGCGTGGGAACGGGGCCAGACCAAGGCCCGGGTGGTGCCGATTCGGGAAGTGCAACGCCATGTGCAACAGCATGTGCAACAGGGGAGGGGGCGGATTCGGAAAAAAGGCTGACGCGCCCTGGTGGATTCGAACCACCGACCCACAGCTTAGAAGGCTGTTGCTCTATCCAACTGAGCTAAGGGCGCCCGGAGCGGGATGATTTTTGATCATCCCGCTCTCTGTTTATTGTCTCGATCAATGTCATGGCTTTGGCGGATCGCCGCGCGATTCCGCCAAAGCCATATTGATCGCGCCGTCAATGAGTCCAGTTCTCCAGCCGACCGTAGCGGAAATTGTCGGCGTAGGATTTCGGCTCGAATTTGCGCGGCGGCGGAGTTTCCGCCTCATAGGCGATTGCATGCTTCTCCGCATAGGCAATCGCCTCCTCGCGGGTCTCGAAGCGCAATTGCACCTGCGCGCGCGTCGTTCCTCCGCCGATCCAGCCCATCAACGGATCGGCGTGCTGCGGCTCGTCGGGCTCGAAGTCCAGGACCCATTCACGTGTCCCGGCCCAGCCCGATTGCATGGCCGTCTTCGGTGGGCGGTAAATGCGTGCCAGACCAGCCAACTCTTGCTCTCCCTGAGGCGGCGGTTCGCCAGCCTACACCGCGGCACTTCGCGCATCGCTCACGCGCCCCGGCCCGATGGTCGGGGCGGCCGGATTCGAACCGGCGGCCTCGTGTACCCAAAACACGCGCGCTGACCAGGCTGCGCCACGCCCCGCCGGGCGCAACCTATGGCCTCCGGCGGGTTGCATCAAGGCGTCCTGCCGGCCACAGCGTCAGGGCGTCGCGCCGAGCGCCTTGGATTGCACGTGATCGCCAACCAGAATACCGAGCTTGCTGGTGATCCCGCCCTTCAGCTCGAGAGTGGCCACCACGGGACCATCGCTCGAGATGATCGCAAGGCTTTGCGGCACGGTATTCTCGACAATTCGGCCGATCGTCCCGTCCGCCTTGATGAACACCATGTCGAGGGGCACGAGCGTGTTTTCCATCCACATCCTGGATTCGATCGGCGGATCCCAGGGAAACAGCATGCCGCCGTCGGGTGTCACACTCTTGCGAAACATCAGCCCGGTGATCTGCTGCTCCGGCGTTCTGGCGACCTCCACATGGAACACATGCCGCGCTCCGCCGGCACTGACGATCACAAGCTCCTCGGTCTGCAACGTCGGCTGCGCGTGGGTCGGCTCGGAAGCGGGCTGGCCGGGCGCGGCAACGCTGGCGGCGATCAAGAGGGCAACGGAACACGCCATCAATCCGCGGCGCGACAGCCGTGGAGAAACCTCTCGCCGGCGACTCGGTCCGGCAGGCACCATCGTCAACACTGAGGCATCCCCTCGGGGACGACGGTTCTGATGATGGATGCGTCGAGATCTTCGTATTCCTGATACCCGATTGTCGCATAAAGCTCGGTTCGTGTCTGCATTTTCTCCACCATCGCTGCCGTCGCGCCATCCCGGTTGAGAACGCGGTAAAGCTCCTCCTGCGCGCGCGCGGCGACACGCAGGCTGCTCACCGGCCAGATCACCATCCGGTAGCCGAGAGCGGCAAACTCCCCGGCGGTGATGAAAGGCGTGCGACCGAACTCCGTCATGTTGGCAAGCAGCGGCACATCCGGCATCCGTTCGGCAAACGCCTGAAACATCGCCTTCGACGTGAGGGCCTCGGGAAAGATCGCATCCGCTCCGGCGGCAACGTACTGCCGGGCGCGGGCCACGGCGCCCTCGATCCCTTCGCTCGCCGCCGCATCCGTGCGGGCGATAATGAACATGTGCCGCCGCGCCTTGACGGCCGCTGCGATCTTGGCCGCCATCTCTTCTGAAGGAACGAGCTTCTTGTCGTTCAGATGCCCGCATTTCTTGGGCAGCACCTGGTCCTCGATATGCACCGCGGCCGCGCCGGCATCTTCGAAACTGCGCACCATGTGCATGACATTCAGCGCCTCGCCATAGCCGGTGTCGCCATCCACCAGGACCGGCAAGGCGGCGGCGCGCGCCACCTGGCGAATGAAGAAGCAGACATCCTCCATGGTGATCACGCCGAGATCGGGCAATCCCATCGATGCGCTCATCGCCGCCCCCGAAAGATAGAGCGCGGAGAATCCGGCTGCGCGGGCCTGCAGCGCGGCCAGTCCGTTCTGTGTCCCCGGAATGCCGAGAATCCCGCCCGCCGCCAGCAGTGCCCGGAATCGATGACCCGCCGGGACCCCCGGCAGATCGGCGGCAACGAGATAGGGCATTGTCGGTCTCCTGAGATTCATCGGACCGCCCACGTCACCAGCAGGAGCGGTCCCGCCAGCACCAGCGCGGCGAGCAGGGAATAGCGGAAAAATCCCGGCATGCGCACCCCGGCGTGCGCGGCAATGGCACGGATCATCAGGTTGGGCGCGCTGCCGATATACGTGAGACCACCGAAGAAAACCGAGCCCGCCGAGATCGCCACCAACGTCCGTGCGAGCGGACCCGTGAGCAGCGATGCATCGTTGCCAGCCAGGCCGAAGAAAACGAGATAGGTCGGCGCATTGTCGAGGAAGGCGGAGAGGATGCCGGTGAGCCAGAAATAGGCGGCCGGCACCGGCTCTCCGGCCGAATTCGTTACCAGATCGAACAGGCCGGCCAACGGCCCGGCAGGGCCGGCCTGGAGCATCGCTCTCACCGGGCCGATCGTGACGAAGACCGCGGCAAAGAGTTCCGCCACCTCGAGCATCGGCGCCCAGGAGAACCTGTTGCGGCGACGATACGCGCTGGGCGTGATCCCGACCGAAACGAAGCCCACCACGACACAGAGCAGGACACCGGCCAAACGTCCGACCGGGAGCCTCGCCCCAAAGAGTGACAAGGCACCCCCCGACCATGCGCCGAGCATCATCCCGCCCGCCGCCAGCACGACGATGAGCCCAAGATTGCCGGTTCCGTGCAATCGGAGCGGCTCCGCCCGCGGGGCCGGCTGCTCTGAACGGGCCAGATGACGGTCCAGCAGATAGAATCCGAGGAGCAGCGGTGCGCTCAGGAGCAGGAGCGGCCCGCTCAGCCAGACGAGTGGCCACAGGAACGGCACGCCCTGGAGAAACCCGACATAGAGCGGCGGATTGCCGATCGGGCTGAGCGCCCCGCCCGCATTGGCCACCAGCACGATGAAGAAGACCACCAGATGCCCTTTGCGGGAGCGATGCGCATTGGCCCTGAGAAACGGGTGGATCAGCGTGATCGCGGCCGCCGTGGTGCCCACGAGACCGCCGAGCAGGATCCCGAGGGCGAGCAGCGCCGTATTTCCTGCCGGCCGCCCCCAGGGACCGCCAACGACGACGATTCCGCCGGCAACGACATAGAGCGCCAGCAGCAGTGCGATGAAAGGGAGATACTCGACCAGGATCGCGTCTCGCAGTGAGGCGAAAGCCGCCGCCGGACCGAGCACCGCTGCATCACCCGCCAGCAGCGCGACACTCCAACCCAGCATGACGAGGCCTGACCAGCGATGCCAGGTGCGCGGCGCAAACATCGGCCCCAGCGCGATCGAGAGCAGCAAACCGGCAAAAGGCAGGCCGGATATCCAGGAAGGCGACGCGACGGCGCCCTGCGCCCCGGCGGTCGCGGCCAAGACCCTGGCAGGCAGGAAAAGCATGGCAGCGGGAACCCACGCGGCCCATCTCAAGGGCGCCCAGGGAACTGCCCTTGGTTGCATGGCAGGGACCGTGCAAGTAACGTCCGGCGCGCGCAATGGGGAACCTTTTCGATGGAGATGACAGGCGAGCGGCTCATTCCCGCGCCGCGCCGGAAGGTATGGGATGCGCTGAACGATCCGGCCGTCCTCAAATCGGCCATCCCGGGCTGCGAAAGCCTCGAGAAGCTCTCGGAAAATGAGCTCAAGGCAACGGCGGCCGTGCGCATCGGGCCGATTGCCGCCCGCTTCATCGGCAAGGTTCTGCTGTCCGATCTCGACCCGCCGAACGGCTACACGATCAGCGGAGAGGGCCAAGGCGGCGTGGCCGGCTTCGCCAAGGGCGGCGCCAAGGTTCACCTCGCGGACGCAGGCCCGGACACGCTCCTTCACTACGACGTTCAGGCCCAGGTGGGGGGCAAGATCGCCCAGTTGGGCGCGCGCCTGATTGATGCCAGCGCCAAGCAGATGGCGGACACTTTCTTCGACCGCTTCGCGGCCTCCGTCGGCGAAGCAGCGGAAGAAGCCGGTGCCGGCCAGGCGGTTGCGCAGGGCGGCATCCGCTCGCAACTCCCCGCCGCGCCCGCCGGCATGCCGATGGTGGTCTGGGTCGCGGGCGTCATCTGCCTCGCCATCATCATCCTCGTTTTCGGAAGCTATCTCTGATGCGGCATCCGGTACCGCGGAAGCGAACGGATTGTCGATGATCCCGGAATCAGTCCGCGAGACTGCGGAGCTGCTGGCTTCGCAGGATTATCTTGCTGACCGCCCCCTGGCGACCACGGTGCATCTGGCGCTTCGCATGCACCGTCCGCTCTTCCTCGAGGGCGAACCGGGCACCGGCAAGACCGAGATTGCGAAAGTGCTGGCTGCCGGTCTCAATCGCCGCCTGGTGCGGCTGCAATGCTACGACGGGCTGGATCTCGCCGCCGCTGCCTATGAATGGAACCACGCGCGCCAGCTCATGGCGATTCGTCTTGCCGAAGCGGCCGGAGAGACCGATCGCGCCCGGCTGGAGAGCGATATCTACACGCGTCCCTTCCTTCAGGAACGCCCCCTGCTGTCTGCGATCGATCCCGATCAGTCGCCCGCCGTCCTGCTGATCGATGAGCTCGATCGCGCGGACGAACCGTTCGAGGCTTTCCTGCTCGAAGTCCTGGCTGATTTCCAGATCACCGTGCCGGAGTTCGGAACCATCCGTGCCCGGACGCCACCGGTCGTGATCCTCACCTCGAACCGCACCCGCGAGGTGCACGACGCCATCCGCCGCCGCTGCCTGTACCACTGGGTGGACTACCCGGACGCCCCGCGTGAGCGCGCCATCCTGGCGCGCAAGGCCCCGGGCCTGGCAGAGCGGCTTTCGGCCGAGGTGGTCGCGTTCGTGCAGAGGCTGCGCCGCGAGGACCTCTTCAAGCTCCCCGGGGTCAGCGAGACCATTGATTGGGCCGGCGCTCTCAGCGCCCTCGACCAGCAGGAGTTGGATCCCGCGACGGTGGATGAAACCCTGGGCATCCTTCTGAAATACCAGGACGATATCGCAAAGATCAGGGGCGCCGAAGCGGCTCGCCTGGTGGCTGAGGCGCGCGCCGCCGCCGCATGACCGCGCCTTCGCCCCCGCAACTGCCGGGGCGGCGTCTCGCCGCGAATGTGATGCAGTTTGCCCGTCTCCTCCGCCGTGCCGGACTTCCGGTGGGCACCGCCGAGATCACCGCCGCCCTCGAAGGGCTTGCTCTCGTCAATCTCGGCGACCGTGGCGAGGTCGAAACGGCGCTGGCGGCCACCATGGTGCATCGCCAGGAGCACCGCGAACTGTTCGACCGCGCCTTTGCGCTCTTCTGGCGCAATCCGGCAGCGACTCGCCAGGAGGCCATGCTCTCCCTGCTCGCGCCCGAAAAGCTCAGGCCGGAACGGCCCGCGCCCGGCAGCCGCCGGCTTCAGGAGGCCTTCGCCCCGCCCCGGCAGGGAAGGGTCCGGGAGCAGGAAGCGCCTCCCGCGATCGAGGCCGTGCTGACGGCAAGCGAACGGGAGCGTCTGCAAGAGCTTGATTTCGAAGCCATGAGCGCGGCGGAAATCGCCGCCGCCAAGGCCGAGATTCGCCGCCTCGTCCTGCCACTCGATCTCCGCCGCACCCGCCGCCGGCGCGCCGATATGGGCGGACCCGAAATCGATCTCGGCGGCACCCTTCGCCTCAGCCTTCGTCAGGGAGGTGAGATCCTGCGGCTTGCCCGCCAGCGGCGCGTCACACGCCCGCCCCCGCTGGTCGTGATCTGCGACATCAGCGGCTCGATGGCGCGCTACACCCAACTGCTTCTGCATTTCGTGCACGCGCTCACCAATCTCCGTGAGCACGTGCATGTCTTCCTGTTCGGAACCCGCCTTTCCAATGTCACCCGTCAGCTCCGCCACCGCGATCCGGAAGTGGCTTTCCAGTTGGTGGCGCATATCGTGCCCGACTGGTCGGGCGGAACCCGGATCGGCGAGGCCCTGGCCACTTTCAATCAGTTTTGGGCGCGTCGCGTGCTGGCGGAAGGAGCGGTGGTGCTGCTGGTCTCCGACGGGCTTGATCGCGAAGGCGCGCGCGGTCTGGCCGCGAACATGGATCGCCTGCGTCGCTCCTGCCGATACCTGATCTGGCTCAATCCATTGTTGCGCTGGGACGGCTTTGCGCCCCGCTCCCAGGGCATCCGTGCCATGCTCCCCTACGTGGACGAGTTCCGTCCGGTCCATAATTTACAAAGTTTGCGTGCGCTCGTGAGTCTGCTCTCGCGACCGGTTACGCGTGGTCGTTCCCTCGACATATGGAGAAAAGCCGCATGAGTGCTCTTGAGAACGGTTCCGCGGAGGTTGAGGACATTCTTGCTCTCGCCGCCCGCTGGCGCGCCGAAGGCGAAGAGGTGGCGGTTGCCACCGTCACCGAGACCTGGGGCAGCTCCCCTCGTCCCGCCGGCAGCCAACTCGCCGTCACTTCGTCCGGACGTATGGCGGGCTCGGTCAGTGGCGGCTGCATCGAAGGGGCGGTCGCCGATGCGGCGGCCGAAACGATCCGCAGCGGCCGGCCGCAGCTTCTTGATTTCGGCATCAGCAATGAACGCGCCTGGGAAGTCGGCCTCGCCTGCGGCGGCAAAATGAAGGTATTCGTGGAGAAGCTCATTTGACGCCGGAGATTTTGCAATCCCTCGCCGAGGCGCGGGCCGAACGGAGGCCCGTGGTGCTGGCGACACGAATCGCGCCGGCCGAAGCGGCGGGCACGCAGTACCTGCTCCCCGATTCAGCCGCTCCGGCCGAACTCAATTCCGCCGCCGCCGCTGCGCTGGCCGCCGACAGCAGCCGCACCTTCCGCACCGATGGCACCGAATGGTTCCTGCAGGTCCATAACCCGCCGCCGCGCCTGATCCTCATCGGAGCCGTGCACATCGCTCAGGCGCTCGCCCCGATCGCCGAGATGCTGGGTTTTGCCGTCACGATCGTCGATCCGCGGCGTTCTTTCGCCTCTGCCGAGCGCTTTCCCAACGTCGCCGTCCGCACCGACTGGCCCGATGAGGCGCTCGATGCGCTGCGACCCGACACCAGAAGCGCGATCGTCACGCTGACGCACGATCCGAAGCTCGACGATCCGGCGCTCGATCGGGCGCTCAAATCGTCCGCGTTCTATATCGGCGCGCTTGGGTCGAGGCGCACGCACGCCGCCCGCCTCGCGCGCCTTGCAGCGCTCGGTCACGCGCAGCCGGCGCTCGCCCGCATCCATGGCCCGGTCGGACTGTCGATCGAGGCCGTGACGGCGCCGGAGATCGCGCTGGCAATCCTCGCCGAGATTGTGGCGGTCCGGCGCGGGGCCGAGATCAGCGCGAAAGCGGCGGCGTGATTTTCGAGACCCTCCCATTGGCGGAAGCCAGGGGAGCCATTCTCGCCCATAGCATTCGTCTCGCCGATCGCATGCTGCGCAAGGGCTCGGTGCTTAACGAAGAGGTGGTCGCGGCCCTCGCTGAGGCAGGCCATGAGAAGATCATCGCGGCCCGGCTGGAAGCCGGCGAAGTGCCCGAGGATCTGGCGGCGGACAGGCTCGCCACCGCTGTTCTCACGCCGCTGCTCGGGCGTTCCCGTGCCGCCACGGGCCGGGTCAATCTCTTCGCGGAAGTGCCGGGGGTGCTGCGCGTGGCCGCCGCAACCGTCGATCGGATGAACCGGCTCGACGAATCCATCACCTTGGCCACGCTCCCGGATTTCGCCGTCGTGGCGCCGAAGGAAATGATCGCGACGATCAAGATCATCCCCTTCGCGGTTGCCGCGACCACGCTCGCGGTGGCGGAGGCCCTGGCGCGCCAGGAGACGCCGGCGCTGACCCTGCATCCCTTCCGCGCGTACAAGGTCGGGCTGGTCATGAGCGAGCTTTCGGGGATGAAGGAAAGCGTTGTCCAGCACACGGTTGCCGCCACGGAGGCGCGTGTGACGGCGCTGACGGGCACCCTGCTCCCGCCGCGGCGTGTCCGACATGAAGCGGAGCCGATCGCCGATGCGCTCAGGGCGCTGATCTCGGAAGGTGCCGAGATCATGCTCGTTGCCGGTGCTTCGGCGGTCGTCGATCGACGCGATGTCGGGCCGCAAGGTATCGTGCGAGCCGGCGGACGCATCATCCACTTCGGGATGCCGGTCGATCCCGGCAACCTGATATGCGTCGGCGCTATCGGCGAGAAGCCGGCCCTCGTGCTGCCCGGTTGCGCGCGCAGCCCGAAGCTCAACGGGATCGATTTCGTGCTCTCGCGACTCTTTGCAGGACTTCCCGTCGGCTCTGCCGAGATTGCGGCGATGGGCGTGGGCGGGCTTCTGAAGGAGATCGAGACCCGGCCCATGCCGCGCGCCGATGCCCCGGCCGCCCCGCGGGTCGGCGCGGCGCCGCGCGCCCGCCCAGGCATCGCTGCGATCGTGCTCGCAGCCGGGCGTTCGAGACGCATGGCGCCGCATAACAAGCTCCTCATCGCCGGCCCGACCGGGAAGCCGATGATCGCCCGCGTGGTCGACAATGTGCTCTCCTCCGCCGCCCGTCCGGTGCTCGTGGTGACCGGGCACCAGGCCGATGAGGTGGAGCGCGTCCTCGCCGGCCGGCCAGTTCGTTTCGTACACGCACCAGATTACTCGCAGGGCCTTTCGGCCAGCCTGAAAGCCGGAATAGCCGCGGTGCCGCCCGAATGTGCCGGTGCGATCGTCTGCCTCGGCGATATGCCGCTCGTCACCGGGCGGATGATCGACCGTCTGCTTGCCGCCTTCGATCCCGACGAGGGCCGGGCGATCGTGCTGCCGAGCTTCCGCGGTAAACAGGGCAATCCGATGCTGTGGGACCGCCGCTTCTTCGCCGAGATGGCCTCGATTTCCGGAGATGTCGGCGCGCGATTCCTGCTCTCGAAGCACATGGAGCAGGTGGCCGAGGTGGAAATGGGAGACGAAGCGGTGCTCCGCGACTTCGATACGCCGGAAGCCCTGGCTGCCATGCCGAAGCGGCTCTGATCTTCGCCTGTTGCGCTCGCGTCCCGGGGCGTTTTTCTCTTGCCAGACGGCATTCGTCAGCCGAGCATCCGGCTCCATGGCCAGATGTTCCGGAAAGGGAAGGAAAGCGGACATGACGAGCATCAAGGATGCAAAGGCGCGGCAGGCGGCACCGATCGCAACTCCAACCACTCTCGGAGCCAACGCCACCAGAGACATCACAGGGGCAATGAATGCGCTGCTCGCGGACGTGTTCGCGCTCTATCTGAAAACCAAGAACTTCCACTGGCACGTCTCGGGTCCGCATTTCCGCGATTATCATCTGCTCATGGACGAACAGGCAGAGCAGATTTTCGCGGCAACCGACGGCATCGCCGAACGGGTGCGCAAGCTCGGCGGCACGACGATCCATTCAATCGGCCATATCGCAAGGCTGCAACGGCTGAAGGACAACGACGCGGACTACGTGACGCCCGCGGACATGCTCGCGGAACTGCGTGAAGACAATCTCGCCCTGGTCCGCTCGCTGCGCGAGACCCACGGCGTGTGCGGCGAGCACGGCGATGTGGCAAGCACGAGCATGATCGAGGTCTGGATCGACGAGGCAGAACGGCGCGTCTGGTTCCTGTTCGAAGCCGGTCGACGCGGCGATGCGGCCTGAGGCGAGAGGGCGTCCGCTTCAGTGGGCGAGCAGCAGGGGCATCAGGCTGGTCGAGATGACGGTCCTGGACGCTCCGCCGAAGAGGGTTTGACGCCACGGCGCGCGGCTATAGCCACCCATCACGAGCAGATCGGCTCCCTCCTCGCGCGCCGAGGAAAGAAGCTGCTCGCCCGGCCGCAGACCCGGAACGGCAAGGAAATGGCGCACCTTGGCCGGAGCGCCGTGCAGGGCGAGATAATCCTTGAGCGCATCGGCGCTCGCCTCGTGTTGTTCTTCGAGCGTGATGATCGCGACGGCCTTTGCGTCAACCAGGAAGGGCAGCGCGGCAACGGTCGCGCGAACGGCCTCTGCGGAACCGTTCCAGGCGATCGCGATCGTGGTGCCGAACGCGGCGGGTGCATCCGCCGGGGCGAGCAGCACAGGGCGGCCGGACTGGATCAATACCTGCTCGATGGCATCCGTGTGCGGCTCCTCGACGACGCGTTCGGAGCGGCCCAGCACGACAAGGTCGAAAAAGCGGGCGCGGCCTGCCAGGTTCGTTGACGCGTCACCGGTCTCTTCGTGCCAGCGCGCACCGTGCCAGCCTGCCGCCGCGGCAGGCGCCAACGGAAGTTGATGGCGGGCGCACGTGTCGGCGAAGGTGATTTCGGTTTGGGCGGCAACCTCCTGTTCCCGGGCGATCATCTGCCCGATCCACCCGCTGTCGAGCGGCATCACGCCACCGGCGGCCCCGGCCGCCATCATGACCTGCTCGACATCGACCTTGATATGGATGGCTTCGAGATTCGCGCCGAAATGCGCGGCCAGACGGCACGCAAGCTCGATCGCACCGTTGCTCGCGGTGCCGCCGCTGGCGCCTACAAGGATCGCTTTGATGGGCACGGTTCTCTCCGCTTCGGCGAAACGCCGGATTTGCAACACTGATCTGAAAGTTGCGTCCAGGATTTGACCCAGGTCAAGCCAGGCAACCGGATCAGCAGACGATCGCCAACCCGTCATAGCCGGGTTCGACGCCCGGCGGCAGATTGGCCATGAGCCAGGCCCAGTCCATGTCGGTGCCCATGTGCGTGAGGATGGTGCGCCGGGGGGACAGCCGCGTCACCCAGCCGAGGACTTTCTCGAGGTCGGCATGGGTGTGGTGGGGGCCACGACGCTGGAAGCAGCCGACGATCCAGGTTTCGATGCCGGCAAGGGCGGCGAACGCATCTTCGTCGAGGTCGAGCACGTCAGTCGAGTATGCGAAACTTCCGATGCGCAGGCCAAGCGTGTGGACGAACCCGTGATCCTGGTCGAACAGGCGCACCTGCATGCCCGCCAGGCTGATCGTCTCTCCCGGGCTCACGACACGGGTTTCGAGCACAGGCCGGAAAAAGCCGTGGCCGTCCCAGGGGCGGAAGGCATAATCGAACCGTCGCGCAAGATCGGCGAGCACCGTTGCCGTGGCGCAGGCCGGAAGCGGTTGGCCGGCGATGCGGTTCAGGATGCGCACTTCGTCGAGGCCTGAGATGTGATCGGCGTGAGAATGGGTGAAGAGGATCGCATCCACGCCCCGGACTGCGCAGGCAAGAAGCTGGGAGTGAAGGTCCGGAGGTGTGTCCACCAGCAGGCGCCGGCCGTCGGCGTTTTCGATGACGATGGCCGCCCGTGTGCGACGGTTCTTCGGTTCGTCCGGATTGCATACACCCCAGTCACCACGGCCATCCGGTCCGCCGATCATGGGAACGCCGGCGGATGCGCCGGTGCCGAGCATCACGATGCGCATGCGGTCTTGCGAAAGAGCCGGCGGAAATTGTCAGTGGTGATACCGGCCAGCTCATCCGTCTCCATGCCGCGGACGCGGGCCAGGACGACGGCCGTATGGGCAACAAAGGCCGGCTCGTTGCGCTTGCCGCGCATCGGCACGGGAGCAAGGTAAGGCGCATCCGTCTCGACGAGCACGCGTTCGATGGGCAGATCACGCGCAATCGCCCGCAGCTCCTCCGATTTCGGGAACGTCAGAATGCCGGAAAAGCTCACGTACCCACCGCGTGCGACGGCAAATTCGGCCAGCCGCCGGGAAGACGAGAAGCAGTGCATCAGGAAGGCGAACGGGCCGAGAATATCGAGTTCCTCGGTCAGCACGCGCTCGATGTCCTCGTCTGCACTGCGAGCATGGATGGCAAGCGGCAGGCCTGCCATGTGCGCGGCACGGACATGCGCGCGGAAATTCCGTTCCTGGATGTCCCTCTCCGGCTCCTTGTAGAACCAGTCGAGCCCCGATTCGCCGATGCCGATGACCTTCGGGTCGGCAGTGAGGCGCGCAATCTCCTCGGGCTCCGGGATCGGCGCCTCAGCCGCGTGATGCGGATGCACACCGACAGTGCACCAGACGTTCCCAAGCGTGCGCGTCAGGACCAGGATTGCATGGGACTGGGCGAGCGTCGTCCCGATGCTGACCATTTCGCCCACCCCGGCCGCCGCGGCGCGCGCCAGAACGGCAGGAAGTTCGACCGCATCGTAATAGTCGAGATGGCAGTGGGAATCGATCAGCATGATGGCGCTGTTTGTCACGCCGCTTCGGCCCTGGCTAGAGCCGATCGCGCTTGCCGGGGCCCCTCGTGCGATGAGCGACGAAGGCTGTTCTTTCTTGAAAGAAAGAAGCAAAGAACTTTTCCCCGTTTTCCGGACCCGGCACCATCTCAGGTGAAAAACGGGGAACGTCTTTATCAGGGCGCATCACACCCTCTCATGTGGCGCCGGCCCTGGACGGCCCGGTGCGGCGTGCTATCACTCGGTGCTGCGCTCAGGAGCTGAAAGCAAGGCATGACTGAACGGCTGTTCCTCGCCGATCCACGCATGACGCGTGCCGAAGCCACCGTGCTGGCCGCCGGCACGGACAGCATCATCCTCGACCGCACCGTCTTTTACGCGCGCTCCGGCGGGCAGCCGGGTGACCGCGGCGTTCTCCGCTGGGCTGGCGGCGAAACCCCGATCTCGGAGGCCGTGAAAGGTGAGGGCGAAACGATCCGGCATATTCCCGCCGCCGGTGCCGCGCTCCCCCCGCCGGGGGCCGTCGTCGCGGCTGAGATCGACTGGCCCCGGCGGTACCGCCTGATGCGCATGCATACCGCAATGCACCTTCTCTGCAGCTTGCTGCCCGGCGCGGGGGTCACCGGCGGCCAGGTGGGGGACGAACGCTCGCGGCTCGACTTTGACCTCCGCGAATTGCCCGAGCGCAGCGCTCTCGAAGCAGGCCTCCAGCGGCTGATCCTGGCCGACCATCCGGTCACGGTCGAGTGGGTCGATGAATCCCTTCTCGATTCCTTGCCTGAACTCGTCCGCACGCTTTCCGTCAAGCCCCCGCGGGGCAGCGGGCGGCTCAGGCTGGTGCGCATCGGCACCGGCGAACCGCCGGTCGATCTGCAGCCCTGCGGGGGCACGCATGTCGCCGCCACGGCCGAGATCGGCTCCATCGCGGTGCAGAAGATCGAGAACAAGGGGCGGCAGAATCGGCGCGTCGTCATCGCCCTCGCCGCATGAAGGAGAGCATGATGCAGCCTCTTGTCAGCACCGAGTGGCTCGCCGAGAATTGTGGTCGGTCGGATCTCGTCGTGTTCGATGCCACGATGTATCTGCCGAACGAGCCTGAGGACGGTCGGGCCGAATATCTGCGCGCCCACATCCCGGGTGCACGGTTCTTCGATATCGATGCGATCGCGGACGATCAGACGGATCTTCCGCACATGCTTCCCACGCCTGGCCGCTTTGCCCGGCTGATCGGCGCTCTCGGAGTCGGCAACCGAACGTCTGTCGTTTTCTATGACCAGAAGGGGCTTTCCTCGGCGGCGCGCGGCTGGTGGATGATGGGCGTCTTCGGCCACGACGATGCCGCCGTGCTCGACGGCGGTCTGCCAAAATGGCGTGCCGAAGGCCGCCCCCTCGAGGCCGGAGAGCCGCAGCCTCCGAAGCCGGAAGATTTCGTGCCGAATTTTCGTGCCCGGCGAGTGCGAGGCATCGGCGATATCCTGGCCAATATCGATCGACACACGGAACTCGTGCTCGATGCGCGGGCTGCCGGCCGTTTCAACGGAACCGCCCCGGAGCCGCGCCGGGGCATGCGCGCGGGCCATATTCCTGGCGCCGCAAGCCTTCCCTATTCCGAGCTTCTCAATGCGGATTCCACGTTCCGTCCGCCGGAGGCGCTGCGCCGGCGGTTCGCCGCCGCCGGAGCCGATGGCTCCCGCCCGACCGTGACAAGCTGTGGCAGCGGCGTCAGCGCCGCCATCCTGACGCTCGGGCTGGTGCTCGCCGGCTATCCACAGGGAGCCCTTTATGACGGGTCCTGGACGGAGTGGGGCGGCCGTCCCGACACCCCGATCGAACGCTGAGGTTCGCCATGCCCGACGATACGGCCGGCCGCCGCCCGCAAGCATTCCACACCCGCATGTCGCACGCCGGGCGTGCCGGGCGGAGGACGCACGGGTTCGTCAATCCCCCGCTCGTACGCGGCTCGACGGTGCTTTACCCCTCCTGCGCGGATCGGATTGCGCTCGGCAAACGTCGTCTCGATCAGGCGCTCGTCTACGGCACGCACGGCACGCCGACGCATTTCGTGCTCGAGGACATGATCGCCGAGATCGAGGGCGGCACGCGCTGCCAGATCGTCTCCACGGGCCTGGCTGCCATCACCACTCCGCTCCTCGCCTTCCTCGGTGCCGGCGATCACTGCCTGATGCCGGATTCCGTTTATGGCCCGGCACGCAATTTCGCGGGAGGCGTGCTCGCACGAATGGGCGTCCAGACGACATTCTATCCGCCCACCATCGACGCTGACGCGCTCGACGGCATGATCCGGCCGGACACGCGCGTCCTCTATCTCGAAAGTCCTGGCAGCCACACATTCGAAGTGCAGGATGTGCCCGCGCTCTCGGCCCGGGCGCATGAGCGTGGCCTGAAGGTGTTGATGGACAACACCTGGGGTCTGCATTTCTTTCAACCGTTCCACCACGGCGTGGATGTCTCGATCCAGGCGCTGACCAAGTATGCGCTTGGCCACTCGGATGCGTTACTGGGTTCGATCACCACCGCCGATGAGGCGGACTGGGAGCGTGTGCGGACGACGACACTGCAGCTTGGCCAGTACGCGAGCCCGGATGATTGCTGGCTGGCGATCCGGGGATTGCGAACGCTCGCTGTGAGGCTTGAGCGGCAGATGCAGTCGGGGCTGACGGTGGCGCGCTGGCTTGCGGCCCGGCCGGAGGTCCGTCGCGTGCTTCATCCGGCCCTTCCCGACGCACCCGGGCACGAACTCTGGAAGCGCGATTTCTCGGGCGCGCCCAGCCTGTTCGGCGTCGTCTTCCAGCCCCGCTTCACTCCGGATGCCACGCAGGCGATGATCGACAGCCTCGATCTTTTCGGCATCGGCGCCTCGTGGGGCGGGTTCGAGAGCCTGGCGCTGCCGACCACCGGGTTTGTCACGCGCACCGCCGAACAGAAGGATTTTGGCGGCCCGATGATCCGGCTCCATATCGGGCTCGAAGATCCGGCCGACCTGATCGCCGATCTCGAGCGCGGGCTTGCCGTGCTCGCCACTCATGCGGGCTGATCTGCCATCCGGCCTCGCCGCGGCTCTTCGGTTCGATCGTTCCGGTCTCATTCCGGCGATCGCGCAGGACCACGCCACCGGCGAGGTCCTGATGCTCGCCTGGATGAATGCCGAATCGATTGCTGCGACGCTTGCGTCCGGCTTTGCCACCTACTGGAGCCGCAGCCGCAAGGCGCTCTGGCGCAAGGGCGAGACCTCCGGACATACGCAGCGGCTGGTTGAGTTCAGGCTCGACTGCGACGGAGACGCCATCCTACTGCGCGTCGAACAGACCGGTCCGGCCTGCCATACGGGCCATCGCGCCTGTTTTTTCCGCGCCCTGCGTGGCGGAGAATTGGTGGAAACCGGCTGAGCCGCGCGCGAGAGGGAATGCGTCACGGCCTGCCGGGCGGCGCCGGGTCCGGAAAGCGGGGAAAGTCTTTTTGCTTCTTTTTCTTCAGAAAAAGAAGGCGCTTTCTTTTCAATACGTCATCAGGGTGCATAGCACCCTCTAAATCCCGTGCTAAATCCCGTGGACTTCCGCCCACTCGATGACCCGGTAGAGCCGACCGACCCGCTCTTTCTCGAACGCAATGACTTTCCGGGGATTGTACTGCTCGAGTTCCACCCGTGTCGCGGTGCGCCGCACCAGCTTCTTCAGAAAGGCGCGCGGCGGGTGTCCCGGCTCCCGCTCCCAGATCTCGGCGATCACGTGGCATCCCGGGGCGGCGGGTCGTATCTCGTGCACGAAGACGAGTTCGCCCGGGTCCCGCCAGGGAACCATCGAGTCCCCCTCGGTATAAATGGCGAACACGCCCTGAACCCCGATCAGGCCGTCCGGCCGCCTGGCCCAGTCGATCGCCTCGCCATTGTTCAACTGGAACGCGCCATCCGCTCCGGCCTCGGCCGTGCCGTAGACCGGCACGTCGCGGGAGCGCGCGGGTTCTGGCGGCTCTCTCGATCGGCTCAGGGACAGGGCGGTGTGGCCCGGTTCGTCGAGCCAGGAGATCGGGGTTCCGATCTTGGCAAACAGCGTCTCCCGATGGGCTCCCAGGGCGTTTGCGAGGGGGTCGGCGAACCGTTCGCCGAGGCCGCGGCTGCGGCTGACGATCTTGTGCACTGTTGAAGGGTCAATCCCGGCCTGGCGCGCCAGGTCGGCGTTGCTGAGGCCGCGGGCGAGGCGAATTTCGTCGAGGCGGGAACGGGGAGGGGCCAGTCGATTCATATAGCCATTATGGCTAGAACCTTGTCCGAATTCCAGGCCAATTTTATCAATCAATGGTTGACAAGATGGCCAAATTGGCCACAGTTTCTTGGCTCATGACGCTCGAACAATATCGCAGCCTGCACCGGCTCACCTACCAGCGGCTCGCCGAGTTGATCGGGCTGCGCGGTGCCGGCGCGGTCCGCACCGTGCAGCGCTACGCGGCCGGCATGCGGTTTCCACCACCTCCAGTGCTGCGCCGGATCCGCGAGATCACCGACGCACAGGTGACCGCGGACGACTTCGTGAATCAGCACACAGGCCTC
>Ga0335075_10006954_pt1 | contig 17451 bp, 16 predicted proteins | sample Lox_Sample_24_FD_206723 | JGI IMG/M metagenome (GOLD analysis project Ga0335075, IMG submission 206723) | Soil microbial communities from Loxahatchee National Wildlife Refuge, Florida, United States - Lox_Sample_2.4 | ecosystem: Environmental > Terrestrial > Soil > Wetlands | place: USA...
GTGGCTTCGGAGACATGGCACAGACCCTCGACGCCCTCCGCGATCTCGACGAATGCGCCGAACTGCGCGGTCCTGAGGACCTTGCCCTTCACCACATCGCCGACGCGATGCTGGGTGAAGAAGGTCTCCCAGACATCGGGCTGGAGCTGCTTGATGCCGAGCGACAGCCGGCGGTTCTCCGGCTCCACGCCCAGCACCACCGCGCGCACCTTCTCGCCCTTCTTCAGGACTTCCGAAGGATGCTTGACGCGCTTGGTCCAGCTCAGGTTGCTCACGTGCACCAGACCGTCGATGCCGTCCTCAATCTCAATGAACGCGCCGAAGTCGGTCAGGTTGCGCACCCGCCCTTCCACGGTTGACCCGGTCGGATACTTGTCGCCCAGGTGCTCCCAGGGATTCTCGAGCAGCTGCTTCATCCCCAGCGAGATGCGCCGGTCAGAAGGATTCACCTGCAGGATGACCGTCTCGACCTCGTCGCCCGGCTTGACGATCTTGGACGGATGCTTCATCCGCTTCGACCACGTCATCTCCGAGACGTGCACCAGGCCTTCGATGCCCTGTTCCAGCTCGACGAACGCCCCGTAGTCGGTCACGCTCAGCACGCGTCCGCGAACGTGCGCGCCGATGGGATACCGCTCGGCCGCATCGAGCCACGGATCAGGCGTGAGCTGTTTGAATCCCAGCGAAACCCGCTGTTTGTCTTTATCGAACTTGAGAACCTTCACCTGGATTTCGTCGCCGACGTTCACCAGGTCGCGCGGATGCGTCAGACGTCCCCACGACATATCGGTGATGTGCAGCAGGCCGTCGATCCCGCCCAGATCCACAAACGCGCCATAGTCGGTCAGGTTCTTCACGGTGCCGGTCAGCACCGCGCCTTCTTCCAGGTGCTCGAGGGTGTGCGAGCGGCGCTCCGACTGCTCTTCCTCGAGGATCTCCTTGCGCGAAACTACCACGTTGCCGCGCTTCTTGTTCAGCTTGATCACCCGCACCTGGATCGACTGTCCAATCCACGCGTCGAGGTTCCGCACCGGCCGCAGCTCCAGCTGCGAGCCCGGAAGGAATGCCTTGATGCCCACGTCGACGGTCAGCCCGCCCTTCACGCGGCCGACCACGATGCCCGTCAGCGGAGTCTTCTCGTTCGCTGCCTTCTCCACTGTGTCCCACACGCGCAGGCGCTGGGCCTTTTCGTAGCTGAGCAGGTAGCCGCCTTCGGGCTCCTCGCGCTCGATCACCACGTCCACCGAATCGCCCGCCTTCAGTTTGGGCGTACCCGTGTGATCCACCACCTGCTCGATCGGAATCAGGCCTTCGGACTTCATGCCCACGTCGACGACGACATGCTTGTCAGTGAGCTTGATGACCGTGCCTGTCACGATCGCGGAGTCGTCGAATGCCTGCGCAGCGGCCTCGGCAGCCTGCTCGCGGTCGAACGACTCGAGTGCAGCGGCGAAGTCTTCCATGCTGAGATCAGGCTCTTCGTGATGCTCAGCGGTTGCGGCTTCCGAAACGGCTTCGGGGTTAGGGGTGGAGTCAATGGACGGGGCCGTGGGCTCCGTCGCGGATTCAAGCGTTGGGGTTTCCAGTTCGGTGTTCAGAGGAGTGCTCTCGGTTTGTTCAGGATTGAGGACGTCTGCCATGCAGCCAGCTCCGGGACTTGTATGCGGCTCCCGCGGTGCCGCGCCGCAGCGAAAAACCTGGCCCAGGTTTGCGGCCCGATCCTGCTGCGGATTCCTTCGCCTGGAGCGTCCCGGATCGAGTCCGTGGCGCGGTTTCGGCGAAGCTCGGGGATCGTCTCTCTCGGCCTCCGCTCCTTACGCGAAGCAACCCATGTGGAGATGGTGCGGTGTGGGAGCGCAACATCAATCTCCAGAGTGGAGCACCGGCAGGACTGGGATGAGCAGGAGTGGCGATCTCGGGCCTGCGCAACGAATCCCGCGCGCGCAAACCCCCTGTAAAAACTATAGTGCTGCCCTATGGGCATGTCAATTCATCTATCATGACCATCCGGTAAATCGCGCCGCACTTTCGTCATGGATTTTTCGCATCCTCGCCGCCCCTTGCGACATCGCCCCGCGAAAGCGAAAAGGAGCGGCCGAAGCCGCTCCCTATTGGCTGTGAAGATCGCTGCGTGCTACGGCTGAGGCGCTGTGGGCAGGGCCGGAGCTCCATCGCCCGGCATGGGCGGCGGCCCATCCTGCGCTCCTGCCGGCGGCTGCGGCCCGGCTCCCTGAGGCGGCGGACCCTGCGGTCCGGCTCCCGGCTGACCGTGCTGACGCCAGGCTCCCTGCCCCCGCTGCATCATCTCAGCGCGATGCTGAGCGTGCAGCGCCTTCAGTTTCTGCCATTGATCGGCCGTCAGCGTCCTGCGGATCTCGAAGAGCATCCGCGCATCAGCCTTCTCGAGCTCAGCGCGCGCCGATGCCACCCGGTCAATCTGCGCCAGCACCTGGTTCTCATCCGGCTGATCGGCTTCGATCAGCGGCCGCATCTGCAGCTCCTGCTTCTCCAGCGTGGCGTGCAGATCCACGAGCGTGAGCCGGTGCTGCTGGTAGATGTCGTCCATTTTCTTTTTCTGATCGTCGGTGAGGCCGATAGCCGTCGCGATCTTCGGGTTCTCCCACCAGCGGCCGAACTGGCCGTCGTGAAAGGCCTTTTCCATGGGCGGACGCCCGAATCCATGCTCCCCATCGGGGCCGCCTGGACCGCCGGGACCCTGCGCAAAGGCAATGCCGCTCAACGCGAAGCTCGCGACCGCTGCCAAAATCCACTTGCTCTTCATCTTCATTTCTCCGTTCCTGCCGTCTTCGTCGCCTTGTTCGCCGTATCGTCCCAGCCGGTCAGCGGCTGCAGCGCATCCGGCACACCCTCGGTCAGATCGCTGTCGATCTGATCCATCAACTGCGTATCGTCCATTTTTGCCACGGTCGTCGCCGTCCCGGGGACCTGCGCCGCCGGCGAGACTCTGCTGGCTGTCGTTGCCGGGTGATGCATATGGACCACCGTCGGCGTAATCACCGCAGCCGCGAGCGCCGCGCCCAGCGCGGGCACCAGCACCATCCGCAATCTGAACCCTGAGGCTCGCTGCGCCACCGGCGCGAAGGGGCGACCCGCCTGCTTCTCCGCCACGTGCCGCATCGCCGAGCGGTAGAGGCCGATCGCTTCCACCAGCTCGCGCATATCGTCGCGCGTCCCGGCGCCGCTCTCTTCCGGATTTTCTTTGCGGAATTTCATCGTTTTCCTCCCATGCGCTCCCGAAGAATGGCCAGCGCCCGATACAAGTGGGATTTCACCGTGCTCAGGTTCATCCCGATCGTCTCTGCGATTTCATCCAGCTCCATCTCCTCGACAAATCGCAGCACAAACACCGATCTCTGCTGGGCCGACAACTGGTCGACCGCCTTCCACATCCCCGCTACCTGATCGCGCGCCAGCGCCGCGTTTTCCGGCGAACTGCGCCCGTCCGGAATCCAGTCGCTGATGTCCATCACATCCAGCGCCGTTCCCTTCGTCTTCTGCCAGAACCGCAGGCTCCGGCTGCGCAGGTGATCGCGCATCAGGTTCACGGCGATGCGCGTCAGCCACGTGCTCAGGCTCGAATCGCCACGGAACTGGTGCCGCGCGTTCCACGCTTTCAGGAAACACTCCTGGGTCAGCGTTTCCGCCGCGTCGCGGTCCGTCAGCGACGAGAGCAGGAAGCGCAGGATCCTCGGCCGGTAGACACGGACCACCTCGTCAAAGTCGGCCAGCTCCAGGACTGCCTGTTCCTTCTTCTCGATGGCGAGCTCGTTCCCGGCGCCGGGCGCCCCTGCGAGTACGCCCGCCGGGGTGGTAGCAATCTCTTCCATGCAACAAGATAGACGGCGCCTTTCGCCCCGAGTTTACAGGGCCAACCAAAAACTCGGATTGCCGGAATGAGGCAGGGAGCGCCATGGGCCAGCGTCTGCCGGGCACCGGCCAGAACCGGCAGCCGGAGAGCCGGATCAGCGCGAGATCCGGACTCGCTTACCCCGCCTTCCGCTCTCCGCTCTCGGCTTGCACGCCCACCAGAGCCGCGCCGCTCGCGCACCGCGCGCAGTTCCCGCCGGCCGCCCTGGCGTCGTCGAGCGCTCGCTCGGCCTCGCCCAGCACCGTCAGCGGCGACCGCCCCCGGCTGACCGCGACGCCGAAGCTCGCGGTGAGTGTCGTCGCCTCGTTGCCGGCGGCGAAGGGCCGGGTAAGGATCGCCGCGCGGATCCGCTCTGCCAGTGCGAGGGCGCTATCGCGCCCGCAGCCGGGGAGCGCCAGCAGAAACTCATCGGCGCCCGAGCGTCCGATCAGATCATAGCTGCGCAACTGCCTCCGAAAACGATTCGCGAGTCCCGACAGCACGTCGTCGCCGGCCTCGTAGCCGTAGTCGTGATTCACGCGCGAGAAGCCATCGAGATCGATCAGCATCAGGCTCAGCTCGGTCTTCATCCGCTGCACGCGGTCTGTCTCCTGAAAGATGAGGCTCAGCAGCGCCTCGCGATTCCAGAGCCCGGTCAGTCCATCGTGGGTCGCGTGGAAGCGGCCATTGTCCTCGTGTTTCTGTGCCCGCTCCATCAGGCTCCGAGCCCTCTCGGCCACGCGCAGCCTCATTCGCAGTTCCATCGGGTCCGACGGAAGCGCGACAAAGTCGTCGCACCCGCATTCGATCGCCGCCCGCTTTGGCTCCAAACCTGGGTCCGCGCTCGCCATGATCAGCCACGTCCGCCGGGGATCTTCCCGCCGCCCCAGTTCCCAGGCGATCTCCACAGCGCTGGGAGCCGCCAGATCCATGCCCAGCAGAGCGATTCCCGGCGGATTCGCGCTTTCGAGCTGGCGCAAAGCCTCCAGTCCGCACGCAACTGAGTCCACTTTGCAATTCCAGGAGACCAGCAACTCTCGTATCGTCAATGCGATTCGGGCATTAGAAACTGCCAGAAGGATGCCGGACGCCTCACCTTCGAGCCCCTCTTTCGCGGTCAATTTCCATTCCTCAATCACGGGTTCCTCTGTTTCCCGTATCGGGAGCAACCTTAGAAAGCTTTAATAATTCGAAATTTTCGAGATTTTTCTACCAACTTACCCACAATCCAGGGCATCTTTACTAGAGAACAGCCGAAGATACCGGTGCGCCCGACCCCCTGCAGTTGCTTTGCACGTCGCGTGAGCGTATCCCAACCGGACCCGAATCAACGCGGAATTCTGATCCATCTGGGCTACTGAACCGAAAAGCACACTCAGGGCGTCGCCAACACGCCAGAATCGCGGCTCTTCCCGAGGGAGCGAGCGATGAATCCGTCCGTCAAGACAACGCACGTAATCCCGAGACATCTCCCCCCGGTTCGTTTGGAGAACGTCTCCACTCTGCTCGTCTGCCGTTACTGCATGAGCACGATTGGCGCCTACAAGACTGCGGCCGATCGGGTTCGGATCGAATCGAAGCACGTTTGTGCGGAGAAGCTGGGCCTGCATACGCCGGCCGTCGCCATTCCGTACAACTAAACTGAAGCTCTGAGATCGACATTCAAGCGCGCGGCGCGTTTTTCCGGTTCAGGAATGCGCAGGCGCGCTTTTGTGTTTTTGCTGCATCCGGTAGTTTTTACCAGGACTTGATGCAGTGGCCAGTCTGCGCGTGTATTCCTTCGAGTTACCTCAGTGACCGTACGTCCGTCGCTAAGTCCTTCCATTTCTTGCGCTAACATCCCTCGCAACCATCTGGAACGCCATTTGCATCTCACTCGCCCGTGATTCGGTGCGGACCCGCCGGCCGACCCGATCCCCAGCGAGGATACGAACCATGAAAGCGAGCCTTACTTTGATTGCCGCTGCGGTATTCGCTGTCTCCGCAGGGGCGCAAACGACGAATGCCACGGGCGCGGCCAGCGCTTCCGGTGCCGCTCAGGCCGCCGCGTCCCGGTCCGCCACGACGGCCTCGGCGCAGCAGATGTCGGGGGTTTCTGCCGAGCTCAGCCACAAGATCGACAGCAAGGACGCGAAAGTGGGCGACGAAGTTGTCGCCAAAACCACGTCCGATACCCGGCTTTCCGACGGCACGCGCATCCCCAGGGGCTCCCGCCTCGTTGGCCATGTAACCGAGGCTCAGGCGAAATCGCACGGCAGCCCGGATTCACGCATCGCCTTCGCGTTCGACCACGCCGTGCTCCGCGATGGCCGCCAGGTTCCCGTCCACTGCGTCATGCAGTCCATCTCCGCGCCCGCGCCGATGGCGACGGCTTCGGGAGCGGATGACATGATGGGCGGCGCAGGCCCTGCAGGCGGATCCGCGGCCGGCGGCGGTGGCTTGATGGCTGGCGGCGGTGGCGTGCGCGGCGGCGGTGGCGGTGGCGGTCTCATCGGAGGCGCCGCCGGTGCGGTTCGCGGAACGGCAGCCGCGGCGGGCGGAGTCGCGGGCAACACCGCTTCCGGCCTCGGCGGAACGGCCGGCGGCGCGGTCGACTCCACCGGATCGCTGAGCCGCAACACCGCAGGCCTCGCTGGAAGCGCCGGAACCGGCGGCAGCGTCGCGGCTCCATCCGGGATGGTCGGCAATCTCTCCGGCGTCACGTTCTCCACCGTCAACGCATCCGCAGAGGCCTCGCGGAGCGGCGTCACGGGTTCGGCGGGTTCTTCGTCCGCAACCCTGCTCAGCGCTCACGGCAAAAACGTGAACCTCGACAGCGGCTCGCAGATGAGCCTTGAGATCGCACCTCAGCCCTGATCGTGCGCGCTTACGCCCGGGAAGGCTCCCTGCCGGGGGCCTTCTCTATTTACACTCGCATCGGAGACTCCGGTGTCGCGCGCATGAACAACGTCGCCCGTCCCTTTCCCGCGCTTTACCCCATCCTCGACTTCGCCTGCGTCTTTCCGGGCGGCGCGCCCGACGTCCAGTCGCGCTGGTCGCGGTTCCGCGATTTAGCGGCCTCGCTCTCCGCGGCCGGCGTCATGCTCCTGCAGTACCGCAACAAGCTCGATGCCGATAGCCTGGTCGCGCAGGATTGCCTCGCCATCCGCGCCGCGGCGCCGAAGATGACCCTGCTCCTCAACGACCGAGTGGCGCTGGTCAGCCCGGCCGGCTGGAACGGCGTCCACGTCGGACAGGACGATCTGTCGCCCGCGGAAGCGCGTGCGATCGTCGGCCCAGGAGCGATCGTCGGCTACTCCACACACACCGCCGATCAGGTGCGCGATGCGGACACGCAGCCCGTCGATTACATCGCCATCGGTCCGGTCTTTCCTACGATCTCGAAGGCCGGCACGTCGCCAGTCGTCGGCCTCGAAGGCGTGGCGCGCGTCCGCGCCCTCACGCGCAAACCCCTCGTCGCCATCGGCGGCATCACGCTCGAGAATGCCGCCTCGGTCTACGACGCAGGAGCGGACTCTCTGGCAGTCATCTCGGCGATCTTTGCGCCCGGGCGAGATGCCGCATGCTGCGCACAGGAATTCCTCCGCCTTTTATAGCCGCGCGGCTATCATGGGTCCGCTCCTCTTTTACTCGGCCCGCTGCCATGCGAACGCTCACCTCGCGCATCTCGCTCCCCTGCACACTTCTGGCCCTTGGCGCTGCTCTCGCGCTTGCGTTGTTCGCCGCCCCTTCCCTTGCAGCCCAGAAGACCGGGCTCGCCTTTTGGGAGCCGCCGGCCTCCGTCGACGCGCTTCTCAGCCACGCCCCGCGCCGCGATTCCGGCCGATACACCATGCTCCGCCAGGCCTTCGTTGACGCCCACTGCGCCGATCCCGACCAGGACGGATCGGAACTCGCGGGGAAGGACAAAAACCTGTCCTGCACGCTGCCGGGCGCAACGCCGCAGACCATCCTCGTCGTTGCGCGTTACGACGGTCGCGCCGGCCCGGGTTTTCAATCGACCTGGGTGGACGCGCTCACGCTGCCTCTGCTCGATCGGGCCATTCAGGCGCAGCCCCGCCACCATACATTTCAGTTCGTAGCGATGAACGGTGACGAGGGAGAGTACGCCTTCCTCCAAAAGCTCCGCAAATCGGAGAAACCGGCGCCCAGCGCAATGATCATCCTCGATGGCCTCGGCTGGGGCTCGCCGCTTTGGTACACGGTGCCTTCCGTGAAGGCCACACCGGGGCATCCGGCGGAACTCGGCGTGAACGGCCTGCTCGGCGCCATCGCTTCAGGCATCGGCAGGTTCATGAAGATTCCCGACCCGACGGCGCTCAATCCCGAGCATTTCCGCAGCAATGTTGGATTCTCTTCAGCCGAGTACTACCGCTCGCAGCGCTACGAGAGCACGCTCTTCCGCGGCGCCGGCTCCATTCCCGAGCTGCTGCTCTACAGCGATCGTCCGGAAGCCGCTACTATCGACTCGGTCGATCTCGATGTGAAAGACATTCGCAAAGACCTCGATTACGCCGCGTACGTCCTCTGCCTTGCGGATCTTAAGCTCGATGCTCCCGCCGCGCCCGCTTCTGAGCCGGCCGCAGACGCGCCCAACGCGAACTCCGCGCCCACGGCCGCCGGTTCAACCCCTCAGTAACCGTTTTCTCTTAGACACACGCCCTCGGTTTCGAGTAGAACTGATACACACGTGAGTTCCCCAGCCGATTCCACCGCTCCTTCCGGTAAAAACAAGCTCGTTGCTGGCCTGGGCCTTTTCAGTGCCACAGCGATCGTTGTCGGCTCCATGATCGGCTCCGGCATCTTTATCGTGCCGGCCGAAATCGGACGCGACGTGGGCTCGCCCGCGCTGCTCATCGGCGCGTGGCTCGTCACCGCGGTCATGACCGTGATTGGCGCGCTCAGCTACGGAGAACTGGCTGCCATGATGCCCGGCGCCGGAGGCCAGTACATCTACCTCCGCGAAGCCCTCGGCCGCATCTGGGGCTTTCTCTTTGGATGGACGCTCTTCCTCGTCATCCAGACGGGCACCATCGCCGCCGTGGCCGTCGCCTTCGGCAAGTTTCTCGGCGTGTTCTTCCCTTCGGTGTCTTCGACGCACTGGATCTGGCACATCGCCCACGTTCCCGCCATCCAGGTTGGCCCCATGGCCCTGGGCAATATGGACATCGGCCTGAACACGGCGAATCTCGCCGGCATCGTCGTAATTCTGGTTCTCTGCGTCATCAATCTTTTTGGCATTCGACTCGGCGCTCTCGTCCAGAACGTCTTCACCACGGCGAAGACCGCCGCGCTGCTGGGCCTGGTCGTCATCGGGCTCATCCTCGGCGCCAACTCCGCCGCGATTCGTGCCAATTTCGGTCACAATTTCTGGAGCCACTCCGGCTGGTCCACGCTGCATCCGGTTCAGTCCGGGGTCGGCGGACCCATCGCCATGGTGGGCCTTTTCGCCGTCCTCGCGGTGGTGCAGACCGGCTCCCTCTTCTCTTCCGACGCCTGGAACAACGTCACCTACACCGCCGGAGAAGTCCGCAATCCCAAACGCAATCTGCCGCTGTCTCTGGCCCTCGGCACCATCCTCGTTCTCGTTCTCTACATCCTTGCGAACTTTGTCTACCTGATGGCGCTGCCGCTGCACGGAGATCCCAACGGCTCGAGCATCCTCGCCCGGGGCATCCAGTACGCCTCTGAAGATCGCGTGGCGACCGCCGTCCTCCAGCAGATCTTCTCCCGCACCGGTGCCTTCATCATGGCGGGAGCCATTCTGGTCTCCACCTTTGGCTGCGCCAACGGCCTCACCCTCGCCGGAGCGCGGGTCTATTACGCCATGTCGCAGGATGGCCTGTTCTTCAAAGCCGCCGGCAAGCTGCATCCGCGCTGGCACACGCCGGTCGCCGCTCTCATCGTGCAGGCTGTCTGGACTTGCCTGCTCTGCATCTCCGGCTCCTATTCGCAGCTGCTGGAATTCATCATCTGCACCGAGCTGATCTTCTACATCCTCACCATCGCGAGCCTTTTCGTGCTGCGCGTGAAGCGCCCCAACGCCGAGCGCCCCTACAAGGCCATCGGCTATCCCGTGCTGCCCGCGCTCTATATCCTGATGGCCGCGTGGATTTGTGTCGTATTATTGCGCTACAAACCGCAATACACGTGGCCTGGGCTGGTGATCGTTTTGCTCGGCATCCCTGTCTTCGCCGTGTGGTCCCGCAAGTCGGTTTCTGAATCAGCGCCGGCCGGCGAGCCTGGCGAATTTGCTGGAGGAACAGCCGAGAATGGCTCAGCTTCTTAAGGTCAAGCCCCTTTCCCTTCTCTGCACCGAAGCTGCGGAAGAAGGCGAGCACACTCTCAAGCGGTCGCTCGGCCCCGTCAACCTCATCACCCTCGGCATCGGCGCCATCATCGGCGCGGGCATCTTCGTGCTCACCGGCCAGGCCGCGGCTCTCCACGCGGGACCCGCCGTCGCGCTCAGCTTCATCGTCGCCGGCGTCACCTGCGCCTTCGCCGGCCTCTGCTATGCCGAGTTCGCCTCCATCATCCCCATCGCCGGCTCCGCTTACACCTATGGATATGCCACCCTCGGCGAGCTGGTCGCGTGGATCATCGGCTGGGACCTCTGCCTCGAGTACGCCTTCGGCGCGGCCACCGTCGCCTCCGGATGGTCAGGCTACTTCATGAGCCTGCTCACGCAGATCGGCTTTACGCCGTCGCCCGCCCTGGCGCGCTTCACCACCACGTGGCACAACGACATCTACCTCTACCACGGCAACTGGATGCCGGCCATGTCGCTGCCCATGAACGTCTCGGCCGCGGGGCTGCCCCACGTCGTTGGCATCTGCAACCTGGTCGCCTTCGTCGCGATCGTGATGGTGACCGCGGTTCTCGTCATCGGCATCAAGGAGTCGGCGAATCTCAACTCCGCCATCGTCTTCGTGAAGCTCTCGGTGGTCGCGATTTTTCTCGTCATCGGCATCGGCTTTCTGCTGAAGCATCCGCACCTCGCCTCGATGAACTGGCATCCGTTTATCCCACCCAGCCAGGGACGCGGCATGTTCGGCATCAACGGCATCGTCGCCGGCGCCTCGTCGGTCTTCTTCGCCTACATCGGCTTCGACGCGGTGTCGACCGCGGCCCAGGAAGCGAAGAACCCGCAGCGCGATATGCCCATCGGCATCCTCGGATCGCTGGTGATCTGCACCCTGCTGTATATCGCGGTCTCGCTGGTGCTGACCGGACTGGTGAGCTATAAGGCGCTCAACGTTGCGCAACCGGTTGCCCTCGGCATCGACGCCACCGGCGTTTCGTGGGGATCGTTCCTGGTGAAGATCGGCGCGGTCTTCGGCCTCGGCACCGTCATGCTCGTCATGCTTCTCGGCCAGTCGCGCGTCTTCTACTCCATGTCGCGCGATGGACTGCTCTGGAAGTGGGCCAGCGACATCCACCCGAAGTTCCGCACCCCGTGGATTTCAAACATCGTCGTCGGATCCATCGTCGCCTTCCTGCCCGCGTTCCTGCCCATCGACAAGCTCAGCGAGCTGGTGAACATGGGCACCCTGCTCGCCTTCGCTATCGTTTCCGCCGGCGTCTGGATTCTGCGCGTCCGCCATCCTGAGATGGAACGCCCCTTCCGCACGCCGCTCGTGCCCCTGGTGCCGATTCTCGGCATCGCCAGCGCGTTCTACCTGATGATCAATCTCCCCCTGCTCACCTGGGAGGTGGTCGGCATCTGGCTCGTCATCGGTCTGGTGATCTACTTCACCTACTCAACGAAACACAGCAAGGTGCAGGCCCTGCCCGCCGAGGTGGCCCAGCACAAGTAGCGATCACAACTTCGCGGACGAGCGGCCAGCCCACGCGGCTGGCCGTATTGTTTTCATGAACGGCTTTTTCGCTGACCGGACTTTCGCTCACCGGATTTCCGCCAACCGCTCTGCCCCTGCCTTAAACTGTCCCCGTGGACCACCTCTGGACTCCCTGGCGCTATGCCTATGTCACCGAAGCCGACAGGAAAGCGCGCCCGGGCATTCCGCCGGAGCTTGACGCATTTCCGAACGATACGGGTTGCGTCTTCTGCAACATTCTCGGCGCCGCCGATGACGCGATCGCGCACGGCATGAGCGAGGCGGAAGCGGACCGCGCCGCGCTGATCGTGCATCGCGCCGAACACAATTACGTCTGCCTCAACCGCTACCCCTACAACTCGGGACACATCATGATCGTGCCCCGCGAGCACCAGAGTTCGCTCGCTCGCCTGGCCGCCGGCACAGCCCGCGAGATGATGGACCTGGCCCGCCTCGCGGAGTGCGCCCTTGCCGGACTCTACTCACCGGACGGATTCAACTTCGGCCTCAACCTCGGCAAAGCCGCCGGCGCCGGAGTCACCCAACACCTGCACCTCCACGCCCTGCCGCGCTGGACGGGCGACACGAATTTCATGACCGTCGTGAGCGAAACCCGCGTCCTGCCGGAAGACCTTGCCACCACCTGGCAGCGCATCACCCACGCTTTCGCGGCCGCTGCGTCCAACACGGCAGAAAGAAAGTAGGAAGGCCAGCAAGACCATGACAACGCCAGCCAGCACGACTCCAAAAATCAAAACCGATGTCTTCGAGCGCCTTCTCGGCGACTGGACGTTCGTTCGCGAAGTCCCCGGCCGCGCGACCATGACCGGCCGCGCTCGCATCGAGTCCACCGGTGAAGGCCGCGCGCGCTACCACGAGTCGGCCCGCGTGCGCCTCGCCGACGGCAGCCAGCTCACCGGCAGCCAGAGCTATGTTTATCGCCGCCTGGCTGCGCCGGCGAATGGCTTCGACGTGCTCTTTGCCGAGACCGGCGAGCTGTTCGAGCGGCTCGATTTTCGCGTCACGCCCGAGGGCAGCCTGCGCGCCGATGCCCAGCACGAATGCCCACCCGACCGCTACGTTTCGCACTTCACGCTCGACGCCGAAGATCGTCTCGCCGTGGAGCACACCGTCACCGGACCGAACAAGAACTACGTTGCGCGGACGGCGTATCGCAAGGTGGGGCGATCCGATCGCAGCGGGACGGATTCGAAGCCGTAAGACCTACAGAGTTCGGCGCGGAGACTTCGGCCGCATCCAAGCGAAGAGGGACGCCCTACGCGCCCCAAATCTTTTGCCGAGGTGCGCCGATGGCTTCTTCATCCGAGAAAAATCCTGAGCAGGAAAGCGCGCCTACCCACAAGCCCTCCACCTCAGTGCACCCCGTTGAGCCGCCCAACGAGCCGCACCATGGACAGGCGGCCCACGATAACGAGTCGCAGCAGCGCGCGGTTCGCAGCAACACCGAGACGCATCAGGGCGAAAGACATCCCGCCACGCCTGCCGGTCAGCACGCCACGGGATCGTTCCCCTCGGGATCGGGCGAAGAACGCACATCGAAATAGCGTTTAGACCTGCCTGGGCACGACGTCACAGCAGGCGGAGAACGATTCCGGGCAGCAAAGAGCGCCCCCCAGGGGATAAAGCCCAATCTGTTATGAAACTCTTGCGGCACGATCAAACTCGTACCGCTGATACAAAAGCAACACCAACGCGCCCGGGTATCCGGCCCGTGGAATTGGGGCGATCACTCTGCCTCGTCGGCCTGCGCTGCCAGCTCCAGAGCCACGCCATCCATCGCCTGTTCCACCAAAGCGAGAGGCATGGTCTTCGCCGGCTGCACGCCGAGACCCTTGAGCAGCTCGGCCTGGCGGATGGCGTTCCCTCGTCCCGTCGCCAGCTTCTTCTGGGCTTCGTCGAAGCTCGCGCGCGCCGCGTCGAGGCTCCTGCCCACGTCCTGCAGGTCTTTCGCAAACGCGGCCAGCTTGTCGTAGAGCTCACCGCCGCGCCGCACAATTTCCTGCACGTTGCGCGTCTGCTGCTCCTGCCGCCACAGTTGCGCCACGGTGCGTAGCACAAAGAGCAGCGTGGTGCGGCTGACGAGCAGGACATTGCGATCCCACGCCTCCTGCCACAGGCCGCCCTCGTGAGCCAGAGCCAGCATGAATGCGGGCTCGATGGGCACGAACATCACGGTGAAATCGAGCGAGTTCAGCCCGTACAGCGCCTGGTAATTCTTCTGCGCGAGCTCGCGGATATGGGCCCGCATCGACGCGATGTGCTGTTTGAGCGCCGCCTCGCGCGAGATCTCGTCGTCTGCCGCGCAATATCCGTCGTAGTCGCTCAGCGACACTTTGGCGTCGATGACCAGATGCCGGCCACCAGGCAGATCGAGAATCACATCAGGCCGCGCGCGTGTGCGGTCGTCGCGCGTGAAGCTCGACTGCACGCGATATTCGTGCCCGTCGCGCAGTCCCGCCGACTCCAGTAGCTTCTCCAGCACAAACTCGCCCCAGTCGCCCTGGGTTTTCGACGACCCCTTCAGCGCGGTCACCAGATTCGCCGCGTCCGCCGATAAGCGCTCGTTCAGCGTCTTCAGGTTGTCGATCTGCGAACGCAGTTCCGTGCGTCCGGTGATGCCGTCTTTCTCGAGCGATTCGACCTTCTGCTGAAATTCCCCGAATTTTTCGCGTAGCGGCGTCAGCAGATTCGTCAGGTTCGTCTGGTTCTGCTCGGTGAACGCCTTCGATTTTTGCTCCAGGATTTCGTTGGCCAGCGCCTTGAACTGGTTGCTCAGCTCCTCGCGCGCGTGCGTCAGCACGGCGATCTTCTCTTCGGATTTCGTGCGCTCGCTCTCGAGCGCGGTCCGCATCTCCGCGGCCTCCACGCGGGCAGCATGGCCCTCGGCGCGCACCCGCTCGCTCTCTATGCGGGCCTTTTCAAATTCCGCGCGCAGGTCTTCCAACTGCGCCGACAGCGCATCCACCGTGGCGCCAGCGCGGGCCGCTTTCTCGCGCTCAGCCGTCTCGCGCTCCCGCGCCTGCTCCAGCTGGCGAATTTTGTCCTGAATTTCTGCCGTCGCCTGCGCCAGCCGCGCGGGCAGGTCGCCCGCCGTCGCGCTGCCGCGGCTCCTTGCCAGAATCCATGCGAGAACCCCGCCGACCAGAAGGCCGGCGATCAACCAGAATCCACCCGACTGCAGCATGGCCTGAGTTTACGCCGATCTTCGCCTTTTCGCCGCCCGGGTTTTCCAGAGGGGAGCCGCTATTTTCCCAGCAGCCCCTTCGGCGATTCCGGCACCGCTGCGCCGTCGGCGCGCGGGTCGGACGCCCCATACTTCACGCCGGTCTTGGCGTCGTAAAGCACGGCCTGCCCGCGGCCCATGCGCGTCGTGTATTCTCCCCGCACTTCCAGCAGATGACCTTTCGCCGTCAGTGCGTCAAGAGAGTCCTGGCCGACGCGGTTCTCGATGACGATGTGACATCCGAGCTGCGGATGCACGGTGAAGCGCGGCTCCTCCATCGCGGCCTGGATGTTCATCCCGTAATCCACCACGTTCGAGACGAACTGCGCGTGCGCCAGCGGCTGATTCATCCCGCCCATAATTCCGAAGCCGATGTGCTCGTCGCCGCGCTGCATGAACCCTGGAATGATGGTGTGGAAGGGCCGCTTGCGAGGGGCCAGCGCATTCGGCGACGCGGGGTCCATCGAGAACAATCCGCCGCGATCCTGCAGCGCAAAACCCATGCCTTCGACCGTGATGCCCGAGCCGAACTCCTGGTAGTTGCTCTGGATGAGCGAGAGGATGTTTCCCTCGCGGTCAACCACGCTGAGATACGTGGTGTCGCTGCCGTGCAGCGCGCCCGGCGCGACTTCGCAATTCGCGCGTGCGGAATCGATGAGCTTCGCGCGCGTGGCGGCGTACTGCTTCGACAACAGCTCCGCCACCGGAATCTGCGAGAACCGCGGATCGCCGTCGTAGCGCTTCACGTCGGCATAGGCCAGCTTCATCGCCTCGATGCGGGTGTGCAGTTCGCCCGCGCTGTGCGCTCCTGCCGGATCGGCCGGAAACTGCTCCATCAGGTTCAGCATCTCGAGCGCGGCCATCCCATCGCCATTCGGCGGCAGCTCGTAGATGGTCCAGCCGCGATAGGTGGTGTGTATGGGCTCGACCCACTCCGCGGAATACTCGGCGAGGTCGGCTGCGGTCATTGTGCCGCCCTCATCCTGGCTGGTCTTCAGAATCGCCTGCGCAATCGCGCCTTTGTACATCGCGCTCTCGCCTTGCTCGGCGATGAGCCGCAGCGCTTTCGCGAGATCGGGATTACGGAAGATCTCGCCGGTCTCGGGCGCGCGGCCGTTGGGCAGGAAAACTTTGCGGCTCTCGGCGTTGCCGCTGATCCACGGCTCCGAGGCCTTCCAGTAGGCGTGAATCAGTTCCGGCACGGGCACGCCGTGGTCGGCGTAGTAGATTGCCGGCTGGAACAGGTCGGCCCAGGGCAGCTTGCCGAAACGATCATGCAGCTTCGTCCAGCCATCCACCACGCCCGGTACGGTCACGGCGTCGATGCCCTGCTGCGGCATCGCCGTGATGCCTTTTGCCTTCAGATGGTCGATCGTCAGCGCCTGCGGCGCCCATCCACTCGCGTTCAGCCCGTAGAGCTTGCCGGTTTTCGCGTCCCAGTAGATCGCGAACAGATCGCCGCCCATGCCGTTCATCATGGGCTCCTCGACGCCGAGCACGGCGTTGGCCGCGATGCCCGCGTCCACCGCCGATCCGCCGTCTTCCAGCACGCGCGCGCCCGCCTGCGACGCCTGCACCCAGGTCGTCGCCACAATGCCATTCTGGTTCGAGACCACCGACCGCCCGTAGGAGCGATCCTGCCCCGCGACCCGCACCGTCATCACCATCGCGCCCAGCATACAAAGAACAGTCCAGCGGAAGACACACATTCGCAGTTTCCTCCGATCATGACCCCAACGGAAATCCCGAGAGCCTCCACACTACCAGCAGGAAGTTGTCGGCTGGCGGTCCTGAGGCCGGGGCCGCGGCTACCCTTTTGCGACTCCTGCCTCCCTTTACACCATCCGGTACCCTCAGTAGACTTGGAATTTCGGAGCTGAGGCGACGTGTGTCCCCGCGATCCTCATCTTCGTTTCCGGATCCGGCCTCGCATCCCGCCTCCGGTTAACAGCATCAACGTCAAAGCGGTACACAGGAGATACGCATGGCATCAGGTGTGGAAGAGAAAGTCAAACAGATCATTGTTGAGCAGCTCCAGGTTGATGAAGCCGAAGTGACCCCCACCGCATCTTTTCAGGAGGACCTCGGCGCCGATTCCCTCGACGTCGTCGAACTCGTCATGCAGTTCGAAGAGGCCTTCGATCTTGAGATTCCCGACGAGGACGCCGAGAAGATCAAGACCGTGAAGGACGCCATCGACTACATCGAAAAGAACGCGAAAGGCGGCAAGTAGCTTTGCAGAGGCGTGTCGTTGTCACCGGGCTCGGTCTGGTTTCGGCTGTCGGCCACACCGCGCCGGAGGTCTGGCAGAATTTGCTTGCCGGACACAGCGGCATTGCCACCATCACGCAGTTCGATGTCTCTGCATTTCCCGTCACCTTCGCGGCCGAAGTCAAAAACTTCGACCCCCTCCACTTCGTCGACAAAAAGGAAGCGCGCAAAATGGCGCGCTTCATCCACCTCGCGCTCGCGGCCGCCGATGAAGCCATGCGCACCTCCGG
>Ga0335075_10006955_pt1 | contig 17451 bp, 17 predicted proteins | sample Lox_Sample_24_FD_206723 | JGI IMG/M metagenome (GOLD analysis project Ga0335075, IMG submission 206723) | Soil microbial communities from Loxahatchee National Wildlife Refuge, Florida, United States - Lox_Sample_2.4 | ecosystem: Environmental > Terrestrial > Soil > Wetlands | place: USA...
AACTTCAGGCTTGGCTACTTCCGGCGGTTTGGAAAAAAGATCTTTCGCTTTCGCAAAGAGAGCCTTGGCGATCTCGCCGTTCAAATGAGCGTTGCGCCCATTCTCGTCGGCAAATGTATCGAAAATTCCGTATTTGCCCGGCCCCATTTTAATTGCGTACCAAGTGAGGGTACCGGCTTCTTTTTCGGCAAGGGGTTGCGCCGATTTCAGAAATTCTTCGACTTCTTTCTCTTTTCCCGGCTTCGCTTCCAGTTGTGCCCAAATCGCGACTCTGCTCATGATTGCTTCCTCCTGAGCATGAGATGCGGGAGGGTACCGATTGGTGGCGGGAATCTCGCAGCAATCGCCATCGATGACTCCGATATAATTAGCGGCATATGAGCCTTATGGAGCAGATCCAGCAGGACATCACCAGCGCGATGAAAGCGCGCGAGGAGCAGCGCCTCTCGACCTTGCGGATGGTGAAGAGCGCACTGAAAAACCGCGAAATTGAGAAGATGGCCCCGCTCGATGAGAGCGAATCACAGGCAGTCCTGGCCACGTTAATCAAGCAAAGAAAAGATTCCGTGGAGCAATTCTCCAAGGGCGGACGCCAGGAAATGGCCGACAAAGAAGCCGCGGAAATCGTCGTGATCGAAGGCTACTTGCCCAAGGCTGCGGGCGAAGTGGAAGTAGTTGCCGGGGTGAAGGCGGTAATCGCGGAGATGGGGTCGCCTACGATGAAAGACATGGGATCGGTGATGAAAAATGCGATGGCCCGTTTTTCGGGAGCGGGAATGCGCGTGGATGGAAAGATGGTCAGCGAGGCGGTGAAGCGGGAACTTACCGGGAAGTAAACACTTCGTCCTGGTCACTTGCTTCGTTGCAGTTCCCGGTAAGCTTCGCTCTTGGAGATGCCGCGCTCTTTCGCTATTTTTTTTAGCGCGGATTTTTCGTCGAGTTTCTCTTCTGAAATTAGCTGATCGATCCGCTGCCGTAGAGTCTGGCGAATCTCAGTTGCATGAACTTCTTTCTGCTCCTCCTTTCCGATCAGAAGTGTGATTTCTCCCTTAACCGCGTCACGATTTTGCAACGCCGTGAGAACTTCGCTGGCGCGGCCGCGCAAAAATTCTTCGTGGAGCTTGGTCACTTCGCGGGCAATCACAACGTTGCGATCAGTTCCGAGAATTTCTACTACGTCCGCGAGTGCTTCTATGATTCGGTGCGGCGCTTCGTAAAAGACCTGCGTGTGCGGCGAGTTTTTGATGGCTTCCAGCGCCGCCCGCCGTTCTCCGCGTTTTGCGGGGAGGAATCCGCCAAATCGGAAAGAATCCGTCGGCAATCCGCTGGCCACTAAAGCCGAAAGAAATGCGGACGCTCCCGGAATTGGCACGACGTGCAAGCGGTGCCGGATGGCCAGAGTAACCAGCCGAAATCCGGGGTCGGAAATTCCCGGCATGCCCGCATCCGTCACTAACGCTACGCTAGCGCCTTCCTGCATTTCTTTCACCAGTTCGGCGGAGCGTGTCATTTCATTGTGCTCGTGGTAGCTGGTGGTTCGGGTCTTGATGCCGTAATGGGTCTGGCGCGTGTCTTCGCAGGCGATCACATCTACTTCCTTCAGGATGCGAATCGCCCGCAGGGTAATGTCTTCCAGGTTGCCGATGGGCGTGCCGACCAAATATAGGGTTGGACCAGATGGCGAAGTTCGAGTTTCTGAAGGAAGAGGCGAAGGCTCCTCGCTTTTCGCTTTTTCTCCCATTGCAGATCCTTCTTTCATGGGGCGAAGTTTATCATCCGACAATCTACTTGCATCCAGCTCGCGGTATGGCCGGATTGACGCAATCGAACCCACGACCCTAGAATCCATTTGAGATTCATTGCTTATAATTACTGAACCATGCCCCTTTACGAATATCAGTGTGAAAAATGCGGTCATCGCTTCGAGAAGATTCAGAAGTTTTCCGACAAGATGGTGAAGAAGTGCCCGGAGTGCGGCGGGAAAGTCGAACAGATGATTTCAGCACCAGCCGTGCAGTTCAAAGGATCGGGCTGGTACGTCACCGATTACGGAAGCAAATCGAACGCGTCGGGTTCTTCCGACGGCGGCTCGGAGTCAAAGAAGGACGAGAAGTCGAAGCCGGAGAGTTCTGCCAAGGAAAGTTCGTCGAAGGAAGGCTCCTCCAAGGACAGTGCCTCGAAAGACAGCTCATCGAAGGATAGCTCTTCAAAAGGGAACTCCGGCAAAGAAAGCTCCTCGAAGGACAACCTGGCTCGCGTGAGCTCGTCGCGGAAGCCCGACAAGCGCAAGTAGCAGCATCCAAAACCTTGCTCACGCAGCCCTTAATGTCGGCGCGTGCGCCTATTTCAACTCCTTCACAAAATGATCGTCGATCATGTGAAATAGATGATCGCGCGCATCGCTGCCGGAAATGCTGTGAGTCTTGTTGGGATAGATCATCAGCTCAAACGGCTTTCCCGCTTTGATCAAGGCATTAATCATCTGCATGCTGTTCTGGAAATGTACATTGTCGTCGCCCGTGCCATGCGCCAGAAATAACGATCCGTGCAGATTGCCGGCGTCGGTGCTTACGTCGGATTGAGCGTAGCCTTTGGGATCGTCCTTGAGCTGCCCCATATAACGCTCGGTGTAAATCGAATCGTAGTTCACCTGATTTGTAACTGGCGCGACGGCCACTCCGGCGCGGAAGCGGTCGGAATGAGTCATGGAATATAGCGTCATCGAACCGCCGTTCGACCATCCCCAAATTCCAAGACGGTTCTTATCGAGCTGCGGATATTGTGCAAAAAGCTGATCGAGCGCGGCTAGTTGGTCGCTCAACTCAATGGCGCCAAACTCGTGGCGAATGGCCGTCTGGAATTTGCGGTCGCGCCCTGGAGTTCCGCGGTTATCGACAGAAAAAATTGCGAAGCCCTGTCGCGCAAGGATTTCATCGAAGGGACTCGTCAGCTCCTTCAACACGGTTTGAGCCGCGGGGCCACCGTAAATATTCACGATCAAGGGAATCTGGCCGGTAGCCGGAGGGTTGGGGGGAAGCAACAAGCGGCCATAAAGCGTCGTGACTCCGTCGGCGGCCTTGAACTCCAGGAATTTCGGAGCCCGCAGGCCATACTCCGCGACCTCATCGCGAGCCTGCCACACTGGAAAGCACACTCCACCCACGGAACAAACCGACATCTTCGGCACAGTGGTTGGTCCCATAAAAGTTTGCTGGTAATGTTTTGCGTCGTCGGAGAATTTCCCGAAATACATGCCTTCGTCGGAAGCCAGTTCCTGCAAGCCGGACCCATCCAGCTTGATGGAAAAGAAATGACGCTGCCTGGGATCGTCTTTATTGGAAGAGAAAAATAAAGTGCCAGTCGCGTCGTCCAGCGCTTCCACGCCGGTCACATCGTAATCGCCCTGCGTGATTTGATGTTCCAGCTTGGCCTCAGCGGCGAATGGATTCTGCTTGTCGAAACTGTACAGATACAAATGGGTGTGGCCATCGCGCCAGCTCGACCACAGGAACCGGTCTCCCGACTTCAGCACGCGGATGTCGTCATTCACGTTGATCCAGGCGTTCGGTGAGGTTTCAGTAAGCACCTTTGCGGGCTTGCCTGACTTGGCGTCGACAAAATACAAATCCATTTTGTCCTGATCGCGGTTGAGCACCTCGACCCAGATCACTCCGTCGCGCACCCAGCCAAAGCGCGGAATGTAATCCTCGTCGTTATTGGTCAGCGAAATCCATCGAACTTTGCCTTTGTCGGCATCCACCACGCCCAGCTTCACCGCCGGGTTGGGGTCAGCGACCTTGGGATATTTTTCGTAATCGACCGTAGGATGGGTCGGAATTAAATTCGAGATGGGATAGGTTGGGACTTTGGTTTCGTCCATGTGCAGAAAGACAATCTCTTTGCTGTTGGGCGACCAGAAATAATTACTGCGCACGGCCAATTCTTCGGCGTACACCCAATCGATGTGTCCTTGGTAAGTTGCCGTTCTTCCTTGCTATCCACTGGCTTAACAAACAGATTGTGCTTGCGGACGTAGGAAATATGGCTGCCGTCGGGAGAAAACTTTGGGTCTCCGCTGGGGTCGGGAGCGGAAGTGAATTGCACCGCCGTTTGGGTGGTTAAATCGAAAAGCCAAAGCTGGCCTTGAGAGTCGAAGATCAAGTGCTTGGAATCCGGTCCCCACAGGTACGCTGCCACGTGATAACGGGTCAGGCGTTCCTTCTCGCGCTCGTCCTTTACTTTGTTGTAGTCGGGGTCGAGCGTCGCCATTTTCGCGGCGCTGAGCAAAACTTTCTTTTCGCCGGTGGCCGCGTCGACATACCAGAGCTCGCCATGTTCGCCTTCGTCGTCGCGTTGCACAAAGGAAAGTTTGGTGCCGTCGGGACTCCACTCGATGGTCTCAGGGCCGCGACCCATCAGTCCGCCGGGGGCAAACATCGCTTCGATAGTTAGCGGCTTCTGGGGCGAGGTGGATTGCGCCGAGAGCGAAGCCAGTGATGCGAAGACGAAAATAAAAACGGCCGCGATAACATGCAGAGAGATCTGTTTTGTCACGATAAACCTCAGGATCTGAAGTAGCGGAACCCGCATAAGGCGAACGAACGAGTTTACACCTGCAATGGTGGATTCTGCTTTGAACTGATCGCCGCGCCCCGGTAGCCCGTTTTTTACGTGGTAGAATCAAGGCTGAGCCGACTCGGGATGCTTCCAGAAATAGAAAACATATTGCGCCTGCAGGAAGCGGATAAGGAAATCCGCCGCTTGCAGGATGAAATCGCCGAATTTCCCAAGCGGGTTGCCGCGATTGAACACAAACTGGCCAATACCAAAGCCCAACTGGAAAAGGCGCAGGCTGCGGTCAAAGCCGATGAAGCCACCCGGCGCAAGCACGAAACCGGCATCAGCGATCTGCGCGGCAAGATATCCAAATATCGCGATCAATCCCTTGACGTAAAAACCAACGACCAATACAAGGCGCTGTTGCACGAGATTCAGTTCGCCGAAAAAGAGATTGCGGCCACGGAGGACAAAATCCTCGAACTGATGCTCAATGCCGACGCCCGCGATAAGGAAGTGAAGGCGGCGCAGGCCGAATTGAAAGCGGAAGCGGCCGAGATTGAAAAAGAAAAAGAAGATGCCCGCAAACGGACCGCGGAAGACGAAAAGCAGCTAACAGAATGGCGCGGGAAGCGCGACCAGATGCGGGCTGGCGTTGGCGAAGATCTTCTGCGGCACTACGAGCGCGTTTCCAAGTTTCGCGGCAGTGGCATTTCGGAAGTTCGCGACCACAAGTGCATGGCTTGCCAGGTGATGTTGCGGCCGCAAATCTATAACGATGTGCGGACCGGTCAGCAAACTGTGGTGTGCGATTCCTGCCAACGGATTTTGTATTTCAATCCTGCGAACGAAATGCAGGCTCTGGAGCCGGAACACAAGCGTTCGCGCCGGCACCATCCCAAGATTGACGCTCCCCAGGCGTGGTATTACCGCCAGGAATTCGGCGATGCGGGGGAGGTTTTTTTGTGCCTGGCCAATGCCTCGGGCCAGGCCAGCCGCCGCGTTTTCGACATGCACACCGGCCGGCTGATTGGCGACATATTCATTCGCGAAGGCGATTATCGCCATGCCTTTCCGGAAGACATTACGGGCGCGGTCCGGTTGAATGGACATTGGCCGGAAGCGGAAATGGAAAACTGGGGCACGGAAATGCCCATGACCGCGCTGGATTCACTGCATACCGATCTTGAAGCCGCCAAATACGAAATGAGCGCGCGCCCAGCCGCAAAGCCCGAAGCGTCTCCCACCGTTCCCACTGAGCAGGCCGCCAGCTAGCGGTTGCGGTTAAGATTGCTGCATGTCCCAGAAGACCGGCCCGGCAAATATCTCCACAGTCAAAGTTTCTCCTCGCGGCGCATCACGCCTGAAGGACGGCCATGTCTGGGTTTATCGCTCCGATATCGTTTCGGCCACGGATGTCCGACCCGGCTCGGTGATAACAGTCACCGATCACCGGGGCCAGGTCTTGGGCGGGGCCCTCTATTCCAGCTCCTCGCAGATCGCGATCCGGCTGATATCGCGGGAACCGGTAACCGATTTTCCCGGGCTCCTTCGCCAGCGGATTGCGGAAGCCATTGCCTACCGCGAACTTGTGGTTCGCGATACCAACGCCTACCGTTTGGTCTTCAGCGAGGCTGACTCTCTCCCAGGCCTGATTGTCGACCGTTACAACGATATCCTCTCGCTGCAAATACTTACTCAGGCCATGGATGCGGATTCCGTGCGCGATACTTTGCTGGCAGAACTCCGCGAGCGGGTGCAACCGGAGTCGATTGTCGAGCGAGTTGATGCGCGGGTGCGGGCGCTCGAAGAATTGCCGCCTCGCTCATCTGGATTGCTACAGGGCGAAAAAAGTTCGACGATTTTCGCCATGAATGGAGTTCAGTTCCACTTCGACGCACTCGAAGGCCAGAAGACTGGAGCTTTTCTCGATCAGCGCGAAAATTACGCCGCCGCAGCGCAGTACGCTCATGGCAAAGCACTCGACATGTTTTGTTACCAGGGTGGCTTTGCGCTTCACCTTGCGCCGCGATGCTCCAACCTTACAGGCGTGGATAGTTCGCGGCCAGCCTTGGAAGTGGCCGAACAAAATGCCTCGCTCAACCAGTCCCACCTGGAAGGTAAAGAGATTGAGTGGATCGAAGCTAACGCCTTCGATTTACTGAAGGACTATTCTGCCGCCGGTCAGCAGTATGACACCATTGTTCTTGATCCTCCGGCCTTCGCCAAAAGTAAGCGCGACCTGGATGCCGCCATGCGCGGTTACAAAGAGCTGAACCTGCGCGCCCTAAAAATGCTTCGCCCCGGTGGTGTGCTGGTCACATGCTCGTGCTCCTACCACGTAACCATGCCGGATTTTCTCGAAATGCTTGCAGGGGCGGCTCGAGATTGCCATCGCGTTTTGCGGCTGGCGGAGGTTCGAGGACAGTCCAAAGACCATCCAGTCCTGTTAAATATCCCCGAAACTGCATATCTTAAATGCGTCATTTGTGTCGTAAACTTTTGAAAGTAAAGGTAATTTTATAGTTGACAACAACGCACTCATATTTTATGATTCATCCAGATCAATTAGGGCATCCAATGGAGTGATGGAAGCTCATCGATATGAGTAGATGGGCTTCTCCACCAGATTTTTGAGCCCAAGCTTAGGAGGATTTTAGTTATGACCGTATTAACCCGTTGGGAACCTTTCCGTGAATTTTCCACGTTGCAGGACCGTATGAACCGGCTGTTTCGCGAGTCCTATACCGACGGTGGCCGGGATGAATCCCTCACCACATCCAGCTTCGCCCCCGCAGTTGACGTCTACGAGGACGAGCACAAAGTAGTCCTGAAGATTGAAGTTCCGGGCATCGAGGAGAAAGATATCGACGTCCGCATCGAGAACAACACCCTTACCGTGCATGGCGAGCGCAAGATCGAAAAGGAAGAGAAAGAAGAGAACTACCGCCGTGTGGAGCGCCAGTACGGCAGCTTCACCCGCACGTTCACCTTGCCTACCACCGTGGATTCCGAAAAAGTTTCGGCGAACTACGACAAAGGCGTGCTGAACATCTCTCTGCCTAAGAAAGCGGAAGCCAAGCCCAAGCAGATCAAGGTTAACGTCGGGACTGAGAAGTCCGGCGAAAAGACCCTGGAAGCCAAGGGCCCCGGCAAAGCCGCCTAATTCGGGAGAGCTTTTGTGGGGACAGCCGCTCTCGGCTGTCCAGGCGAGCGAAGCTCGACGGCTTTACAATCGACGGGAGGCGGCTTGCGCTGCTTCCCGTCTAATTTTTGATTGGAGTTTTTATGGCTATTCGTTGGGACAAATTTACCGTAAAGGCGCAGGAGGCGGTCCAGCGCGGGAATGAACTGGCTTCGGAGCATGGCAATCCGGAACTTATGCCGGTACATCTTCTCGCCGCCTTGCTGGAAGACAAAGAAGGCATTGTTTCTCCGGTGCTCGAAAAAATTGGCATCGGACCGCAAGCCGTTCTCACTGAGATTTATCGCGACATTGAAAAACTTCCGAAAGTTTCCGGGGAAGCTTCGCAAGCCACGCTTTCGAATGCCGCCAACAAGCTGCTCGAGCAGGCTTTTAAGGAAGCATCGAATTTCAAGGATGAATACGTTTCCACCGAGCACTTGCTGCTTGCGATCACGCACCTGAAGCAGGATGCCGCGCAGCAAATTCTTGCGCGCCAGGGTGCTACCTACGACGCGATTCTAAAAGCCCTCACCGGCATCCGCGGATCGCAGAAAGTCACCGATCAAAATCCCGAGGCAAAGTACCAGGCGCTCGAGCGCTACGCTCGCGACCTGACCGAGCAGGCCCGCCGTGGAAAACTCGACCCAGTGATTGGGCGCGACGAAGAAATCCGGCGCGTGGTGCAGGTGCTTTCCCGCCGGACGAAAAATAATCCCGTGTTGATTGGCGAGCCCGGCGTGGGCAAGACCGCCATCGTCGAAGGATTGGCGCGCCGAATTATCTCCGGCGATGTTCCTGAGGCGCTCAAGAACAAGCGCGTGGTCGCGCTCGACCTCGGCGCCATGCTGGCCGGAGCGAAGTATCGCGGCGAGTTTGAAGACCGTCTCAAAGCCGTGTTGAAAGAGATTGAAGACTCCGCCGGACAAATCATTCTTTTCATCGACGAGCTTCACACCCTCGTCGGCGCAGGCGCGGCCGAGGGATCCATTGACGCTTCCAATATGCTGAAGCCCGCTCTCGCGCGAGGAGAGCTGCGTGCGATTGGCGCCACCACCCTCAACGAGTACCGCAAATACATCGAGAAAGATGCCGCGCTGGAGCGCCGCTTCCAGATTGTTTTCGTGGGCGAGCCCAACGTCGAGGATACGATCGCAATTCTTCGCGGATTGAAAGAGCGTTACGAGGTTCATCACGGCGTCCGCATCAAGGATTCCGCGATTGTCGCGGCCGCGACGCTTTCGCACCGCTACATATCCGACCGCTTTCTGCCCGACAAGGCCATCGACCTGGTCGATGAAGCGGCCGCGTCGATTCGCATTCAAATCGATTCTTTACCCACCGACATCGACCAGCTCGAGCGCCGGGCGATGCAGCTCGAAATCGAGAAGCAGGCGTTGAAGAAGGAAGATGATCCCAATTCTCGCGACCGGCTGTCGGTCATCGAAAAAGAGCTTGCCGGTATTCGGGAAAAATCGAACGCCCTGAAGGCTAACTGGAAAAAAGAAAAGGATTTGATCGCGCACTCGCGCGAGCTGAAAGAGAAAATCGAGAAGCTCAAGATTGAAGAGCAGACGGAGGAGCGCAAGGGCAACCTGCAACGCGTTGCGGAGATTCGTTATGGCTTATTGCGGCAGGCCGAAGAAGAGCTAAACAAGCTTACCGAGAAAACAGCTGGCGAGGGCGCCCGCTCCATGCGCATGTTGAAAGAAGAAGTGGACGAAGAAGACATTGCGCGCATCGTCTCCAAGTGGACCGGCATTCCGGTCTCGAAGATGCTCGAAGGCGAAGTGAAAAAGCTGGTCACCATGGAGGAGCGCCTGCGCCAACGCGTTGTGGGCCAGGATCAGGCTCTGGAGCGCGTCGCCAACGCCATCCGCCGTTCCCGCGCAGGACTAAGCGACCCCAAGCGACCCATTGGTTCCTTTATCTTTCTCGGACCAACCGGCGTCGGCAAGACCGAACTGGCTCGTGCGCTTGCCGAATTTCTATTCGACGACGAACGCGCCCTCCTGCGCATCGACATGTCCGAATACATGGAGAAGCATTCGGTTGCGCGGCTGATCGGCGCGCCTCCGGGCTACGTTGGCTACGAAGAAGGTGGCCAGCTTACCGAACAGGTTCGCCGAAGGCCTTATGCGGTTGTGCTCTTCGACGAAATCGAAAAGGCGCATCCCGATGTTTTCAATATTCTTTTGCAGATCATGGACGACGGCCGTCTTACCGACGGCAAGGGTCGCGTCGTCGATTTCAAGAACACGATTCTGATCATGACCTCAAACCTCGGTTCCAGTTATCTGCAAGCCGAAAATCTGCGGACTCCGGAAGACTTCGAAAAAGCCAGCGAACAAGTCATGCAAACGCTGCACGGCCATTTTCGTCCAGAGTTTCTGAATCGTGTCGATGACATCATCGTTTTCGGGCCGCTGGGCAAAGAGCAGCTGGTCAAGATCATCGAGCTTCGGCTGGAAGATGTGCGCCGGCTGTTGGCCGATCGCAAGATTTCGATCGAACTCACGGATGCCGCGAAAGAACTTCTCTTCACGCAAGGCTACGATGCCAACTTCGGCGCGCGTCCGCTGAAGCGCGCTATCCAAAAGCTGATTCAGGATCCGCTGGCATTGAAGATCCTGGACGGAGAAATTCTGCACGGCGACCACGTCATTGTCGATGCGGACAAGAAAGCCGGCAAGATGAAGTTCGAAATCAGCAAGCGCGTCGGAGAAAAAGAAAGAGTAAAGAGCAGATAGGTCCCTGGAGGTTGTCATTCCGAACCGCGAAAGCCGTGAGAAATCTGTTTCGCTGCCAGCATCGATGTTCCCGGCTAACAGCAGATTCCTCCGGTCGTCGGAATGACATTTCTTCCTACCGCGATTCGAATTACGGCGTCTTCGCAAACGCGTCAACCAGTTCGGGCGACGCCGCCAGATACCACGCGATCACGATGCGCACCATGATCTGGGTTCCGTAGAAAAAGAACCGCCAGTTGATATCCCTGGCGGCAGCGGAAACAGCCGGGATCGATCCCGCGACTCCGATCACCATGATGACAAGGGCGCACCACCGTGCCCATTTCTGTAAGCGGTAAAGACCCCATCCCACTAAGGCCCAACCGGCGCCTACGCAGATCGCGGTCTGCGGACCATCCAACTCTCGTCCGTAGGTAATTCCGATTCCCCGCGCCAGGAAAAGCGTGCCGGAAACAAAAAGTTCAACGAAGCCGATGACTACCAGGTATGCGGCAACCAGGAAAAATAAAACCGCGATCGCCGTGACGCTGGCCGGACGTTCCATAGGACGAGAGTACCGCAGTTCGCAACCACAGTGCCGCCTCACTCTATGGCACACTAAATCTATGCACAGCCTGACACTCGGCGATTTCGAACTCAGCATTTTTTCCGACGGCACTTATCCGCTTGATGGCGGCGCGTTCTTTGGCGTGGTGCCGAAGATCATGTGGTCGCGCAAAATCCCGGCCGACGAAAAAAATTATTGCACCGCAGGATTAAACTCGCTGCTGATTCGGACGGAACACCCGCGTACCGGAAAGCAAAATATCCTGGTGGAAACCGGCATGGGCAGTAAGCTTTCGGACCGCATGGTCAAATTTTACGGCCAGCCCGCACAGTTGCTGGCGAACCTTGCCGCCGGCGGAGTCGCGCCGGAAGATATCGACATTGTCATCAATACGCATTTGCACTTCGATCACTGCGGCTGGAACACCATTCGCAAAGACGGCAAGATCGTCCCCACTTTTCCGCGCGCAAAATACTACGCCCCTGAAGGCGAATGGCAATACGCGCGCAAACCCAGCGAGCGCGATTCCATCAGCTACATTCCCGACAACTATGATCCGCTGGTGGCTAGCGGACAGATGACGCTGCTCAAAGGCGGCGAAGAAATCGTCCCCGGCATCTCGGTGAAAGGTTTTCCCGGTCACACCGCGAGTATGCAGGCAGTAATCGTCAAAAGTGGCGATCGCACAGCCTGCTATATCTCCGACCTCATGCCCACCACAGCGCACATCGATCTGACCTGGGGAATGGGCTTCGATCTCTACCCTTTGCAAACTATTGAAAGCAAGAAGCGGTACTACGCGACTGCGATTCCGGAGAAATGGCTCACGGTTTTCACACACGATCCGAAAACGCCGTGGGCATTTATCGAGAAGGATGAAGTGGGGAAGATGGTGGCGCGGGAAGCATAGTGAGCCAGGCGCGGATGATCTATTCGCGCCTAGGGAGCCCAGAGTTTCTTCGTCTAGGAAAAGCTATGCTAGCCGCAAGGAGGCGGGCCGGGTCCCTTCGACCCACAGACTGCGATTACTTCAGTCCATCCACCACATAAAGTCCGACAACTGCCGGCCCAGAGGATAAAGCTACGGTTTGCTATTCGCGCTGAAATTGATTAACCGTCCGAGTTTCGTGCCGGAGTTCAGTGCCATTGGTGCGGGCAATTATGTGTCAAGCTAAGCGAGAGAATGAACCTGGAAGCAGTACCATAAGGCTCGTCAGAATTCGGCCACTGCGCCGGCCGCTTCGCGCGCTTCTGGCAGCCCCGCGCTCGTCGAAGAAGTGCCCGCGAGACCAAGCCTCGCCTCGAAGAATTCCTCCACCCGCCCCAGAATTTCCACCGCGCTCTTCGAGTCGTAAATCGCCTTGCGCAACGCCGCTCCGCCGGGGACGCCATGGGTGAACCAGGAGGCAAACTGCTTCATCTTGCCGACAGCGTCGGGAAGCTCTTCTTCGATCAGCATCGAAAAATATGTACGAATCATCTGATATCGGTCCAGTTCGCTGGGTTCGTCGTAGATGGCGGATAAATTCGCGCAGTGCTGTTGAATCTGCCGAAAGATCCACGGATTTGAAGGTGCCATGCGGCCGATCATCACTGCGTCGCAACCGGTTTGCGTCACCATAGCGCATGCATCTTCGGGCATGCGGATGTCGCCGTTCCCGATGACCGGAATCTTCACCGCATCTTTGACGGCGGCAATCCACTCCCAGCGCGCCTGCCCGCTATAACCCTGTTCGCGAGTGCGGGCGTGCAGGGCCACGGCCGCCAGTCCGCATGACTCCGCCATGCGCGCCAGTTCCACGCAGACAATCTCCTCATCGCTCCATCCCGCGCGAAACTTCACCGTAAACGGAATCGTCACCGCTGCCCGCACCGCTTCAAAAATTCGGCCGATAGCAGGCAAGTCCCGCAGCAGGCCAGAACCTCCGTTGCACTTCACGACTTTTTTCGCCGGACATCCCAGGTTGAGATCCACCAGATCGAAGCCGAGCCCTTCCACCATTCGCGCGGCTTCCGCCATCACCTGCGGATTGCTCCCAAAAAGCTGGGCGGAAATCGGATGCTCGTCCTCGTAAAAGTGAAGATAGCGTTTGGCCTTCTGGTCTTTCTTACGCAGCACACCATCCGCCGAGGTGAACTCAGTCATGATCAGTCCGCAACCACCGAGATTCCGGATGAAGCGGCGGAAGACAGTGTCGGTAACCCCGGCCATGGGCGCGAGCACGGTCGCGGGCGCGATTTGCACTGTGCCGATTGAAAGAGATTCGGGAACCGGCTTCAGTGGCGCTGACTGGCGGACAAGAGTGTCCGCCCCACATAGTGCTTGCCCCGAGTTGTCCCAGAATTTCTTCACGGTTCTATTCTACTTGGCACGGCAAAACAAAGCCCTCGCCAAAGCGAGGGCCAAGTTTCAATCTGTATCGATCCGCGCAACTCTCCGCCAAATTCGTGGCGAAGTTAATTCTTCGCCGGAGCGGAAGCAGGCGCGTTCTTGGCGTACTTGCGGCGGAAGCGCTCCACGCGGCCAGCTGTATCCATAAGCTTCTGCTTGCCGGTAAAGAAGGGATGGCAAGCCGAGCAGATTTCAACGCTGATATCCCCTTTATGCGTCGACCGGGTGACAAAAGCGTTGCCACACGCGCAATGCACGCGAATTTCGTTATAAGCGGGATGAATAGCTGCCTTCATAATAGGGCTCCAATCGTGACTTGAACCGTTAGATTCTACCGGAACCACGCAGGATTCAGCAAACGCCGGGGAGCAAGCCACACTCTCAAACCAGCAGAATTCCTGTCCAAACTGACGATTGCCTGCGGTTACCTCTGTCATCGTCAGTAACCCGCGTGCTCTTGCAGAAACAACTGGATTGCGCCAGGGTTATTAAATCCGGGGTGAATAGTAAGGCGAGGGAATCTGCCATGCGCAACCGAATTGCGTTTCTGCTTTCGTTTTTTCTAATCGCGAGCGTCGGCTGGGGCCAGCAGTCTTCCGGCAGCGGCCAACAGGGAATGCCGGGCATGGATATGCCTGGCCATGACATGTCCAACATGAAAGAAATGCCTTCCAGCGACAACAACGAGGCCACGGCGCACGCCATGCATGCTATGGAGGGCCACATGGATATGGGCCCGCACATGAAGATGACCGCGTTGCGTCCGCAAAAACCGGGCGACGCCGCGCGGGCGCAACAAGTGGTGGAAGCGGCCCGCAAGGCCTCGGCAAAATATGTCGATTATCACGTAGCCCTAGCCGACGGTTACAAAATCTTCCTGCCCAACGTTCCTCAAAAAATGTATCACTTTACCAACTACGGCTATGCCATGGAAGCCGCGTTTCGCTTCAACCCTGAGCATCCGACTTCTCTCCTGTATGAAAAGCATGGCGACAATTACAAACTGATCGGCGTAATGTACACCGCGCCCAAGCGCTTCAATGAAGATCAGTTAGATGAGCGCATTCCGCTGAGCATCGCGCAGTGGCATGAGCATGTGAATTTCTGCGTAGCTCCGCCCGATCGGCGTGGCGAAGGCTTCCTGCCGCACCCGCAATTCGGGATGGGCGGATCGATCGCCACTCAGGAAGCGTGCGATGCCGCGGGCGGCACGTTCCATCCCGTGGTCTTAAATTGGATGGTGCACGTTTACCCATTTGAAAAAGACCAGGCTGACATTTGGTCGGTCGACCGGCAACACGGCGACGCAGACTAGATCACCGCCGCATTCCTGACGAGAACATTCAATTTTTTATCGGTGATAATTTCTCGCCGACTTCCTGCCTCTTCACTTTGCGTTCACAAAACATAACAACGTCCCGTTGTTCCTTCCGGATAAATTCCCACGCAAAATAAATCCAGCTTAAGAACCATGCGCGCCGCTAACCGACACGGCGAAATTACGTCCAACAAAGCGTTACGGAATAAATAAACTCAGGGAACTTTCGCGCAAGATGAAACGTACTTGAGAGAAGTAGCAGACCAAGGATGTACGGCAGTTTTTCGATCCGATATTTCGGATGTCAGGAAAAACTTCAGGTCAGGAAAAGTTTAGCGGGGTTTCGGGGATTCTCTCACTTTCGGTTTGGCGGCCCAGGTGAGAAAACCCCCGCGCACAGCGGCAGGCCTTGCGGCTTGTCGGCTGAACCCCAGCGGCTGCATTGTAGGCGATTCGCGGCGAAACACCAAGGTTTTCTCGCGCAAGTCGTGAACCGGGCCGCCCTAACCCGCTCCCCGACGAAATTCGGGGAAGAAAAAGGAGCAGTCATGAAGTTCGCGACAGTATCGAAGAGCATTCTACTGAGTCTGGCGTTGTTGTTGGCTTCCAGCGCATTTGCCGCAACTGGCAGCAAAGGTACATTGGAAGTTACCAACCCTCTCATGCTCGGTGGAACCACGCTAAAGCCAGGAAATTACAAGGTTGAATGGCAAGGTGCCGGGCCGAACGTCGAAGTGAACATCCTGCGCGGCAAGGATGTCGTCGCAAAGGTGCAGGCTCACGTAGCTGAACTGCAGGCGCCGGTTTCGAACAACGTGGCCATCACCCACGAGAATGCCAGCGGACCCAGTTCGCTAACCGCCATCCGCTTCCAAGGCAAGAAAGTCGAACTTGATTTCGGAGAAGCCACGGAAGCGATGCAGATGGGTTCGAGCAAGTGATTGGCAAATTCTGAACAGTTAAAGTGGCAACCAGGGAGCACGCACGGACTCTCTGGTTGCCACGCCAGAATTCACTTATTCAGGCACGTACTTTTGCAGTTAAGCGCGAGCGCCGCGCCCAGTGCTCCCTAAGCCTCATTGTTGAAAAATCGTACGCTTTCATTGCCGTCTTCGCGCAAAATTAACAAAACTTTCTCAATTCCACGTGTAAACTGATTTCCAGAACCGGGAAAAGGCAGGATGAAATGAACAAAGGCGGCAAACCGAGCTTAGTCGAGAGCGCACTGGTATTGGCATTGATGGGAATTCTCGCTGGAGCTATCGGCGGCCTCGCGATTGGTGTGGTCACCAGCCCCAAAACGGCTTCATCCACCGCGGCTCATTAGTTCAACTCCCATCTGCCTTGTGCGATACTGAATTGGTGCAGTCTCCGCAACAAGCGCCCACCGCGGCTACAGACCCCAAGTCGGTCAAAGTGAATATCACCGCCGGCACCGGCATGGATATTCAGTGGGCCGACGGCCACATTTCCCATTACAGTTTCACTTTTCTCCGCGACGCCTGCCCCTGCGCCATGTGCGAAGAAGAGCGTGGTAAAACCGGACGCCATCGTGGTGACCCGCCTAAGCTTGCCCCCGGCGCTTTGCCCATGTTTAAACCTTCCGCCAAACCGCTCTCTGCCGAAGGGATGGGCAAATACGCCATCCGCTTCAAATGGAATGACGATCACGACCTCGGTATTTACTCCTGGAGACTCTTGCGCGAATTGTGTCCGTGCTCCGAGTGCAAAGCTGCGGCCCCGACCGGATAAGTTCAATCGTGCAAGAAGGGAAATTCAGCAAAACAGCGCACCGCGTGGCCGTTCGCCGCGCCGCCCACCAACTTCTCGATCATCCCCGTGTGCTCGACGATCCCTTGGCACTGCGCATTATCGGATCGGAATCTGCCGCCGCTCTGGTCTCGAATCCCAAAGAGCGCCACTCATTCTCGCTCGCCTTCCGCGCCTTCATGGTCGCGCGCAGCCGCTTCGCCGAAGATGAACTTGCCATTGCCGTCGCCCGCGGCGTTCGCCAGTATGTTGTTCTCGGCGCGGGCCTGGACACCTTCGCGTACCGCAATCCGTATCAGGCTATGCGCGTCTTTGAAGTGGATCATCCTGCCACGCAGGCGTGGAAGCGCGATCAACTGCAGGCTGCGGAGATTGTGGCACCACCTTCGTTAACTTTCGTCCCCATCGACTTCGAGCAGCAAAGCTTGGCCGACGGATTGACGCGCTCCGGATTCAATTGGAATGCACCGGCCTTCTTCTCCTGGCTCGGCGTCACTCCATACCTCACCCGCGAAGCCTGCATGAGCACGCTCGGACTCATCGCGAAAATGCCGGCCGGAAGCGGACTGGTTTTCGACTTCGCGATCGATCCCGCGCTGCTGAATGCCGGACAGCGGGAAGCTCTCGACGCGCTCTCCAAACGCGTTGCCGCCGCCGGCGAGCCGTTTCAACTATTCTTCGATCCCGCTCAGTTGCACGACGATCTCAAAGGCCTGGGATTCAGCCGAACCGAACTCCTGCAAGGCAAGCAAATCAACGAGCGCTATTTCAAAGACCGCGAAGATGGCTTGCTGGTCCGTGGCGGCTTGGGGCATCTCATGTCCGCGTGGGTATGACTCGTCGGTGGCGAAAAATTTGCTCTAACCACAATTCGTAATAGGGCACGCATTCATGCGTGCCGCAATCTTCGAATCCCGCCCATCAATTCCTCCC
>Ga0335075_10006956_pt1 | contig 17448 bp, 14 predicted proteins | sample Lox_Sample_24_FD_206723 | JGI IMG/M metagenome (GOLD analysis project Ga0335075, IMG submission 206723) | Soil microbial communities from Loxahatchee National Wildlife Refuge, Florida, United States - Lox_Sample_2.4 | ecosystem: Environmental > Terrestrial > Soil > Wetlands | place: USA...
TCGCTGCCCATGGCCGGACGGGGCCGGAGGCGCAAGCGCGGCTGGCGGAGGTGCTCACCGAGGTCGGCCTCGATTCCCGGCCCGCGCTGCTATCCGCCTACCCGCATCAGCTTTCCGGCGGGCAGCAGCAGCGGGTCGCGATCGCGATGGCGTTCGCCTGTCGGCCGCGCCTGATCGTGCTCGACGAGCCGACGACCGGGCTCGACGTCACGACGCAGCGCACGGTGCTCGAGACCGTCGCCCGCATGTGTGCCTCATATGGGGTGGCTGCGGTGTACGTGAGCCACGACGTCGTCGTGGTCGGCGAGCTGTCGCACCGGGTCGCGGTCGTCTACTCGGGCCGGGTGGTCGAGACCGGGGCCACTACGGACGTGTTCGGCACCCCGGCGCACCCGTACACCCAGGGTCTGCTGCGCGCGGTTCCGTCGCCCGAGCGTTCCGGGCGGCTAGTCGGCATGGAGGGCGTCCCGCCGCGTCCTGGGCAGCGTCCTCGGGGCTGTTCGTTCGCTCCCCGGTGCCCGCTGGTAATAGAGAGGTGCACCGTCGCCATGCCAGAGCTAATCCCGGCCGCGCTGGCCGGGCAGCTGGCCCGCTGCGTGCTTGTGGAAACCGGCCAGGCGCAGGCCGGCGCGCTAGCGGCCGGACCGGCCGAACCAGACCTGGCCGAGCCTCAGGAGTCCGCGGCCGCTCCGGTGCTGCAGATCACTGGGCTGGATGCGTTCTACGGCCACCGGCAGGTCTTGTTTGGGGTCGATCTCACCGTTCCTCCAAACACGTGCGTCGCGATCGTCGGCGAGTCTGGCTCAGGCAAGACCACGCTCGCGCGCTGCGTTGCAGGCCTGCACACGAACTGGACGGGGGACCTGCGCTACGGCGGGCAGCCGCTCCCGGCCGGGATCCGCCGCCGCTCCAAGGATGTGCTGCGTGGCATCCAGTACGTGTTTCAGAACCCGTATGCCTCGCTCAACCCGCGCCGCACGGTGGGCGGCTTGATCGCCCAGCCCCTGGAGACGTTCGCCGGGCGGCGGACTCGTGTCGGTGATAACCAGATTCTGGATGCGCTCCGATCGGCCGCGCTGTCGGTCGAGGTGGTCAACCGCTATCCCGACCAACTGTCCGGCGGGGAGCGCCAGCGGGTAGCGATCGCCCGCACGCTCGCGGTGGCGCCAGCGTTGCTGGTTTGCGACGAGGTTACGTCCTCGCTCGACGTGTCGGTCCAGGCTGCGGTGGTCGAGCTGCTGCGCCGGCTTCAGCAGGAGCACGGCCTGGCGATGATCTTCATCACCCACAACATCTCGCTGGTCCGCAGCGTCGCCCAGCAGGTCGTCGTGATGCACGACGGCCAGGTCGCGGAGAGCGGAACCGTCGCGGACGTGCTCGACCACCCGCGCGCCGCCTACACCCGCCAGCTCCTCGACGACGTGCCGAAGTTCAGCGCGGCCATGACCGGCGCCAGCGACGCCTAGGCGGAGGGTACTTACGGGAGGTGCCAAGGTGGCGAGCCAGGCACGGCGTGAACGGGGAGTGCGCGCCAGCGGTCCTCCTGGCGGCTCGCTCAGCGGGCGTGTGGCGATCCTGACGGGGGCGGCCGGTGGCCTCGGCAGCGCGACCTTGCGGGCGATGCGCCACGCTGGCGCCACGGTGGTGCCCGTGGACGTCCACGGTGATGACTGCCTCATCGCCGACGTGGCTACGGCCGAGGGCAACCGGCGGATTGTTGACCTGGCGCTGGAGCGGCATGGCCGGCTCGACATCTTGATCCTGAATGCGGGCGCGCAGGCGATGAACCCGATCGCCAGCTACGCCGAGGTTGACTGGGACCGCCTGATGAACCTCATGGTCAAGGGCCCGTTCCTGGCGATGAAGTTCGCGTGGCCGCAGCTGACGCGGCAGCCGGGCGGCCGGATCATCGTGACCTCATCCACAGCCGGCTTGGTGGGCGCGCCGTATAAGGCGGCATACGTCGCGGCCAAGCATGCCGTGCTCGGGCTCGTGAAGGTGGCGGCCATCGAGGGCGCCGAGGCGGGTCTGACCGCCAATGCCGTCGCCCCCGGCTGGATGCGCACGCCGCTTGCCGAGAACCAGATTCGCGACCACATGCGCCTGCGGGGGATGAGCCGGGACGACGTCACCGCCAGCATGATCGCCGAGCAGCCGGCCAAGCGGTTCGTGGAAACGACTGAGGTCGCCGACCTCATCACGTTCCTGGCCGGCCCAGGCGGATCTGCGATCAACGGCGCCTGCATTCCGGTAGACACGGGCACGCTCGCTCTCTGAGAAACGCACGGCCCGCCTGTGGCATGAGCGCCGGCCTGAGGAACGTCGTCACGGTCATCGCTGTCTGACTGCCGCTGCGGGCCGTCGTCCTTTCGCTCGGAGGGATACCTCGCGCGGGTCGGTAGACCTGGCGTGCCCGTGTCGGCAGGATGGCCAGCATGGCCCTGTTTGCCCGACCGGTCTTTGATGAGCGCGACGCCTTGCTTACCTTCCTCGGCCAGCAGCGCCTGGCGCTGCGGGCCGCTGTGCATGGCCTGACCGACGAGCAGGCGCGGGCAACGCCGGCAGCAAGTTCCCTGTCGCTGGGCGGCCTGATAAAGCACGCGGCCAGGACCGAGCGCCGATGGGTGGTGGCCGGCATCGCCGGAGAGCCGCTGCCAGGGCTATGGCCGATCGAGAACTGGGACGCCGACTTCCAGATGGACCCGGGTGAGACTCTCGACGGCCTGGTGGCGTATTACGCCCAGACGGCGGCGCTGACTGAACGGATCGTGGCCAGCGTGTCTGACCTCGGCCAGGTACCTGCCATCGACCCGGAGCAGTCGGTCCGCTGGGTACTGCTGCATCTGATCAAGGAGACTGCGCGGCACGCCGGGCATGCGGACCTGATCCGCGAGGCGCTGGACGGCCAGCAGGCCGGAGTCCTGGACGATGCTTATGAGGCCGAGCTGGCCAGTCGCCAGGGAGGGTAGCCGGGGGCGGCTTCTCCTCGGGAGCAGGAAAGTGCTTCTATTGTCTGCCATGACGGGCGATAGCGGTGGTGGATCGGCGCAGGCCAGTATCGAGGCGCTGATCGGCTCACTGCCGCCGGACAGCAAGCTCCCCTCCTACCGGGAGCTTCAGCAGCGCTACCGCCTGAGCCCGGCCACGGTCCAGCGCATGCTGGCCGACCTCGCCCGCAAGGGACTGCTGGTCACCAAGCCGGGGAGCGGCACGTTCACAGCGCCGCGACGGGCGCCACGGCCGGCTGCGGATCTGTCCTGGCAGACGCTCGCACTCGGCAGTCGCGCTGGCCTCGGGCCGGACCTGGACCGGCTCGTCGACTCGCTGCCGGCGGATGCGATCAACCTGGCCAGCGGCTTCCCGGACGACCGGCTGCAGCCGCTCGGCCTGCTCGCAGCCGCCGCATCCAGGGCGTCCCGCCGGCCGCAGGCATGGAACCGGCTGCCCGCGCAGGGGCTGCCCGAGCTTCGCAGTTACCTGGCTGATGAGGCAGGCGGCGGCCTGACCGAGGCGAATGTGCTGATCTCGTCGGGCGGTCAGTCGTCCCTGTCGGCAGTGTTCCGCCATCTGTGCGCGCCCGGCGATCCGCTGATTGTCGAATCACCGACATACGTCGGTGCGCTAGCGGCAGCGCGCGCCGCAGGACTTGCGCTGGTCCCGGTGCCGGGAGATGCCGACGGCGTACTGCCGGACGCGCTGGCAGACGCATTCGCCCGGACCGGCGCCCGGCTGGTGTACCTGCAGCCGCGGTATGCCAATCCGACCGGATCGCTGCTGGCACTCGAACGGCGCGAGCCGGTACTGGCGGCAGTCGCCCGGGCGGGCGCGTTCCTGCTCGAAGACGACTGGATGCGGGACTTCGACTTGGGCGCGCCATCTCCTCCGCCGCTGATCAGCGAGGACGACGACGGTCACGTGATCTACCTGCGATCGGTGTCCAAACCGATCGCGGCGGGCCTGCGGGTCTCCGGCATCGCCGCGCGCGGCCCGGTGCTGTCCCGGCTGCGGCGTGGCCGCATTAGTGACGACCTGTTCGTCGCACCGGTGCTGCAGCGCATCGCGGTCGATGTCCTTACCGCGCCCGGCTGGCCGCGGCACCTTGCCAGCGTACGACGGCACCTGAGGGATCGCCGCGATGCCCTCGCAACGGCGGTCGCTGGGAGGCTGCCGTCCTGTCGGCTGGACCAGATCCCAGCCGGGGGAGTGCACCTGTGGCTGCGGCTGCCCGAGCGCTGCAGCGACGGCGAGGTGACCGAGGCCGCTGCCGCCCACGGGCTGGCGGTGTATCCGGGTCGCGGATGTTTCCCCGGTGAGGCGCCAGGGCCTTACCTGCGGCTGAGCTTTGCCGCGGAGGAAGCGCCAGCGCTGCGCCGCGCGATCCAGATCCTGGCGGAGGTCGTCGGCGACTCGTGACCCGATCGGCGATTAGCTAGGGGGCATCGCCTGGTCGAAGGCGTCGAAGGCGGCACGCTTCGCTGCTTCGGCGTCGTAGGGCCCGGAACGGGCCGCATCGGCCCGCCGCAGGTCGCGGGCGGTCGCGGCGCGCTCAGCCTCATCGGCGCGGCGCAGGTCGGAGCCGTCGAAGCCGTCGTCACCGTCGAGCTCGGAAGCCGCCTGCACGAGCTCGGCCGGGTCGTAAAGCTGGGCAGGCGGTTCCTGGTAGGACTCCTGTCCGGCGTCGCGGACCAGCTTCGTCGGCTGACCGGCAGAGAAATATCGATCCTCGTGCTGGCCGTACGGGTCGTGATACCAGCCCTGCGCCTCGTGCGGCTTCATAGCTCAGACGCTACGCCTGTTCTCTGTCGGGCTGGCGCCGTCACATTCCGCTGGCTCTTTCCTGCCTCGAGCTGTCAGTCCGCGGGGCCGCTTGTCAGCACCAGGTTCACCGAGTGCTGCTGTCCGGTCGTGTCGGTGTAGTCGACCGTCACTCGCTCGCCGGGCCTGACGTCATTGACCATGACCGTTTGCAGCTCGGTCTGGGAGCTGACGCTGTGGCCGGCGACAGCGGTTATGACGTCGCCGCCGGTCAGCCCTGATCCTGCCGCGGGGCTGCCGGAGACAACACCGGCGATCTGCACTCCGGTGGCCGAGCCGAGCCCGCCGGAGCTGGCCTGCCCGATCTGGACACCGAGGAACGCGGTCGGGCCGACGTGCACGATGCTGGAGGCGTGCGCGGCGGTGATCTGCGCGGCGATGGACCTGGCCGTGCCGATCGGGATCGCGAACCCGGTGCCGCCCGACTGGGAATTGAACTGGAAGGTCTGCGACCCCGCGGTATCCATGCCAATGACCTGTCCGGCGGCGTTGACGAGCGGCCCGCCCGAATCGCCAGACTCGATGTCGGCGTTGGTCTCGAGCATGCCGGTCAGATGTTCACTGGTGCCGGTCAGCTCGTCGCTGGCGCTAACAGACTGCCCGGTTGCAGTAATAGTTCCGCCGGCGTAGCTGGGCGTGCCCCCGGTGCCTCCCGCGTTGCCGATGCCGACGACTTCCTCTCCGGCCGACACCGGTGAGGTCGCAGTGGTGACCGTTTGCAGGCCTGAGGCGCCAGTCAGCTGCAGTACGGCCACGTCCTTGGTGACGCTGTAGCCGACGACGGTCGCCTGGTAGGTCTTGCCGTTGCCGACGTCGGTGACACTGATCGTGGTCGCGCCCTCAACCACGTGGTTGTTGGTCAGGACCTCGCCGCTCGAAGTGAGCACCATGCCGGTCCCCGCCGCCTGAGCGGCGCCGTAGTCGATGGTGGTGTTCACATCGACCAGGCCAGAGTCGACTCGGGCAGCTATCGAGGCTGCATCGGACGGCCCGGCGCCCTGGCTGTCCTGTCCGCTGCCGGACTGGCCGGATCGGCCGAAGCCGCCAGGGAACCCGCCGCCGAAGCCGTTCCCAGTGCCACCGGTTGGGTTCCCGGCACCTGAGCCGGTGCCGTTGCCGGTGCCGGTGCCGGAGCCGTTGCCGATGCCGATGCCGGAGCCGTTGCCGATACCGGGCAGGGTGCTCGCGCCGCCGGACCCGGACGGGCTCCCGGCCGCGACTGTCCGAGAGCCGAGCGCGTGGCCGGCGAACCCGCCGACGGCGGCCGCGGCCAGCAGGGCGGCGGCGCAGCCGACGATCAGCCACGGGCGGCTTGAGCGGCGTCGGCGGGGCCAGGCGAGGTCCCGGGCAGTGGGGGGGTACCCACCGCTGCCGGGCGGCTCGTAGGCCCAGGGGCTGGCCGGGGCTGGCGGCGGGAGGGGTGCATAAGACTGCCAGCCGGCCCAGTCGTCTCCCGGCTGACCCGCGTATGCAGGGAAACCCTGGGTCTGGTCGGCCGCGTCGTCAGGCTCTGGCCCCGGCTGCTGTCCTGGCTCTTGTGTCACGGTGTCAGGATCGCTGGCCAGCCTCGGGCCTGGTTCGGGCTAGCCTGCAGGTTTGCTGCAGATCCGATCCGGCTCAAGTGGGTCGATGCCTCCCTGATGCCAGCCCGAGATCTCGCGTATCCGTGCGTAGTTGCCGTCCAGCACGAGCAGGTTCTTGCCGTAGGTCGCGATGCCGCACGGGCTATCGAGGTTGGCTTCAACTGCCGGGCCTCCGTCGCCGGAGAAGTGACCCGCCGGGCGAGCCGGGCGACGTCTCCCGGCTAGGCCTTCCTTTGCAGCTCATCGACTGCGTCGGCGAAGATTTCCGTGTGCCGGCCGGCGTCAGCCTCCGTTGTCACTGGGCACATCAGCGCCATGTTGTGGAACGGGGTCAGCAGGATGCCGCGGTTCACCAGGTACAGATGCAGGTATTCGTCGAGGTCAGTGTCGGCTGCCGCGGCCGACTCACCGCCGGTGCGCGGAGGCTGCGGGCAGAACCGGTACTCCGCTCGCGCGCCCAGCTGAGTGATGGTCCACGGCAGCCCGCGGCCCGCCATCACCTCACGCACGCCCCCGGTGTACCGGTCGGCCACCGCGATCATCTGCTCGAAGGCCGCGTCGGTCAGCACGTGCTCGAGCGTGGCCCGCATCGCGGCGACTGAGAGCGCGTTGCCGGCCAGCGTGCCGCCGACGCCGCCGGTGTCCTCGATGTCCGCCGAATCGTCGGCGAGTATGCGCCCGGCAAGGTCGGCAGAGAGTCCGTAGGCGCCGGCCGGTAGGCCGCCGGCGATGGACTTGCCGATGGTGACGATGTCCGGCTCGAGCCGCCAGGCCTGCGTACAACCGCCCGGACCGGCGCTGAACGTGTGCGTTTCGTCATTGATGAGCAGGCTGCCGTGCTGGCGCGTCAGCGCACGCACCGCATCCAGGTAGCCGGGCTCGGGCAGCACGATGCCGATGTTGGTCAGCGCCGGCTCCATCAGCACGGCGGCCACGTCGCCGTGGGCGAGTTCGCGATCCAGCGCCTCGGCATCGTTGAACTCGACCACCCGGGTAGTCTCACGCGGATCGACCGGGGCGCCGACGTTCCCTGGTCGCATCTCCGGTCCCTCCGGCGTGGCCACGATGAACGCCTCATCCACGCTGCCGTGGTAGCAGTAGCTGTAGACAAGGATCTTCGGTCGCCCGGTGAGCTGCCGTGCGAGCCGCATTGCCCAGCGGTTGGCGTCAGTGGCGGTGAGGGTGAAGCTCCACTGCGTCGGCCCGAACCGGCGGGTAAGCTCCGCCGCCACCCACGCTGCGTCCGCTGTCGGCAGCATCGTGGTCGCACCGCCGAGCTCGCCATACCGGCGGGCGACCGCTTCGGCCACAGCGGCCGGGGAGTGCCCGGCCATGGCGCCGGTGTCCCCTAGGCAGAAGTCGATGAACTCATTGCCGTCGATATCGGTGAGCCGGGCGCCGCCGGCCGAGGCCAGGTAGAGCGGAAAGCCGCCGGACCACATCCGCATCCATGTCATCGGCACTCCGCCGAGTAGGTGCCGACCGGCCGAGGCATAGGCAGCGGCCGAGCGGGGATGGCGCTCGCGGTAGGTCTCGCGCTCGCGGCTGATCAGCTCGGTAAGGCGAGCGCGGCTGAACGGCTCGACGGCCCGCTGCTTGCTGGCCTGGTCGGACATAGCGCAGCCCCCCTCTGAGGTGTGACCGACCGGACAGCATACCGACCCGGCTGCTGCCAGCCTGCCATCGCGCCGTTCCGGCCTCATGCTAGACAAGCAGATCGGGGAGTCGCGCAGCATGGGTTGCGCACGAAGGAGACCTCGCGCAGCAACCGTTGCGCATGCGGAGAGAGGCCACGAATGTCAGATGCCGGACTGACCCTGGATCGGGTGCGGGCTGCAGCAGCCCGGCTACAGGGTGTCGCCCACCGCACGCCGCTGCTCACCTCGGCCACACTCGACCAGCATTGCGCAACCAGAGTGGTGCTGAAGGGCGAGCCGTTGCAGCGCAGCGGGTCATTCAAGTTCCGCGGCGCGTACAACCGGCTGAGCGTGCTGAGCCCGACGGCCAGGGAGGCCGGCGTCGTCGCATTTTCGTCCGGCAATCACGGTGCGGCCGTGGCGCTGGCCGCCAAGCTGCTGGGCGTCGAGGCGGTGGTCGTGGTCCCGTCGACGGGGTCGGCCGCGAAGCTGGCAGCAATCGAGGGGTACGGGGCTGAGCTGCGGCGGTACGACCCGGAAGTCGAGAGCCGGGAGGACGTTGCCGCAAAGATCGCGGCCGAGCGAGGCATGACGATCATCCGGCCGTTTGACGACTACGACATCATGGCCGGCCAGGGAACAGCGGGACTTGAACTGGCCGAGCAGGCACCTGACCTGAAGCGGGTCCTGGTCCCGATCGGCGGTGGCGGGCTCGCGGCTGGCGTTTCCACCGCGATTAAGGGGCTGATCCCAGGGGCGTCCGTGATCGGCGTGGAGCCCCTCAGGGCGGATGACACGAGGCGGTCACTGGTGGCTGGTCGCCGGGTCAGCATTCCCGAGCCGGACACGATCGCCGACGGGCTGCGTGCCCGCGAGCCAGGTGAGCTCACCTTTGCGGTCAACTCGCGCCTACTCGACGACGTTGTCACGGTCACCGAGGACGCGATCGTCGAGGCGATGGGGTTCTGCTTCACCCGGCTCAAGCTTGTCGTGGAGCCGAGCGGGGCAGTAGCTCTGGCCGCGCTGCTGTCCTCGGTCGTGGGCGCGATCGGCCGTACCGGCGTCGTGCTGTCCGGCGGAAACATCACACCGGAGGACTTCAACGCGCTGCTGCGCTCCTAGCTGAGCAAGAGTCTCGCGATCACGATTTGAAGCCGGCGATCCGCAGTGCCATGGTGACATAGCGGTCCTGCAGGTCGGCGATGTCGGTGGGGTTGTGCTCAAGGGTCCACTCGCTGATGTGCACGCACATGCTGCTGATGGTGGCCGAGGCAAGTGTCGCTGATGACGCGTCGTTCCCGCCTGCAAGGTTGAACACGCCCTGTTCGGCACCGGCCAGCAGGATGCCGCTGAACCGGTCGCGGATCTGGCGGCGGAGGCCCCGCACCTCGTCGCGCCGCTCGCCGGTCAGGACGGTGAACTCCCGGTTCGCCATCCGGGACCGCTTCTTGTAGCCCGCGGTATGGGCCACCAGGAACCGGACCATGGCCGCTAGCTGGCTATCGGGCTGGGGGCCCGCGACAGCCAGTGCTTCGTCCATCTGCTCGTTCACCAGCAGGTGGATGTCACGCACCAGGACGTACAGCAGGTGATCCTTGGAGGCGAAATGGTTGTACAAGGCGCCCGGTGTCAGGCCGCACGCGGCAGTGATCTCACGGACAGTAGTGGCCAGTGCCCCGTGCGCGTAGAACAAGTCGATTGCGGCCTCGCCCAGCCGGCACTGGAGCGCCGTCCCGCCTATCGGCAGCGGGTCGGCTGGCGGAAGTTCGAAATCTTCGGTCATCTGTCCGGCCATCCGAGTCATGCGAATTACGGCATCCGAGTCATGTGTTTGAGTCATGGCTCGGATAAGCTAGGTCTGTAATCGACGCCTGTTCTGGTCGGATGGTTGTCATCGAATGCTTGACAAACGATGGCCAGCGAGCGTACGACTATATCGCTGTGTGAACGCACGTTCATGTCACGACAGCACGAGGCGCGTCTGCAGTGACGGCCGCGGACGCGTGCCGGAAGGCCCGGGCCGACCCCTCCTCCCGGCCCGGGTCCAGGCACTCCCCGCCGTTCGGTAACACGCCGGACGCGATAGTCCCCGCAGTAGTGTCAGGCTGTGACCGGGAGCCCGGCAAGCGCTTCCTCGACGGCCTTGTCGCTGAGCTGCAGGTCCCTAAGCTCCCCGGACTGGTAGTCATGGTAGGCAGCTAGGTCGAGCAGCCCGTGGCCGCACAGTGCGGTGAGAATCACCTTCTCCTCGCCGGTGTCCTTGCAGCGAAGCGCCTCGGCGATGGTTTCAGCCACCGCGTGCGTCGGCTCGGGCGCGGGCACTATCCCCTCGGTCCGGGCGAACCTCAGTCCTGCCGCGAAGCACTCTGACTGCGGCTTCGCGACCGCCTCGATCAGTCCGATCTCGTAGATGTGGGAGAGCAGCGGTGACATTCCGTGGTAGCGCAGTCCGCCTGCATGAATGGGATCCGGAATGAACTCGTGCCCGAGCGTGTGCATCTTCAGCAGTGGCGTCATCCCGGCCGTGTCGCCGAAATCGTAGGCGTACACCCCGCGCGTAAACGACGGGCAGGCAGCAGGCTCCACAGCACGGATGACCGGGTTCATCCGCCCGGCCAGCTTCTCCCGCAGGAACGGGAACGTCAGACCGCCGAAGTTCGAGCCGCCGCCCGTGCAGCCAACGATCAAATCCGGTGTATCGCCGGCCTGGGCGAGCTGCTTGAGCGCCTCCTCGCCGATGATCGTCTGGTGCATGAGCACGTGGTTGAGCACGCTGCCGAGGGCGTACCGGGCGGCTGGGTCGCCGGCCGCGACCTCGACTGCCTCGCTGATCGCGATGCCGAGGCTGCCGGTCGAGTCCGGATGATCGGCGAGCACGGCCCGGCCTGACTTAGTCACATCGGACGGGCTGGCATGCACTGTCGCGCCGTACGTCTCCATCAGCATCTTGCGGTAGGGCTTCTGGTCGTAGGAGGCGCGTACCATCCAGACCTCGAGTTGCAGGCCGAACAGCGCGGAGGCGAACGCAAGCGCGCTGCCCCACTGACCGGCACCGGTCTCGGTTGTCAGCTTGGTCACACCCTCGGCGGCGTTGTAGTACGCCTGCGGCACCGCAGTGTTCGGCTTGTGCGACCCTGCCGGGCTGCCGCCCTCGTACTTGTAGTAGATCCGTGCGGGCGTACCGAGATCCCGCTCCAGCCGCCTGGCGCGGAACAGCGGCGTCGGCCGCCAGAGCCGGTACACGTCCAGCACGTCATCGGGAATGGCAACGTGCCGTTCCGCCGTGACCTCCTGAGCGATCAGCGCGGCCGGGAACAATGGCGCGAGATCGTCGGGCCCGACTGGCTGGCCGGTGCCGGGATGCAGCGGCGGAGGCGGCGGCGACGGAAGGTCAGCGATCACGTTGTACCACTGCTGCGGCATCTCAGACTCTGGCAAGAGGTACTTAACCTGTCGATCCATCGATGCCTCCATTAGTTGGAGCTAACATCGCCGAAAGGTGACGACACGCGTAACGGTAGCCGAGACTCTCATCGTCTAGGAAGAGTGCCGAAAACCTAAGAAGAAGCCCTTTGAACTGCGGGGAACGTGGCGGTGCCACCACACGGCCTGGCGTCGGTACGCGGCCGCCGGCGCTGATACCTAGACACCTGCGCACTTTTGATGACGGGAATGCCGCCGCGCATGGTTGCCGCAAATGCCTCGCCGCAGTGCCGGAGCGGCTGCCAGCAATGGGGATAGCTGGGTTGCGGCGCCCTCGCGTGCATGCGACCCTTGGCCGGTAGGCCAGAGCTTGAGCGTGCGCAGGGCGAGCCGCACTGGGTGCGAGCGAGCCACGCGGGACGTGTGGAGGCAGCAGTGCGCTGGAGGCGGGATGATCGCCAGCCGGCTGACGATCACCCCGATCTCGCGGCCGAGGACTGGCTGAAGGAGTTCCGCCCTATCCGGCCTGATGCGCTGACCGCCGCCGACCGGGACGCTGCGGCACCCGCCGCGCGGCCGACCTCATCGACTGAGCAGAGGCGATCGACTGAGCGGGGGCGACCGACTGAGCGGGCCGGCCGGCCCGAGCCAGCCGGCTACAGCGGCGGACCGGCCGGGCGCGGCAGCCCGACACGCGGCTGGCAGGACAATGCCGCTGGAAGCCGCCCACAGCAATACGGAAGCTCACGCGCCGCTGATGGCTGGCCCGCGCCGGCTGCCTGGCCTCCCGCGAATGGGCGCGCCGACAGGAATGTGTGGCCTCCGCCAACTGGCCGGGCCGAACCGGCTGCACGGGCGGAACCGACTAGCTGGGCTGAGCCGACCGGCCAGGCTGAACCGCCTGCGCGGGCCGAACCGCCTGCGCGGGCCGAACCGCCTGCGCGGGCCGAACCGCCTGCGCGGGCCGAACCTGATAGCCGCTCGCTGCCGCCCTCCGCCCCCAGTCGGTCGTTGCCACCTGCACAGGGCGGTTACCGGCCGCAACGGAACGAGGATGAGTACCTGGCCGGCCGGATCTTGCCGCCTGGCACATACCCGGACGGCGGCGATGGTCGCTGGCAGGGCCGTGATGGCCATCGCAGCAGTTACCGTGAGCGTCCGCGGCCGGAGGAGGGTCACCGGCCCCAGCCTCGCGACGCCTACCCGTCGCGCGGTTATGACGGTTATCCGTCGCCCGGTTATGACGGTTACCCGACAGGGCGTGATGGCGGCTACCCGACTGGGCGTGATGGCGCCTACCCGCCGCCCGGTTATGGCGGCTACCCGACTGGGCGTGATGGCGGCTACCCGCCGCGCGGTTTTGACGGTTACCCGACTGGGCGTGGTGACGGCTACCCGGCTGGGCGTGATGAAAGCTATCGAGGCCACCGTGATAATGGCTACCCGCCTCGTCACGAGGAGGGCTCCGGCGGCAACCGCGGCGCTTACCGCGCACCTGCGCCGGACGCCGCCTATCCGCCGATCCCGGACGGCCGGTCCGCGCCACACCCGGCTGCGCACCATGCGTACTACGACGGCTACCGGGATCGGGTTGCTGATGAGCGCGGTGTTGCCCGCGGCCGTCCCGCTTATGACGGCCGCGCGTATCAAGGCCCCGCGTATGACGGCCCCGCGTATGACCGGCCGGCGAGCGGCTCCGCTGCCGACGATCGGGCTGCTCCGAGTTCCTCGGGACCGGGCACCGGCGCGCTGCCGCCATCAGAATCCTGGCCAGAGCGCCCGGCCGCCGCGCCGAAGCCGGCGGCCGAGGCCGTAGCGGACCTCGTTCCCTCGCATAATCAGATCGCCGTGCGCACGGAGCACCAGCCAGTTAAGCGCGATGAGGACGACATCCTGACTAGTCCGCTTCCGGTGATCCTGCCGGGCGCGACCTCAGTGCCGCGCCCGCAGCCAGTCGAAGCGCCGCGCGGCCCGTTCGAGCCGGCCCGGCCCAGCGATGCACCCGTCCGGCCGGCCAGTGTTACCGGCTCGGTGGAGCTGCCGCCGGCCGACTATCAGCCGCCAGTCCCACCACCGCCACGAGCACTTGGCCCGGCGGCCGCCGCCAAGCTGGACCAGATCAAGGACCTCTACCTGACCGCCGAGGCCATCGGCCCGGATGCGCTCGACAAGCATTTCGACCAGGTCAGTCAGCGCCAGCGCGAACTAATCAAAGAGTTCTTCCAGCGGTCAGAGCCTGACGATGCGGGCGCGGACCGTCCGCAATCCTGACCGCGACCGCCTCCGTGACGGACGCATGCCCGAGGGCCTAGTCGGGCAGTGAGACAGTCCGCTGCATCAGGACAGTGTCGATCCAGCGGCCGTGCTTGAAGCCAACTTCCGTTAGCCGGCCAGCATGACTGAACCCGCAGGCCAGGTGCAGGGCCACCGATCCCTGGTCGCCCGAGTCGGCGATAACCGCGATCACCTGACGCAGCCTGGCGTCCGCGCACGCCGCCAGTAGCCCGGTCAGCAACCGTCGGCCGATTCCAAGGCCGGTCCGGCCCGGTGCGACGAACACCGAGTCTTCCGCGGTCGACCGGTACGCCGGCTTGCGGCGCCATGGCCCAGCGTAGGCATAGCCGACGATCTCACCGCCGGTCTCGGCCACCAGGAAGGGCAGGCCGAGCTGAACAAGCTCGTCTGCATGCTGAGACCAGTAGGCCTGCGTTCGAGCGGACTCCTCGAAGGTCGCTACCGAGTGGAGTGCGTACCAGGCGAAGATGTCGCCCACCTGGCTGAGATCCGCCGGGTTGGCCGGCCGGACAGTCAGGTTCAGCTCGACCTGCCCAATCGAACCCGGAACGCCGCGGTCAGGTTCTCGGCCTCTTGCTCGCTGATCCGGACAAGCTCGGCATCCAGATCGCCGTACTCCCACTCGACAATGGCCGAGTCGTTCCGCCAGCTCAGATCACGGTGCAGGCTCTCGTCGACCGGGCCGTCCTCTCCGTAAGTGCGGCGCGCCAGTCCAGATGCTGCCCGGCTGCCTTGGCCGGCCACGATCACGTAGTACTGCACTTCGCCGCTCACCGCGGTTCACCGTGGAAGTCCGCGATCTCCATGCAGCCCGGTGGGGGTTTGGCGCTCGCCGCCGCTGCCACCTGCCGGGTGCGCAGCTCGGCTCGCTCGCCCGGCGGCGTGGTCGGGTCGGTGATACGCGAGTACGCATCGTGCGTGCGCTTTGCAACCGCCCAGCTGGCCATGGTGTGGAACTGCACCTCGAAGGCGATGCCGTGCGCAGGGTCCCGCCAGCGGGTGAAGACTCCCTTGTACTCGGGGCTCTGCCAGCGATTACGCCTGGCTTCGAGCTCGAAGCCTTGCGCCTTGAGCTTGCGGTGCACCAGCCAGGTGCTCTCGGTGTAATCGGCGGCCTCGAAGGCGAATGCGTACCGCACGGCGTCACTGATCGTCTCCGCCAGGTCGACAGGCGATCTGGCGGGGTTGCGGGCTATCAGCCGGGAGAGCTTGGCGGCGAAACGGTCGGAAGGCTTCAGGCTGTCGGCCTCACTGCCCGGTGCCAGTCCGCCGGCCGGAAGCTGCGCAGCGAGCCGGTGGATGGCCGGGGTGAGGCCGCTGCTGCCGTATGTCCCGAGCGTGTTCCGGCCCTCGGCCGCCTGGCATCGGGCCAGAGTCTGTTCGACTAGGTCGGCCAGCCCGTCGACGTTGGGCCGGGCATCCGGGCCGTGCGGCCGGAGAGTGCCATGCTGCACCGTGTCGCGTTGCTGAGGCTCTGGGCGCCTGCGGTCGTGCCAATCAGGGCCAGGCGGATTCAGGTGCGGGTCGGACCGATCGCGCGGCGGCCGCAGATTGTGTCGTTCCCACTCCTGACGGGGGTGGTGCCTTTCCCGGTCCGGCCGATCGAGCTCCCGGTCCGGCCGGTCGTGGTGGAGTTCCTGGTCCTGGCGGGGGTGGTGCAGTTCCCGCTCTGGCCGCACGTCGTGCCGATCCTGGCGGCCATCGTCATCCCAGCTGTGGCCCTGCGAGCCGTAGTCCTGCCAGTCGTGCTCGGGCGGGCCGTGGTCAGCTCGGCGCGCTTCCGGCCTGACCTCCCTGCGCCCGTTGCCGTTCCCGTTGTGGTTGCCGTTGCCTGCCGACCGCGAGAGTCGGGCGCCTTCGCCCGGCCACGGCCCGAGGAGGGGCCCTTCGCCAGAGATGCTTCCGTTCTCCACGGATGCGTGGCCGTTCGTGCCCGGATCGGCGGCGTAGGGATCCTGCCATTGCGGATCGCGACGGCGCTCTGCTGGTCGTTCTCCGGCATCGTGACTGCCCGACGGCTTACCGGAATCCCGGCCGGCCAGGGGGTCTGCGTCGGACAACTCGCGCTCGGGCTCAGCTTGCTCGGGCTCAGGCGGCAAGTCGAGATCGGCGGCGACCTTTGCCAGCACACTGGCCTGGCGCGCGCTGTCGCCTACATCGATCCGGCTGGGGCCGCCGTCTCCCGTTTCGCGGCCAGGGGCCGGGAGCCCTAGCTCCAACTGCCTGAGGCGGGTAGGCAGCGGCCGAGCCTGACCGCCGTCCTCGTAGGGCGACGACGGATGTCCGGCAGGCAGCCGGGCGAGGCGAGATCTGAGGTCGGCAAGTGAGCCCGCCATCCGGCGGGTGTCAGGTGCGGCTAGCGGCGGCCCGCTCACCTGGGCGGACTCGGCGGACTCGGCGGGCAGGCTGACGCGGGCTGCCCCGGCCCCGGCCGGATCCGCGGCCGTAGTGGTTGGCCCGGCCATGCGCACGGCTGGGGCCTGGGTTTCGTCCGTGGTCAGCTCGGCTGCAGCCGATATAGCTGACAATTCGGACTGTGCCGACGGAGAGTGTGCCGACGGAGACGGGGCTGGCGGGGACGGGGCTGGCGGGGACTGGGCTGGCGGGGACTGGGCCGAGACGGTGCGCCGAGGGGGCGGGGCTGCGCCGCGGAAGTAGTCAGCCAGCCCGGCTAGATCGATGCGCGGGAGGTCCACAGTGTTCTCGCGCGGATCCTGTGACTGATCCCACGACTGACCTGACCCCGGCATACCTGCATTCTCCAGCCTTCTCGCGATCCGCCCATCGTAGTTTCAGTTCACGACCCATGGCGGCTGTCTTAGTACAGGCCTTCGGCGGACTTAGTACGGGCCTTCGGCGGACTCGCGAACCGCGGGCAGGATTCGGCCCGTCACCGAGCCGAGCCCGATCCTGACGCCGTCCGGGCCGGGAGCAGTGGCAGCGATGGTCACTTCATCCCCGTCTTCCAGCCATGCTCGAGATGAACCGTCAGGCAGCGGAATGGGGTTACTGGCGTTCCAGGCCAGTTCGATGAGCGAACCGCTCTGAGCTGGCTCGGGACCGCTGACCGTGCCTGAGGCGTACAGGTCGCCGCTGCGCGTGGCGGCTCCGTTCACAGTCATATGCGCAAGCATCTGGGCCGGGCTCCAGAACATCGTGGCGTACGGCGGTCGCGAGATGACATGGCCGTTGAGCCGTACCTCGAAGTCGATGTCTAGTCCCCAGTCCGCTGTCTCGGCCAGGTAGTACATCAGCTTCTCCTCGCGGGATCGCGGCCGGACGCGAGCATGCTCCAGCGCGGCCAGCGGCAGGATCCACGGCGAGATACTGGTGGCGAACGACTTGCCGAGGAACGGCCCGAGAGGCACGGACTCCCAGGACTGAATGTCCCGCGCCGACCAGTCGTTGACCAGGCAGACGCCAAACACATGCTCGGCGAACCGGTCGACCGGAATGGGGTCGCCCAGGTGACTGTGCACCCCGACGACGAAACCAAGCTCGGCTTCGAAATCGAGCCGGGTGCTGGCACAGAACTCGGGCTGGTGCATGCCCGGCGTGAAGCAGGACGGGCCGGCTGGACGCCGAATTCTCGTGCCGGAAACGACGACGGTCCCGGCCCGGCCGTGATAGCCGAGGGGCTGGTGCCTCCAGTTCGCCGTCAGCGCCTCGCCGCCCGGCCTGAAGATGCGCCCGAG
>Ga0335075_10006957_pt1 | contig 17448 bp, 15 predicted proteins | sample Lox_Sample_24_FD_206723 | JGI IMG/M metagenome (GOLD analysis project Ga0335075, IMG submission 206723) | Soil microbial communities from Loxahatchee National Wildlife Refuge, Florida, United States - Lox_Sample_2.4 | ecosystem: Environmental > Terrestrial > Soil > Wetlands | place: USA...
GGCACTTATACCGGATGGCGAATAGTTGGCAGCACCATTGAGAGCATCGATTGTAGGTGCTACAGTCCCATCTGGTGGATTCACCAGCGCAGCCATAGTTGTTGTCAGCCTTTCGCGGCAGAGGGTTCTGAGATGTGCCCCGCGAAAACAAAAGGTGCCTGTTAGATTGAATGATAGCTGAGAATAAGAGATGGAACGCGGTTGCTCGAAACAAGCTCGTAATGTAGTGCGAAGGATTGACGAGCGGTTACATATAGAATAGAGCGGACAGGTCTAGGCTTGCCGCTGTTCCTGAAGAGCTGCAGCGGGCTTCAATGCCACACGTTAGGCTGAGGCAGGCACAGCCGGGTTCTTTGCCGCAACCCCACATTGACGAGCCTCCAACCGCATTACGCGAGAATGCTGAGACGACATCGAGCGTAAAGCAGCCCATTCTTTAGGGGAAGATTGCCCATCCATATCCATCGGTACATGCCTGCAACGCCCTTCCGACCCCGGTGTGCATCTCGATACTCGATATTGCCCGTCTGGACGAGGCAGTGTCCTTTGCCTGACCCAGTAAGGCTGCCTACTGTCCTACCTAGTAATCTACCGCCGCATTAATGGTTAGTACTCTCTTTGTGACGCACGTCTAGCCTAATTTTCTCTCCGTCCTGCCTGAGATATCTTCCTAACATTTGCATTTGCACAGTCTGGGAATTCTGGTCGTCGCTCTGTCTCTCCTGCTACTCCCACTACTTCAGCTCCTAATTCCACTGAAGACACACCTGATCGTCTCGCAAGAGTTCTCCAGCAAGCCCACACCTCTACCTCTCTGACGGATTCAAGCCATACTAGCGATTTAATTAGGGCGATCGATCGCTTTAACAATAGGTTCGACGCAACCATCTTCGCTGCTGTTACTTCAACATCTAATCGGGCAAATTCTGATATTTTCTCCACTGATGTTCCCCTCTCAGCTGTAAGAGAGGAGCTACAGGGACTGCGCGGTACAGTTGCCTCGCTGCACCGGAGTTCTAGTGTTACGTCGGGATCCCCATCCAACACAAGCGACTCGAGACGTCCTCGACCTCGCATGACCTCGGAACGAAGTCGTTACCTCGAAAGACGCCGCAACAGACTCGCAGCCATGAGCTTGAACGCAAGCGATGCTCTCTCGAGTCTTGCGGATTTGCATCACGCCGGCCAGCAGCTCGAAACTGCAAGCCAAAATGTGAGAGTGCTTCTTGATGATTCTCAAAGCATCCTATCACATCCAAGTCTGGCTGCAGAGGAGTACGCTGGGGAGGCCGAGACTAATCGTGCTATAAAACGCCGGAAGATAGAAACCGGCATATCTAACTCTGGGTTTCCAGGGTTCTCATATGGCCACTATGGCCAAGTCGAGCCTGGCAAGCTCAAAATGGAGATCGAATCTTGTGATGGGGGAACATTGGAGGGATATGGAACAAGCACAGCAACTTACATTGCCGCAAACGTGCTAAAGAATGACAATTCAGTCTACTGCACGAAGGGCAACCGCTGCAACCTTATATTAAGACATCGAGGGGCAACTCCCTTCTCTCTGACGGAGCTGAGCATCAAAGGTCCACCGAGGGACTACACTGATCCGTAAGTCTTACACGTGACTGATTCTCACGTGCTTTACGCTCACAATTACTATGCAGCGTACAGGAAGGCATGGTATTTGTCTCCATGGAAAATGATGAGGCCCTCATTCGAACTGCTCAGTACCAAATTCAATACGCGGCGCCTCGACACCGTATACGACTTGCGAGTAGAGACCCAAATAACAGCCACATCATCTCCATCCGCCATAACCTCGATGGCATAACCACAAGCCATGAAAACAGGAGTCCAACAGCTTCTGGATTAGAGGCGGGATCTGATGAGTGGGAGTGCCGACTTGCGCAACTTCCAGCTGATTTTACCCGCCAAAATCCATCACCCTTCAATGTCACCATCGAATGCGACGATTCAGATAGCGACTCCAATCATCCGCCCCGCCGCCGTCGTGCCGCCGACCGTCTCAGGGGCCGCCTCAGCGGAATACTCTCTAGCCACTACGATCCGGCCTCCGACTCCGACGCATCCTCTGACCGGGATCATCGTTTGGCTGGGGAAGAATACCTCCTCGACGTAGCACGCCTTCGACCATCAGCCCCACTTCCCCTTCCAGCTCAACCTCCACTCCCCCGTCTCATCCGCCGCCTCCCCCGCCAACTACAAACCGTCAGCGACGACCTCGCAGAAGCCGTCCTTGCCGCCCAAGAAGCAACCCAGGAAGCCGTCAAGGCTGTAGGTGGTGTCCCTTCTACTGCTGGGGCGGCTGGGCCCTCAGCGGGCCTCATGGCTCCTCTCGCATGGTTCTTCATGGAGCACGAAAAGAGCAAATGTATTATACGCTTCGATCCGCCTGTCAGTGGCCGCTTCATCCTTTTGAAGATGTGGAGTCCGCATTTTTCGGAGGCGGCGAATATCGATATCCAGAGCGTTGTGGCGAAGGGTTTTGCGGGACCGAGATTCTTTCCAGCTAGTCAGTTGCGATGAGCTGGAAATCGACTTTTCGAGCACTTGTGACTGATGGCAGAGTGAAGATTTCATGATTTGATGACCTTTACTACGGATCTGGTATTGGGAATCAGGAGTTAGAGACTGGATATAGTTGCAAAGGGCTGGAAGGGCATGGGCATTTAAGACACATTAATATCATTTTTACAAGAGTCAATAATGCCCACAGCGAGATACCCTTATTCCTGCCTGAATGAATAATATGCCATAGGCTTGATACAGCCCGGTAATTGAAGTACATGTCTTCAGCCTCTCCACCTACTACACAGTCCTCTCGCTCTCTGCGACCTTAATAGAAAATGAATCCTCCGTCCCGCTTTCGTGTGCTGGTTGCTCAACTACCCGTTCTAGGTTCATCGATCGGTCATAGCGTGCAGTTCGTATTTACCTCATAGTATACATGCATGTTCGTCAGTCCAGTCCGGCCGAGCTAGCCCAAAATTGCTCCTCCCTTGCCCCTCTTCTTGCCTATTAATCCTAAGCCGCCATCCATTGTCTGCGATACCTCGGGGTGTCTCTTTGATATCGCAGTTCGGCCCTCGGTCTCGTCTCATCCGAGCTCATGTATAACAAAGGAAATGTTAGGTCAACGCTAGCCACCATCTCTCATCGTGGATCGTACGGTGCCGTAAATGGTCGTTATTCAAACACGGTGTTGGAAATGAAATGAAATGAAATTGTTAAACATGGATATAATAAGAAAGGCGACCGTTGCCAGTCTTTCATGCACGCGATTCGTCGTCTGTAGCACTCGATATCGTTCTTCATTTGCGAAATGGCTTTCGTATGTCGTATATATGCGTACCTGGCGGACTGTAGCTCTATATGTTTGCGTAATGAGATTATAATTGGCTAGATGGTGGAGGTCCCATTACAGGAGATTGAATGGCTCCCTGGCTGCCTTGGACCGCCGCTCCACCCGGTGCCGCCGGAGGCGCATGATCTTGTACTGTTTCGACAACCTCTAGCACATCAGCAGTTTGATTGGAGACACCTCCGCTCCCTTCAGATGGTACCGTTGGAGCTTCCAATGGTTGAGGTGCCGCTTCCACAGGCTAGTCCTTGTTAGTTTTCAGGCAGAATTGACATTAGATATGATGAAAGACTATCTAACCTGTTTCGGTTCTGTTGCTTCCTTTGGGGGCCTTCCGCGACGTTTCTTTGGTAATGGGCTGTCGCTACTGCCTCCTGTTTTCGGTCCCGGCTCAGAAGCTGACCCCTGAGACCCAAAGCTCAGCGGAGGCATTGGAATTTCTCCCATAGATTTGCGCCCAGCAGCTTTCAAAGGCGGGTACATAGTGCCTCTGGCAGCCGCTTCTGCCCTTCTAGCATCGAGCACTTCCTTCGTTGGACGACCTCGCTTCTTAGATGAAGTGTCGGCAGGAGACTGAGGAGGCGCAAATTGTGCCCCATTTGCGGCAGGCTTTGGATGGAGAGTGCGTGTAACTCCAGGAGTTGGCTCCGGATCAGATAGACGGCGCTTCAAGGAGGGCTTTGGGACGGGCTCGAGACCGCTTGGAGGGTGAGGAGCGGCCGGGCTGCCAGAAACCAGTTCGTCGAACACGGCCGCGCAGGCCTTCAAGTTGCGAGCTATATACATTAGCATTTAGACATATAGCAAGCCGACTTAAATATAGTTTCATGTTGAAAATCGTGCAAGTTCTCTAAACACTGCGGTGGCTTTAGTTCAAGTCCGGAGGCTCTTACCTTGGGGAAGGAAGATCTCTGTCCAATTTGGCTCAATGTGTTCCTTTTTAATGATACCCAGAAGGGTGTCTATGGAAACTTTAGAGGTTTTAATGATTTCTGCCAGTAGAAAGCGCTGTGGGGCGGTTGATGTCAGCTTTAAACGCGCAGGGCGAGCTTGTAGGAGAGTGGTGATACAAAACATGCGCCAGACGCCCCGGCAACATGTAACATGCCCATATAACATATCTACAGGGCTGTAATCATTGGTGGATGTAACGCACCTTCTCATCTTCGCTGAATGAAGTAGTAGACATTGTCGAGAGGCCGTATGCGCCGGGCGAAGGCAGTCGCGCGCCGATATCTGTCGTTTTAACGGCCTATGGTGAGGAAGCTTAGGGAAGGAGATTAGGGCCGCGAGCAGGCGCAGTACGGCCCAAAGGCAGTGTGGAGTTTAATGAAAGTGCCTGTAATGGTGTCATGCAGTGCTGGGAAGTGGTCGTCTAGTGAGCGTCTGTAAGAGAGCGGGCTGGTTTCGAGATGTATTGAGATGGGACATGGAAGCGCCTGGAGAAGTCGCGCCGACACACTTTCTTTGAGGTGCAGCATCCAAGCAGGCGTACGGAGCTACACGCTACAGGTAATGGCTCGATGCACAGGACATGTAAGGTCATGTAAGGTAAAATGGAGGGACCTTTGGGAAATGAACTGGACCTTGCGGTGCATATGCACCTGTGGCATGCGCACTGATATTACAGGTTCAGGAAGTCAACTATCAGCTGCAAGCTTCGCTCAAAGCTTGTACGTGCAGCAGTCGGTGCAGCAGCGCTGCAAGTGATCGCTGCAGCTTGCAGGAAAGCCACCCGGCTATGCTGTTTTTAGCGCTTGCCTGAAATTGAGGTGTCTTGCTTGTTCTCGGCTCTCCAAACTCTCATTTCTGCCCCGTCCTGCAGCTTGGGATTTTGACAAAAATTTCAGGAGATATATCGCAACACATAATGAGAAATCTACGTCCGCCTGACAGTTCATTGGCCTGGCTGCGTTGCTGCGCTGGCCAGCAGGGGTCTCTAATTGGCCATCCACGGTCAGAGGTGTCGACATTGGCTGCTGGGCAGCTAATTACGACCAATCTCCTCCCAGAAGAGCCCTGAAGCATTTAGCGACAAAAAGCCGCGCAGCACTGTCCACCCGTTCTTCGTCACACTTGAAACAATTGGATCGTCGCTGAACGATCGCAATACTTCTCCGTCTTTGTTATGAGCCTCAGTCTGGACTTCCAGCGGCGCTTAACAACTTGCGACATCAGTATAAGGCACCGTACCCGCGAGAGCGGAGCCGCCGGCGGGTTTCAGGGCGCTTTGAAATCCGGGAGATGCGACCCAGCCCCGAAACAGGGTAGGATGACAAGATTGGCCCACCATCTTGACATTGAGACTTCTCAATTGCGAGCATTCGGAATAAAGTTGTGCGCTTGATAGCCATCGTGGAATAACGTCTCAGGAGGATTTTAATGCCTTTATACTGACGATATTCACCAGCGGGACTTATAAGGCGCCAGTGCTGCAACGTGTGTTGGCATCGCCGAGATGCATTACTACGGAGCCACTCACTCTCCGCAGAACTCGACATTGGCTAAATCCGCGGTCCATCTCGAAAATTTTTCATATAGCCAAGTCGTATTCCTTGCGTCATTGTTTATGGGAATATCCGCCTGCGACTGTCAGCTAGCTCAGCTACGATCGAGGTATCAAAGATCATCGTCAGTTATTCAGCTTTCCCCTCAAACACGCTTTGAATCTCAACAGATCTTCACTTACTAACGAAAACATGCTTCTAGTAAAAGTAGCAACGGCCTCGGCCATTGACGATATTCCTAAACGCATAATGGCCTATCATTGACCACCAATACTAGCCCTCGACTCCGTATGGCTCGAATGTCCTCCATTATCATCCAACGACGCAAAGTGTCTTACACACCCCTATTGGCCTCCCCACCATCGAAATTCCCCTCAATGCATAGCATCAAAGTCTAATTTACTGGCCTATAGCGTCTACTGCATATCATAGTCTGCAGATACTAGTATTTATCCTCTCAAGATGTGCGCTGATGATAAATCCCACCATCTGGATGGGTGGAATCGAGGCCCTACATATAACTTGAATATATGTCATCATAGGGTTCAGGAGCCAGAATAGCCAGCTCAATTATATGGGCACAGGTTGAGAATCCTCAACTTGTAGATGATACATCTCCGAGCCTAGAAAGCCCATAGGCGTCAGCTAGGTACGGATATCAATCAGTACTTCATTTTCATCGAAACTTCTCACTGTATATTCATACAGTCAGGTCATAGTAGTCTCATGTTCTATGGACCGGTTGAGGCTACGGGAGGAGTTTGCTGTTGATGGGAGCCTGGCTGAAGAAGTCAAAGGACACTTGGGGTCATTGTTATCTTGTGCTTTGGTACCCTTTCCTTGCGCTTGGTTCTGGTTGGGTCTGGAGCCGCAATAGACTCTCAGCAAGGGGAACATAGGCGGAGTTTACCGAGACATTAGTTCTGAGACTCGTTCCCGAATATCCAATCTATAGCAATACAAACATCTCAAAAAGAAGTGGAATCGACGCCGTGACAGTGAATTTGGGATGTTAGCATGTGAGCGCACTACTGACGCGCGGTTGCTTGAGTAAATGGCAGGATGAGCGTAGGAGCTCGGCGCATACATCTAACCTAATACTCCTCTCGACGACAGACTCTTCCTCCCCATTTCGCTCTCTGTCCTCCCCAACACTTCAGGCTGAGCTGCCTAGTTCAATCGCTTCGTTTACGCTCTTTTGCTCGTTCTCACGGCGTCCCGTTGATTATCGATACGTTGCAGCGGGACCAGCCGATCTGCTTCGTCGCCGACCCTGGGCTGTGCATACTCCTCTGGAGAGGCATTGCAAGCCATCAGAAGATCAACAACAGACATCTGCTGCAATTTATCGTCGGAAGAGGTCTTTACCGTATGCGAGAAGGTTGTTGTTTGTTTGTGGTCCCTGGTGGCTGCGCCAACTCTCAACTGCAAATCTTGCAGCCGACTCGAGACCCTGGCATATACTCCACATACCCGGGCACAGCAGAGCTCAACGCTGCGGCTTCATTACGATGTCTAATGATGGGCTAGATAAGAAGCCAGGGGCAGTGGATACTGCGCTGGGCGACATGAAGCTGGAGAGCCCAGATGCGGCCTCAGACACTATAAAGGTTAACGGCAGTAGTGAACATTCACTGGCGCCCACAGCAACCAAAACTTCGCGCTCGCCGAGTTTGGAGCGGTCTCATTCCCTGTCATCAGCTACACAAACACCAATATCTGGGGTTTATGAGCACGAGGAAATACTCGGGGGCGAGGTCGCCCTAAAACTAGAGCCTGGAAAGCCTCCCAAGCTCTCAAGAAAGTCATCACAAAAAGTCATGTCGCGTCCACCACAACTTTTCGATCATCTTCCAAATTCTACTTCCGAGGCCATAACTACATTTCAGGTAATCCGCGACTGCATCTATGGATCAAAGTACATGGGCTCGTCAGAGCATGATGCTTTAGGGTGTGATTGTTCTGAGGAATGGAGTAAGTTTTGAAGTTAAATTTGAGCTTTTCATGAAAGATACTGACGATTAATAGGTGACAGCAGGAATCATGCTTGTGGGGAAGACTCGGATTGTATCAATCGTGCTACTAAAATGGAATGCATCGATGATGAGTGCAATTGTGGTTTAGGGTGCCAAAATCAACGCTTTCAACGTAAACAATTCGCCAACGTCTCTGTAATTAAGACAGAGAAGAAAGGCTATGGACTACGGACGGATTCTGACCTACACCCCAATGATTTCATTTTCGAGTACATCGGCGAAGTCATCAACGAGCCTACCTTCCGACGCAGAACTATCCAGTACGATGAAGAGGGCATCAAACATTTTTATTTTATGTCACTTACGAAGAGCGAGTTCGTTGATGCGACCAAGAAGGGTAACCTTGGTCGTTTCTGCAATCATTCCTGCAATCCAAATTGCTACGTTGATAAATGGGTAGTGGGTGATAAACTTCGCATGGGAATATTTGCCGAGCGGAGCATTAAGGCCGGCGAGGAACTTGTCTTCAACTACAACGTCGATCGATATGGTGCTGATCCACAACCATGCTACTGTGGCGAACCAAATTGTTCTGGCTTCATTGGTGGTAAGACTCAAACTGAAAGAGCGACGAAGTTATCACATGCTACGATTGAGGCGCTAGGCATTGACGATGGTGATGGCTGGGACACAGCCGTGGCAAAGAGGCCTAGAAAGAAGAAGGCAGGAGAAGATGACGAGGAATACGTTAACAACCTTCAGCCAAGAGGTCTCGATGAGGAAGGCGTCACGAAGGTCATGGCTACACTCATGCAGTGTAAAGAGAAGTGGATTGCCGTCAAGCTCCTCAGTCGAATACAACGCTGCGACGACGATCGAGTACGCAATCGTGTTGTTCGAATGCATGGCTATCAAATCCTCCGAACGGCGCTAACTACTTGGATCGATGACAACAATGTTGTCCTTCAAATTTTGGACATCTTGTACAAGTTTCCCCGCCTAACACGGAATAAGATAAGTGACTCAAAGATCGAGGCCACGATTGAGAGCCTGGTGGCATCCGAACATGAAGATGTCGCCTTTGAAGCAAAGAGATTACTTGAAGAATGGAGTAAGCTAGAAGTGGCATACCGAATACCTCGAAAGAAGTTTGATCCAACTGCCCAATCCACAAATCAATTCGATCGCCGAGGCGGTGACCGAGAGGATGAAGCCCCGAAATCACCTGCACCCACACCTGCTATAGTTGCACCCACTGGTCCTCGCAATGCAGCGCCGCAACGGAACCCTAACTTCTTCGCCCCAACAAGGCCTGCCATGATGCGGAGACCTTTCAATCCACTGCCCGCAGGATGGTTTGCAGCAATGGACGGATCTGGAAATACTTATTACTATAGCAAAAGTGGTCAGACGACTTGGCAGAGACCGCATTTACCTGCAGCGGAGCCACCTCCTCCACCTAAGGTTCCACCCAAAGCCATTCAAAATCAAAAAGCTCTTCAAGACATCATTGATAGTCTTACTAAGTCCGATTCCAATGCCCAAACTCCATCCTCGGGAACTCCGCAACGTTCAGAAGATCCGTCGAAAGAGAAGAAGAAAAGTACTGAGAAATGGCGGTCGTTGTCGCAAGAGAAGCAAATGAAGCTCTACGAGAATACTGTAAGTCCCTTTAGATTGCAAGACTTGGTGGCTCCATCTTAATAATTCGTAGCTTTTCCCCCACATCAAATACGTTATGGATAAGTTCCGCAACAAGCTTCCTAAAGAGGATCTCAAGAAATTTGCGAAAGAGATTGGCAAGAAACTCGTCGCGTCCGATTTTAAGCACAACCGAGTCGAAGACCCAACTAAGATCACCGAAAAACAAGAAAAGAAGGTCAGGAAATACGTAAAGGAGTTCTTCGACAAGGCTGTCGCCAAGAAAGCTGCGCATGACAAGCTGAAAGTAGTTAAAAAGCATGGTTCCGCAGCGGACAGAAACGATACTAAGGAGACCTTAAATGGGATGTCCTCTACAACAGTCGAGGCGGATGCAAAAAATGCCATAAAGGCTGAGGAACTAGACGACATGGACTTGTCCGACGACGGAGAGGAAACAGGACACGCTGTCCCCTCTGTGCCTGCCACTCCGAGCCTTGACACACCTAGCGATGAGGGCTTGAAGCGGAAACGAGACGACTTGGGTGAGTCATTTGATTCTACTCCGTCTGAAACGCCTGTCAAACGGATAAAAGAAGAAGATATGGAAGGCATACCAAGTCCACCGCCACCGCCACCTCCCCCACCGGCAGAGGATATGATAATTCAGATAGATGAAGATGCAGAGCTGGCCGCACAGGAGGAAGCCTTAATGCGCGAAAATGAGGAGGCATTGATGCGGGAAAACGAGGAAGCAATGCAAGAAGCTGAACTTCATAAAGAGCATGCCAAAGCACTTATACCTAGCAACATCGACGATGTAGACACCAAAGTCAACGGTATCAAGACAGAAGAGTACGACAAAACGGATCAGGACTTCACCATGAAAGGAGTCAACGGCAATGCTGTTGTGAAGATAGAATCTAGCGTGAACGACTCCAAGGACGGCGTTAGGGACCTTTCCGACGTTGAGGAGAACAGAGATAATAACATCACCCAACATGAGCGCAAAGAAGTTCTAAGCCACTGATACTTACCTGTTCGATAATCAGGATACGATGATCAAGGCCGCTGTTGAAGATCGAACGGGCGAGGCGAGCGTACGTGGCGAGCGTACGTGCAAGCGCGAGAAAGTAAAGCATTGTATGTATATACCATCAGATCAAATCGGATTCGGAGTCCGGGCGGCCAAAGGGTGGTGAGAAACCAGCCACGGCTAGGGCAATGTCTTTTGCATTTTCGTGGACAGCGAGCGACTTGTGTTACGATAGGGCGGAAAGGGGTGCCTTGCATCATCATCTCACCTTACTCGACCTGGCCTTTTTTCACTTGGGCGAGCGGGCCGGTGGGCGAATAGTGAAAGATATAATCAAGCGAAGCACTGTGACATGATATGATTCAAATTCGTTGCACACATGTGATGATATGTAAAGTCCATAAAACCGGACTATCTGCCCTATATGATAAACTCTGGGCGCAATGCTTTAGCACAGAAAAATCCCACTGTAAGACCCCCATTCTGTACTTCAGATTGAAAATCCTCCACTTTCTCACTGTGTAAATCACAACTCCTCTAACGCGGCATCCACAAGCATAGCTCGATGCTCCAAACCTCTCTACCCCCTTTCACGATTTAATAATCTTCTCAACCGCGTCCAACAAGATATCAGCGTGATGCCTCTGGAAGATCAGCATAGGACGCAAGCGGACAGCCCTCTCGCCCGAGCCGCCGATATTGACCCCCACACCTTTGGCCTTCTTGAGGAACTCGTCACGGCGCGGGGTGTCAAAGGCAATGAACGTCCCCATCCCTTTACCACGGAGGTTCATGATCTCCTGCGGATACTGGGACTGCAGGCGCTCGAGGCCAGAGAAGAGATAATCGCCGACCCGGGCGGTATTGTTGACCAGGTCGAGCCTCTCGATTTCCTCAATGATGGCCCGGAAGAGGATCGCACGGGCGGGATCGCCCATCCAGGTGTTGAATTGGCGGAAAGGCCTGTTAGGTCGGAGCTCCAGGTTGCCGAAGTAGTAGCCTGCTGTCTGGGCCTTTTTGGAGAACGTTACCATGTCGGGCGGGCTTGGGAGGTCCCAATGCTCGTGTGCCCAGAACTTGCCGGTGGAGCCGACGCCGGTTTGGACTTCGTCGACGATGAGGAGGACGTCATGTTTCTTGGTCAGTTCGCGGAGGCCGCGGAAGAAGGCCGGGGACGCATGATGGTCGCCGCCTTCGGATTGGATGGGCTCGACTATCACTGCACAAGGGGGGAGGTGGTGCGTTGTGAGCTGGCGCTCAACATCGTCAAGAGCCTCTTGCTCTACCTTCTTGTTATATTCGACGTTTTCTTCGAGAGGATATTTCAGCAGGGGAAAGGTGGCTTGTGGCCAATCGAAGGCTGGGATATCAAGCTTGTGGATAGGTTTTGAACGAGTGGTTGAGAGGGAGCCGAAGAGACGGCCATGGAAGCCGGTTTTGAAGGAGAGAATACTGAGTGGAGGAGCACCAGGCGCCTGATTTAGCATGCTAGAGCTGATCTCTTCCGTTGTGAAATCCACATCTGCTCCGCCACGTTGCTGTTGACGTTTATATATGAATGCTGCCTTATAGGCTGTCTCATTGGCATCGGAGCCGGCCATAGCGGTGAAGACCTGATTAAGGCCTTTAGGGGCAACCTTCAGAATGCCGGTTTTTAGAATCTCGGCCCAGTCGTGTTGGGGGAAATTGCCTAGGGCTGGCCGATTGACAAGGGCGCTCGCCATTTGTGGAGAAGTAGCCGCACGTAAAAGGGTTGGATTGCTGTACCCAACCGGGATGGAAGCGATTTGGGCATACCTGAACACTGTCAGACTTCCTATTATAGAGCACAATCAGAAAACATACACATCCAACAGCACATTTCCGTCTGGATCAGCAATATAATTGCCAAAGCTCTGTTGGTAATTTGCAAGCATATTCAACGACCTTGTGTCAAAGACTTTATTCAACTCTTCAATGGCCTGCTTGCTCTTTGGTCCTGGAATTGCAGTCTTGATTACTGGTCCAGTGGGTTCATCGGGGAAGAATGGCTGTTCTCCACTGGACTCTGGGGTCTTTGCCGTTGCCGCAGCGCTTGCATAAGTTCTCGGAACTGATGCTCGAATTGAAGTTTGTGATTGACTTAAACGGGTTGCAATAGGGCGCAAGCGCGCCACTGCACGAAGGGATGACATTGCTTTGTAGCTCGAGGGGAAGGTCTTGTCTTCTGAGTATTTTCTCAATTCCTAAGAATGGGAATTAGCCTACGGCATTCACAGCCTCCGATAAGATCATATACTTCAAACGAGAGAGTGACCCAATTTATTAGAAATGTATTTCGAGGCTCTAATTCAGATTGATTTCGTCTTCAATCAATGAAGTCGAGTTTCTGGGGAGGTTTGTTATGAAAGAAGGAGAGATATTTGGCACAATCAGAAATGGAGGGGTTCGGCCAAGCACCTACACAGCCTTGTTATTCTGTGACGCCACACAGCCGTGACAGCGCAAAAACTATTGGGGCGTCGTCGGCTGCCCGGCCAAGCTTTTGCACGCTAAGCCAAATACGACAATCACACCCGACAGTGCCTCTGCCGATGAATAGCGCTCCAAGGCGGATCACGAGACATTTACGAGACTGTCATCGGGATATGGCACCTGACAGTTGAATATAAAGTTATAAATCCCATTTGCTGGTTGGTCTGTACAAACGCCACGCTAATATCAGTGGTATATATCCCATCAAACCCAGTTCTCCCAGACAAATGAAAAGGTTCATTACCACATCAAGGTGTCATCCATCATCCTCGTAAGTGTTATTCTTCGTAATTAAAGTTTCAGCTTTCTTTCACTTCCCCTACTGGGCCCAGCCCTACCAAGCCCTTCCTCCGTGAATAACCTGAGAGGCTATTCCTGGGCCCAGCACCTAGGATCCAGTCCGGTATAGGCGGCGTCATCTCTCGCTCAGGCGGAGAAGGTGGCCGCCCACTATCGTCGTCCTCCTTAGCTGTAAAAGCCATATCATCTAGGCTTCGCGAGTGTCCTAGTGGACTTGGACTGCTTGGCAGAGAACCGCTCCGCATGCGATGAAGACTCTGACGGTCTATGATAGCGTGACCTGCGCCTGGGGCGGCGGTGACAATTGTCCCAGGGGTAGCAGATGGGGGTGGAGTGGGACTATCTGACCTGAAAAGAGGGTGAATATGTGCTTCGCTTCCTGTTGGAGAAGAGGTTGGATCTCGATGTTTTGTCATGATAGTCGTAGCAGGCGAATGACTTCGTGACCGTCGACGCCGTGAAGGCGGTTCAAGGTCTAAAGGAAAGCCCGGTGATGGCGATCTGCTTACTGTTGGACTGGCCGGTATGGTCTCTAGGAAGCGCCCGTGGCTGGGACTTGAAGTATTAGTCGAGTTGGCCGCAGACATTACGAAATGTCTGGAGTGAGGTTCCACAGCCGACAGGTCCCAGGAGTCGAAGCCATCCTCGACGATTTCCCTCTCCCCAGTTCCTGAGTCTAGTGAGGTTGGCCGATATGGTTTGTTTTGAGTTACCAGGCGCGTTTTTGATGAGATTGGTCTCACAACATGGGTAATCGAAGAACGTATGGAGCTAATAGTGTCTGAACCTGAACGCTTTCGACTCTTTGATGAGAATGATTGCGCATCGCTTGACTCCCTTCCGCGAGATGAGGGTAGTGCTGTGTGTGGACGAGACGTCTGTTGCATTTCTGCAGAACGATACGGCTCTTCATCGGTGTGAAGAGACTGCGTTTGCTGAGACATGTCACGACCAACAAGGAAGATAACGACAATGAAAGAACCTTGCGCCAATGATGAGATGGCCCAAAGGACAAAAGCTGCTGTGAGTAAAGCTTGTGAGGTTGTACCCAACATGATCTTCGGCAGGTCTACGGATCGGACCTGCATCCAGACTAATGTGGCAAGGGAGAGAGTCGCAAAGAGTAAGCAAAGGAGACCAGTCACCTCGGTCAGAATTTCCTGCCGCTTCCGTCTTGTCTTTATCATCTGGTCATCATGTTGATTACGATGACGAAGATGTCGATATAAGAGCCAGATCATTGACACTAAGCTGATCACACCAAATAGCGAGGCTATAATTGCCGAAATATTAATTGGCAGAGCTGCCTTCCTAAGAACAGTCGCGAAAGATATAATTAAAACGAGTGTTGGGATCGTAGTGACGATAGCAAAGGCCCCGAGGGGAAATACAAGTAAAGTCGCCATTTCAGGTGCTTCTTGCAGAAATTTGAGGTTGAAAGAATGTAGGTGGCCTGGAGTTTACTGTGACGTGATTGTGACACAGTACTACTTTCAGCCGCAAGACTTTAGATCAATATTAAAGCTGCTCGTGCGGAGCTCTATCCGACTGGCATAAGACGCTGGAAAGGAAAGGCAAGGCAAACGAATGAAGCGCGCCCGGTCGCTGTGTTGAGTGGGCCTTCACAAGCCCTCAGCAACGCCAATGCTTTCTCAGCCCTACTTGACAATGGCAGGCGATCAGTATGTATTCGCCAGCTGTGCGACAGTCCGGTATGTGGCGTAGCCTATCCTGCCAGGCACAAAGTACTCAACAGTTTTTCCGGGCCTTGGACACCAAATTGCCGATAAATTGAGGAGAAATTGTAGGAGTGGTATATATAGAATTGTTGGGTCCAACCTGTGGACATGGGTTCGCGAGATCGGATGAGAGCATAAGGCAGTTTGATGAAAACGCGCAGTTCCGAGTTAAGCTGCGTCTGCTTGCCGGAAAAACTGGCCTTGATCGGTTTGCAAAGTGTGAAATTCTGATCACAGCAGATACCTGAACTGGAGTCGAATTGATGTCGGGGGAATTTCTTGTGGTAGGTTTTGTTTATGAGGATGCCCCGCGATTCCAGCGCCAATACTCTGTAGACACCCCACCTTCGAACAAATCCTCAGAAATAGCGATGACAAGATCCGAGAAAATCCAAAATGTAATGTGGGGTTCAATTGACATCAGAGCAAGATTATTGCAAAAGTAGAGAGAGTTTCTCAAGATAAAAAGTTGGTGGAGACAATGCGCTCTTGAAGTCTGTCGCGTTCCCGACGCGTCTTAGTAATCCCAGCTGATATCACATTCAACCCACTACTCGGGAAAGCAGGGATGGAAATCTGACGGTGGTCGGTTCTCTGTGGCTCGAATTCCTTGCCGCCTGGATTGTAATATCTGGGGAAGGCCAATTGAGAGGCTCCGTGGCCATATGGCTGCAGAAAAGGTTGAATTGGCCAAGATATTACTCTGTTCGCCAGTCAAATGTACGTAACATACCCTATGTAGCTATCCGCTTCTCGTAAAAGTAAGATGGAGACGAAGAAGAAGAGCGAAAAGAAGGATCCTGCAGCGCAGCAGGCTGCGTGAAAGGCTTGGATAAATGGGGAACATATCTCATAATGACGTGCAGCCATTGTTGATATACGCCTACCGCACCGGCCTTGCATGTTGCAGTGAGTGTGAGGAAGTGCTAGCAGGCGTGGAAGACGGATTCTTGGCCCTAGAAGGCGCGTAAGGTACCTACAGGAATGCAGGGCAGCAGAGGTCCGTGCGGACGCAAATCTCTCACACAAGACGAAGTGATTGGTTCATTATTTCTTTCCGACGGGCAGGGCAGGGCTTGTGAAACTGCTAACAAAGCTACAAAAGCAACCGTCATAGGCCTCTAGGCCTTCGTAATCTCAGAAAAGTGTGGCAAGTACCTGACGGCCCAAAGGGGACCGAGGGTGGCGCTACGACCGAGGAGAGAGCCTCTCTTCCAGGAACGGAAACAACAAGACACGTAACGAACGATGAGAAGAGCTGTGATGGCGAGAATGATACGATAAGGCATAGCATATATTAATTGTCCCCTACTCTCTCCAAATTCGGACAGAGAAGCTGATGTTGCAAGTCTTTTTGCATCAGCATGCATAAACACGAATTGCAAGGCTGTTTGACCTGCATACCATCTTGCAGTATGCAGACTTCTAAATTGGTCGGGGCTGAAGGGATCACACCCGCTTTGGCTCGAAAACGTGATTGGGTATCTCTGTTACTTCAATCCAGCGGGAGAAGGTAAAAATAAGTCTGCCAGTCCGTTCTGAGAAATGTTGATATCACTCGATGCAAGGAAACTTGGTTACATTTTATATCACATTTCACCAGCGAACATTAGCTCCTCCTCATCGCAATTGTAACAACAACGCGGCCTCTAATACTACTTCTCACTGCGAGATCCACGACGTACTAAATCACGAGAGTTCCGAAAGCAGGCTGAGTCTGGTTTCATTATGGATGACAGCACTGGAGATCAGCTTGCCTGGTCGGACAAGTTAGCTTATATTTGTCCAGCCCACAAAAGAAGTATTGATACTATTTTTCAATAGTGGCAATGGGCTTGTTCGTCTCGGTCCCTCCCAGAGTCTTCAATTGCATGATCGATTTTGGCCTTAGCCACTTACAGCTCTCATGGTTAATATCATCCGTCTTTGCCAATGAGCCATCCAATCTTGTCATCAGGTAACATTATGTGATGGGGCGGGATTAGTTAGGTCTAAGAGGTGGCTATGGCATCCGCTTTGGCTTCTCACCAAAAAGGCATGAATATGACATACCAAGGGCTGTGACAACCAGGTTCTCGCAGGTTGAGAACCACCCACTCCACCATGCAGTTACCCATGGACTTTCCGAGGACTTTATATAGCCTGTATTTGTTGAAGTATATAATATAAACCCATGCCATTTCTGGTCAAGGATCTGCGTTCACGAGCACCACTCAATCCCCACAGTCTTCTCTCGGTTGAGTGCATGGTTCTCGCTACAAGATACATCCGATTCATTTAAATATCGACTCCTCCCACTAAATCAATTAGCCAAAATACTCCAAATACCTTTCCATTTCTCTTCATAGCT
>Ga0335075_10006958_pt1 | contig 17447 bp, 15 predicted proteins | sample Lox_Sample_24_FD_206723 | JGI IMG/M metagenome (GOLD analysis project Ga0335075, IMG submission 206723) | Soil microbial communities from Loxahatchee National Wildlife Refuge, Florida, United States - Lox_Sample_2.4 | ecosystem: Environmental > Terrestrial > Soil > Wetlands | place: USA...
TGCTCGCGCTCGGCGCCATCAAGCCGCACACGCACGAGGTCTACAACCTGGGCAACGGCGACGGCTACAGCGTCAGGCAGGTCATCGACGCGGCCCGCGAGGTGACCGGCCGCCCGATCCCGGTCAAACTGGCCCCCCGCCGCCCCGGTGACCCGGCCGCCACGGTCGCCTCCAGCGACAAGGCCCGCCGTGAGCTGGGCTGGCGCCAGGCCCGCCCCGCGCTGCACGATATCGTGGGCGACGCCTGGGCGTTCCACCTGTCCGTCATGTAGGAGCCCGCTGAATTAGACCGTTTCTGGCGTAATGCACGTTGAGTCTCGCCTGGTCAGCGCCGTGGCTGCCGCTCCACGCGTCGCTAATTCAGCAAACTCCTAGGCGCAGTCGCCCGCATTTCACGCCATGCGCCTCGCGTTATGCGTGCGGCGTAATTGTTGAAACCTTGTTCGCCGTGATTATTTTCTGCGGGCATTGGAGCGTGCGAGTTTCCGGAGCGTGGGCGCCTCGGTGTTCAGACCGCGTTTAGCGGAAACTCGCCTACTGTTCTTTAGAAAAACTTTGGGTTCTATACCCAGCCGCACGTATAGTCATCGATCGCAAGTGCCGCTTCCTGCCCCCCTAGGAGGTACGACTTGACGATCGAGGTGAGCCGGCGCCAGCTGATGGCGTCCATGGGCGGGATGGTGCTGGCGTCATTCGCGCTGCCGCCCGCCCTGCGCAAGGCTCTGGATAACGCACCGCCATCCCTGCTGACTTCCGCCACGAAGGTACCGCCGATCTCCGACGTCAAGCACGTGGTCGTGCTGATGCAGGAGAACCGGTCTTTCGACCACTACTTCGGCGCCATGCCCGGCGTCCGCGGCTTCGGCGACCCGACCGCGAGCAAGCAGGTCTTCTACCAGAAGGACGCGTCCAATCCCGACGGGTACCTGCTCCCGTTCCATGCGGACACCACCACAAGCAATGCCGAGCAGATCCCGTCAAGCAGCCACTCCTGGGGCCCGCTCCACGACAGCTGGGACAACGGCACGAACGCCGGGTTTGTGACCGCGCACATCGCCGCCGACGGCGAGGCCGGGCAGTACTCGATGGCCTACTTCAAGCGGGAGGACATCCCGTTCCAGTGGGCGCTGGCCGACGCGTTCACGGTCTGCGACGGCTACCACTGCTCGATGCTCGGCCCGACCTGGCCGAACCGGCTCTACCTGATGACCGGCCAGGTCGATCCCCAGGGCGGCAGCGGCGGCCCGGTGTACAGCAACGAGGTGCCGTCTGAGGGCTTCTCCTGGCAGACCTACCCCGAGATGCTCACCAACGCGGGCGTCTCCTGGAAGGTCTACCAGGAGAACGACAACTACGGCATGAACGTGCTCGAGTACTTCGACCAGTACCAGGCCGCGACGGTGAACTCACCGCTCTACCAGAACGCGCTGCGCTTCTACCAGGCCGGCCAGTTCGAGTACGACGCGATCAACGACAACCTGCCCACGGTCTCCTGGATCATCCCCACGTCCTACCAGTCCGAGCACCCCGACTACATGCCGGCGGCCGGCGCGGACTACGTGGCGAGCAAGGTCAACGCGATCGCCGCCAACCCCGATGTGTGGGCCAAGACCGTATTCATCCTGATCTACGACGAGAACGACGGGTTCTTCGACCACGTGGTGCCGCCCACGGCGCCCAAGGGCACCGCCGGCGAGTACATCACCGTCGGCGGCGTCAGCGCCCCGATCGGACTCGGCTTCCGCGTCCCGTGCGTCATCGTCTCGCCGTGGACGGTCGGCGGGTTCGTCTGTCACGACACGTTCGACCACACCTCGGTGACCCGGCTGCTCGAACTGGTGACCGGCGTCACCAATCCGAACATCAGCGCGTGGCGGCGCAAGACCGTGGGCGACTTCACCAGTGCCCTCGGCGCCACGCCGTACGGGCGATTCCCCCGGCTGCCCTCGACCACGGCGCAGCTTGAGCTCGCCGAGCAGCGGACACTCGAGTTCCCGCTGCCGCCGATCCCCGGCGCGAGCCAGACGTTCCCGGTCCAGGGCTCGGGAACGAAGCCGGTCAGGAGCGCGCTCCGCTCAACGGGCGGGCGATCGGCGTCCATTTCGAGCGGGAGCGTGACAGCATGAGCAGCCGCATCACCCGCACCCGGGCGACGATCGCCGGCGGCATCGCGGTCGCCGCCGCCGCCGCGGCCGCCGTCTCGCTGTCGCTCAGCCACGGCGCGACCCCCACCAGTTCCGCCAGCACAGCCAGCCCGGCCGCGCCGGGCCAGCCGGCCAGCGCCAAGCTGATCAGTTCCTCCTGCGCCGGCCCGGCTGGCGCGGCCTACGTGGCCGACGCCGGGTGGGACGGGTTCAGCGCCATCGACACCGCCAACTGCTCGGTCATCCAGACCTACAACGTCGGTGACCCTGCGGTGCCTGGCGACCCCGATGACTCCGACTACGCGTCCACCGACGAGGGGATCGCGATCCACGGCAGCACCCTCTACTTCGCCGACACCGGTAACTCCTCCGTCGCTGTCATCGACGCGGCCACGCTCAACCCGAAGAACTACAACCCGGCCGAAACCGACATCCACACCGGGCTCTTCCCCGAGGACCTGGCGGTCAGCCCGGACGGCACGCAGCTGTGGGTGGCGAACACCGGCCCGCAGACCAGCGGTGACTCCCCGGCGTCCGTCTCCGTCATCGACACGGCCACGAAGACGGTCACTGCGACGATCCCGGTCAAGGGCGCGCCGACCCAGATCGCCTTTTCCCCAGACGGGAGCAGCGCCTACCTGGTCACCGCCGACGGCCTGTTCGTGTTCAGCACTAAGACGCTCAGCGTCACCGGCTTCACCCCCGGACTTGGTGAGCCGCACAGCGTCGCCGTCGCCCCCGACGGCACGCTCTACGTCGCCGAGTCCGACGACAACGCCGTCGCGGTGCTCAGCCCCGGCGGCCAGGTCACCGCGACGATCAGCGTCGGCGAAATGCCCTGGGACATCGTCGTCTCCGCCGACGGCAAGACCGCCTACGTCGCCAATCCTGACTCCGACAGCGTCTCGGTGATCAGCACCGCGTCGAACGCGGTCACCGCCACCATCGATGTCACCGGCGACCCCGACACCCTCGGCCTGACCCCGGACGGCAGCCAGCTGTGGATCGGTCAGCGCTCCCGCGCCTTCGTCACCCTGCTTGACACCGAGACCGACACCGTGGCCGGCAGCCTCAACCTCGGTGGCACCGAGGCCCAGTCCGGCGACGGCTACGAGCCCACCGGCATCGTCCTCACCACGGCCCCCACCCCAGGGTCCTAACGGCAAGCCTGAACCGGCAAGAGGACGGAGGGGGCCGACGCCAACGTCGCCGTCGGCCCCCTCCTCTGTCGTATTGGCCTGATGGGCCCGAGGACCAACGCGCCCTGGCCCGTTGCGGGGTACTCCGGCTTCAGGTCACCCGGTTGCGCTGCGTCCCAAGGCCGGTGATCTCGGCTTCCACGACGTCCCCCGGCTGGAGGAATACGCCCCAGTGGGCGCCGTTGCCGGCCGGCGAACCGGTCAGCAGCAGGTCGCCGGGCAGCAGTTCGGCGAGCCGCGACACGTACTCGATCAGGACGGGTATCCCGAAGATCATGTCGGACGGGGTACCGTCCTGGCGCAGCACGCCGTTGTGGCGCAGCGTGATGCGCAGGTCGTCGAGGCTGTCAACCTGGTCGGCCGGGGTGATCCAGGGGCCGGTGGGCAGGAAGGTGGGGGCGTTCTTCGCCCGCAGCCAGTCGGTGCCGATGGCCTTGAGGTCCGGGCGGTAAAGCCGGTCGCGGGTTGTCAGGTCGTTGCAGATCGTGTACCCGGCCACGTAGGACATGGCGTCCTCGCTGCGAACGTTCCTCGCCCGCCTGCCGATCACCACCGCAAGCTCGAGCTCGTAGTCGTGCTTGTGCCCGAGCGGCGGCAGCACGATGTCGTCGTAGGCGCCGCAGATGGCGGTGGGCAGGCCGATGAACACGTACGGCTCTCCCCCACTCGCCCGCTTGTCCATCATCTCGGCGGCGTACCGGCGCGCGTCCTGGAGGGTCTTGCCGTGCGAGCGGTCGTTATCCGCCATGAACTCCGCGGCCACCAGGTCGATCACGTGCATCCGGTAATTGGCCCCGGCCTGGAAGATCTGCCGCGGCCGATGCGGGGGGAGCACGCGCAGGTCGTGCAGGCCAAGCCACTCGCCGCCGTCCGACGGCGCGATGCCGCCGAGCATCCGGTGACTGGCCTCCCAGTCCGCGAGCAGGGCGGTGACGGACACGCCGGGCTCGAGACGGCGTACCCGGTCGCCGACCACGATGCCTGCGAACTCCTCGCCGCCGGGTGCGCCAGCCGCGGCGAAGGTCCCGACAGACCAGCCGCTCATCCGCCCGCCTTGACGACCCGCTGGTCGATCGCCCCGAAAAGAAACGCAATGTCGACGACGGTCACCCTTCGGGGCCCTCGTGCATGAGCCCGTCGATGGCGCCTGCCGGAAGCATGGCCTTCAGGTCGTCGGTGAACGATCCGTCGACCAGCATGAACGCCATTTTCGCGACGCGGTCCGTCCGGTTCGCCCACGCGTGGCTCGTGCCACGCTGGATGACCACATCGCCCGGCGTCAACTCGATCTCTTCGTCGTCGAGGACGAGCACCATCTCGCCCTCGAGGACGATCCCATAGTCGACTGTCTCCGTGCGGTGCACCGGAGACTGGAGGCCGCCGGCGTCCAGATGCCCGGGAAGGAACTCGTTGACGCGAATCTTCGTGCCGTTCGGCTCCGGCGGGACCCGCAGCGTGCGCTCGGTCGGCTCCCCGGACTCGGTGCGGCTGATCAGCGCCGGCGCGCCGTCGGTCGCCCAGACCTCGTAGAAGGTCGCGCCGGATTCTGCCAGCCTCCTGAACACTGGTGCCGCGCCGTCGGCGAGCACGACCGACTTGCCCTGCTCGTCGTGTCCTGTTACCACGCGCCGCGGCGCCCCGCCGGCGCTCGCGGCCTGCCCGGCACCGTAGTGGCACAGGCTATAGCAGCCGACCTGCGGGATCGCGGCGGCCAGCGGTCCCGCCAGGGCCGAGATGACGGCGTCCTCCACAGAACGGAGATCGGCGCCTTCCACCAGGAGGACCTGGGAGAAGCGCAACTCGGCTGCGGCTGGGCGCTCGTGCAGTGTCCGCGCTTCCGCGGTCGGCCCGTTCGTCGCGGACGGGTCCTCGATCAGGTCGCACCACCGGGCGCGGAGGATGCCACCGGAGGACGCGATCAGCGCCAGCGCGGCGTCTCTCTCCTCCTGGCTTGGCGGCTTGTCCTCGTCGCCCCAGCAGAGGGTGGCCTGCGTACCGCCGAGGCCGGAGCCCGTCGCCGCGCTCACGGTGTAAACGCCGCGTGACCCGCGGCGGAAGTTGCGCAGCATGGCCTGGTCGCGCTCGGTCGGTGCGTTCAGCAGGTCCAGGTACTCGGCGGAGCGCAGCACCTCGGGGCTGCGGACCTCGTACTGCACCATGTTGCCGAACCAGAGCGAGTCAACGTTGCTGCGTGCCGCCGCATAGCGCCGTCCGTCAACGAAGCCGGGGACGACCAGGCGCGCCGGCAGGTGCTCGGCTGAGTGCCATTGCGCGTACTCTCGCCACTGAGCGGCCGCGACGTCACTCCAGATCAGGACCAGCGCGGGACCGCTGCCGTTACTCATGAATGCGTTTCCTTCCGTTACCGTCGCGGCAGCTTGCCGCTCCGGTCTCTTTGGTCGGCTTCTGCAGGTCAGGAGCCTTGACTGGCGAAGATCTCGCGGATGTGCTGCTCGTACTTCTGGAAGAGCCGGTCCGCCTTGGTCTCGACGGTCCGCGGCCGGGGGAGGTCGATCTCGATCGACTCGCGTATCTGCGCCGGCCGTTCCGTGAGCACGATGACCCGGTCCGAGAGGAAGACGGCCTCCTCGATGCTGTGCGTCACCATCAGCACGCTGATGTCCTGGCCGTCCCACAGCTTCTGCAGGTCGACACCCACCTTGTCGCGAGTCAGCGCGTCCAGGGCGCCGAACGGCTCGTCCATCAGCAGCAGCTTCGGGTCCCGCAGCAGCGCGCGGCACACCGCCACGCGCTGCTGCATGCCGCCGGACAGCTGTGACGGCCGTCGTTTCTCGACGGTCGAGTCGAGGTTAACCAGCCGGAGCAGCCGCCGCGCCCGTTCCTCGGCCTGGGCGCGGCCGATGCCGTGGCGCCCCGACCGCAAGGTGATGTTGGCCAGGACATCCATCCACTCAAGCAGCAGCGGCTTCTGGAAGACCATCCCCACCTGGGTCTGCGGGCCTGCCACGGGGCGACCGTCCACGGATACCTCGCCTGCGGTCTGCGGTATCAGCCCTGCGACGATGCGAAGCAGGGTGCTCTTCCCGCATCCGCTCGGCCCGACTAGGGAGACGAACTCGCCCGGCCTGATGTCCAGGCTGATCGGGCCGAGTGCGTCAACGGCCGCGCCGCGCCCCGCGTAGACCTTGCGGACATCCGTGCACCGTACAGACAGATCCGCTGTCGACGGGGGTGCTGCATCCATTCCTGGCACTCCTGGCACCTCTTCATGCCTTACGACTGAGGGACGAAGCTGTTCGTGTAGTAGGTGGTGGCGTTCGCGGCCGCGCCCTTCACGGCTCCCACGGAGACCAGCATGCTGAGGGTCGACTTCCACGACGACGGGTTCATGTACATGGGCGATTCCGAGCCGAGGCCTGCGCTGCTGATCGCCTGCTGCATGTACTGCGTCTGTGCCAGGACCACGCTCTTCACGAATGAGTCGGGTTGCACCGCGTACCCGGCCGAGTAGATGCTCTCGGGATGCGCGAGACCGTACTCAAGCGACTCGCTCGCCGCGGTCACGAACCGCTTGACCAGGCTGCTGTCGCTGTTCAGGGTGCTGGCCGTGGTGATGATCCCGCCGTCAGGCGCGAGGGTGATGCCGTAGGAGCTCCAGTTCAGCACGTCGGTCGCGACGCCCATGCTGGTAAGCGTCGGGACGAGACCGACGGAGTAGGCCACCGCCGCGTCGATCCGGCCCTCCTTCAGCGCCGCCGCGAGGCTCGGCGTTGCCACGTTCACGATGTGCACCGAGGACGGGTTCACACCGTTCTTCTTCAGGAACGTGGTGAACAGCAGGGCCTGTGTGGTGCCCGGGGGGACGCCCACGGTCTTCCCCGCGAGCGACGCCGGCGTGGTGATGGGCTTGGCCTTCAGCGATATGACCGCGAGCTGGGAAACCTGGGCGTCGGCACCGACCATCTTCAGCGTCGCGCCCTCGGTGTCTGCGTTGATCATCGCGGTCGGGCTCACGTCAAGGCCGAAAGTTGCCCGGCCGTTGGCCACGACCTGGGCCGCCGTGCTTGAACCGGTGCCCTGCTGGATGGTGAGGTTAATGCCCTCGTCCTTGAAGAATCCCTGCTTGATGCCGAGCAGGTAGTAGCCGAAGAACTGGCCAATCGACCAGTTGTTGGCGACGATCGCGGTGACGTTGGTGAGGCTGGCCGTGGAGCCCTGCGAACTAGGCGATGAGGCTGAGCTTGAGCTGCTGCAGGCGGTGACGGCCGCGGCCAGGATGACCGCCGCGCCCGCGAGCCACCGGCGCGACTTACGGGAGGACAGCCGCGCTGCCCGCATCTTTTCGTTCATTGAAACATCCCGTCTGATGGGTGAGATCTCGGGTCGGGGCGATTTCTGGTGCTATAGCGTTGCCTGGGCGATCGAATTGTCATCCTGCTCGCGATTGCGCCACGGAATGAGAATCGACTCGATCGCGGCGACCACGGCGTAGAAAATCAGTCCCATAACGGTCAGGATCACGAGGCACGCGAACAGTTCAACGGTGTCCGCGTTTCCCGTGGCGTTGACGATCCGGTATCCGAGACCGGAGTCCGTGCCAAGGAACTCGCCGACGACGGCCCCGATGACAGCGAGCGAGGTAGCCAGACGCAGTCCCGCGAAGATGCTGGGCAGAGCCTGCGGCAAGTCGATCTTGAAGATCGACTCGTACCACCGAAGCCCGATGATCTTCCCGAGTTCGATGGACTCCGGCTCCACCGAGCGGAGCCCGGCGACCGTGTTGAGGGTGATAGGGAAGAAGGTGAGCAGCAGGGCCAGCAGCACGATGGGCAACTGACCGAACCCGAACCACACGATGAACAGCGGGCCAACCGCCACCTTCGGGAAGGTCTGGCTGCCGAGCAGCAGCGGATACACGACTCGGGCGAAAATCCGCGAGCGATAGGTGAGGAGCCCGAACGGGATACCGATCGCCACGCTCAGCGCGTAGGCGATGAGGGTCTCCTGCAGGGTCGTTTGCGTATCTTGGCGTAGCGAGGTGGCGTTCTGGATGATGTACTGCCAGATCTCACTGGGTGACGGCATCGTGAAGGTGGAAACGTGCCGCGCGTCGACGACGACCTGCCAGACGACGATCAGGGCAACAACGCTGACAAGGCTGGGCCAGGACCGCTTCAGGAAACCAGTGAGCCGCAGGACTGGGCCCGCCGCGCGCCGGGCCGGCTGCGGCGCTCGTCGGGCCGGACGGGCCTGCGTGGCCGTGTGCTCCGTTGCCACCCGGACTCCTCTCGTCTGACTGAGTGCGATTCATTCCGCCGCGGGCGGCCGATTTTGTGACCGGACTCGCGATGCCGCTCATTATGCATGCGTATTCCATGACAGGTCAAGATCAGTCGCTGGCCATCGTCCCGCCGTCCACGATGATGTTCTGGCCCGAGACGAACGCCCCCGCCTCGCTGGCGAGCCAGATAACGGTGCCCGCCACGTGATGCGGCGCGCCGAATCGGCCCAGCGGAGTCTTGGCCAGCCGGGCGGCGGCTAGCTTCCCATCGCCGGTGATTGGCCGGGCGAAGTCGGTAGCGATTACTCCTGGTGAAATAGCGTTGACCCGGATGCCGACCGGCCCCCACTGCACCGCCAGGTTGCGCGCGAGTTCCGCGTTGGCCGCCTTGGTGATGCCGTACAGGCCGAGCAGCTTGTTGCCGCGCAGGCCGGACAGGCTCGACATGATGATGACGCTGCCGGAGCCGCGGGCCGCCATGGTCGGGTACACGAGGTTGCACAGCCGAAGAACGCTGCGGACATGGATGTCGAACATGCGGTCAAGCTGGTCGTCGGTCGCCCACAGGAGCGGGCCCGCGTCCAAGGCAACCCCTGCATTGCAGAACACAGTGTCGATGCGGCCGTAACGGTCGAGGGTTATATCGACCAGGGTCCGCAGTTGATCACCATCTGTGACATCGCAGTTGACTCCGACGGCCGTCAGGTCGCTGCGTGCGAGCCGTTCCGCTACCCGTTCCGGCTCCTGGTCCGGAAGTCCGGCCAGGACGGTGGCCGCGCCGGCCTGGGCGAACGCGGTCGCGGTAGCGAGGCCGATTCCGGAGGTCGCGCCGGTCACGATTGCCACCGTGCCGTGCAGCGAGAACAGCGCGGCGTGGGACGGCTGGGTCCCGTTTTCTTGCATGCGTATGCCAATCACGTTACAGTGTATGCGGGTACCGGACAAGCCAGGGTGTTCCAATTCGTTCAGGCTTGCGAGCAGCGGATTGCTAGTGAATGATTCGCTGTGGCCAAGACCTCCTCCCGCCGGGGCAGATGACACGCAGATGGACGAGACAGACGGCGCCGCGCGGCAGCGCGGTGGTCGTGCCAGGGGACAGGCGCGACGGCCGGTCACCAGTTACGAGGTCGCCCGCCTCGCGGGGGTTTCCCAACCAACCGTCTCGCGCGCGCTGCGCGGCGAGCGGATCGCGGAGGCGACCAGGCAGCGAGTGCTCTCCGCGGCGGAGGCACTCGGATACGTGCCGAGCGACGCGGGCCGGAGCCTGTCCACCCGCGTCACCAAGCGCGTGGGTGTCGTCCTCAGTGACCTGTCGAACACCTTCTACCTGGCCGTGCTTGACGCTTTGGAGCGGCACCTGGACGCGGCGGGCTGCCGAGTCACCCTGTTCAGGCACGGCGACGACGAGCTGACGCTCGCGCAGCTGGCGGCCGGCGCGGTGGACGGCGTCGTCCTCACCTCGGTGACGCTCGGCTCCAGCCTGCCGCGCGACTTGCACCGTCGGGGCGTGGCGACCGTCCTGCTCAACCGGGAAACCGATGACTTCGTCACCGATGTCTGCGTGTCGCACAACATCCAGGGCGCCGAGCTCGTGGCGGCCAAGTTCCATCAGCTCGGCCACCAGCGGGTGGGCGCCATCCTCGGGCCTGCCAATGTAAGCACCGGCCGGGACCGCGCCGCGGGCTTCCGTGCCGGCCTCGCGGCGTGCGGCATCGTGCTCCGGCCGGAGTGCTGCCGGGAGGTGCCGTACCGCCATGAGGCCGGCCACGACGCGCTGCTGAGCATCATGAGCGCGAAGCGGCCGCCGACCGCCATCTTCTGCGGCAATGACGTGCTGGCCATCGGCGCGCTGAACGCGGCCCACGGAATTGGCATCGTTATACCTGCAGACCTGACGGTCATCGGCTACGACGACGTCCCCATGTCGGCGTGGGAGCGATTCAGCCTCACCACGGTCAGGCAGGGCATCGACCGGATGTCGCGGATCGCCACGGAGTTGCTGCTGAGCCGGATCGCGGACCCCGGCCTTCTCCCGCGCCGCTCGGTGGTGGAGCCTGACCTGGTGGAGCGCGGCACGCACGGCGCGCCGGCCTGATCGTCCCACGGCGCTACCTGTCCGCCGACCTGGTCGCGTCCGCGATGCGCTTGTGCGACACGTGCGCCACCAGGCCGCCGTCGACGGCGATCTCGGCCCCGTTCACGTAACCGGACTCGTCGGAGATCAGGTAGACGACCAGGGGCGCGACATCCTCGGGCAGGCCGATCCGGTTGAGCGGCACCTCCTCGATCGCCGTGCCGCGGAAGGCAGGCGAGGCGCCTTCCATGAGCGGCGTGTCGATGAGCCCGGGGAAGATCGTGTTGACCCGGATGCCAAGCTCGCCCAGCTCGAGCGAGGCGGTACGGCTGAGGCCGCGCAGCGCCCACTTGCTCGCGGTGTATGGCGCCGCGGCGTGCCCGGAGAGCCCGGCGACCGACGAGACATTGACGATGGACGAGCCCGCTTCAAGCAGCGGGAACAGCGTCTGGATGCCGAGCAGCGGCCCGGTCACGTTCACCTCGAGCGCCCGGCGCCAGTTGTTGAGCGCGACATGCGGAAGCCGGTCCCTCGACGCGATCCCAGCGTTGTTTACTAGGCCGTCGAGCCGGGCGTGGCGCGAGCCGACCAGGTCACGCAGGTCCGCCCACTCGCCGGGGACCGTCACGTCGAGCCGTACGTACGTGAGACTGCCCGGGCCGTCCCAGGCGCCGGCCGCGGCGCGGCCCTCGGTATCGAGGATGTCAGCGGCGAAGACGTGGGCGCCCTCCGCCGCAAGCGCGCGTGCCTCGGCCAGGCCCTGGCCGCGGGCCGCACCGGTGACCACCACAACCTTGTCATGGACGCGTCCAGACATAGCCACTCCGTTTCTGAGGGTTCCGTGGGAGAAGGTGCCGTGCCGTCACGGGGCGACCATCCCGGCGGACAGGTCGATGTCGGCGCCGCACAGGCCGGGCATCTGGGTCATCGCGACCACGGTCCGCCCGACATCTTCCTCCTCGACCAGCCGGTTCAGCGCCGCCCTGGACACGAAGTCGCGCTCGGCCTCCGCCTCGGTCCGGCCGCTTGCCCGCGCCTTGAGCGCGAAGTTGCGCCGCATCCGCGCGCCGCGCACCGGTCCTAGGGACAGCGAATTGACCGACACGCCCCGCGGGCCCGCCTCGAAGGCAAGCGTGCGGGTCAGCCCGAGCACCGCCATCTTGCTCGCCGCGTAGGGCGTCCGGCGGATGAGCGGCCGCTTGCCGGTGAGCGAGGCCATGTTGATGATGTCGCCGGCCCCGCGGTCGAGCATCGGCGGCAGGAAGGCCTTGCACATCAGGAAGACGCTGCGCACGTTGGCGGCGAAGACCTGGTCCCACTCGACCGCGTCGATGCTGTGCAGCGGCGCCACCGGGCCGCCGATGCCGGCGTTGTTCACCAGCAGCGAGACCGTTTCGCCGGCCAGCTCCACGGCAAGCCTGGCCACATCGGCCGCGTCGCTGACGTCGCAGCAGGCGGTGCGGGAGTCGGCAAGCTCGACCGAAACCTCGGTGAGCTTCCCGGCATCCCGCCCCAACCAGGATGACCCGGGCTCCGACGCGTCCGACCGCGAGGGCTATCGCCCGGCCGAGCCCGTTGCCCGCCCCGGTGACCAGGGCCGTGCGCCCCCGCAGTTCGTCGGCCATCAGACGTGCAGCGCTTCCAGCCACGCCGGACCGGCCCCGTCGAGGTAGGTCGCCCGCAGGTCGCCGGACCTTGCGTGGCCCTCGAACAGCTCGACCCTTGCCGCGCGGCCGCACACCCGGCCTAGTTCCGCGCTTGAGGCCGGGTCGCGCACTTCCTGGTAGGTGACCGTCTTGAGGTATTTGCCTGTCCACAGGCCGCCGGTGTACCTGGCCGCGCCCCGCGTCGGCAGCACGTGGTTGGTGCCGATGACCTTGTCGCCGAATGACACGCACGTGCCCGCCCCGAGGAACATGGCACCGTAGTTGCGCATCGCCTCCAGCGCCTCGCGCGGCTGGCGGGTGAGGATCTCCACGTGCTCGGAGGCGTACTGGTCGCCGAGCGCGTAGGCCGCCGGGAGGTCGTCCACCACGATCACCTCGCCGTAGTCCCGCCAGGCCTGCCCCGCCAGGTCCCCGGTCGGCATGTCGGGCAGGATCTTGCCGATCAGGTCGATCACCTCCCTTGCGAGCGGCTCGGAGGTGGTGACGAGCACCGCAGGGGAGTCGGGGCCGTGCTCGGCCTGGCTGAGCAGGTCCACCGCGATGGTGAGCGGACTGGCGGCGTCGTCGGCGATGACCAGGATCTCGGTGGGTCCCGCGATGAGGTCGATCCCGACCGCGCCGAACAACTGTCGCTTCGCCTCGGCTACATACGCATTCCCTGGTCCGGCAATGAAATTGACCGGCTCGATTGTCTCGGTGCCAAGCGCGAGCGCAGCCACCGCCTGAATGCCGCCGAGCAGGTAAATCTCGTCCGCGCCTGCCAACGACATCGCGGCGATGGTGGCCGCGGGCACCTCGCCGCGGATCGGCGGGGTGCACGCGGCCACGCGCGGCACCCCGGCCACCTTGGCGGTCACGATGGTCATGTGCGCCGAGGCGACGAGCGGGTAGCGTCCGCCTGGCACGTATGCGCCCGCCGCGTCGATCGGGATGCTGCGCTGCCCGAGGTATACCCCCGGCAGCGTCTCCACCTCGAAGTCCTGCACCGATGCGCGCTGGTGCTCGGCGAAGGCGCGCACCTGGCGCTGCACGTAGCGGATGTCCTCGATGACCTGGTCGTCGACCGCGGAGATGACCTGCTCGATCTCAGCCTGGCCGAGCCGGAACGACGCGGGCGCCCAGTGGTCGAAGCGCTCGGAGTACCGGCGCACCGCCTCGTCGCCATGCGCGCGGATGTCCGCTATGGCCGCGGCCACGGTGTCCGCGACCTGTGCGGACGGCGCGATGTCGGCTGAGGCGGCGGCCGGTGACTTCAGGACAGCAGGCATAGTTTCTCCCTATCCGATCGAAAGGCTTCAACTAGCCTATGTGAATACGTATGCACACCATCAGCCGGGTGCTGGGTAACGGTCATTGCCGAGGTGCGCGCCCGCCGCGGTGCGGCGGGGTGCGCTTGGTCCGGACGCACCCTCAGCCCTGCCGCATGACGAGTTGACCGTATCCGGGCGTCCCGAGCACCTTGCCGTCCTCGGCGATGAGCCTGCCGCGCAGCACGGTCGCGACCGGCCGCCCGCGCACCCGCTTGCCCTGGAATGGGGTGTGGCCCATCTTCGAGTAGACGGGGTAGTCCTCCCCGAGGACTCCCTCCGCGTCCTGGTCCACGACCACGAGGTCCATGTCCGCGCCGACGCGCAGCACGCCCTTCTTCCCGTAGATGCCGAGGTGTCTGGCCGGGTTCTCCGAGGTCAGCTGGACCAGGCGGAGCAGGTCCAGGCGGCCCGCGTTGACCTCGGTGAGGTACATCGACAGGTAGTGCTCGCACAGCGGGTAACCGATGGTGACCGACTCGTAGGCGTTGTTCTGCGCGGCGACGACTTCCTCCCAGGTCTGCGGCGCGTGGTCCGACGCGATCAGGTCGATCGTCCCGTCGCGCAGCGCCTCGAGGTTGTCCTCGACGTTCTGCTGCGGCACGAGGTCCTTCCGCAGTTCGAAAATGGCCCACGGGTTGGCCTCCGCGACCAGCGGGTAGCCGCCGGCCTTGAGCGCTCGGACCAGGCGGAGCTGAGGCCCGTTGCGGACGTGCAGCACCCGCAGGTTCGCGCCGGTCGCGCGCGCGAAGAGCGCGATCTGCGCGATGCCGACCGTCTCAGTGACGTCCTCGTCGGAGTAGACCGCCTCTTCGTACTCGTAGATGGTGCCGTAGCCGCGCTCCTTCATCGCCGCCATCTTCGCCTCGAAGAGGGGCTGGAAGTGGGGGTGCACCAGCAGCGGCAGCCCGGTCTTGGCGACCGCGCGGAACGCCTCGAGCAGCATGGCGGGATCGACGACCGAGGCCTCGGTGTCGTACGGGTAGAAGGCGGACTTCATGAAGATCTTGAACCCGGCTACCCCCGACGCCGCAATCCGGTCCACCTCCTCGAGCCGGGTAGGGGAGACCCAGTTGTTGAAGTCGACGAGAGACCGCTGGTCGAAGAGTTCGCGCTTATGCAGCACCCGCTCCAGGGTGTTCGGGACGGGGTCGGTGTTGGGCATGTCGACCACCGTCGTGATGCCGCCGACCGCCGCTGCGGTCGATCCCGTGACAATGTCCTCTTTGTGCTCGTAGCCGGGCTCGCGGAAGTGCACGTGGGTGTCGATGATGCCGGGGATTACCAGCTTGCCGCGTGCGTCGACGACGGTGCAGTCGGTCCCTGCCTGCCCGTGCTCGGTGATCGCCGTGATGACTCCGTCCTCGCCGACGATGTCTACGTCGGCTAGCCGGCCTTCGATGACAGCGGTTCCGCCGGTGACGATCGTGCGCGGCATGGCAAGGTCCTCCTAGGTCTTTCGTGATAAACGGCTGGCTGAATCGGCTCAGGACGTGCTGCGCGCCTCGAACGCCAGGCGCATCCGGGCGTTGTTGATGTCGGCCTGGGTGAGGGCGGCCACCCAGTGCGAGTCGCGCGCCGAGGCGGGAACTGCGCAGTAGAAGATGACGAGGCGCTGCGCCCCGGTCACCACGGTCAGCCGGACCGCCTCGGGAAAGTACACTCCGTCACCCGCGGCGACATGATGCGTCGCGGATTCCCCGGTCTCCAGGTCCTGGATCTCCAGGTCGGCTTTGCCCTCGATCACGTACCAGACTTCCTTGGTCCAGTACGAGGTGTCGCCGCGGATCTCCGCGCCGAAGACCGTGAAGCCGGCACGCATCGTGAGGTCGGTCGGCGCGGCGAAGCGCCGCATGCCGGAGCGGGGCGGCAGCCAGCTGGGCATCGCCTTCTGGCCCTCGGCGACGATCAGGTCGTAGTCGGGGGTGAAGGTGTGAAACCGGCCGGTCGGGGGCTGGATGAGCTCGTCGATGTCAGTCACGGCATCGGGTCCCTTCAGTGTTCGATGGCGGCGCGCCGAGTCCCGGCCCGGGACTCAGGGTTGCGGGGAGCGCGGCGGCGACAGGATTTCGATACCAGAAGATCCCATATTGTGGTATGTTCTCCTATCATATGGTTGACGATATAGCGGTCTCGTGTCGCCGGCAAGGCGCCTGCGTGACCGATTCGTGTTTGCGTGCGGAGGCACACATGCCGCAACCTGGTGCGGACTCGCTGCGTAAGGCGCTGCGGGTGCTCGAGCTCTTCACCCCGCGCCGCCCCGACTGGGGCACGGCGGAGGTGAGCAGGGAACTCGACCTGCCGGTGAGTACCGCGAACCGCATACTGCTCGCACTGGCGGAGTCCGGCTACCTGGTGCGCGGCGCCGGGGGACGGTACAGCCTCGGGTTTGCCGCGGTCCGCCTCGGCGAGCGGGCCGCCGCCACCTTCGACATCGCGGCGCTTGCGCGGCCTGCCCTGCAGTGGCTCGTCAGGCAGACCGGGGAAACGGCCATGTTCGTGCTGCCGGACTCGCGCACCGGCCGGGCGGTGGTGGCGGAGTTCATCGACTCACCGCATCCGCTCAAGGTGACGTTCCCCGTGCAGCATGAGATCCCTCGGGACGCGGGCTCGATCGCGACGATCTTCGACGCGTTCTTTCCCCAGGTGCACCAGCCGGTTATCGGCGAGGAGCGGCTGCGCGCGGCCCGAGCGCAGGGCTACGCGCTGAGCATCGAGGAGACAGGCAGCGGCGGGTGGGGCGTGTCCGCCCCGTTCTACGACCAGACGGGCAGGCTGATCGGCATCGTGGCGCTGATGGCGCCGATGGCACGGCTGACGGAGGAGACCAAGAGCCGTGCGGTGGCACTGGTGCTCAGCGCGTCCCGCTCCCTTGAGCGGCACTGAGCCCGGCGGGAGCGTACCGAGGCCCGGCGGTCATCGCGGACCGCGCGGGCGCCAGACTCGGGTACGTTCGGGATGATCTTCGAGCTGTTAGCCTGGCCAGACCTGGCGGGCGAGGCGGACGACGAGTTCGAGCTTGGCGCGCTGTGCCTCGGGGGTGACCGGGTTGGCGACCGGGACCGAAGCGAACCCGCACTGCGTGGACAGGGCGAGTTCCGGCAGCGGCTTGTAGCGGGCGGCCTCCTTGATCCGTGCCAGCACGTCGCCGTCGTATTCCAGCCGCGGCGACTTGGTGGTCAGCAGGCCGAGCACCACCACGCTGCCCGGGCGGGTGTCGGCCAGCGGCTCGAAGCCTCCGGCCCGGTCCGAGTCGTACTCGAGCAGCAGCCGGTCCACCGTCAGCCGCGGGAACAGGGTCGCCGAGATGGCGGCGTAGCCGCCCGCGGAGTGCCATGCGCCCGCCGGGCCGTTGCCACGGCAGACGTGCACGGCCGAGGTGACTTCGCCCACGCCCTCGAACAGCGAGCTGTCAAGCGCGGCGTCGAACTCCAGCTCTGCCTGCGGGTCGCGGCCTTCGGCCCGCATCGCCGCCGCCGTGTCCGGGTCGCACAGCGAGCCGTAGTTGGGCGCGTCGAGTTGTATGTAGTCGCAGCCGAGGTCGACCAGCGTGTGCGCCACCGACCGCAGGTAGTCGCGGACCTCGGTGAGGAACTCCTCGGCCGAGTCGTAGCCAGCCGCGGGCGAGTGCTGCGGCGACCAGTAGCGGCGGTGGTAGCTCGGCGCCGGCATGGTGAACTTGGTCCTGGTCCGCGCGTAGCGGGCGAGGAACGCGTACTCGGCGGCCATGTCTCCGGTCCTCGGCGCGGTGGCCACGCGCCGGACCACCGCCGGGTACCCCGCGGGCCGGCCGCCCGTGTCCGAGGCGCCGTAT
>Ga0335075_10006959_pt1 | contig 17445 bp, 17 predicted proteins | sample Lox_Sample_24_FD_206723 | JGI IMG/M metagenome (GOLD analysis project Ga0335075, IMG submission 206723) | Soil microbial communities from Loxahatchee National Wildlife Refuge, Florida, United States - Lox_Sample_2.4 | ecosystem: Environmental > Terrestrial > Soil > Wetlands | place: USA...
GGCCGCGGCCCGCACCGCCGGCGCCAGCCGCTCGACGACGGTGCCCCCGGCCCTGGTGACGATCGACAGCGAGGCGATCACCTCGCCCCGGGCGTCGACGATCGGTGCGGCCACCGACACGGCATCGACCGTCACCTGCCGGTCGGAGACCGCGAAGCCGTCTCGCCGGATGGCCACCAGCATCCGGCGCAGCCGCTCGGGATCGGTGACGGTGTGCTCCGTGAAACGGAGCAAAGTTCCCCCGAGGACATCGCGCTGCACCGGCTCGGGCGCGTGCGCGAGCAGGACCAACCCGTTCCCGGAGGCGTGCAGCGGGAAGCGGCCCCCTACCCGGGTTAGCACCCCCACCGCCTGCCGACCGGCGATTCGCTCGATGTAGACGACCTCATGGCCTTCCCGAACCCCGAGTTGGACGTTTTCGTGGGTGACCTCGTACAGGTCCTCCAGGAACGGCAGCGCGGCCTCGCGCAGCGGCACGCCGCGTGGCGCCAGCGACGCGATCTCCCACAGACGAAGGCCGATGCGGTACCTGCGATCGCCGTCGCGCTCGAGCGCCCGAGATCCGCACAGCTCCCCCACCAGACGATGGGTCGTGGTGAGCGGGAGTCTCGCGCGGCGGGCGATCTCCGACAGCGTCAGCGCCGGGTACTCGGGGGTGAACGTCTCGAGCACGGCGAACGCGCGTCCGGTGACCGATCGGCCGGGGTCTCGCTGGCTGACTTTTCCCAGAGCGAACATTGTTGCGGTTCCTTCCGCTGAGCGGAAGGGTCCGTTGCGGTCCCTCACAAGCGCCCATAGGCTCAAGCCATGAGGGCGCACCTCAGTTGACGACCTCGACGCCGTTTCGGGACTCCCTACAGGCGTCCGGCGCGTTCACCATCGCGGTCGAGCTGGTGACGGCCCGCGGCGTGGTCACGACCGAGCGCAGCCGTGCGCTGGTCGATAAGGCACGCGCATTGGCCGCCGACCCGCGGATTGACGTGCTGTCGATCACCGACAACCCGGGTGGCCACGCCATGCTCGCGCCGGACACGCTCGGCACGGACCTGCTCTCGCGCGGCCAGCAGGTGATCATCCATCTGGCCTGCAAGGACTGGAACCGCAACGCGCTCGAGAGCCGCGGCTGGAAGCTCGCCTCCGAGGGCTTTGACAACGTGCTGTGCCTGTCGGGCGATTACCCGCTCGACGGCTACGGTGGTACCGCGGCGCCGGTGTTTGACATCGACTCGGTCGGCCTGCTCAAGCTCTACAGCGACATGAACGCCGGCCTGCATGTCGCGAAGACCGACGAACGGCTCGAGCAGACCAACTTCTTCCTGGGCTGCGTGGTCACCAATCACAAGCTCCACGAGCGTGAGGTCGTCCCCCAGTACCAGAAGCTGGCCAAGAAGGCGCGGACCGGTGCGCGGTTCGTGATCAACCAGATCGGCTACAACGCTCGCAAGGACGACGAGCTCCTCCGCTACATCGCGCGCGAGGATCTCCCAGTCCGGAGCCTGGCCAATGTGTTCCTCCTCTCCCGCCCGGCGGCGCGCGCGTTTCACGCCGGGCGGATCCCCGGCGTCATCGTGACCGACGAGCTCCTGGCCCTGGCCGAGCGCCAGGGCGCCAGCCCCGACAAGGGCCGCGCCTTCTTCCTCGACCTGGCGGCCAAGCAGCTGATGGTCGCACGCGGGCTGGGCTTCAACGGCGCGTACCTGGGCGGACACGCCACTGGCGAGACGTTCTTCGAGATCCTCGATCGCGCCCGCGCCTACGCCGGCTCCGACTGGCGTGAGCTGTCCCGGGAGCTGCGGTTCGGTCGCCCCGGCGAGTTCTACCTGTTCGAAGCCGACCCCGACACGGGCCTGTCCTCAGACCAGTTCAACCCCAACTACCTCGCCTCCAAGCGCAAGCGCCGCACGGACCTGCACGTGCCACTCAGCTACCGCTTCAGCCGCCGCGTCCACCAGACCGTGTTCGATCCCGCCGGAGCGCTGTACGAGCCGGCGCGCTCGTTCTACGAGAAGGTCGACGCCGCCCCCAGACCGGTCGGCCGCGCCGCCCACCTGCTCGAGCAGGCCGCGAAGGTGCCGATGTTCAAGTGCCGCGACTGCGGTGACTGTTCGCTGCCCGACATCGCATACGTGTGTCCGGAATCGATCTGCGCCAAGAACCAGCGAAATGGTCCCTGCGGGGGGACGCGCGATGGGCTGTGCGAGGTGTATGACTCGGAGTGCATCTGGTCACAGGCCTACGAGCGCCTGAAGGCTTACGGTGAAGAGGAGGACATGCTGAGTAACCCCGTGGTGCTCAAGGACAACGCGCTGGCACGGACCAGCGCGTGGGCCAACACATTTCTGGGCCGTGACCATCACGCCAAGTCCGGCGAGTTCAGCGGCTAGCGGGCCGCGAGGCCGAAGGCCTCGTCGGTGCGGCCCGCTGAATCAACGCGGGCCGCGAGGCCGAAGGCCTCGTCGGTGCGGCCCGCGGAATCAAGACACTGCCAACAACTGACGTCAAGGAGAGAGGCATGGCTGCAAGCAATCTTCAAGAGGTCCTGGATCAATCCGGGGATGTCGTCGAGCTGCTGCGTAACTCGCAGATCGGCGCCTATATCTATCCGGTGGTGCCGTACGAGTTCACCAACTGGCGCCACGAGCAGCGTGCCTGGCGCGAGACGGCGGTTCTGTTCGACCAGTCACACCACATGGTGAACTTCTGGTTCAAGGGTCCGGATGCCCTCAAGCTGGTCTCCGACGTCGGGATCAACAGCGTGGCGAACTTCCCGGTCAACATGGCCAAGCAGTTCGTCCCCTGCACGCCGGCTGGTCACGTGATCGGCGACGGCATCCTGTTCCACCTCGACGAGGACGAGTTCGTCTGGGTCGGCCGCAATCCAGCCGCCAACTGGCTGAATTACCACGCCGCAACGGGCGGCTACAAGCTCGACTTCGAGTACGACAACCGTTCTCCCTCCCGCCCGTACGGCAAGGCCGTCACGCGCAAGTACTGGCGCTTCCAGATCCAGGGCCCAAACGCCTGGCAGGTGATCGAGGCGGTCAACGGCGGCCCGGTCGAGCAGCTCAAGTTCTTCCGTATGGCCGAGATGAACGTCGCCGGCCAGCGCGTCCGAACCCTGCGGCACGGCATGGCGGGCGAGCCGGGTCTCGAGCTTTGGGGCGCGTACGAGACCTACGACGAGATTCGCGGTGCCATCCTCGAGGCGGGCAAGGAGTTCGGCCTCGAGCCGTGCGGCGCCCGCGCTTACGCGTCCAACACGCTCGAGTCGGGCTGGATCCCCTCGCCCCTGCCGGCCATCTACACCGGCGACGGGGTTCTCCGCAGCTACCGGGAATGGCTCGGCGCGGACAGCTACGAGGCGAACAATGCACTGGCGGGCAGTTTCGTCTCGGACAAGATCGAGGACTACTACCTGAACCCGTGGGAGCTCGGGTACGGCCAGTTCGTCAAGTTCGACCACGACTTCATCGGCCGCGACGCGCTCGAGCAGATCGAACCCGACGCTCAGCGTAAGAAGGTGACGCTGGCCTGGGACGACGAGGACCTGACGCGGATCCTCTCCTCGGTGACGTTTGCTCATGAGGAGCCGTTCCAGTTCTTCGATCTGCCGATCGCTAACTACGGCTCGTCGAACTTCGACTCGGTGCTCGATGCCGACGGCAACGTGCTGGGCTATTCGATGTTCACCGGCTACAGCGCCAACGAGAAGCGGGGGCTCTCACTCGCCACCGTCGACCCTGCGGTCGAGATCGGTAGCGAGGTCCACGTGGTGTGGGGCGAGCCCAACGGCGGCACCCGCAAGACGACGGTCGACCACCCCCACCAGCAGATCCACGTCCGCGCGGTGGTCAGCCCAGTGCCGTACTCAGAGCCGGCCCGGGTTTCCTATCACGAGGGTTGGAGGACGGCGACGGCACGCTGAGCTGGGGGCCGATTCCCCGAAACACCCACAGAAAAAACGTTACGCCACAGAAGCCCCGTTAGGCGACATATTCCCGCAACCGCGGTGAGCTGTCCTGGCGCGACTCGCCCGGGGTCACCTCGGCGAGGATCTCGACCGCGCGCTCGAGCTGGGGCGGCGGAAGCGTAAACGGGAGCCGGATGTGGCGCTCGAGCAGGCCGGCGGCCGCGAACCGAGGGCCCGGCGTCAGGTGCACGTCGCGGCTAGCGGCCTCGAGCGCCACGCTGGTGCTGATCGGTCCCGGCAGCTCCGCCCAGATGTAGAGCCCCCCGGCCGGCAGCTCGTATCGCCAGGCCGGGAGCCGGACGTCCAGCGCGCCGGCCAGCGCGGCGCGCCGGATCCGGATCACCTCGCGCCGCTCGGCCAGGATCTCGTCCAGGCGCGCCAGGGTATGGGTGGCCACGATCTGTTCGAACAGCGGACTCGCCAGGTCGATGGCGGCGCGCGCGGTGACCATGCGGTGAATCACCGCCGGATCGGCACGGGCCCATCCCACCCGGAGGCCGCCCCACACCGCCTTGCTGAGCGAGCCGATCGTGATCGTGCGCGCGTCGCCGAACACGCCGGCCGGCGCCGGCATCGGCACCGCGTCCAGGTTCAGCTCGGCGAACGTCTCGTCGATCACGGCGGTCGCGCCCACGCCCACGAGCGCGCGCAGCGAACGCCGGCGGCCCTCCGCGTCCATGACAATTCCCGTTGGGTTGTGGAAATCGGGCATTAGGTATGCCAGCGCCACTGACTCATCGCGCGCGACGGCCTCGACGGCGTCGACGTCCCAGCCGTCCCGGCCCAGCGGCACCGGCGTCAGACGTGCCCCGACGCCGCGCAGCGCGTCCAGCGCGGCGGGATAGCTCGGCAGTTCGACCAGGACGCGCCGCCCGCGGGGGAGCGTTGCCCGGATCGCGAGGTCGAGTGCGTGCAACGCCCCGTTGGTGACGAGGATTTGCTCGGGGCGGGTGGGGAGCCCGCGCCGCTCGAACCGCGCGGCGATCGCGCGACGCAGCGGAGGCAGGCCAAGCGGGTCATAGCCGTGGTGGTCGAGCCACCGCGGCAGCTCGCGGACAGCCTCCGCAAACAGTTCCTCCAGCGCGGCCGGCGCCGGCAGCGCCGCGATCCGCAGGTCGAGCCCGGCGCCGGAGACGATCGCATCCGAAGGAGCCGCCCGGTTCCCCCCCGGCAGGGTCACCCAGCTCCCGGCGCCTTGCCGGCTCTCGACGTAGCCCTCCTCGCGCAGCTGGTCGTAGGCGCTGGTCACCGTCGCCCGGCTGACCCCCAACGCGATGGCTAGCCCGCGCTCCGCCGGCAGCCGGCTCTCGATCGCGAGACGGCCGTCGAGGACCAGCGCCCGAACCGCTCCGGCGAGCCGCTCCCGGCTGACGCCATCGCGCCGCCACGGGCCGAGCAGCTCGACAACTCGCTGGGCCGGAACGATGGCCACCGACCACTTCTAGCAAATTGGCCTGCGACTGTACAGGCCATTGTCTGGCAGACTCGGCCAATGTCCTGGCTCCGGCCCCCACGCGTCCGACGCCTGGTCCAGCTCTACGTCGGCCTCGTCCTGTACGGGCTCAGCGCTTCGATGCTCCTGCTCGCCGGCCTCGGCGTCGACCCGTGGGATGTCCTGCATCAGGGGCTCTCGCGCCGGCTCGGCCTGGGCGTGGGCACGTGGGCGATCATCGTCGGCCTCGCCGTGCTGCTGCTCTGGATTCCGCTCCGGCAGCGCCCGGGGTTCGGCACGGTCTCCAACGTGATCGTGGTTGGCCTGGTGATCGACGCGGTCCTGGCGGCGGTGCCCCCGGTGCATGGGCTGCCCGCCCGGGTGCTCGTGATGTGCGGCGGCGTGGTGCTGAACGGGATCGCCACCGGCGCCTACATCGGCGCCGGCCTGGGGCCGGGGCCGCGCGACGGCCTCATGGTCGGCCTGGCCGCGCGCGGTCACTCGATCCGCGTGGTGCGCACCTGCATCGAGATTACGGTCCTCTTGACCGGCTGGCTGCTGGGCGGCACGGTTGGCCTCGGCACGGTCGTGTACGCGCTCGGAATCGGGCCGATCGCGCACATCTCAATCCCGCGCCTGGCGATCGAGCGCTCCAGCGGCACCGTGTAAAGCGAGTGTCAGTTATCAAACTGTTCTTTGCGAGTCACTCGCAACTCTCAGCTCGTGCCTCTGTTAGGTGATGTACTGAACAGACACGAAGGGAGGCAGCATGCGCAGAATGCGCGTCGCCGCGGCAATCGTGCTGATTGTCTTTGGCGTGCTCGCGGTCGCCATCACAACCGCCGGACGTCCGGCGCCGGCCTCGGCCGCTTCTAGTCCACCCACCGTCACGACTGCCACACCGAGTGAAATCAGTCAGTCGACGGCGATGCTGAGCGGGACCATCAATCCGAATGGTCAGTCGACCACCTATTACATCGAGTACGGCACGTCGACGACGTACGGGACGCAGACGAGCCCCGCCGACGTGGGCTCGGGAACGACGCCCGTCGCCGTCCACCAGGAGATCTTCGGCCTCAGCCCGAACACCACCTATCACTACCGGCTGGTGGCCACGAGTTCGGCCGGCACCACCGATGGTGCCGATCAGACGCTGACCACGCCGTCGACGGCTGTCAGCCAGGTGGCCGTGCTCGGGCACGAGGGGTTCGTCTCGCCCGGCTGGGTGGTTGGCGCCGAGCTCGGTTGCTTCCACGGCACAAGCGACTGCGCGGGTCACCTCACCATGTCGCACAACGGGACGACGATCGCGCAACGCGACTACTCGATCCCGGCCGACAGCGGCGGCTTCCAGAACATGGAACTCAACTCGACCGGTCAAACCGAGCTCGGGTCCAATGGCGTCTGGCACCTGCTGCCGGTGACCATCACGGCGACGCAGACGGGCGCACCGACCGTGTCGTGGGTCATCCACCTCGCTCGCTGGGTGTGGCACTGATCCCATTGGGTTAGCCGGGGCGTCGTCCTTTTATTCGACGCTCCGCCCATCTCCCAGGGCCCATGGGGCGCGCCGGTCGACTCCCCCCGGTGCGCCCCGGTCCTGCTCCAGATCAGCGCCGGCGCGCGCGCAGCTCCCGGTTCTTCAGCCGATTGCCGCAGAGCGACATATCGCACCAGCTCCCCTGCTGGTTGCGTGACCGGTCATAGAAGGCCCATTGGCAGTCGGGGTTGCCGCACACCTTGAGCCGCGCCCAGGTCCCGTCTTCCTGAGCCTGGCGGACGATCAAGAGAAGCTCGAACAGACCGTCGTCGAGGTTTTGGTAGCGCGTGCTCTGAAGCCCGATCGCTCCGCCGTCGTCCAGCGTCAGGCGTGCCCGATGGGTCTCGGTCAGCCTGCGCAGCGGCGCCAAGCGCTCCTCGTGAGCCTCCCGGGTCTCATCCTCGCGCCGTAACAGCCACCGCAGGGCCTCGCGAACCTCGCGCGCGCGGCTCAACTCGGCCGCGCTCGCCGATACGCCCTGACCGAGCAGGCTGGCGTCGGTGAGCCAATCCCGCGCCGCGTCGGCATCGGCGAGCACGTCGGTCCCCTCCTCGAGGTCGAGCGTGTTGACGAACGCCTGCACCAGGAGCAGCGGCATCGGCGCGGGCTTCTTCTCGCTGCCCTGCAACCAGGTCCGATCCAACGTCATCGGCTCGATTGTAGTCACGTGACCACCAAACTAACTTGACAGGTCATCATGACCAGCGTACCATGGTTGGCGGTCATGAGACTACAACTCACCAATCAAACCTCAACGGTGCTTCTGGCGTGCGGACGGCCCGGAACCCTGGCTGCCGAGCGCCCGCGGCTGCGCGACCGTCTCGCGGCTCAATGGGGCGCTCGCCGACTCGACCGGGCCCTGGCGGAGGGGGTCTCGCCGGAGGCCAACACCCGCCTTGCGCTGCGCGCGCAACGCTTGACCGAACCGGATCGTCGCTGGTCGATCGCGGGTGCACTACGGCGGATCATCCGGGAGGCGGACCAGGATCGCCTTCGGCTCGGACGCATGATGCCGGTCAGGCCAGACCCCGGCACTGTACGGGCGGCGAGCCACGAGCTAAACGCGCTCGCCGACACCTTGGACGACCCCGGGCCGGTGGCGGCTCACGGGGTCGCGCAGGCCTGGCTCCTGATCACAGACGGCACCGGGCCGCTCTATCACGCGGGCACCGGCGACTCGCTGTCCGTGCGCGCGGCGCAGGCTGCCCGCCAGCTGCGACCCTGGGCGGTCTGAGCCGCTCCGGCGATCAGGCGGCCCTGGGGCCGCCTGATCGGGAACAAAGAAACTGACCAGTACGGTCGGCTACTCCGCCAAAGGCGGCGGGTACACGTCGCGCACGTACTCGTCGACCACGTGCTCGGGTAGCCGCGCGGACAACGCCCACCAGTAGACCCCGAGCGCAAGCAGCGCGGACAGGGCCAGCGTCCCGCCGAGAGTGAGATCGTCGTTTCCGCCCTGGTCGAGGACGTGCTTGAAGATCCCGATGCCGCCGATGATGCCGCCCGGGCCGAAGTCCCCGAAGTACGAGATGAGCCCCATCCCCACGAAGTAGGCCAGGATCCAGGGTGCCGCCTGCCAGTCCATCTTCGGCGCCTTCGGATTCAGGTGGAACTGGTATGACAGCCAGATGATCAGGTAGCCAAGGAGCATCGCGACCATGAACGTCGTGTACGACTCCCAGCCGGAGAAGATGATCACCCAGGTCGCGAAGATGAACGCAACCGGCGCGAAGATCTCCCCGGCGGGCAGCCGATACGTTCGTGGCAGGTCCGGTTTCTGCCTTCGGAGCGCAGCCAGCGCAAGCGGGGCCGCCGCGTACATCACCACCGAGACCAACGTCACCACGTTCACCAGCTCGCTCCAGGCCGGGAACGGAAGCAGGAACAGAAGCCCGATGATCGTCGCGACGATGACTCCGAACACCGGCACCTTGGTCCGCTGATTGATGCTCTCGAAGATGCTCGGGATGTAGCCGTTCCTGGCCAGCCCGAAGCTGAGCCGCGAGGACGCGGTCTGGTAGATCAGACCAGTTCCCGCCGGCGATACGACCGCGTCGATCCGCAGGATCGTGGCCAGCCAGGACAGGCCGGCGATGCTGGCCACCGTGAAGAACGGACCCGCGTTGAGCTTGACCACCGTGGGGTCGGTGTTGGTCGGGCCGAGGCCCGTCCAACCGTGCTGCGAGGTGAGCAGGCTCGGCTTCATCGCCCCGATGAAGGCGATCTGGACGAGCAGGTAGATCACGGCGCCGATCAGGATCGAGCCGATCACGGCGCGCGGCAGGTCGCGGGCCGGATTCTTCGATTCCCCGCCTAACTGCACCGCCTGTTCGAAGCCGAGGAGCGAGAAGATGATTCCGGCCGGCATTGTCAGCAGGATCGCCTTGAGCGCTGACCCGTGTGTCGGGAAGAACCCTCCGCCCGCGTTCCCGAAGTTCGACGGATGGAAGTGCGTGATCAGGAGGACCAGGACCGTGATGCACGGGATCGCGATCTTCCACCCGGTGATATAGCCGTTGACGCGAGCCAGCCACCGGATGCCGACCAGGTTCAACACGACGAAGAACACCATCAGCAGGACGGCAACCAGGATGCCTACGCCCGAGAGGGTGCCTGGCCCCACGGCATGCGCTTTATAGAAGTTGCGCGCCCAATGGGCCGTAGACAGGTACTGGACGCACGCGAGCACCTCGATCGGCGCCACGCTGGCCGCCTGCAGGTAGGACGCCCAGCCGAACGTCGCGCCCGCGAAGCTGCCGAACGCGTAGTGCGGGAACCGGCTCGTGCCACCGCTGACGGGAAACAGCCCACCCAGCTCGGCGTGCACGAGCGCCAGGCTGATGATGATGATGGATCCGAGGACCCAGCCGATGATCGCGGATGGCCCCGCGATGACGGCGGCGCCCAGGGCTGTGAACAGCCACCCGGACCCGATGATTGACGTCTCGGAGGCCCATAGCAGCCCGAGGAAACCAATCCCTCGGTCAAGGCCTTCGGCGTCCAGAACTGCTGCGGGCGCTTCGCCCGCCGGCGCGACTACATTAGCCATGGACCCTCCTCAGAGATCCCTTCTCCTGCAACTCCGCGGCGATCTTACCCCCCCAACCGGCGCGCGTCCATCGCGCCAGAATTCGGCCGCGTTGCGGCGGAATTCGGCCCCTAGCGCGCGGGCACTCGCCGAGGGTCTCGAGCGGGCTCTCGGGCCGGCCGACGGTGCCTGAGCCTGGTCAGCCGCGGCCGGACGTGGTCACGCACGCGGGCGCGCGCCGGCTCAGCGTCCGGCAACGGGATGCCGCCGCGCGGCCGTGGCGGCGCGGGCGGCGGCGGGCCGGGACCGGGTCCCCCGCCCTCGTCTCCGCTCGGACCTGGAGGTGGGACGGACGGACGGAACAGCAACGCGGGGAGCACGACAAGCGCCGGGATGGCCACCAGAAACATCCCAATCGTCACGACCTGCATCCTCCAGATGGGGACGATCGCCGAGGCGATCGACAACGCGCACGTGGGAAGAAGCGCTACCGCCCCAAGCCGAGCCCAAAAGTGCGGCCGCCGCTCAGGGCACTGGCCGGGCGCGAGGCCGAGTGCACCGAGACAGAGGCCAAATGCCAGCACCCAGGCGATATGCCACATGGTGCACGAAGGCTACCCGGCCTCTAGATCAGGAACCACTCGACCCCGCGAAACCGGCCATGGGGTCGGCCACGGTTAGGCTGCGTAGAGCTGCTCGAGTTCCTCGACGCTGCGGCTGACTTTCGGACGGCGGGCCGGGACTCCCGTGCGGATCTCGAACACGCGCCGCTCGACGTAGTCGAGCTCGGCCAGGAGACGCTTCAGCCGCCTGACGGCGCTCTTGGACTGGGAATTCGATGTCGCTGACGTAAGCACGTCTGGCTCCTTTCGATGTTCGGACTCGCCTCTGCGAGCTTCGGACAGCAGCTAGTTTCGGCTAAGCCGAGCCGTGCGTCATCGGCAATTCGCACCCGGTTGCGCAGCTTTCTACCTTAGTTTCTGAGCACCAGGCCTTACCCGGGATTGCGCACCTGTGCAGGGAATTTGTTCGCGCGGCGGCCTCAGCTGGTGGGCGGCGGCTCCGGGCGGCGCCCGGCCGGAAGCCCGGCCTTCTTGATGGCATTGTTTGCGCCGTCGCTGGCCAAATCGCCAACCAGGATGCCGTCGCGAATCTGCCCCATCAGATCGCCCACGGCGCTCGGTGAGTGAGGCAGCAGGATCGTGTTGCTGTTCGCAGTCTCGCCGAGGGCACGGATCATGTCGGTGTATTGCGTGAGCGCCACGAGCGCCATCGCCTCCCGCATGTCCAGGCCATGCTGGGCGATGATTTCGAGCGACTCGTGCAGCCCCTCGGCGATCGCCTTGCGCTCGGCGGCCACGCCCTCGCCCTGGAGACGCATCGTCTCCCGCTCGCCCTCGGCCTTCTTGACCGCCAGCGTCTTCTGCGCATCGCCCTGCGCCGCAGCAGCGATCTGGTTGCGCTGCGAGGCGTTGATGTTGTTCATCGCGTCCTTGACCCGCTGGTCGGGCTCGATGTTCGTAACCAGCGCCTTGACGATCTCGTACCCATAGTCGGCCATCTGCCGATGCAGGGTGTCCTGGATGTGCATCGCGATCGTGTCCGCATCGGCGTAGGCCTCGTCCAGATCCATACTCGGGATGTGCGAGCGGACCACGTCAAACGCGTGGGACTGCATCTGAACCTCGGGGTTATCCAGCTTGTAATACGCGTCCTGAACCTGCTGATCGGACCCCCCGACCTTGTACTGGACCGACAGCTTGACCCGGACGAACACGTTGTCCTTGGTCTTGGTCTCGATCTCCGCATTCAACTGTTCGACCTGCAGGCTCATCCGGCCCGCCACCCGCTCGACAAACGGGGTCTTGGTCTGAAGCCCGGGGCCGGCGACCCGAACGAACTTTCCGAAGCGCTCGACAATCGCCCGCTCCTGCTGCTCGACGGTGAAAAAGAAGACTGGCATGTGAAGAGAACCTCCTGTGGTTCGGTTCGGGTCCTGGAGGGCCGAGAACACGCGGCTTCCGGACTCACCACCATTTTCTTGCCGGTCAGGCGATCTGCAACGGGGGCGAACCCCCCTCCTGGGTTCAGCCCAGCGTGAGCGGGTCGCCGTAGTTGCGCCAGTCGGAGAACGCGTCTTCTACCGCCCATATCGCGCGGTGGACTGACTCGTGCACCCGGGCGAACGTCGCTCCCCTCACTCGTGCGAGCTGCTTGAGGGCACCCTCGAGGGCCTCGTGCCGAACACCGGCGCCAGCGTGAGGCGGTGGAGGCTCGTACAGGTCAAGAAAGCGCTCAAGCAGTGCGGGCTCCTCGCCGACCAGGAAGGCCCACTCGCGCAGCTGCGGATGAGCCGTGAGCAACTCGGCGATGCGCTGAGGCTTGGGCCACGTAAGCTCATCAAACCTCGGAGGTTCCGGAGGGGCCGACTCAGCCAAGAATCGCCGGGCGATCTCCGCCCGCGCCGTCTCGGGACTATCCAGCGCCTCGACGTCCGGGGCCATCGCCGCCTGCAATTGTTCGAGCCGCCTCCTGGCCGCGCGCTCGGAACGGGCGAGGCCAGCCTCAGTCACCGACGTGAGCAACAGCTTGAGCTCTACGGCCTCGGCCATACCCCACAACAGCGCGAACTCAAGGTTGAGGTCGCTGGGGGGATAGCCGAACCACCGCTCGAACCGCTCTCGCCGTTCGCGTTCCTCCGCCTCAACTGAACTGCTGTCCCGGGGGAACACACGTGGCGCGCGAGCATGCGCATGACGCTCTGCGGGCTGTGCCCACGACCACCGCAGCACATCCACCAGCGGAGCGTCGGCTCCTCCGCTATCGACCCATTCGTCGTCGACGATGGCTACCGCCCCGACGCCCCGCGCGTACTGCAGGTTCGCGGCGGTGTGAACATCGCTCCAGATCACGGGCCGTGTCACTCGTCGCAGACTCGGATGACGCGTGAGCCGGTCGCACACCTTGAAGCCAATTTGCTCCAGATCGCCGGTCTCGGCCCGCAGGTCGATCAGCGTGACGGACGCGCGTCTGGGTCGTTGCGCTGCGTCGGCGTAGAGCGATACCAGCAGCGCATTTCGACTAGGTGTCGCTCTCACCTCCCAGTCGTCCAGCACCCCGGCTCGGCGCAGCTGTTCCTGAAGCAGCACCCTACGGTCGCGCACGTTGATCGGACTGGCGTCGTACAGATACACAAGACGAGAAGCCATCGGCGCAAGACTAGGCATAAGGGTTGACGTGGTCGAGCCGTCTTGCGCGCCGGGGCGGATGCTCGTCACGCAAAGCAGGATATTTTCTCCTCTCGCGCACGCGGAGGGGACTGGTCCCCCCCACAGCTTCGTCCTATCCGGGCTAACGTGCGTTGCTACCCGGGGGCCGGACCAGGGAAAGACCGACCAAAAGGGAGAACGCGACCATGAGCCGAACCGGACGTGCTGTGGTGTCGATTGCCGCGTGCGCAACGCTGATGGCGGTCGGTGCATCGACAGCTGCGGCCAAAGCGAGCTCGGTGCATTACTTCGCGAAGCGGGTGTACCTGCGGAGCAGCGGCGCCAACGGCCACCTGCTGCCGCCGCACTCAGGGCTGGCCGTCGGCGATCGCGTCAGCACGGCGTTCAACGACTACGCCGGCGACCACACGCACCACCGCGAGCAGGCGACTGCGTCCAGCGATGTTGTTTGCGTAGTCACGGGCAGCAGCACGTTTCTCTGCGACGAGACGATCGCGATCGGCGGCTCGATGATTCTTGGCGACGACTTCGTGATCAACCTCCTATCCAAGGGACCCACGACGTTCAAGATCACCGGCGGTACCGGCATCTACCGGCACGCGCGCGGCATCGTCATCGCCAGGAGTGTCTTAGGGGAGTCTGGACTCGACCTCACGATCGAGCTCAGGTCCTAGGAGAACCCAACGGGGCTGGTCAGTATTCGGCGACTGACCGCGCCCGTTGCGCCATGAGACGATGTCGATCATGCCGTCGACCGAAGACGCCGGACGCGGGCAGCGGCAGCTGCGGCTCATCGCGACGATCGCAGGCATCGTGGTGGCACTGGATGCTGTCACCAAGGCGATCGCTGCTCGTGCCCTGGCCGGACGGGGCACCGTGAACCTGATCGGCGGGCACTTCCATCTTGAGCTGTATCGAAATTTTGCGGGGCCGGGCAACATTCTGCGCGGGCATCCGGTGCTGGTTTCTGTCCTCAGTCTGGCTTCCGTGGGATTGATCCTCCTCGCGGCGCGCTCAGTACGCACCACCCGCCACGCGGTCGCGATTGGCCTACTGCTCGGCGGAGGGATCGGCAACCTCCTGGATCGGCTCCTTCGTGCCCCGGGACCACTGCGCGGCGGAGTCGTCGACTGGATCAAGCCAACCCTGTCCGGAGGCAGCCTGAATCTCGCCGATCTAGCGATCAACGCAGCCGTGATCACGATTCTCGTCGGAGTGGCACTTGACTGGCTGCGCCATCGCGGTAACCGACCAGGCGGCGACCCGGCGCCGGCCTAGCTGCCCTCAGCTGCGAGGGCGATCCGAGATCGCCGCGGAGCGCGCGTACGCGGGGCGCCCCTCGGCGCGTTGTACGTAGGCCTCGAGTCCCGGCCACGGTCGCAGCAGCTCCCGGGTGTTGGCTCCCTGAAGCACGCTCGCGCACATCACGTCGGCCACGCTGAAACGACCATCGACGAGCCAGTCACGCTCAGCGAGCGCCGACTGCATGGCGGCGGCCGCCTCGGTGAAGCGATCGTGGGCCGATGAGTCGGGGACTTCTTCGCGGAGGTCGCGAATCCAGCGAAACAGCGGCCCTTCGAGTTCGGAGACCGCGAACACGACCCATTGGTAGGCGAGCCCTCGCTCGGGCGAGCCGACGGGACCGATCAATCCAGCGTCTGGGTTCAGATCGGCAAGCTGGAGGCAAATCGCCGCGGACTCGAACATCGTCGTGCCGTCCCCGAGCTCGAGCGCGGGCACGCGTCCCAGCGGATGCCGACGCAGGTGCTCCTCAGAGCGGCGCTGCGCCCCCGTGATCTCGGTCAACTCACACGGTGCGCCGATTTCCTCAAGCAGCCAAAGGACGCGGCTTGACCGAGTCCGCGGCATGTAGTAGAGCCGCGGTGTCGTCATCGTCAGAAGCCTACCGATGCCGCGCAGTGGCGGTGCGTCTGACATCGTTGCGGTCGATGGCGGTCACGCTCCAGCAGCACGTGCTTGGCGTCACCTGGATCGAGCGAGGTGCGATGGCGCGTGCCGCGCATGGGCTTCTCGACGATGGTCGGGTGTGGCTCATCGACCCTTATGAGGACGCGGAGGCGCTGGCTGCGGTGGCCGAACTCGGCACTCCGGCCGGCGTGCTGCAGCTGCTCGACCGGCACAACCGTGATTGCGAGCGGCTCGCGCAGCGGCTCGGCGTCCCGCTCTTGCGCCTTCCGGCCAAGGCGGCCGGGTCGCCTTTTCAGTCGATCCCGGTGATTTCGAACAGAGCTTGGCGCGAGGTCGCGCTGTGGTGGGCCGAGCGTAAGACGCTGGTGGTTGCCGAGGCGGTCGGCACGGCACCGGCGTTCGCGCTCGGGCGCCGGGTCGGGGTGCATCCCATGCTGCGCCTGACCCCACCAAGCAAGCAATTCGCGCCGTTCGAGCCCGAGCGCCTACTCGTCGGCCATGGCCAGGCGATCGAATCCGGCGCGGATGCCGCCCTGCGCGATGCGCTCGCGCGGTCTCGCAGCGACCTGCCGCGATTGGTGCTGAGCATCCCCAACCTACTCCGCGGCGCCTGACCTTCAGCCACCCGCGTCCGCCGTGACGCCCGAGCTCATGCCCGAGCGGGACCGGTGGGCAAGGGCCACCCTCTACTCGGCGAAGCGCTCGCCGTGGGTCGCTCGAAGCGCTGCTCCGCCCGAGAGGGCTGGCGGCGACAGAACGCTTAGAGAACCTTTCGCCGGATCCGGCATCCTGTCCGGCGACCGATGACCATCTACCGTCCCCATCGCCGCCTCCGATGGCTCGCACTGCTCGCGCTCCTCGCCGCGGTCGCGGTTGCCTTCATCCTGCATGGCTCAGGTGGCGCACAGGCCATTGACGCGTCCGCCTTCAGCTCGGGCGCGTGTGTCGCGTATCCGGCGAGTTCGGGCAACCGCGGCGAGACTGTCTTCCTCGATGCCGGTCACGGCGGAATCGACCCGGGTGCCGTTGGCAGCACCGAGTCCGGCCAGGCTGTCTATGAGGCTGACGTGACGCTGCCGATCGAGCTCGATGCGATGCGGCTGCTGACCGACCAGGGTTTTCGCGTGGTGGTCTCGCGCACTCGCGCAGAGTCGGTCGTCCGGTTGACCAATGCCGATGTGTCCGGCACCGGACTGACCGCAGCGGGTGTGCACAGCGATGTCGCCGCTCGCGACATCTGCGCCAACGACGCCGGCGCCAACGTCCTGATCGGGATCTACATGGACGCCGGCGACGGCGGCGCCGGGAGCCTCACCGGTTACGACGCCGACCGCCCGTTCGCCGCGGCCAACCTGCGGCTGGCGACGCTCGTCCAAGACGACGTGCTCGGCGCGATGAACGCCCAGGGTTGGCAGATCCCCGATCGCGGGGTGCAGCCGGACACCGGGCTCGGGTCGGTCAGCGATCCCGGCACATCGCTTGCCAGCAAGGCCGAGGCCTACGGGCACCTCCTGCTGCTTGGGCCGGCGGACCCTGGGTTCTTCTCGACGCCAAGCGAGATGCCCGGGGCGCTGATCGAGCCGCTGTTCATCACCGACCCATTCGAGGGCTCGATCGCCGACAGCGCCCACGGGCAAGAAGTGATCGCTCAAGGCATCACCAAGGCCGTCGAGCAGTACTTCGCGGCGCGCGGGTAGTGCCGCTACGCCGTGGCGAACTGCGGCGCGAGCTGAGCCAGCCGCAACGAGTTGCCGGAGGGGTCTCGCAGCCCGCAGTCCCGGCCGTATGGCATCTCGGTGGGCGGCGTCGTGAACTCCACGCCGGCTTCGCTCAGGCGCTTGTAGTCGCCGTCGACATCCTCGGTCGTCAGGAACACGGTGCCGGCGAACCCCTTGGCCATCAGCGAGCGGACCTGTTCAGCGGTCTCTGAGTCCATCACCGGCGGTCCCGGAATCGCCATCAACACGACGGCGAAGTCGGGCTGGCTGGGCGGACTCACTGTCAGCCAGCGGAACCCGCCGATCTCCGGCATCGTGACGTCGTGGCGGACCTCCCAGCCAAGCTTGCCGACGTAGAAGTCGAGCGCCTCGTTCTGGTCGTGGACCCACAGTTGTGCGTTCTGGACGTGCATCGTTGCTCCTTTCTTGCGCGATGTGCCGTGCGGAGAAGCTAATGCACCCCCGTCGTCGCGTCTTCTCGGTTTGTGCTGTGTTGCGGACGGCCGTATAGGCGCTGGTAACACGCCGGCACGACCGCCTGCGCCGAGGCCGGCGGGAAACTCGCCCGGTACTCCGTCGGCGTCTGGCCGAAATGCCG
>Ga0335075_10006960_pt1 | contig 17444 bp, 11 predicted proteins | sample Lox_Sample_24_FD_206723 | JGI IMG/M metagenome (GOLD analysis project Ga0335075, IMG submission 206723) | Soil microbial communities from Loxahatchee National Wildlife Refuge, Florida, United States - Lox_Sample_2.4 | ecosystem: Environmental > Terrestrial > Soil > Wetlands | place: USA...
TGGGCTGGCGATTCGTGGACAGCGACCGCGTGGTGGAAGAGCGCGCCGGCATGACCGTGGGGGAGATTTTCGCGGACCAGGGCGAGGCGGCTTTTCGCGAACTGGAGGCGGCTGCCATCCGCGATACGGCGAGAGGCGAACATGTGGTGCTGGCGCTGGGCGGCGGCGCGCTGGAACGCGCCGAGACGCGCGAATTTCTGGCTGGAATGCCCGGCTGGCGCGTGATTTTCCTCGACGCCCCGCTGGAGGTCCTGCTGGCTCGCTGCGCCGAACATGCCGAGGGGCCGGTTCGTCCCGTGCTGCGGGACCGCGACCGGCTGGCCGAGCGCTGGAAGGCGCGCCTGCCGTGGTATCGTGAGGCCCATCTGACCATCGAGACCGCGGAGAGAACGCCACAGGCTGTGGTGGAATGTGTTTTGGCGGAGCTCGAGGATTTTTCCTCCGGCCGTACGTATGTGACGCGCGGGGTGTCAGCATGAGCAAACCCCTGGGACCGCGCGGAATCGTGCTGTTCGCTTTTGGCGTGGCGCTGGCGCTGTACTTTGCCTGGCTGCTGCACGACGTCCTGGTGGTCATCTACGTCAGCGCGCTGTTTGCCGTGGTGCTGATGCCGCTGGTGCGCGCGGTGATGAAGCTGCACATCGGGCGCTGGCATCCGGGCCGCGGCATGGCCGTCCTGATCATCCTGGTACTCACCGTCGGCAGCCTGACGGCGTTCTTCCTCTTCGCGCTGGCGCCGGCGTTTCGCGATCTGCGGGACTTTATACGGCAGTTGCCGCAGCGGGGTCCGGAATTCTTTGGCCGCCTGCAGCGCCTGCCGCTGATTCGCGATATCGATCTGGCATCGCTCGAGGAAAAGGTCGAGAGCATCGCCGGCAATTTCGCCAGCTATGTGCTGCAATTCGCGAGCGACTGGGCGGGTGCGCTGGCGCGCGTTGTCGCCGGCATGGTCCTCACGGTCTACTTCATCCTGGAGGGGGACGAGGCTTACAAGTGGTTTCTCTCCTTGTTTCCCCTGGAGCGGCGCCTGCGCCTGAATCAGACGCTGGAACAGGCGGCAAACCGCATGGGCCGCTGGCTGCTGGGCCAGGGAACGCTGATGCTGATCCTCGGCGCAGCCAGCACCGTCGCGTTCGTGCTGCTGCAGGTGCGCTACGCCTACGCGCTGGGCGTCATCATGGGGCTCTTTAATATCGTTCCGGTGGCCGGCGCCATGGTTTCCGTCACGCTGGTGGTGATTGTGGCGGCGCTTGACTCCTGGGGGCGGGTCCTGGGCGTGCTCATCTTCTATTTTGTCTACCTGCAGATCGAAAACACCTGGCTGACGCCGCGCATCATGCGCACTCAGGTGGACCTCGCAGGCGTCACCATCCTGATTGCGCTGCTGATCGGTTCAGCCCTGGCCGGGGTCATCGGCGCAATGGTTGCGGTCCCGACCGCTGTATTGATCGCCGTGATCCTGAATGAGTACGCGGTCCACGACGACAATCTGATCGAGCCGCCGACGATCGGAACGCCGACGCAATAAGGCGCGCCGGATTTCCTCGTCCCCCGCCCCGGGGTTCGCCCCGCCGCCAGCGAGCAGGTATCATGATGAGTGGGCCACCCCCTCTGATTTTCCCGGACTCCTCGCTCATGGCATCCCCTTTCACTTATCGCCTCCGGCCTTCAGGAATCGCATGGCTGTGAACCCCGCAGCTTCGGGTCTGGAGCCGAGCATTGTCCCGCTGGACCCCGCGCCGGCGCGCTGGGAGAAACCGGCGCCGATCCATGCTCCGCGCGCCGGGGTAACGGCCTCGCTGCTGGTGGATTACCGCGAGCTCTTCAAGCTGCGGGTGACGCTGATGGTAACGCTGACCGCGTGGGCGGGATTCTATCTGGGCTCGATGCGCTCGGGCATCAGCAGCATGCAGCCTGGACTCCTGGAGACGCTGATCGGCATCGCGGTGGTTTCAGCCGGATCTTCGGCGCTGAACCAGTGCATTGAGCGCAGGCTGGACGCGAAGATGCTGCGCACCGCGGATCGGCCCATGGCCACGGGGCGCATCGGCCTGGCGCACGGCATCAGCGTCGGACTGCTGGCGATCGCGCTGGGAACGATCTGGCTGACGCGGGAGACGAACCTCATCACCGGCGGCCTGACGCTGCTCACCGCGTTCCTCTACGTGGGCGTCTACACGCCGCTCAAGCGGGTGACCACGCTGGCGACCTTCATCGGCGCATTTCCCGGCGCCATGCCGCCGCTGCTGGGCTGGACCGCCGCGCGCGGTGTCATCGAGTGGCCCGCGGTCGCGCTGTTCGCCATCCTCTTCGTCTGGCAATTCCCGCACTTCATGTCGATTGCGTGGCTGTATCGCGACGATTACGCCCGGGCGGGCATCCGCATGCTGCCGGTGGCGCAGCCCGACGGCTGGTCCACCGCGCTCGAAGCGCTCACCTACGCGGTGCTGATGGTGCCCGCGAGCCTGGTGCCGTTCTGGCTGCACATGGATGGGAAGATCTACGCGGTTGTGGCGCTGGTGCTGGGGCTGGTCTATCTGGGATACACGCTGCGCTTTACCCGCATTGTGCGCGCCCGCAGCGCCACGGAGTCGCGCATGTACGCTCGCGATCTGCTGAAGGTGAGCGTGATTTATCTGCCGCTGCTGCTGACGGTTCTGATGCTGAACGCGCTTGGGAAATGAGCCTGTTGCCGGCAGACCGGGAGCAGGGAAGAGGAAGGCGATGACAACAGCGACGAGCCCGCAGCGATCGATGTCGGTTCCGGTGACCGCCATCATTGCCATCAGCGTGGCCGCCACGCTGTTTCTCTTCTGGCTCATCTACGTGCACCCGGCCGCCGACCGGCGCGACCTCCACTACACGTTTCTGCCGAACCTGAACGCACTGCTGAACGGGCTGGCCGCCGTCGCGCTGGCCTTCGGGTACTATTTCGTGAAGACGCACCGCATCGCCCTGCATCGCAGAGCCATGTTCACGGCGTTTGCGTTCAGCTCGCTGTTTCTGGTCAGCTACGTCGCGAACCACGCGCTGCACGGCGACACGCTGTATCCGGTGCACGACTGGGTGTATTACCGCGCCTACCTGCCCATCCTGATCAGCCACATCGTGCTGGCTACACTGGGGCTGCCGGTGGTGCTGATTACGTTCTATCTCTCGCTCTCGGGACGCATTCGCATGCACCGCAAGGTGGCGCGATTCACGTTCCCGCTGTGGATGTACGTCTCCATCACCGGCGTCGTGGTGCGGGTGATGCTGGTCGCGGCGTTCCGGTAACCGGGGCGGATGGCAGGATGGCAAAATCATCTACAGCCGGTGCGGTGATGGAAATGAGGCCAGCAGTCCAGGCACCCGACGACGGAACGCGCGCGCTGCTGCGAGCCGGCATCGGCATTCTGGCGGCTGGTATTCTGGCGGCCATATTGGCGGTGACGGTTTTTGGCCCCATCGGTATTCACGGCCCGCACAATAACGGGGGATGGCTCTCCCTGCTGACGGCCATGATGTGTGTGCCTTTCGGGCTGATGCTCTTCGCGCTGGGGTTGGCGAAGTGGCTGCGGAACCGCCGCTTGCGCCGGCAGAAGCCCAATTGCTGAGCGAGAAGCGCATGGTCCTTTAACCATGGCCCCGTCTTACTTTGCTATCCTGACTGGGCTATGTCTTCGAAAAAAGAGCTTCTCAGCACCCCCATCCGCCACATCGATATGAAGGAGCACAATGTGGTGGCGCTGGTCGACGCCATGCAGTCGATGGCCTACAGTTCCCGCGATCTCGCCCGGGCTGCCTCCATTTACGAGCGCATGCTGCGCGACCAGGACTGCGGTGTCATCCTGTGCCTCGCCGGCTCGCTGATCTCCGCCGGGCTCAAGCAGATTTTCGTCGATCTGGTCCGCAATAACATGGTGGACGCCATTGTCTCCACCGGCGCCAACATCGTCGATCAGGATTTCTTCGAGGCGCTCGGCTTCAGGCACTACATCGCGGACGAAATCATGCGGTCGGGCACCCAGGACGGCATGCTGCGCGAGGCGATGATCGACCGCATCTACGACACGCTGATCGATGAGGAAGAGCTTCGATTCTGCGACGAGACCACCGAGAAGGTCGCCGACTCGCTCGATCCGCGGCCCTACAGCTCGCGGGAATTCATCCGCGCCATGGGCGCCTGGCTGGAGCAGAACGGCAAGTCGCCGGAAAAGGGCGGCGTCGACTCCATCGTGCTTTCCGCGTACCAGAAGGAAGTGCCGATCTTCTGCCCGGCGTTCAGCGACTGCTCGGCGGGGTTCGGCCTGGTCGCGCACCAGCACAAGCGCCAGGAGAAGCCTAAGGTGTCCATCGACTCCGCGAAGGATTTTTACGAGCTGACGCAGCTGAAAATCGCCAATCCGACCACCGGGCTGCTGATGATCGGCGGGGGTGTGCCGAAGAACTTCGCGCAGGACATCGTGGTGGCGGCGGATATTCTGGGCAACGAAGCGCCGATGCACAAGTACGCCATCCAGATCACGGTGGCCGATGTGCGCGACGGCGCGCTTTCCTCGAGCACGCTCAAGGAAGCCAGCTCGTGGGGCAAGGTAGATACCACTTTCGAGCAAATGGTCTACAGCGAGGCAACGCTGGCGCTGCCGCTGATCGCCGGCTACGCCTGGCATAAGCACGCACACGCCGCCCGCAAGGGCCGCCGCTGGAGCCGCATTCTGGAGCCGGTGACTGCCTGAGACGCAATAACGCAGAGAGGGTATTGCGGAGAAGGTGCCGTCCGGTGCATTTTTGTATCGGCTTGCCTTTCCCTTCGCCTATACTTGCGCAGAAACGGCATATCTCATAAGCAGAGGCGAACTATCGCCCCTATGGAACCCGGGCTGTGACCGGATATACCCAGACTCGAATTGCCACATGGGCATTCTCCACTGCGCTGGCCCTGTCGTTTGCCGGCGTTCTTGTGCTTGCCCGCTACGGCAGCTCCCCGGTTGATGCTCATCCCTGGCTGTTCTGGTTTGCGGCGTTCTGGACTTTCTCCCAGATGCTGCTCATCGTGGTGGCGCTGTCGACCTTCCGTCACGCGCTGCGGCAGGGCCAGGCGGAGCGGCAGTTGCAGCGGGTGGCGCGGCTGCACCGCAGCATCCTCGATTCCGCCGGACCGGTGATGATCGCCTGCGACCTGGGCGGCCACATCAGCCTGTTCAACCCCGCGGCCGAGCGGATGCTCGGCTACCGCGCCTCCGAGGTGCTGGGCAAGCTCACGGCCCGCGATCTTTATCCGGAGGGAGAGATGGGGCGGGTGGGCGAGCAGCTGATCGCCTCCACGAGCGGCACCCGGATCCCGCCGGACGTTCCCTGGAACACGGCTGAGCCGCTGCTGCCTTTTATCCAGTACGTCGCCAGCTTTCCGGCCAGCCGGGTGCGCGGCTTTGAAATGCGCTATCGGCGCCGCGACGGCAGCACCTTTCCCACCATGGTGTACCTCTCGGCGGTGCGTTCCGGGGCGGGCAGCATCGAGGGACTGGTATCTGTCGCTGTCGACATCAGCGCCACGCGGCGCGCCGAGCACGCCCTGCGGGAGAGCGAGGAGCGCTACCGGGACCTGTTCGAAAACTCGGCGGAAATGATCGCAACGCTGAGTCCTCGCGGACGCTACTTGTACGTCAACCCGGCCTGGCAGGCGCTTTTCGGCATGGATTCCGCGCAGTTCGAGTCCCTGATTGGTTTCGAATCTGCATTTCCGCCTGAAGTGCAGGCAGAGGCCGCAGCCCTGTTCCACAAGGCGCTGCATGGCGTGCGGGTGGAACGCCATCCGCTGCGCCTGCAGAACTCCGCCGGCGAGACGGTCGAGGTGGAGGCCAGCCTGAGCTGCCGCCGCGAGGAATCCGGCCCCGTCTCGGTGCGCTGTACCTTCCGCGACGTTACCCAGCAAAATCGCCGCGAGCGCCGCCTGCGCATTCAGCTCATTGTGAACCAGATCATTGCCGAAACCACGTCGATGGACGAGGGATTGACGCGCGTGCTGGAAGCTTTGTGCGGCACCTTTGGCAGCGACGTCGCGGTGCTGTGGAGAGTGGACGAGGCCCAGCACGTGGTGCGTCCGCGCGTTTCCTGGTTCGCGCGGGGGCGCTCCAGCGAGGATTTTCTGCGCGAGACCCGGGCCCAGGTATTCACACGCGGCGAGGAGCTGCCCGGGATGGTGTGGTCGCAGGGGAAGCCCTGCTGGATCGCCGACGTGCGGCAGGATCCCGCCTTCATCCGCCGCAATTCGGCGCGTCTGAACGGTTTCGTTTCCGGATGGGCAGTGCCCGTGCGAGTCGGCAACCAGGTGATCGCCGTCGTCGAATGTTTTTCGCGGCAGCCGGCACGCGAGGACGCGGAGCTGCTGGCGACCGTGGAAACCGTGTGCGGCTCCCTGGGGCAGTTCATGGCCCGCGCCGGCCAGGAGGCTCGTGTCCGCGAGCTGGACCGGCAGAAGGCGATCATCCTCAATTCCGTCGCGGACGGCATCATCGGAGTCGATTCGGCCGGCCACATCGACTTTGTCAACTCCGCGGCCGCGCGCATGATTGAGAGGACGGAGACGGAGCTGATCGGGCACAGCGTGCACGAGATGCTGCACCCTTCCGCGTTCGGGCACAACTGCGATCTGACCTGTCCGACGCGGCAGGCGATCGAGATCGGAGAAAGCACAGCCGGTCAGGATGTTTACTTTCGCGGCGACGGCCGGAGCTTCCCGGTCGAGTTTTCTCTGATGCCCATGATCGAGGATGGCGCTCCGGTGGGCAGCGTGCTGAGCTTCCGCGATATCAGCCAGCGCTACGCGCTGGACCACATGAAGGACGAGTTCATCTCCACGGTGAGCCATGAGCTGCGCACGCCGCTGACGTCCATCCGCGGCGCGCTGGGGCTGCTCTCTTCCGGATTGCTGGGAGCGGTGAATGAAAAGGCATCGAATCTGCTGCGCATCGCGCTGGCCAACTCGGAACGGCTGGTGCGCCTGATCAACGACATTCTCGATCTGGAGCGAATGCAGTCCGGCCGCGCCCCGCTCGCATTTCGACGCATCGCGCTCGAGGACGTGGCGCGGCAAGCGATCGAGACCATGCAGCCCATGGCCGATTCCGGATATATCCACCTGGTTTCCGATTTCGAACCTGTGACCATTGAAGCCGATGCCGACCGACTGCTGCAGGTCGTGACCAATCTGCTGAGCAACGCGATAAAGTTTTCACCGCCGCAATCGGTGGTGCGGGTAGCCATCGCATCGGTCGAAGGCGGGGCGCTGCTGAGCGTCATCGATCAGGGCCGGGGAATACCGTCGGACAAGCTGGAGAGCATCTTCGACCGCTTCCAGCAGGTCGATGCTTCCGATTCGCGGCAGAAGGGCGGCACGGGACTCGGCCTGGCCATCTGCCGCAGCATCGTGCAGCAGCATGGCGGCCGCATCTGGGCGGAGCAGAACGGCATCCGCGGCGCCATTTTCCGCCTGCTTCTGCCGGAACGCGCTTCCATTGCACCAACCGGGACCGAGGAAGCTATCGCCGGCCATTGATAATGGTATGGATGGGGGGGATTCTTGCCGCACCGCGTTCTCATTATCGATGACGAGGAAGACATCCGCGCGGTGGCGGCGATGAGCCTGGAGACCGTCGCCGGCTGGGAGGTTCTCATGGCCGGCTCGGGAGCCGCGGGCATCGCCCGAGCCGAGGAGCAGTTGCCGGACGCCATCCTGCTGGATGTGATGATGCCCGTGATGGATGGGCCCAGTACGTTCCGGCAGCTGCGCGCCAATCCGAAAACGGCGCATATTCCGGTGATTCTGCTGACCGCCAAGGTCCAGGCCGCCGACCAGAAACGGTTCTCCGACCTGGGCGTCTCCGCCGTGATGTTCAAGCCCTTCGACCCTCTCACGCTCGCCGGCGATATCGCCCGGGCTCTGGGCTGGAAGGATAAATGAGCGATCCGGCCACAATGATTGCCGCCCGTCTGGCCGAGCTTTGGCAGAGGAGTCTGCCTATGATGCTGGAGCGCGTGGGCGTGTTGCGCGATGCGTGCGAGGCGCTGGGTCGCGACGCAAATGACACCGTATCCCGCAGCGCCGCCCGCGAGGCCGCGCATAAGCTCTCCGGCAGTCTGGGCATCTTTGGTCTGTCGCGCGGCACTGAGCTGGCAGCCGCCATGGAAGAAGTCCTGAAAGGAGCAGATCTGCTCACGCCGCAACGCGTGCTGCTGCTGGCCGAACAGACTCGGGAGCTGGACGCTGCGATTCGAGCGAAACCGGCATCCTGACCTCAGGCAAAGACCAGGCACTGCGGCCTGGACTGCGGGAAGGTCTTAGCCGATTCAGCGAGCCGGCCGGTCTTCTCGTCCCGGGCAAAAACGGCGATCGCATCGGACTCCTCGTTGGCAACCAGCAGCCACTTCTCCGTTGGGTCCAGCGCCAGATGCCGCGGGATCTGGCCACCGCAGGAGCCGCGCTTGAGCATCGTCAGCCTGCCGTCCTTCGCATCCACGGAGAAGCTCACCAGACAGTTGTAGTCGCGGTTGGCGGCGTAGGCGAAGCGGCCCGCGCGGTCGACGACGATATCGCAGCCGCGCGTCGGCCCGTGGTAGTCCGCCGGAAGCAGGCTGACGCTCTGGATCCGGCGAAATGTTCCGTGCCGCGCATTCCACTCCAGCACGTCCACGGTCGACGCCATTTCGCAGACGCAGTAGGCGATCCGGCCGTTGGGATGGAAGCGCAGCGCCCGCGGGCCGGAGCCCGGGGTGGCATTCCATCGCGGCGGAGCGCTGCGGCTCAGCTTTGCCGTCTCGGAGTCCAGATGGTAGATGTGAATGCAATCCAGCCCAAGATCGTTCACCAGAAGATAGCGATCGTCGGGCGAAACCGTTACGCGGTGCGCGTGCGGCGCTTCCTGCCGCTGCGGATTGGGCCCGTGCCCCTCATACTGAAAGTGCGAAACGGCATCGCTGATCTGCCCGTTGGGGCTCAAATAGAACGAGGTCGCGCTGCCGCCAACATAATTGGCGCAGAAAGCCGACCGGCCGGTGCGATCCACCGTCACGTTGGCCGGCCCCGCACCCTCCGAAGACACCTGGTTGATGGGCTTCAGCCTGGAAGACGCCAGGTCGACTTCGAATGCGCTCACGGCGCCGCTCTTCTGGCCTTCGAATTCAGAGATCTCATTGGAGGCGTACAGGTACTGCCCGTCCGGTGCGAGAGCCAGAAACGTGGGGTTGTCGCTCTCCGCGGCCAGGCCTGCCAGGCGCAACTCTCCCTCCTGCGGGTCCCAGTGCCAGGCGTAAATGCCCTTGCTGGTCCCGGACACCGTTTGCGTTCCTACCAGCAACAGCCGCCGTTTCGCTTCCCGCCCCTGTCGCGACCACCACTCCTGAGCCGCGGCCGGCGCCACCGCCGCGCCGCGCAGAAATTCCCGCCGATCCATCCCGTCCATCCCCCGTTCCTCGCCCTTTTATGAGAGCACCGCCCTCTCTCATCAGGTTATCTGTTCCTGCCCCTTTCGGGGCCTTGCTACTACTGAAAACAGTTATTTACCGCTGAACCGTTTGGTTGTACATTTGTTGAAATTCAGAGCCGGCATTCTCATCCCCGCGCAGCAGGAGCAGCGAATTACAGACTGCTCCAGGACGCCGCAGGTCTCTCGTTTACGTCCGCAGCGGAGATGGCCGAGCTTTGAGCGGAGCGAACTGAACGACAGCGACTCAGGCCGGCAGGAACCAGTTTGACCTCCCCCGAGAGACCATCGCATGGACACCGCACAGGCACCGCAGGCACCACAGGCACCACAGGCACCATCTTCTGCCAACGAGCAAATGGTGTTCATCAGCTATTCGCGCCAGCCGAAGGAGAACGCCGAGTTCGTCCGTGAGCTGGCGGCAAAGCTGCGAGCCGCGAATTTCGAAGTTTGGCTGGATGAGGAACGCATCTCGATCGCGGACAACATCCAGGAAAAGATTGTCGAGGCAATCTCGAAAGCCGACGCCGCTCTTTTTATCGTGAACTCGCGCTGGCTGGAGCAGGACCGCGATTTTATTCGTTATGAGGTTTCGCTGGTTGCCGATCAGCGTGCGGCGCGACGCGTTGTCGTGCTGCGGGAGCCCGCCGAAACCAGGGAATTGGGGCCCTATTTCTCCACTCTGAACCGCCTTGAATGGTACCCGGACGACCCGCAGCCGGACGCGCGATTCTGGGAGATCTACTGCGGGATCACGGGAACGCCGCCCGGCCCGCGCAGCGAGTGGGATGGGCGGGGACGCGGCCTGACCGCCGCGCAGCCGGGGTCACAGCCGGTGCGCGCGAACTTGCCGCCAGCCGCGCCCACGCCGGCTCCCAGAGTCGCCGCGCCGCCCGCGGCCGTCATTGCCCAGTCCCACAAAGCGGCAAAGCCGCTGCGCGTGGCGCTGCTGTACAAGCGAAACGCCCAGCCCGACGATCATGTGCTTTCCCTGCTGGAGAACGGCCTGCGCGCCGCGGGCCACGATATCTTCATCGACCGCCATCTCCGGATCGGCGTGGAATGGGCGACTGAGATCGAGCGCCAGGTGCGGGAGGCCGACGCTGTCATTCCTCTTCTGTCCGCCGCCGCTGTGCAGAGCGAGATGCTGGAAGGGGAAGTGAAGATCGCATGGGAGGCAGCCGGACAGAAGCTCGGCAAGCCTCGTATTCTCCCGGTGCGCGTCAACTTTGAGGACCCGCTGGCGGATCCCTTCTCGAGCATTCTCGGCCGGCTGCAATACGCTCTCTGGCGCACTCCGGCGGACGATTCGGCTCTGCTGGCCAGCGTGCTCGACAGCCTCGAGGCCAAAGAGCCCCCCAAACTGCTCGAGCCTCAGGTGGTGCCGAAGGGCACGGAGCCGCTGGATTCGCCCTTCTACATCGTGCAGGCCGCCGACCTGCAGTTTCAGGCCGCGCTTGAAAGCCGCGAGGAATTCATCGTCTGCGTGAAGGGCGCCCGCCAGATGGGCAAAACGTCGCTGATGGCGCGCGGGACGCAGCAGGCGGAAAAGGCCGGCATCAAGGTCGCCTCCGTCGATTTCATGGGGCTCAATCAGACCGCCCTCGCCGATATCGACAGCTTCTACAAGGGGCTTGGGGAAATGATCGCTCTCAACCTCGACCTCGATGTCTTCCCCGATCAGGTCTGGGCGAGGGAACGCGCTCCGAACGTGAACTTCGAGCGCTACATCCGGCGCGAAGTGCTGGGCAAAATCGAGGGCCACATGATCCTGGCCATGGATGAAGTGGACCGCCTCTTCGCGCACGCGTGGGCCAGCGACGTCTTCGGGATGTTCCGCAGCTGGCACGAAGAGCGGCGGCGCAAGCCGGAGAGCCACTGGAAGCGGCTGACCCTTGCGTTCGTCTACGCCACCGAACCGCACCTGTTCATCACGCGCCAGGACATGTCGCCCTTCAACGTGGGCAAGAAGCTGGAGCTCCACGACTTCGGCATCGAGCAGGTGGAAAAGCTGAACCATCTTTACGGCGATCCGCTGCGTTCTGCGCAGGAGCTGGAGCGCTTCTACGCTTTGTTCGACGGCCAGCCTTATCTCACGCGCCGCGCCTTTTACGAGATGACGACGCAGGGTATGACGCTGGAGCGGCTGGAAGCCGGAGGGACGGACGACGGGCCATTCGGCGACCACCTGCGCCGCATCCTGGTGATGCTGGCTCCGGATAAGGAGCTGCTGGCGGTGGTGAAGAGAATGGTCCGGGGAGAAGGCGTTCCCGACCAGGCCAGCTTTTACCGGCTGCGCAGCGGGGGCGTGATCACGGGAAGCTCTCCGCAGGATGCGCGGCTCCGTTGCGGTATTTATCGCACCTATCTCGAGCGGCACCTGGACTGATCGATGAGCACTGTGGAGATTCCGCAGGAGACCCGACGCAGCTTTTTCACGGTCGGCGGTACGCTGCCCGCCAATGCACCCAGTTACGTGGAGCGCAAAGCCGACACCGATCTGTTTACCCACCTCATGGAGGGCCAGTTCTGCTACGTGCTCACTTCCCGCCAGGTGGGCAAGTCTTCGCTGATGGTGCGAACCGCCATTCGTCTGCGCCAGGCGGAGCGGCGGGTCGCCGTCCTCGATCTCACCAAGGTCGGGATGAATCTCTCCGCCGAGCAGTGGTACGACGGCCTCCTCGTTCAACTGGGTCGTGAACTCGACCTTGAGGACGAGCTGGACGATTTCTGGACCAGCACCGATGCCGCGGTGCAGCGCATGGGGCCCATGCAGCGGTGGATGACAGCGCTGCGGCAGGTCATCCTTCCCTCAGTGCCGGGCAATATCGTCGTTTTCCTTGACGAGATCGATGCCGTGCGCGGCCTTCCCTTTGCCACCGACGAATTCTTTGCGGGCATCCGTCAGGTCTACAACAACCGCACCGCGGATCCGGAGCTGAACCGGCTCACCTTCTGCCTCATTGGCGTCGCGACCCCAGCGGACCTCATCCGCAACGTCTCCACCACCCCCTTCAACATCGGCAATCGGGTGGTGCTCACCGATTTCACGGAGCGGGAAGCCGAGCCGCTCATCCACGGCCTGGGCCGGGAGCCGGTGGCGGGATTTCGGCTGCTGCGCCGTATCCTGTGGTGGACCAACGGGCATCCTTACCTGACGCAGCGCCTCTGCGCCGCCGTCGCCGCCGATGCGCAGATCACCACCTCCGGGGACGTGGATCGACTCTGTGACGAGCTGTTCCTCTCTGTGCGCGCCCGCGAGAGCGATGACAATCTCCTGTTCGTGCGCGAGCGCATTCTGCGCAAACGCAACGAGGCTGAGCTCTCGGGCCTGCTGGATCTCTATGGCCTGATTCATCGCGGCAGGCACGTGCTGGCCGACGAAAACAATCCCCTCATCGACATCCTTCGTCTCGCCGGGCTGGTCACTGTGCGCGAGAACCGCCTGGTGGTCCGCAACCGGATCTATGACCACGTTTTCGACGAACGGTGGATCCGCAACAATATGCCCGATGCCGAGCTGCGCCGCCAGCGCGAAGCGTATCGCAAAGGCGTGCTGCGGACTGTCGCTCTCGCCGCTGTCGTCCTCATGGTCATCGCCGGCCTGATTCTCTGGAACCAGGTCTACGAGCAAAAGGTCGCCTTCCAGAACTATTCCGCCCATGTCATCCAGGTGCAGCAGTCGTTCGACAGCGGGGACTATGCTACCGGCGTCGAGGCCATGCGGGAGGCCCAGGGAATGGTGCGCACGCAGCCTCACTGGCTGGAGAAGCAGGTCGACAGGTCCGCCTGGCTCACCCGGCATCTGATGCCCTACATCGTGCGGCATCCATGGCTCTACACGCTGGTCAACCTGGATCACAAGGTGGAAGCCCGCTTCGAATGGAATTACCTGCGTGGACGGCTCTTCGGAGACGGCGCGTACTACTACATGGGCAACAGGGACGAAGTCCGCGGAGTTGCCGTTTCACCCGATGGCGCCTGGCTTGCCACTGCCAGCGCAGATTCCACGGTCCGGATTTTCGACATCCGTGGATTCAGCGCTGCTTCCGAGCATCATCCCACGCTCGCCTGCGCGCTGGCTGTGCTGGGCAGGGAGGCCACGGACGCCGGCCGGACGAGCTACTACTACATGCCGCGTGGCGGCGATGCGATGTGGAGCGTCAATCAAACCCTCGACGCGCATCTCAACAACGATCTGCACCTGACCGCGCCCGCGCAACTCCAGAACCTCTCCGCCGAGGAGCGAAGCAGGCTGCCCCGTGCCGTGTGGGATCCCCCCGGTGTTCTGTCTGTGGCGTTTTCCCCCGATAACGCCTGGCTCGCCATTGGGACCGGATCGTGGAATGCGCCCCAAAATCCCGGCACGGTCTACCTGTTGAGCACCGCCTCTCTCTGTTCCGGCTCCGTCCAGCCCATCGAGGTGCCCACGCAGCACACGAAGGCGGTGGATGCGGTGGTATTCCGCGACCACAGCCAGGAATTCGCGAGCACCAGCGAGGACAACACCGCCGAATTCTGGAATATTCTTCCCGGCGGCAAGTTGCAGCGGGAAGGCACGCTCGATGCTTCCGCCACGACCACCAGGGGCATGAACGCGGCGGCGTTTTCCCCCAAAGGCCACACCTTCGCCATGGCGTTTGGCGATGGCCACTTTTGTGCGGTGCCCATTTCCGGCGCCGGCGGTCCTCTGGGCGGCTGCCCGAATCCAGTTGTCGCCGACGTATCCGGGCTGATGTCGATTGCGTGGTACCCGAACCAGCTCGACAACCTCATTCTGCTCGGCACGCGCGATGGCCGCGTGGTGCGCGCCGATCGGCAGAAGAACAATACCTGGAAGTTCAGCACCTTTCTTCAGACCGGGCAGGGGCTGGTCACGTCGCTTGAGTTCTCGCAGGACGGAACGCTGCTGCTCACGACCGGCAGCGACGGAACCGTCCTGGTCTGGAAGCTTCTCCAGGACGAACATGACTGGAGAATTCTGGCTGGGTACGGCGCCAGCCAGATCCTGCGCGGCGCTAAAGCCGTGGTCTACTCCGCTGCCATCACTCCCCACCAGCGCCTGATCGTTTCCGGCGGAGCCGACACCATCAGCGGGACCACCGACGGCAGGGTCTATTTCTGGACGCGGCAGCCGCAGCCTGATGGAGCGTTGAACCCGCCGGCGGGCGCGCAACCTGGCGCGGTTGCCCCGCCTTCTGCGCAGATCATCTGCGGAGGTCAGCAGATCTCTGTCCGTATCGAGGCCACCTGGGCCTCGCAGCCGGCATTTCTCCGCACCTGCGGCTCCGTGCAGGCTCTGGCCTGGTCGCCCGGCGGCGAGCGCGTCGCCGGCCTCGTGGGCGTTACGCAGACAGCCAACCTGAACCTGCAGCAGAACGGCGGCGACCTCGCGGCGACCATCTTCATCCAGAGTGTCGCCATGAGCCCGGCAGACGCCGCGCAATACAAAGCGATGCAGGCCGGTTCTGCGATCGATCCGAAGACGAATAAGCCGATCCGTCCGCCCGTCGATCCGGTTACGAAGCGGTGGCTCTATCCGGAACGGCCGGCGGGCGCCCCGATTCTCCTCTCCGGCAACCGCGCCAGCGGCGTGGCGCTCGCCTGGGCGGGAAGATATCTCGCCGCTGCCGAGAACGACAGGAGCGGCTACTGCGGCACGGTGCAGCTCTGGGATGTGAGCGGCGGCTCTCCCGTCTCGGTGCCTCTGGCTATGCCGCCCGCGTTGTTATCCGATGCCTCGCAGCGGATGGACTGTCGACCTGACTCGAAGCAGCACAATGCCGTGGAGTCGGTGGCGTTTCTGCGCGATGGAACTCTCGTCGCGGGGCTGAACCAGTCCAGCGCCGGCCAGTCGAAGGCCATCATGGTTTTCTGGAATCCGGCTCAGTCCACGCACAAATGGCAGATGATCCCCTTTGCGGATCTCGGCTTCGCGGGCTACCGCAACAATTTCTCGGTTACGGCGCTTGCCTTTTCCCTGAACAGCCGCTGGATGGCGGTTTGCGGATCGCAGAACACGGTGCAGGTCTGGAATTTGCCTTCGCGCTTGTGGCGGGCCGGCCTCACTGCCGGTTCTCTCACGCTGAGAAGGAATCTCAACGGCACCGAATACGCCTCCGCCGATCATCTTTCCGCCGGCTTGCAGGGGCAGTGTTCCGCCGTTACCTTCTCGCCCGACGGCCACTGGATTGCCGCCGGAACCCGCTCCTATGACGTCGCGGTTTGGTCCACCGATGACTGGAACTGCGTCCAGGGCGAAGCGGTCCGGGGCTCTCTGGTCGACACCACCGGGGAAAATTCGAGTCCCAGTCAGGTTTATTACCCTCCTTCTCCGCCCATGGCCAGCGCCGCCATCAACACCATCGCATTTTCACCTGATAATCGCCGCCTCGCTTACGGGACCGCGGACTCGAAGATCATCCTGTGGCACGTTGTGGCGCAGACTCCGCTGCCGGCCATCAACGTCCACTCCGGCGGCGTGCTCTCGCTGGCGTTTTCGCCCAACGGGGAATGCCTGGCTTCGGGCAGCAGCGACCAGACCCTGCGCTTCACCTGCCAGGTGGATCCCCTGGTTCTGGAGAAATTGCAACGAATCAACTTTGTTCCCAGGCCGGAGTCTTCCAGGAATTCGTCCGGCATACCATCCACCCCCTCAGACCGGCCGGAGAGGGACAACTGGATCCAGTTCGCCCAGTGATCGGCGATGATGCCGGGCTTCGGCAGGGGTCTTTCGGTCCAGTGCTCTCGCCGAGTCGGAACCGCCGGACCGAGTCCGCCGCCATTTCCGCCATACTCGACGATTTCCCCGGACCGGTCTCGTTGGTCGCACCAGCGGCCCAGGAACTTCCGAGGGGCCCCGCGTCACGTCCCTGAAGAAGTTTGTACGTGAGGCTAAAAAGCCCTCTCCCCGAGTAAACGGGGAGAGGGCGATAACAGTGGGAAAAGAGCCTACTCGTCTCCGTCATCGTCGGTTGTTGGAGCCAGGTCTTTGAAGTCACTTGCCGGGCGAACCGCGTTCTCGCCCGGAAAGGGCACTTTAAAATCCGTGGCCTCGTACCAGTCGAAGTGCCTCACGATGTCCGGGGCTTCGGAGTCGGGCATGTGATACCTGGCGGCGAACACATCCTCCTTCATTTTGAGCCAGCCGGCACGCAGAGCTTTGACAGAAGGGCTATCGTGCAGCGCCGCATTGGCGGAGCCGCAGGTGTTCAGGCTGGGGCTGATGTTGGTGGGAGCTACATAGCCCGGAACGCCGTAGCACAGAGGAACCTCATTGGGCACATGCGACCACGGCAGGAAGTTTTCCGCGGGCGGATTGTCGGTGAAGATCGTCCGCATGGGCGAAGCTACCAGGTCGTTCTGGTTCATTGGCTTCAGACCGAGGATCTGCTCGATGGTGCGCGTCATGTTGACCTGGGTGTAGAAGGTGCTGGCTTCGGTGACGCCAGCCCCGGTGCCGTCGGGGTTCACCTTTTGAATGACATAGGGGCTGATGACGTAGGCCGGGGCGCGATGGCCGTCGACGTGGTCGACGCCGTCCTGCGCATCGTCCTCCTCGATGAAGATCGCCGAGGAGGACCATACCGGGCTGTGGCTGATGATGTCGACGATGCGCCCGACGGCCAGGTCGTTATCGGCCTGTTCGGCAGTCGCGTTCGGCGGCCCCGTGGTGTGATCGCACATGATCCACAGGAACTCGAGTTGCGGCACCGCATTGTCCGCCACATCTCTGGCGAAGTCCTGCTTCCAGACATCGACGCGGTATTGGTCGGGGATGCCCAGATCGAACTGGGGGAAGTTCTGGACTGCGTACTTCATGACGTTCGGGAGCGGGGAGACCGAGCCGATGTCGCTGTAATACTGAAGTTCGGGTTCCTTGCCGCTCTCATATTCCAGCGTGTCGTTGTAGAACTGGGTCCAGGTCGGCTCGCAACTGTTCGAAACAACAAAGGGCAAAGGCGTCGGGGGTACCGTTCCGTT
>Ga0335075_10006962_pt1 | contig 17442 bp, 19 predicted proteins | sample Lox_Sample_24_FD_206723 | JGI IMG/M metagenome (GOLD analysis project Ga0335075, IMG submission 206723) | Soil microbial communities from Loxahatchee National Wildlife Refuge, Florida, United States - Lox_Sample_2.4 | ecosystem: Environmental > Terrestrial > Soil > Wetlands | place: USA...
CTCTCGCGCAACAATAGAGACCGACCGCGGTTCAGGCAAGGGTGAACATGGCTGTTCATGAATCAAATGACATGCACATGCATGACGAGGAGATCGCGCAGAGTGATCAAGATGACGCTGCTATTCGAAAGCTGCTTAGCGCAGCTGCTGAAGAAGGGGCCAACTCTGGCTTGCTAGATCCGAACAGACCTCTAGACCTTGGTGAGAAAGCAGATGATGCTGAGGATTATGAGGACTTCAGCGACGACGATCTCCCAGAAGAAGAAGAGGCGACTGGCTGGAGGACTGCTGAGGGACCTGGACTCACAGATGATGGAGGAACCAGTGGTGATACTGACGATTTGTTTGGTGAAGGTCGTGATTCCTCACCTTTTGATGGGATGGACGGAGTCAAGATTCATGCCGATCAGGATCTACAGCCTTCTCAAGTGGGAAATAGCCAGGTCACAACCACTCTAAGCTTGATACCTAGCTTCCAGGACATCAACTTCGATCCAGATCCGAAGCTCTTTGGAGAAGCGAATCAAGACCTTTCGATTCCTGCACCTGCCGAATCTGTTGCAGATTTGCTTAAGCAATCATGGCCAACATTTAAGACAGGACATACAATCAACTGGAATGAGCTCCTACCTCCTAAGAAAGCCGTCTACATTCCAAAAAAGCCACTCAAGGTCCCCAAGCCTGTGAATCCGACAAAGGTTAGCTTAGATCTGGCTCCCGACCAGGAGAAGTCTTTTCGCTTATCAGGCTCTGCAACCTCAAACAAACGACAACGTGCTATAGAGGCAAGTGCAAAGGGACTTGTACCCATATTTGAGGAGACACTTGAGGAGAAGAGCAGCGAGGAGGACTTTGACTGGGAGACACCACCTCCCGATGAAGAGATTGGTGGAGTCACTTGGACTGATTTACAACTAGTTTGCGACGACTGGGAATCTAAGATTGACGGAAATCCACCTAACGTGACCGAGATTCTACCTAATGATATTCTTCACGAGGTGGCATTTGACGACGACGACGAGTGGTACCGAGATTTGGACGTGAATCCTGTAAAGAGACAAAAGGTGTCACATATAGAGACAGACTTCTTCTCTACACCAACATTTCCCACACCATCCTTGGATGACTTTGAACGGGCGACTGCTCGTGTCGCAAAGCGTGTCATTCTTGACCTTAACGACCCTCATCTCCTAGTCGACGTCCACGAAATCAACCCGGCAGCAAAGCGTTTGCGTTTGGGCGGAAATTTCAAACGTGGTAGGAACGGTAGTCTGTCAAAGAGTCTGACTCAACGATTCAATATCTCGAATGACGAGGCGTATGATGCGCTGAAAGAGAATCACCAGAGCAAAGTACGAGCGGTGATCGGTAATGTTACTGTGGAACATAGTATGCCAGCACTTAAGCTTCAGTGGCCATACTACAGGGTCAAACTTTACACCAGAGAGGCCCGATCGTATCATAGGCCCACGCTTAAATTTAACAAGTTCCTTAGTCAGACTATCACATTCTCAAAGCCATCTCACCGCAAAAGAAAGCACATGAAAGGCCTTACTACGCAGGACATCTTTCACGAATCTAGAGATTTGTCCCTCGCTGATAACTCGAACGCAATGCTTCTCGAATACTTGGAGGAGCATCCAACAGTGCTATCGAATTTTGGCATGGGTAATAAAATCATAAATTACTATCGTCGAAAGGATGTCGATGACGTTACCCGACCAAAGTCGGACATTGGGGAAACGAATGTGCTATTGCCAGAAGACCGCTCACCCTTTGCACAGTTCGGTAGCGTTGATCCGGGCGAGACTGTGCCAACCCTCCATAATGCAATGTACCGAGCTCCCATATTCAAGCATGAACCCAAGAGTACAGACTTCTTGGTGATTCGGAATACTACTGGCGTTGCTGGGACATCGTGGCATATACGAAATATCGACTACATATATACCGTTGGACAGCAACTTCCTTCAGTAGAAATTCCCGGACCAAACTCTAGAAAAGTCACCAATGCGGCTAAAAATCGCATGAAGATGATCGCTTTCAGAAAAATCCGACACAGCCAAACCAGTAGTGTTAGGATCGATGAAATTACAGCTCATATTGCCGACTCGACCGACATGCAGAACAGGCAAAAGCTGAAGGAGTTCATCAAGTACTACAAGGAGGAAAAGGTCTGGCGGGTAAGGCCAGGTGAGAGTATACCAGATGAGGCAACAGTGCGAAGCTGGGTCAAGCCCGAGGATGTTTGTACCATCGACGCAATGCAGGTCGGCTCGCGCCATCTTGAAGATGCCGGCTATGGGAAAGGAGACCAGGAAGACGATGATGAAGAAGAGAACGATGGCGATAGCTTGGAGCAGCGTCTCGCGCCCTGGAAAACCAGCAAGAACTTTCTCGATGCTTCAAATGGTAAAGCTATGCTAGAGTTGATTGGTGATGGAGATCCTTCAGGATCTGGTATAGCGTTCAGTTTTATCAAGACCTCAATGAAAGGAGGCTTCTTGGACAGTATTCAAGGCCCCCTTGCTACCGCGCAGGATGCGATGGCCCAACGCAAGGCCAATGGCGGTCATAAGTACAATGTCGACCAGCAGAACATGGTTTACGCTGAAACTATTCGTAAAATCTGGGACGCGCAGAAGAAAGCCCTGTCTGAAGCAACCGAATATGATGAAAATGAAATAGAGAAAGATGAGCACGATGGCGCTGAGGATTCGTTTGGAGTAGCTCCTACTCCTCAGTATTCGGCAACGCCCGCAGCATTTGATGACTCGGCCAGTCAAATTAGCAGGCTCAGCGAGGCAACACAAGGCAGAACAATGAGAATCATCAGAAGAGTTAAAAACCGTCTTGGTCAAGTGGAAGAGGTCTCAGAAATCGTCCGAGATCATCGAGTTTGGCGAGAGTATCAAAAGCGTCGATTGGCCCTTGATTTAGATACTAAGGAGTAAGTATCCTAATCGCATTATCCGTGATATGGGGATGCTGAGACTTCACAGCGTTTATGAGGTTAAACCAACTGGTGATGCCGAATTTGACAAGAGGGAAGCGCTACGGTACTGTTCCTGTAACCCTTGGGATATCGTCATCTTCACGACTTACTGACAATAAATAGTATCAAGAAGGAACTTAGCCGCCTTGAGCGCAATAAAGAGCGCCGCCACGCTCGCGAAAAACAAAAAGGTATCTTCCGCGCGTCCGCAGAGAGAGACGGCGGTTCCCCGAGTGCCACACCTGCCCCAAACGATAAACCTGTCGGTACCACACGCAAGTGTGCGAACTGCGGTATGGCCGGACACATCAAGACGAACAAAAAGTACTGTTCCCAATGTTACTAGACCTTATACTATCTCTTTGTCTCATATTTATCGGCTATCATTTTCTAGTTTGAACAACGCTAACCATTACTGTTTAACCATACAGGCTTTGCCCAATGCTGAATGGCACCGTCAAGCCAGAAGATAACGTGGCGGATCATGGGTTTGGTGCTATCAGTGCGCCGTTCGGATCTTGATATTCTCACAAATTACTCATCCTCGGACGTGTCAATTAATTCTTCGGCATCGTCTACATCATTACAATTCTTCTTTCGAGACAATGGCGGGCAGAAATAGGTGGACCCAGAGATGGCTGGGTTTATGAGTTGAGGTTGATTTTTCTCTGTACAACACTAGACTGTGCAATCACAGCGAGCATGGGCGGCGTTAATCAAGGGAATCAGCATTGCAGGCGGGAATTGGAGGCGTGGATGGAATAAAAGCGACGTTTGATTATCACAGTCAACACTATAAAGTCTTTAATGCAACTATGTCCCGTCGGAACATACCAGGGGTTTTTGCATTATTCCTCCGGCACTCATAGCAATCAGATAGCAAATGAAATTGACTCTCAAAGCAATCATATCTGATGTACACAATATATGGGACTGTTATCTTTTTTCCATTCAAACACAATAAACTAGGTATTTCCGTTCTCTCGCTCGCGGGGAATCTCCAAGCCCAGCGCCCGGCCCAAAACAAGGGGAATTATGTGTGTGCATTTGTGACCTTTATCTAGCTACGCAGCAAGGTAGCACGTAGGTACTAGGTATCTCTAAGCATTATAACGCTTAGTGCTTGACAAGGACAGTTGAGAACGCTTATAAGCCAATCAAAATCCAAAAGCAATCGATCAAATGATGCAATCTGGTATCATTGTAAGGAAATGGCGCTGATGAGCAGGCAGGCAAACAGAGAGACGGAAGAAGAAAAGCTGGAGCCGTTTTTTAAAAGAGATTAGAATGAGATTCGAGGATTTTCGGGAATCGTTTTGCAGGAGAAAGGTTGGTGGTGATCTTTATGTCGTCTAGGCGGATTTATTACTTTTGCCGATGAGTTTTTGAAAATCGATACTTATTGAAAGATGGGTTTACTGCCGTCGATTTTGAGCTGGGCTGCGGTTCCCGGGAGTGGCGCCGTTGTTGTCCATGTTGCCGGTCAGCTCAGCGACTCTGGCCTTGATTCTGGCTACACGGCTCTCAATGGCTACACGTCTATCAGTATATACAGTGACGTTACTATTCGAATGTACTTACTCTCCTCTCCACTCGTCTCTCCATCGTTATCTGTTGTTGTTGTTTGAGCACTATTTCCTCCTCTGGATTGGTCCTCGTTCTGTCGCTGTGCTGCACGTTCAGCGGCATTCTTACGAATTTGAGCCCACCTGTCCATAGGCGACACTTCCTTCGCTGGCTCAGCACCATTTTGAGCTTGCGGTGGTGCTTGGGCCGGTGTTCCGGATGGAACAAGAGCCTGAGGGGCTCTAACAGGCACAGGAGCCTGGATAGGAACTTCAATAGAAGCCTGGACAGGAGTCCGAACGGCAGGCTGCATAGGAGCTTGATAAGCAGCTGGAGCTGGAGCACGAACTGGAGCTGCCGCCCGCTCTGGGGCCGGTGCTTCTTTTCTCATAGCTATGGGTGGTGGGGCAGCCTCATCAGGTTCTGACTCTTGTATCGATGCAGAGCTAGGAGCAAAAGCCGGCATGTCTTCAAGTGGGCCTTGGTCAAAACTTGAGAAAGCCTGATTGGCTTCGCGCTGGTCGGCTGTGTCAATACGGGAACCGTCATCGTGAAGTGATGGCTCGTAAGACATGGGCATAGTTCTTGGAGATTGTACGGGCGTCGTCTCATCTGCCACCTTTGGTTCGGGCGTTGGAGCTACTACAGGCATATCGTTCGGGGAAGTCTTCAGGCTATTCTTCTTGAAGCCAGAGAAACGCCTGCCAATAGTTGCGCCACCAGCTTGCAGTTGGTCGTCCTTTTGAGTCTCAAGTTGATCTCCACTCAGAACCGTGGTAGCGTTCTCGGGTAATTTTGAGTTTCGGTTCTTGTTTCTACCAAACATTTTCCTGAATCCACGTGATTCGTCTTTAACACCCTTCTTTTGCAGCTTGTGATGCTTCGGGCTTTCTGGACTGCCTCCGCTCACTGGCTTGTAATCCTGTGGCTCAGGAGTAAGGACGGCACGCGGCTCCTCAACGCGGGCTTGCTCAAGACTTGGCTCAACGCGAAGTGCAACGCTGTTTTGAACATCAGTCTGTTTGCGTTCTACAGGATGTAAATCTCGAGGCAGAGCCACCTCAGCGGCTTTCTCCGACACATAATTTTGCTGCGCGATCTCCACAGGCGCTGGAGTTGGAGGCATTGGCGCAGGAGGAGGCGAAGACAATTTCGACCGCTGAACAGGTGGGGTCTCTTTCACCGGCGGTTGAGCTTCAATGGGTATCTTTGGGAGATCGCGCTCAGTAGACGACGGGTTCCGTTGAAGCGGTGATGCTCCAGGTGTGAGTTCACCGTCGCGGTAGCCTTTACCATTCATCTGACCCAAGCCTCGTCCCATTGTGTTATTCGCCAGATATGCCTCTCTGATGGCGGCCTTGTCGTATTTGCTTGCCCATTGCATAGCAGGAGACGCTTCCTTCATGATAACGGGTTGAAGAGTTAGAACGCTGTTGGTCTTTTGAGAAGCTACGTCGACCTCCTGCCTTCCCCGTCTTTGCTGGTTCTCCTGTTGTTTCTGTCTCTCCTGTAATTGGGCGGCAGCAGCTTGTATGCGTGCGTGCTGATCAGGCCCAATGCTAGTCTTGCTTACTCCCACACTTTGATTACCCTTGTAAGGATTTTGTGGGTCGCTCAGCTCTCCATCACGTTTGCCTGTAGATTTTCGTCTGGCAGATCCTTTACTGCGCCGAGTCCAGCCAAATCGGCTCTTCTTCTCTGCGATATAAGCACCCCCCGCGGGTTCAGCTGCGGCTCCTTTAACAACTTCTTCTAAAACAAGCCACTTGCCCCCTGGAATAGTAGTTTCAATCAGAGCACACCGACCGAAAGCCGCCTTCCTCTCCGGTGGTTCCTCCCCTGCCAAGCTGCTAATCCAAACCCACCAGAATGCATCGTCCAAGTCAAACCTGGTAATGTTGGCAAGCTCACCTGGATCAAGATCATTCTCGGACTCAAGTCTGGGCCTGTGTGACTGTGAACTACGGCCACGAGAGATATCAATAGGAGGAAGTATCTTGTCAGGTGGAAGAAGCAATGGTGTGGGATTACTCGTTGCCTCATCCACAAAACCAGAAGACATAAAATCTGCCCATGATGGCGTAGTGGGTCTCCCACCGTCAGCAGTTCGAGACTGTGCTGTATTTCGAAGCCCCTGCGGTTTCTTTGGCTTCAAGAAGTTACTTTCTGAATCTTCATCCTCCTCTGCCTCGTCGAAAGCTCCAGAGAATCCGATATCTTCAAATCGTGACCATGAAGCCTCTCGAAGACCAGTAGATCGCTTGGAACTGGAAACTTGAGATTGATTTGTGGAGGATATTGACTTCAATACTCTCCGGCACTCGTCAGTCAATGCCTTTACAGGATCATCGTAATCAGAAAATTGCTGTAATGCTCGGTCATCGTCTCTGTATTGGAAGTGATTTGCTCGACGGAGTAATGCAAATGGTGTTGGTGACACTACGTTTACAATCATCACAACCTTCGTCGTAGTTGTCTGCATTAGTGACGGTGTTTCCGGGGGGTATTCAGTCTCCTGAACAAGCTTTTGTAATGACATAGGTAGTGTAGAGATTCCGTTCAGGCCCTTGACTGAATCCGGAGACTGAGATCTTAAGTAGGCAAAGAAGAGGTGACTGGTCGCATCGGCAGCACTGCATATTTGTCAGAACGTATTCAATTTTATGTCGTGTGAGAAAATATACCTTGTCCACACCTTGTAGCCACCTTCAAATCCTTTTCCACTGTCGGAATGCTCGAATGCCCACCAGGCTGCTAATCTTGATAGTTTCCGACCACCAAGACCGTTCATCTTCCCATGAGCAGCTACTGCCGAAAGCAGATCGAAAAAATCAAAGATTATCTTTGTACGAGCATCGGAGTCTACGCTGAGTGGTATAAAAGTCGAAAAGGAATCTCTCGCCATATTGGAATCTGATCACCTTTCAGCGATCGAGGGTCTCGGTATTAGAATATTCTTCCAAAACATACCTTGTTCACCCTGTCGGAAGAGCTCGTACGCATCCCAGGATACTACACCACCTGGAAGTCTGGCCCAGCACCATTTTACAACGCTGCACAGAACCTGAACCACATCAGTCCTAGTTCCAAGACCATTAGTTTTAGTGTTTTACCATAGGCTCTGTGAGACGGAGCTCTTGTGTCAAGTATTCACCATGCAGTGCCTGTCCTCTATCAAAGAAGTTCCGTATAAATGTACGTGCCGCACTGGGATCGGATGTCGGTCGGAATGGAAGCAGCATGAATGGCATATCCAGCGCTAGAATGGGAAATATATTAGCTTGTGTAACTTAACAATCGACTTGCGTCGTCCTTGTGCGTCATAGTTGCAGCCAATTTGCCAATTGTTGTACGCACCTCTTGACTTGAGTTCCAGTGTACACCCTCTTAACAGTTCCTGTACTTCATCTGGCTCCACAGTCTTGCGTATCCATGCATCTTCCCACACTGGCTTTGGAGCCGCCTGCTGAGTATCGCCCTGGGGAGCATTCTTCTTCGATTTGGAAAGTTTGGTTGGGCCATCCTTGCCCTTGAGCCTCGAAAAGAAACTCGGCATCGTGTGCGCGTGTTTGTTATAAGGCCTTTTGACAAAAGTCTCAATTCACATAGAAATATGTTCAGCAGCGCATGCGAAGCAATGTGACGCGCGAGGTGATTGGTTGGAGAAAGAAACTGGCTGAAAGTATGAGACTGCACAGGTATTGGAATGTATGGAGTTATGCACAATTCCAATTCGTGCCAGTCAGAGAGCTGGGGAGGAAAGCGGACAGACGTAATGCGAGTTGTGACTTTGAAAGTTTTGTCGCCTCGTTCAGGGGTTCGATCGTGACCGTGCGGTGTTATCGACTCCCTCCTAGTGTCGCTCTTTGTCTAAATGCGGTCGTGAAGGCGGTGAGCCGAAATTAATTATTTTGTATTCGAGTTTCGTCAAAAGGAAACCCTTGGATGAAACAACGAAAGAAAGAACAGTTGATGAGGCCAAACTGTAGGACATGTAAGACGATAGAAATTAGTACCTAACGCGGATGCTGATCAGGTTTAGAAATAACTGGACAATTATGTACAAGGGGGAAGGATTTCTTGGTCTTGTGAGAGTAGAGCTAGCTGGCGACCAGTGAAGGGCAGCGGTTGTCTATGTGGGATCGTCAACCACATCACCGCGCATGTCCCGCAATGCATGATCGGGCTGTTTCAGCAGCGCGTGTCTCCTAGGGTGCCAGCTAATCCTCGTACCTACCAGCAATTCCAATCCGTCGTGGCAGCGAGCACGCTAACTCCTTACGTTCATTTAACGACGCCTTCGCCACAACCAATCGTCCATGTTCCTGCAGCTTGGCCTTAGACACCTTAACACCGCCACCTGGGCATTGAAAAAGGCAATATAATGAGCGCGCCCTCCTCGTATCAATCTGAACCGGCTGTCGCTCGCATAAAGCGTTGGCTTGGATCTTCAATGGCAATCATGGTTCACGCATCTGCTGACAGCTCGGAGGGACCTACAAATCAGCCCCCTGAATTTGCGCCGGTGGAGATTGCTACATGACTACACGAGCCAGACATGGCCACATCAGGAAGAAGCCCTGACCCTCGGCAGTTAATAAGAAGTGGTCAAGGCCCTACATGCGTCAGCTGTCGTCAGCCAATTGCTGCATCTCCAATGATCTAGCCCTAGATGTCACGGAGCAGTCAGACAAAGACCCCTGCAAGGCATTATTTTGAGGCAACTTCGCGTCAAGTTCATGTCACTACAAGCACTTAAGGCATTGAAATTGTTCTAGAATGTCAAGAATGCGGCATTTACAGTGATTGAAGTGCCGTGCTACCTTTTTTTTTTTTTTTTTTCGTACGTCATGACGTCAAGAGTCTCTTCAGATCTCATGTGATGTCGATATATGCCACAATTCTAAGTATAACTTCCTACGTCAAAGTACCGTTTCATTTATGAACTATTAACGCAATTGATCATATTAGTTCTGTACTACTCCCAATCGTGGTAAAAGACGAGCAGACAGTAATCTCGTACGTCGCCTCTTCTCTCCCCAAAGACATAAGAATTGTCGACAGCTGGCTCCAGTGAATTCAATGAGCTAGTCAATATGTCAGCCGCCAAGCTATAGGCCATGAGAGATAGGCTTCTATGCTAGGTCGATCAAATAATTCCCTCACACGCCTGCTAGTGGTCGGAAAATTATCGATATCCTGAAGTACCCCAACAAAGATTCAGAGAACTATGACGAAGATACGTTGTGGGCAAGTTTCAAAAGACGATCAAACTGGTAAGAGGAGTTTGCTTATGCGAGTATAGACGACGTTCATCATATGCGTAAGATAGTATCTTATTGCAAGCGGCATCTAGGTCAAGAGGAACGGGCTTAGATGCTGGTTGCATAAAAAAATGTATGTCTGTTTCCAATTTTCTGCTAGAGAAGGCACAGAATGAGATTACAGCAATGAAATCCATTGACACCCTAAACGCTCCTGAATATACACTCTCTATGAGCAAGCACTCCATAATTCAACAATATTATTCAACCAAAGAAACATTAGGAAACGCCCAGCACAAAAACCAACTCATAGGAAGCTCAAATGCCCGCCTCTACAGGCTTAACATTCAAATCCCAATCAATCTCCCCCTCAGGCCCGTATCGCTGCTTCAGCCACTCATTCGTCTGCTTAAAATGTCCACAATCAAAAAATCCCCTCGCCGCACTCAATGGACTAGGATGCACACTCTGCAACACCAAATGCCTCTTCCGATCAACCTTCGCAACCCTCTTCCCCGCTGGCGTGCCCCAAGCCAGAAACACGACCCCCATGGTCCGCTTTGCCGCCACTAAATCGATGACTTTCTGCGTGAATTTCTCCCAGCCTCTGTTTGCGTGGCTGTTAGGTTCGTGGGCTCGGACAGTCAAGCAAGTGTTTAACAACAAAACGCCACGGTCGGCCCACGGCGTTAGCAGGCCGCCGTTTTTTGGCGGTGGAGTAAAGGTCGGGTAGTCGCGCTTGAGGGCTATGTAGATGTTTTTGAGCGATGGAGGTGCAGGTGTGGGTGGCCGCACAGAGAAGCACATCCCGTGGGCTTGGTTGTCGTTGTGGTAGGGGTCTTGGCCCAGGATGACGGCTTTGACGGTGTTGAGGGGTGTGTGACGGGACCTGGGAGTCGGGTCAGTTAGAGTTTTTGGGTAGGAGGGGAAGGGAGCTGACCAGGAATAGACGTCTTCCATTGGGGGGAAGATTTTCTTGCCAGAGTCGAGTTCCTTCTTAAGAAAGCGTTTGAGTTCGAGGAATTCTTTGCTGGTCACTTCGTCTTTGAGTTGGGCGAGCCAACTCTCATGTAGAGTCTCGATTTCGAGCTTGAGGAGGTCTTTCTGCTCGTCGGTGAGTTTTGCGAGCCATTTCTCCTTGTCGAATTTGGCTTTTGGGGATTCAACTGTTTCGGCGGCTGTGCCTGTGACTTTAGTAGAAGAGACTGTCTTTGGTGGCCCAAAGAAGGAGGTGATGCTGGAGTTGGCTTTTGGCTTCTTTGCGTCTGCGAGAGCCTGATTCTCAGCCTTGCGCTTGAGAGACATGATGGGCCGCCGGAAAATAAGTAGGAGAGACAGTTTGGAGGTTGTGAGACTTCAAATTACCTATTTAACTGGGTGGTTGGAGCTTAAGTACTATTCCATATAAGATCCTAGGCTTCAGCGCGCGTGAATCGCGTGGAGAGACGCGACGTGACGAGTTACATGAGCAAGCGTGATTGAAGGTGATAAGCTCGTCTCCATGTCGGACTCTGAGACATTTCAACAACATCCATTCAAATCGAAAGTTAGCGCTTCATACTGTTATCAAGAGTGCACACAAGTTCAGTAGCTTGTCCATTTCTTTACGTCAATTACGGCGGCTCTGCCGCTACAATAGCCTTCGCATAGACGATCCACGGGCTTTAAGCCCCCGGGTGTTATGCAACACAAATGTGTGTGTTGTCATCAAAAGCACCCCACACACTCATCGGGCAACTTTTGCAGAGGAAAGTTTGCCTTGTCCCTCTCATTAGCTGTTCTTATGTCCGTGTCAGAAAAGAGACACTCCGGCTTAAGAAAATTTCCTTTATTCGCCCAAGTCCTTGTCAGCCGATTGGGAAAGATGTGGCACCTATAGGCGGAGTTCCCTACTCGGTGACCAGAAAGGAGCTCAGTTCTTATATACCCAGCACAAGTGGGCGGCTCGAAGCCGAATCTTCTCTTTCTTTCTATCGTCAATTCCAATATGCCGCAGAAGTCATACAATTGCAACGTATGCGGAAGTCTCATACCCCGCGAAAAACCACGCATTCACTGTCAGATATGCCAGGAGTACAATTCTTGTGCTGACTGCCACGTCATTGAGTCTTTCTCAGGCTTACACAGGGTATCACATGACTATGAGATATTCTTGGATGGTAACAGGGTCATTGCCAAGGACGGGAAAACTGTCCAAAAGTTTGCAGTGAGAGTGAGATATAACCCTAAGAAGCTATCTTTGCCAGCTACTAAGTAGGACAAGTTGGAGCAGAGGCCTACTCCATCAGGTCCAGGCGGAACCAAGAGCTCCCGTCCATCTGCCAGGTCTTCCACCACTGCTACCGACAATCCAAATGGAGTCAATACAGCGGAGAAGTACTGGGGATCGGTGGTAACGGAGGACAAATCTCTTTGTCCCATTTTCACCCGTCTACTGTCTGCCATTTTCACTCATTTCGACTGCACTGCGTACCCGCTCTTCACCGGACGGATGGAGCCTAGCAAACTCCGCGCTGTATTGCGTGCCGCAGGTTACTGCACTCAGGACGTGCCCTTACTGACCTATTCCGCCTCTTCAACTCCCTCAGCATCTGACCTTCACGAACTCGAAAAGACTCTGACCCTAGTCTACCGAGCATTGAGTGTCGACTACAATATGGCAACCCTGGACCCTCCCCTGAGCCCATACCAAGAACCGTTCGGGGATGGTATTAGGGCTACTTACGCCTCAAACAGCATGCCTGTGCTCACCCGCCGCGGATTCGAACAGTACCTCCTGTTCCAAATCCAAGTGGACCCTACAGAGACATCATTGCGCCTCAATCACTTACTCCAATCACTACCGCCGCTCGTCGACAGCGAGACAAGTCAGCAATTTGCCTACCGACATATACCGCGCAGCTGCTTCCCTCTACTTCTTGACCCCGTAGCAGAAGAGCTCCGTCGGTCAATTGAGAAGCAGAGGCGAGCTTTGCAGTTGAGAGAGTTCGAGAATGCGTGGAGATTCCCCGTGTTGGGAGATGAGCCATATAACAAGATGACGCCAGGGGATTTCATGCATATGAATGGTGGTTCTATGTGGAAGACTGGAAGATATGCAGGTGGTTACTGAAATTTGGATTCAGGTTCTTTTCCCTTAAGCTCTCGATGTTGTCGCAGATTAATGTCTTTGTATTTGTATTTTATCAAGGATTCTCCACTACAGTCGATCTACTACAGGACTTTAACCAGAATGACTCATTAGAATTCAATAATACATACTCTTCACAACAGGGGATGAAGGTCTTCAGAAATCTCTCTTCACTAATCGTGATTTCTATCAAGGCTTAAGGTCAGATGTTGTACATGTGGATCTTGAAAAGCACAAAATGCCGCGACACTTCGCAGACTATATCTATAAGTAGCGAACCTCCCAAATGCTGAGGGGAACTTCCATCTATGGTACACCCTTTCATCTAAGAACGCCGGATTTGTATACATCCCAAACTTTTATCTTCACTGGGCTGCTCGCTGCTCGGCTGCTCTTTCGTTTGCACTCCTCGCCATCCTCTTCCCAACCTCGTAAGAGCTTATCATGATGGCACAAGCCGGAGCAACTTTTAGAGTTCTCGGCACCCATCCTTTCCATAGTCCAGCAAAACCTTCTTCTTTGAAGATATACCATAAGAACCTGGGCATAGAGCGTTCTTCGGGGGCAAGTACTTTCAGTTCACCCTTGGTACTGCTAGATTTGTCCTTGAAAACCTGTTGACGAGTCTTACCAACATCGAAAGGCGTCGTGAGGATTGATGCAACGGCTCCTGATAAAGCGCCCGCAGCAAAGCTGTCGGTGAAGGTAGCTGTGTGATTCTCTCTACTCTGCGACCTGTTCCGGGCTCGGCTGCGTGGAATACCCGTGTCCAAACTTCGACCTCGAGATTTTTCTCGCGCATCAGTCAAAAAGCCTCTTATGCTTTCATAACCCCACCAATAAATTCCAGAAAACGGTACATCACGCCAAAGTGTGAGAGTTAGACCTCGCCAAAGCGAAGTGTAACCTGAGACCTGGACCATTTCCCGAATGCCTCGAGCTGTGTCCGCAAGATGGCCGGTATTGCTGGCAGAAGTACTAGCTTGCATACGAGTACGGAACATCTCAATTGGACTGACGACCATAGCCGCTACGATCCTTGCGATTGAACCTGCGACTAGAGGAGCGTAGCCATCAGATACCATCTTATTAACGGGACTGGCCTTGTTAAATCTGAGCCAGTCGTACCCTGTAAAGTAGATAATGTTGGCTGGAACAGTCATAACCAGAGTCGGAGATAGTCCTCGCCATAACGTTGTGATGCCTTCATTACGAGCAATCTTTCGCAATCCGTCGAAGGTGGAGGTGAATGCTCGTCTTTGAGTCTCTTCCACAGCGCACTCTGCACCACCCGTAGCAGCAGCGCCGCTCCCCAATCCATCGTACCTCGTGCTAGCAACGCAGTACTCGGCATGGTTGTTTATGAAAAATACTTCTCGACAGCATGCTGTAACTCCTAGATTGGCCGGAAGCGTAGAAAATGGTTGTGGCGACGAGCTTGCCAGCCTCTGAACAGCTGCAAGTGGGGATGGATTTGGTTGTGACTGAAGACGCACGCGGACGACATCAAGAGGTGTGACTACTGTCTCGTCAGCACTGAGAGAAAGAGGTAATAGGCATCTAGAAATAAAACGTACCGATCAGGGACGTTAATAGGCTTCCTGACATGGCCGACAGCATTTTCTGGCCAGCAGATATCTCAATGTCTCCATTATGATCGCGTCCAGGTAAAGATTCGGTGGGTGGACCGTATAATGAAATATCGTCCGCGAATCTGTCGTGCCTTTGACCTTGCGATGTTCCTAGTGCATTATTCTCGAATGCAGTGGCGATCTGCCCGTTCCCCCGCCCGCGATTAGTGGTGAAGGTGGACATGACCTGAGCTCAACTGAGAGTGCCGAGTCAGTATATAGAGCGATATTATATGCTCAGTATTTCGCTATTATGGGCACATCGTGAAGGTGTTGGGAGAAAGGTAGTTGAATCAATGATTGTAGCCAAAACCTCGGGGAAATTTTGGCTCATATCCCTAGCTTTCGGCATTTTAGCGGCCGGTTCAGGCCGATATAGGTTACCGAGCACGGGCGGTCGATGACGGCACTTCGGCGATAAGCTAGGAAATGAACCGTGAAACCTTTGCTCAGAAAGAGGTTCTCCACTCGCACGTTGTGCGGTACAACTAGGTCATAACACCGCCATAAACCATGGAGGAATCTAATCCAGAGTTAGAGACTTTCCGTCAGCAATGGCGTGCGGAGGTCTCAGCACGATCGAAAGTCGATGATTCGAAGACAAATCCCAAGATTAATAATAGAGCGCAGCCGGCGAAGACTCTACGTAGGCTATCAGGGCTGTCCAGGTTCTCAGTGGAAAAGCCAATAAGATCAAAAATTATAGATGAAGAAGGAAGTGAATCCATAACAGCCTTTCAGACCTTTGATAGTCATACGACTAGCAAGCTAGTCAGCAATGATGATACAGAGGGCTATGGCAACAAGACTGAAAGCCGAGAACCACGGTCTGCCTTGGAGCATTATGAAAAGGCGGTAGAAAGGGAATCTCAAGGCAGCTTAGGGGAGAGTCTCAATCTCTATCGTAAGGCCTTCAGGGTTGGTTGATTGTCTCCGCTATATTATCTGCGCTAACACAGAATGATAGATGGACGATGCGGTAGACGTGAAATATAGAAGGAAACATTTTCCGCCATCATATTTTGCCTCGAAACTGCACAATCCGAATCCGTCGAACGCGTCCCAAACTGTGCCAGGCACAGCCCACCACTCCCTAGACGGGACCCCACAGAATATCAAAGATCTCCTCGCGGGTTTTCAAGGCTTGAGAATTGAGCCTGCGCAACCTGAAATCGAAGGAATGGAGGCACCACCATGCCCTATTTCTACACTACCACATGAAATCCTTGTTCATATCTTCATGGAAATTGCAATACTTGACATGGCGGCCTTTGTTCGGCTTGCCCAAGTATGTAAACGTTTGGCATATATGGTTAGCACAGAGGAACAAATATGGAAGAGAATTTGCCTTGGCTCAGAAGTTGGCTTTGGAGCCATGCACTATCAATGGCAGCGCGAAATTTCCGGATCCCTTCTTGAAGAGGAGCGTGTCGACCGAATACTCGACGCCTCTGAAGCCGAAGGTGACATGCCTATTATAGGACTCGACCCTGAGATTTCTTCACTTGTCTTGCTCCATAATATCTACTCTTCATCTTGGCAAAAAATGTTTCGTCTTCGTCCTCGAATCCGTTTTAATGGCTGTTATATTTCCACTGTGAATTACATCAGGCCTGGTCAAGCATCTCCTTCTCAAATTACATGGAATAGTCCTGTTCACATCGTCACATATTATCGCTATTTAAGGTTTTACCGCAACGGTACTGTCATTAGTCTTCTCACGACAAGCGAGCCAGCGGATGTGGTTCATTTCCTTACCAAGAGCCTTCAACAGTCACACAAAGACGGTTCGGGAGCTCATCTACCTTCTGCATTCATGCAAAATGCAACTCGGGGTCGCTGGCGATTGTCATCAGCAAGCGATAACCCTGAAGCTGAACTCAAAGATGCTGAAGGAGATCTCTACGTCGAAACTGAAGGGGTTGGAAAGTACATATATCGTATGGAACTTTCATTACGCAGTGCCGGCAAGGGTGCAAGAAATAATAAACTGGCCTGGAAAGCCTACTACCATTATAATAAGCTGACCGATGATCGGGGAGAGTTTACGCTTCGAAATGACAAGGCTTTTTTCTGGAGTAGGGTAAAGAGCTATGGTATGGGAGAGTGATAGCTTGTATATGGTAATATAATATAAAACACAAGATATACCAGGAAGCTCAGTTTCATCATTTTGTACTCCTCTCTGATATATCTCATTCATGACATCATACCTGAGGGACGCATAGAGCTTTAGACTTGTCCTTTTTTTCTGCGGATCAACACAAAGACACCAGATCAACAGACAAAGCCAGCAGAGAATGAATTTGAACAAAGTCAGCAGACAACCAATATAAACAAAAATATTGTTAAAAGAACAATTATGTTGCTTTTGGTTTTTCATTATCGCTCGAAATCCTTTGTATATCTCGTGCTACACCAGCTGAAGCAATTTTTAAGCGGAAAATTGGTCTTCGGGAACTGGATCATTAAAAGGAGCGATAAAACAACGTGGGGCTTATTTCAAGCTTGCTGAAGTATCTCGAGATCAAGCGACAGCTGAGCTTATGCATAAGGCACAAATTGAAGAACAGATTCACATATTAAATACCAAACAAGATTTATATGAGAAACTAGAAGAACTTCAACGCGAAGAGATCTATGAACTCAAAGTTATAGGCAAAGCTTTTGAAAGATGTTGAGGTCTATTGCACGTAAAGAGAAATAATTGAAGCCCAACTTCGAGAGCAGGTTCAGAAAGCGGAAACGGCCTACAACAAATGGCCGAGCAACTCTCAGCCACTAAGCACGACCTTCAAGGCCAGAGCCTAAAGTGGCGCCTTCCAAAGACAGAGCTTAAGAACTCGTACCTGTATC
>Ga0335075_10006964_pt1 | contig 17441 bp, 14 predicted proteins | sample Lox_Sample_24_FD_206723 | JGI IMG/M metagenome (GOLD analysis project Ga0335075, IMG submission 206723) | Soil microbial communities from Loxahatchee National Wildlife Refuge, Florida, United States - Lox_Sample_2.4 | ecosystem: Environmental > Terrestrial > Soil > Wetlands | place: USA...
GCTGGATGCGCTCCCGGTAGGCCGTCCGGACCGCCTCCACCAGGTCGCCATAGCGCGCCTTGGTGGCCGCCGAGAAGTAGCGCTTCACATAGATCCGGCCCAGGATCATGCCCAATCCGACGTTTTCGGCATCCAGGGCGCGCTTCCAGCGCGGGTGCTGCTCCTGAGTGCCCGAAAGGGCCCGTCCGAAGAAATCGAAGTACTCATCCTGGAAGGGCTTGCTGAGATACGGTGCGTAGCCGTCGGCAAGCTGCACCCGCAGATAGTCGCGCAGCGTCCCGAGGGGTGTCCGGACGAGGAGGGCCTGCAGGCCGGCAAAGAATTCCGGCTGCCCGACGATCACGTACTGCGGCGCCAGGCGCCACAGGCTCATGCGTGCTTTCCAGGCGATCCCCGGGGTGTAGCTGCCGGTGAGCTGCGCCGGACTCATCCGGTTGTAATTCCTCTGTGGATCCCGGATGTCTTCGAGCGGCCGGGATACTTTTGCGAGCGCGGTCTCGAACGCCATCACCGCCCGAGCCCGCTCGGGCGCCGCGCTGTCGGTGATGCCCAGCAGTTTCAGCACATTGCCCAGGTGGACGAGGTACGCCTGGCGCGTTTTGACGACGCCCGCCTCCTGATTGAAATAGTAGTCCCGGTCCGGAAGGCCGAGACCCCCCTGGCTCAGATACACCGCCATCACGTCGCTGGCCTTTTCGTCCTGGGCGATGCCGAAGCCGAAGAGGGGTCCGAGACCCTGCCGCTGCAGGGCGAACACCTCGTCGAGGGCCGCATTGAGGTCGCTGATGGCGTCGATGGCCTTGAGGTCCGATCCGATCGGCCTCGCCCCCAGCCGGTTGGCAAGCCCCTCGTCCAGGGCCGTGACCCAGAAGTCCCCGATCTTGCGCTCATCCGTCCCGTCCGCCGCAGCGTGCTGGCTGGCGGCCTGCTCGCTGACGCTGCGCAGTTCGGCATCCAGGTCGTCCTGTACCTCCTTGGCGATGCCATAGCTCGACTCCGAGGCAGGGATCGGATGGGCCCTGAGCCATGCCCCGTTGGCGTAGCTGAAGAAGTCCTTGCCGGGCTCTACCCCGCGGTCGATGTCGGCTGCCACCACGTCGCGGTGGCCGTCGGGACGCGGCGTGCCGCTGCAGGCTGCGACCAGGCTGAGGACGAGCGCCGCGGTCAGTGCACGGAGGCTCAGGTTCATGGAGCGGTGGGCGCCTTGCCGATTGCCGAGAGCGGAATTCCAGCACGGGCGCGCGGCACTGGCAAGGAATGCGCCGGGGCACATATATTCGCAGCCGTCCGCCCGCCCTTCATCATTCGATCCAAGGAGTCTTCAGATGGCCTGCACCCCGGATGTGCTCGAAAACGTTCCGCTGTTCGCGCTCCTGGACCAGGATGAGCGGGCGGTGCTGGCCGCGCAGGTGGAACTGAAGCACTTCGGGCCACGCCAGCGCATCTACAAGATGGGCGATGGCGGAGGCCAGGCGTACGTGCTGGTGTCGGGAAAAGTGCGGGTCACGACGGTCGATGAGGACCAGCAGGAGGTCATCGTCGATGAACCGGCCGGCGGCGAATTCTTCGGATTCGCCTCCATGCTCGAGCAGACCCCGCATCACACCAGCGCCATCGCCCTCGAGGAGACCTCCTGCCTGGAAATCTCCCGTGACGACATCGCCATATTGCTCGAACGCAAGCCCCACGCGGGCATGGATCTGCTCACTTCCCTCGGGCGGCAGTTTCATGCCGCGCATCAACTGGTGCGGATCCGCGCCAGCCGCAATCCCAATGAGCTCATCGAGAAGGAGGCCTCCTTCGCCGAGCGCGTCGCCGATCACGTCGCCCGGTTCGGCGGCTCATGGACCTTCATCATTTCGTTTCTCGTCATCATGGCCGTCTACGCGGCGATCAATATTTCACTGCGTGGCAGGGCCTGGGATCCGTATCCGTTCATCCTGCTCAATCTGTTCCTGTCCATGCTCGCCGCAATCCAGGCGCCGGTCATCATGATGAGTCAGAACCGCCAGGACACGAAGGACCGGCTGCGCGGCGAACTGGACTTCGACGTGAACCGTCGCGCCGCCTCGGACATCCAGGGCCTGGCGCGCAAGCTCAACCTGCTCGACGAGAAGATCGACGACATCGGGCAGCTGCTGCGGCAGTCGCAGCCCGGGCGGTGACTTGACCGTTGGCGGTCGGCCGCGTAGGCGCGCGCTTACCGCGGCTACCGCTGTACTGAGTTCACTTATTTTGCTGCATTTCTAAACTGTAGCCGTACCTTTTCCACCGAAGCGGGTGACGCAGATGGGCGGCATACGGCAAAGCGTGATTTCATCCCTGATGTTCGCGTGTGGCGGCTTCATCATCGTCGGTTGCGCAGCCGAAGGGCCGCGCCCCATGACCGAATTGACGCGTGCGCAGACCCTGATCGAGGCTGCGGACAAGGACGGCAACGCGCAGCGCTATGCGGCCGCGGATCTGCAGCGAGCGCACGATGAGTACGCCGATGCGACCCGTGCGGACGGCGCAGGTCATTACAACGAGGCCCGGGACTTCGCCCAGTCCGCCGAGGCGGACGCCAACCTGGCGACGGCACGCGGCGCCGCCGGCGAGGCGAAGCGCGCGGCCAATGAACTCATGCAGAGCAACGCCTCGCTGCGCGCGGAATCGAACCGGGCGGTTGAGAACTCCGTAGGTGCTCCGCCACCGCCTGCCCCGACACCCGCACCGAACTGAGGCACCGCTGGAGGACACATGAAATATACGCTGGGATTGGTCATCGCGGCCGCGGTACTCGCTGGATGTGCGACGGCTCCGCCGCGGGATAGCGCCCTGGAGGACGCCCGGGCCCAGGTTCAGACCCTTTCCATGGAGCCCCTGGCACAACAGGCGGCCGCGGATGACCTCCGGAACGCCCGCCGCTACCTGCAGGAGGGGGATGCCGCCCTTCAGCAGCATGCGCCGCCCGCGGTCGTCGATCATGATGCCTATCTCGCCAGTCGCAGTGCCGAGGCGGGCGAGGCCCGGGTCCAGGAGGCGCAGGCGAAAGCCCAGATGAGCGCCGCCCAGACCGAGCGGCAGGACATCCTGCTGCACTCGCGCGCGCGGGAGGCGGAGATTGCGCGCTCGCAGGCCGACGCCGCCCGTGAGCGGGCCGAACTTGCGCAGCAGCAGGCTGCAGCCGCTCAGCAGCAGGCGGACAGCGCGAGACTGCAGGCCGACGCGGCTCGCGAACAGCTGGCACAGACCCAACAGCAGCTGCAGGATCTGCAGGCGAAGAAAACCAACCGGGGCATGGTACTGACCCTGGGGGATGTCCTGTTCGACACGGGAAAGGCCAGTCTCAAGCCGGGAGCGTCCTCGATCCTGGATCGCGTTGCGGGCTTCCTCAACGACAATCCCATGGTGAACGTCCGGATCGAGGGTTACACGGACAGCACCGGTTCGGCGGACTTCAATCAGGTCCTGTCGCAGAACCGGGCGCAGTCCGCGGCCGCCGCTCTCGAAACCCACGGTATCGCCGCGAATCGGATCACGGCGGTGGGCAGGGGACCGGACATGCCGGTCGCCACGAACAGCACCGCCGCGGGCCGCCAGCAGAACCGACGGGTGGAGATCGTGTTTTCGGACGCCTCCGGGCAGTTCGCCCAGGCGCAACCCCAGTAGTCCCGGAGCGGCTGTCGACCCGCAGATGGCCTGCGGCCGTCCTCGCGCCGCAGCTTCACTGGCATACTAGGGGCCGTATTCCCGGAGCGGTCCACTGCCAGTGCCTACAGAGCTTGATGTCCTGTTCACTCCGCTGACGGTCGGCAGACGGGTACTGCGCAACCGGTTCGTCATGCCCGGCATGCAGCGGGGGTTCATGGAGGACGGCGCCCCGACCGCCAAGATGGTGGAGTACATGCGTCGCTGCGCGGCCGGCGGTGCCGGTCTCATCATCAGCGAATCCACTTCCCCGGACCATCCTTCGGCCTACTGGCAACCGGTCATGGGCCGGTTGGAACCGGGGACGCTCGCCGCCTGGAGGCCGGTGGTCGAGGCGGTCCGAGGTGAGGGAGCCGCATTTCTGATGCAGCTGTGGCATCCCGGCTCCATGCGCAAGGTCGCCGAGGGCCATCCGCTGGCGGGCTATCCGGCCTTGAGTCCGTCAGGCCTGATCCAGAACGGGCGGCCCCATGGGCGGGCCATGACCCGGGAAGACCTTCAGGAGCTCAAGTGTGCCTACGTGCAGGCAGCCGAGCATGCGCGCCTCCTCGGAGCCGATGGCATCGAGGTGCACTCGGCCCACGGCTATCTTCTGGATCAGTTCCTGTGGGCCGAGACCAACCAGCGCCAGGACGAGTATGGCGGCCGCTCCCTTGCCGAGCGCGCCCGCTATGCCGCGGAGATCGTCGCGGCAATCCGTGCGGCCCTCGGCCCGGACTTCGTGATCTCCTTCCGGTTCTCGCAGTTCAAGGAAGTCGATTACGGCGCCGTCGTGGCGTCGGGTCCCGAAGACCTGCAGGCCATGCTGACCCTGATGCGCGGCAGTGGCGTGGATCTCTTCAATGTCTCCTCGAGACGCTTCCACAAGGCTGAATGGCCCGCGAGCGCACATCCTGACTACACCATCGCCGAGTGGGTCAAATCGATGACCGACGCCACGGTCATGACCTGCGGCAGCGTCGGGCTGAACGTGGAGATGTTCGCCAATCTGTTCGATGACGAGGAACCCTCGGAACTGACCCTGGAACGGGACCTGCGGTACCTGGCCGAACGCGTCCGACGCGGAACGCTGGACCTTATCGGCGTCGGCCGCATGCACATCGCCAACAATGACTTCGTGCGCAAGGTGGGCGAGGGCCGCTATGGCGAACTGGTGCTGTTCAACAAGATGGTTCACCTGGTCGAGGCGATGGCGGCCTTCGAACCCGGCTTCGTCGAGGAATCGCGCAAAAGCGCCGCCGCCGACTAGTGGTGAGGGGTCGCCGGACTGCCATCGGACCAGGTTGCCAACGGCACCATGAAGATGGTCTGGGGCTCAGGTACCTCGGTATGGTCGGTATCGACGATGACGGGCGTTCCAGGCAGGTCCGCGCCCCAGCTCGCGCCCTGCGTCTTCGGCAGATGGAACATGAGGTGCGAGTGCCACGGGCCGGCCTCATCCGAAAGATAGCCCCGTTTCGACATCATGTACGACATGGCCCCGATCTCCGGAGTCACCAGTTCCTTGCGGGCCACGGCCGCCTTGATCCGTTCGAGCAGCTGCGCCTTGCTCACGCCCATCAGGACGAGCCGGGTGCGGAACAGGGTGTAGGGCAATACGGAACGGGAGGCTGCGGCGTTGTAGCAGACAGGTCCCCTTTGTTTCGGATTCCAGAATTCCGGATTGTCGAAAGGATCCATCCAGGCTCTTTCGACCAGGCAGGTGAAGCCGTCGTCGCCCTGAACGGCCGTCTCATAGCCCCGTCGGTTCAGTACCAGCACCGTCGCATCGGCGGATACGGACGCCGGCGCCGCGCTGCGCGCGAGTGCAATCTCGGCGTCGCGGTCGGCCATCAGGTACTGATCGAGCGGCGCCATCTGTGCATAGGCCCCCGGCGCGGGGACGCCGGCCGCCAGCGAGGCAGTGTAAGCCGCGAGCAAGAGAAGTCGACAGATCGGTCTGGCCATAGACATAAAAAGCTCTCCCTTCGTATGGATATGACGAACGAGCGGATACCGAATCGACGCGACGCGGTTCTGACGCGCTGCGGCACGATGAATCGGCGCTATCATGAACGCGTGCGCTAGCGCTTCAGCCTGGCCCTGGCACGGCCATCGCAGCCGCCTGTAGCATACGGGTCCGGGAGTGGAGGGGGTCAGGGGGCATGTCAATCCGATTCGGCGCGGCCTTGCTGGTGGCGGTCGCTCTGGCAGCAGTGGGACAGCGCGCGCTTGCGCACCATTCCGTTGCCGGAGAATTCGACGTTCGCAAGATCGTCAGACTCAATGGCGTCGTCTCCGATGTGGAGTGGGCGAATCCGCACATCTACATTCATCTGGACGTGAGGGAGCCGAACGGCGCCGCCACCACCTGGCGCCTGGAGAGCGTGCCCGTTGCCATGATGCGCAAGGCCGGACTCAGCAAGGTGCTGCTGCTGGGCAACGGCCAGACGGCCATGGTGGACGCCTATCTGGCGCGAGATGGAACACCGCACCTGGGGTACCTGGTCGAAATCACCTATGCCGATGGGCACCACTACCAGTTCGCGTCGGACAAGTAGCGCGCCGCTGCCTGTGAGGACCGTCCAATGAATACCCGTTCCTTTCTGGTGAATTTCGGCGCGGTGCTGGCGGTCGGCGCGGTATCCATCCTGTTCGCGCAGAAGCTGCCCCAGACCCCCGATGGCCACCCGGACCTCAATGGCACCTGGGACAACGGCTCGGGCATCGACTTCATCAAGCCCCAGCATCTGGCCGATGGCTCGGTGTGCGTCTCAGGCTGCGATGCACCACCCGTGGCCGTGCAGACCAGCGCCAGCGCGCCGCGTCCGGCGGCGGCCCGGCCGCCGCGCAATTTCCCGAAATACCGCCCCGAGTACCTGGCGAAGGTGGCGCAGCTGGAAAAGAACCAGCTGCAGGCCGATCCGGTGCTGCATTGCCGGTCGCCCGGGCTGCCCAGGATCGGCCCCCCGGACAAGATCGTGCAGCAAGCCAAGCAGATCGTGTTTCTCTACGACGATGTTTCCGGGGATTTCTTCCGCATCATTCCCATGGATGGCCGGCCGCATCGCCAGGATGTGGATCCCAGCACCCTGGGGGATTCGATCGGTCACTGGGAGGGCGACACGCTGGTGGTGGAGGCGAACCAGTTCAACGACGAGAGCTGGCTTACGGACAATGGCGCCTTCCATTCCGATCAGCTCACGGTCACCGAACGCCTGCGCCGGGTGGGCGACATCCTGGAGTACGAGGCCGTTGCGACGGATCCCAAGGTACTGACGGAACCCTGGAAGGTCACCCGCAAGGCCAAGCTGACCGACGTCGATCTGGTCGAAGCAACTCCCTGCATCGACAAGGATCTCAACCACGTCATCGACGGGACCCACCACGACAATCCGCGCTGACGGGCGCTGCTCAGTCCACGGGCAACTCCGCATCCGCAACGCCTTTGTCGGTGCCGTTGCCTGCCAGCTGCTGCTCGATGGCCAGCTGGGCCAGCGCATTGTGGGTCATGATCGCGATGCAGCGGTCCAGGATCTTGAGTTCCTGCGCGTCGATGCCGGCCACGATGGCGGCATTGCGTTGACGCGCCAGGCGCCGCAGAGGACTGTAGACGGTCCGGCCCAGCCGTGTTGCGCTGATCCGCACGCCCGGACCGCCGGTCCGGTTGGCGCGATGCAGCAGTCCGGCGGCGACGAGCTTCTTCACGGTGCGGCTGACCTGGGCGACGCCCCGATGCAGTACCGCCGAGAGTTCATTGATGGACAACTGCGGTGTCTCGCAGACCAGCCCGAACACACGCCATTCGAAATCGGACAGGCCACTGGCGCGGGGAAATGCGCGTGATGCGCTGCGATAGATGAAGTCCACGAGCCGCAGCAGGCGCAGCGTGGTCAGTTCGCGCATCAGCGAACCATCCTCATCATCGCGGCGCGTCAGTCCCTGTACGGGCTCCACCTTGTGCGGTGGCTGCTCCAGATCCGGCAATTTGCTCAATGAAACTCCGGCAAATCCTTGAGGCAAGGCAATTGATCGGATCGCCTATTCTCAAACAAATGGTAACAGAGCGAACTCAGGTGTTACTAACTAATTTGACTTTGACAAAAAGTGACGCCAAGCTGCGGCGGTGGGACGCGAGCTGGGGGAGCGGGGGAGAGGGCGCAAAAGACGCCGGTCCTCGCGGGGGACGAATAGGCACGAAGTGCCGCTAACTTGGGGGGCTCTGCATGAACCATGGAATGTGGGCGAACCTGATTCTGGTTACGCCGCGTGCGCTGGCGCGTGGGCTGTGCTCGTTCATCGTCATCGTTGGAATCTCGGGCGGCTGCGCCGTCGCCGTTGCTCAGGACGCCGGAACTCAGGCCGGGTCATCCTCGTCTGATAACGGCGGCAAGAATGAGCCGCTCTCCGAAGTGGTCGTGACCGGTTCGCGCGTCGCGCGTTCGACCTTCACGACCCCGAACCCGGTGACGGTTCTGGATTCCACGGATATCCAGAATCTGGGTCTCACCAACGTGGGCGAAGTGCTCGGTGAACTGCCCCAGAACTCCAACTTCTTCGCCGCCAACAACGTAGGTCTCGGCAACTTCAACGTCGGGGCCCAGCTGGCGAACCTGAGAGGCCTGAATCCGTTCTTCGGGACCCGGACGCTGACCCTGGTGGACACCGAACGGGTCGTACCGACGGCCACCGGCGGTGGCGTGGACATCACGCTGATTCCCTCGATGCTGGTGCAGAGGACGGAGGTCGTCACCGGCGGTGCCTCGGCTGTCTACGGCTCCGATGCCGTGGCCGGTGTCGTCAACATCATCCTCGACAAGAAGTTCGATGGCTTCAAGTTCCAGGCCGATTACGGCCAGACGTCGCACCACGACGGTGGCGATCCCCATTTTTCCCTGGGATACGGCAAGGACCTCTTCGACGGTCGCGTGCACGTGCTCTTCGGCGCCGAGTACGAGAACTCCGAGGACATCGGCATCTGTTCGCAGGTGCGCGACTGGTGCAAGTCGCAGGAGGGCATGTACACCAATACGGGCTACCTGACCAATGGCCAGCCCCATTACATCATCGGGCCCAATGCGACACTCGCGAACCAGAGCCTCACGGGGGTGCTGACGCCCTGCAGCGTGCCTGCACCGGTGTGCATTCCCATCGGGCCGCAATACAATTTCAATACGGCAGGCACTGCGGCCACGCCGTTCTCTCCCGGCGCCTACGCTGACGGGGCCGGGGTCTTCGGCTTCAGCGAGGGTGCCGGCGTCACCGGCGTCGGTGCCTACGACGGCACGACACTGAAGCCGTCAGTGAAGCGCTGGACGACGCTGGGCGACGTTGATTTCAAGATCAATGACAGTCTTTCGACATTCTTCCAGGTTTCCTATGCGCGCAGCTTCGCGGTGAATCCGGTGGCCAATGGTGCCATCGGACCCCTTGCACTGGAGGTGGCGCCGGGAACATTCGTGGGCCTCAGCAGCCAGATTGAGCCCGGCAATGCATACCTGCCCGCCCAGTTCCAGCCCGGCGGCGCCAACGCACTGCCGGCCAATGGCGCGCTGCTGGGCTTTAACATGAATGCCATCGATCCGGCCCGCAACCAGACCAACAACGACACAGTGCGCATCACGGGAGGCCTGAAGGGCCAGATCGGCAGCAGCAGCTGGACCTATGACGCGTACTTCGAGTACGGGGTGAACAACAACAACCAGGCGCTGCACAACAACGTCGTCGGCACCTTCCTGCAGTTCGCCCTGGACGCGGTGCCCACGAATCCGGCGCTGCCCGTGAGCGCCAGCAATCCGGTCGTGTGTCGCGCCACCGACAAGACCTACTACCCGACCGCCTACAACGCCGCCGCCGCCGGGTGCGTGCCGATCGACCTGTTCGGCGCCAACAATGCAAGTCCTGCGGCGTTGGCGTACGCATTCCGCACGCTGGTGGAATATTCGACGCTGAAGCAGGAGGTGATCTCCGGCAATATCGGCGGTGATCTGTTCAGCGGCATCGGCGCCGGCCCGTTCAAGGCGTCTTTCGGCGCCGAAGCGCGTCGTGACACCGCCGATGTCACGCACGACCTCGCCGACCAGCCGTTCTATGACGAGTACTTCCTGAGCTACGGTCTGGACTATGCGGGCAAGATCGGCGTGGTGGAGGGCTACGGCGAGGTCAACGCGCCGTTGCTGAAGGATCTTCCGCTCGCGAAGAACCTTGAAGTCGACATGGCAATCCGCGAGACCGACAACAAGAATACGGATGAAACCTCTACCTCGGCGACCGATGGCGACACGGTCACCCACAACATCGCCAGCTGGAAGTTCAGCACGATCTGGGATCTGACCGATTGGTTCAGGATCCGCGGCACCCGTTCACGCGACGTGCGCGCGGCCGGATTCCGCGAATTGTATGAATCCTACGCGGTGACGGCCGGCGGGCCCTTCGGGACGGTCAATAATCCCGCCTACAACCCGGCGCTGCCGGCGACGAATCCGAACAGCAAAGTAGCGACCGAGGTCATCACGGCCCTGACCGGCGGCAACATCAACCTGGAGCCGGAAAAGGCCGATACCACTACCCTCGGATTCGTGATTGCACCGAAGGATGGGCCGCTGCAGCGGTTCCAGTTCTCGGCTGACTGGTATCGGATCATCCTGCACGATCCGATCACCGGACCGCCGTTCGGCCTGGGCGTACAGAACATCGTGAATCTGTGCTATCAGGGCCAGGCCGCATTCTGCAACCGTGTCACCTTCGGAACGCCGGGCGATTTCAGCACCATTGAGACGGTGAACAATACCGCCGCCAATCTCGGCAGCTTCGAGACGCGGGGCGTGGATTTCGAGAGCAGCTACCGTCTGCCACTGCAGGAAGTCAGCAGCAGCCTCAATGGCAGCCTGAATTTCCGGCTGCTCACTTCGTTGCTGTACAACATGACCATCGATGATGGTCTGGGGTCCGGCCCGGTGGACTATGCCGGCCAGAGCGGTCCGACGGCGGCCTTCGGCGGCTTCAATACCTCGCCGCGCTGGCAGTCGAATTTCTTCGTGACCTACAGCACCGGCCCGTTGACGCTGACCGCCCAGGCCCGCTACATCGGCCGCGGGACCTTCGAGACGCTCAGCGCCTTCGGCGGCGTGGCCGTGGCCCCGGGAGATCCCGGGTACGCGACCAGCAACCCGAACAGCATCAACAACAATTCGGTGGCGTCGGCCGTGTACCTGAACCTGTCGGGATCCTTCGACTTCACGCCGAACGTGTCGATGTTCGTCTCGATCAACAATGCCCTGAACAGGGATCCGCCGGTTGCACCGGGTGGCAACGGTTATCCCACGAACCCCGTGTATTTCGATACCTACGGTATGTTCTGGAGGGTCGGGGTCCGCGCCAAGTTCTGATAATCCGCGACCGGGGCGGGCCCGCCTGCGCAGGCGAGCCCGCTACCCGCCCCGCGATCCGGCCTCTGCGCCCAGTCCGCTCCCGGCAGCTTCCAGCTGCTGTTCCTTCGCGACCTGCCCGAGTGCATTGTGGGTCATGATCGCGATGCAGCGGTTCAATACCTTGAGTTCGTGGGCATCGATGCCGGCAAGGATGGCGGCATTGCGCTGTCGCGCCAGGCGGCGCACGGGACTGTAGACCGTACGACCGAGCCGCGAAGCGGTGATCAGGACGCCCGGACCGCCTGCCCGGTTGGCACGATGAAGCAGGCCTGCCGCCACCAGTTTCTTCACCGTGCGGCTGACCTGCCCGACACCCCTGTGGAGCACCGCCGACAGTTCGTTGATGGACAGTCGCGGCATTTCACATACCAGCGCGAGCACCCGCCATTCGAAGTCGGACAGGCCGCTGACCCGTGGAAAGGCGCGCGAGGCGCTGCGGTAGATGAAATCCACCAGGCGCAAGAGCCGCAGCGTGGTGAGTTCGCGCATGAGCGAACCACCCTGACTATTGCGAAGCAGCAAGTGCCGCGCAGCTTCCGTTTGCTGTGGGGCACTGCTCTTGATGGTCGCAATTTGCTTCATGCAATCACGCCGAGTGCCATATCGAACGCCTCCGTGACGTGGCGGTACTCAATGATAACAGATGGTTATGAGTTGATAGACCAACACGTGGCGTGTCGCAAACAAACCTATTTGACTTGAGCAAAAAGTCTCGCCAAGCTGCGGCGGTGAGTTCCAGCGCGTGGGGAGCGGGATTCAGGTGCAGAAGACACCGGATGCCGCATCGGACAAGGAACGGTGTGCCAGCAACTTGGGGGTCTGCATGAAGCTTGAACTGCGGTCGGAGCGAAGGCTGGGGGCAGTGCGTGGGCTGTTCGCCTGGATGGCCGTTTTGGCGCTTGCGAGCGGCTGCGCTGTCGCTTTCGCTCAGGATGCCGGTACCCCCTCGGCGTCGTCTGCTTCATCCCCGGATACCTCCGGCAAGAGCGAGCCGCTCTCGGAAGTGGTCGTCACCGGTTCGCGCGTCGCCCGTTCGACCTTCACCACACCGAATCCGGTGACGGTCCTGGACCAGAGCGATATCCAGAATCTGGGCCTCACCAATGTGGGCGAAGTCCTCGGTGAGCTGCCCCAGAATTCCAACTTCTTCGCCGCCAACAACGTCGGCCTCGGCAATTTCAACGTAGGAGCGCAGCTGGCCAACCTTCGGGGCCTTAATCCGTTCTTCGGGACCCGTACCCTGACCCTGGTGGATACCGAACGGGTGGTGCCGACGGCCACCGGCGGTGGGGTGGACATCACGCTGATTCCATCGATGCTCGTGGCGCGCACCGAGGTGGTCACGGGGGGTGCATCCGCGGTCTATGGCTCCGATGCCGTCGCCGGTGTCGTCAACATCATCCTGGACAAGAAGCTCGATGGGCTGAAGTTCCAGGCGGACTACGGGCAGACGTCGCATCACGACGGTGGTGATCCGCACGTGTCGGTCGGGTTTGGTCACGACCTGTTCGACGGGCGCGCCCATTTCATCGTCGGTGCGGAATACGAGAATTCCGAAGATATCGGGATCTGCGACCAGGTGCGCGACTGGTGCAAGAACGCTCCAGCCGTATTCACGAATTCCGGATACGGCACCAATGGCCTGCCGCACTACATCATCGGACCCAATGCGACGGTCACCAACCAGAGTACGACGGGTGTCGTCGTCCCCTGTCAGGCGCCCGTGCCGGGAGTGTGCGTCCCGACCGGCCCGATCTATAACCTGAATGCCGCGGGCACCGCGGGGACGCCGTTCGATGCGGGCACCTACGTGGATGCCGCGGGGTACGGCGGATACTCACAGGGAGCCGCAGCGGAAGGTATCGGCGCCTACGATGCCACCACGCTAAAGCCCGCGGTCAAGCGCTGGACCAGCCTCGCGAACCTGGATTTCAAGATCAACGACAATCTGTCCACGTTCCTGGAGGCTTCCTACGCGCGCAGCTTCGCAGTGAATCCGGTGGCGAACGGCGCCATCGGTCCCATCGCCCTGGAAGTGGCCAACGGCGTCTATGTGCCGGTCAACAGCCAGATCCAGGCCGGTAATCCCTATCTGCCGGCCCAGTTCCAGCCGGGCGGCGCGAATGCGCTGGGGCCCGGCGGGGCACTGCTGGGCTTCGACATCAATGACCTGTATCCCGCCCGCAACCAGACCAACAACGACACCGTGCGTGTGACCGGCGGAGTGAAGGGACAGATTGGCTCGACCAGCTGGACCTACGACGGGTACTTCGAGTACGGGGTGAACAATAACAATCAGGCACTCGAACACAACGTCGTCAGCGACCTGCTGCAGTTCGCCCTGGATGCCGTGCCGGAAAATCCGGCACTTCCGGTCAGCAGCACGAACCCCGTGGTCTGCCGTGCGAATGATGCCGCCTATTACCCCGCTGCCTATAGCGCGGCGGCAGCGGGTTGCGTTCCGCTGAACCTGTTTGGGGCAAACAATGCCAGTCCGGCGGCGCTGGCCTACGCCTTTCGCACGCTCGTGGAGTATTCGACTCTCAAGGAGGAGGTGGTTTCGGGCAACGTGGGAGGCGATCTGTTCAGCGGGGTGGGCGCGGGACCGTGGAAGGCCTCGTTCGGTCTGGAGCAGCGCCGCGACACGGCGGACGTGACCCATGATCTCGCGGACCAGCCGTTCTACGATGAGTACTTTCTGAGCTACGGACTCGACTATGCCGGCAAGATCTCGGTGTACGAGGGTTACGGAGAGGTCAATGCACCGGTGCTCAAGGACCTGCCCCTGGCCAAGAGCCTTGAGTTCGATGCTGCGATCCGCGAGACCGACAACAGAAACACCAACGAGACCGCGGCAGCGTCGACTGACGGCGAAACGGTTACCCATAACATCGACAGCTGGAAATTCAGTTCGATCTGGGACCTGAACGACTGGTTCCGGATCCGCGGCACCCGTTCGCGGGACGTTCGGGCCGCGGGCTTCCGCGAGTTGTATGAGGCCTACGCCGTGACGGCGGGCGGAGCGTTCGGCTCGATCACCAATCCTGTCACCGGCATTTCGCAGGTCGTGACGGCGCTGACCGGTGGCAACATCAACCTCGAGCCCGAAAAGGCCGACACCACGACCCTCGGCTTCGTGATCGCACCCAAGGATGGACCCCTCGAGCGGTTCCAGTTCTCGGCCGACTGGTACCGGATCGTCCTTCATGATCCGATCACAGGTCCACCGTTCGGGTTGGGCATCCAGAACATCGTGAACCTGTGCTATCAGGGGCAGGCTGCCTTCTGTGACCGAATCACGTTCGGCACGCCGGGAGACTTCAGCACCATTCAAACCATCAATAACACCGCGGCCAACCTGGGCAGCTTCGAGACGCGTGGGGTGGACTTTGAAAGCAGCTACCGTCTGCCGCTGCCCGAGCTCAGCAACAGCCTCAGCGGCAGCCTGAATTTCCGCCTGCTGACTTCGCTGCTCTATAACATGACCGTCGACGACGGTCTTGGCTCCGGCGCGGTGGACTATGCGGGACAGACGGGGCCGACGGCGGCGTTCGGCGGATTCAATACCTCGCCACGCTGGCAGTCGAATTTCTTCGTCACCTACGCCACCGGGCCGTTCACGGCGACGGCACAGCTGCGTTGGATCGGTCGGGGCACGTACGAGACACTCAGTGCCTACGGCGGCGTCGCCGTCGGACCGGGCGATGCGGGTTATTCGACCACCAACCCGAACAGCATCAGCAACAACACGGTGGCTTCCGCGACGTATCTGAACCTGTCCGGATCCTACGACCTGACGCAGAACATCTCGCTGTTCGCGTCCATCAACAATGCCCTCAACAAGAATCCGCCGGTCGCGCCGGGCGGCAATGGCTATCCGACCAATCCGGTGTATTTCGATACGTATGGACTGTTCTGGAGAGTGGGCTTCCGCGCGAAGTTCTGAGCGGTGGTCGCACAGGGCAGGCTCGCCATGATCCGGCGGGAAAAACTGGTGCTGGTGCAGACGGCACAGCCCCGCCGGCCGCTGGGGCCCGAAGACCATATCCGCATCGATTGGGGCGCGGAGTTCGCTGCGAGCTACCAGGCGGCCTTTCCGGAGCAGCCCAATGCGGTGATGTCGATCAGCCACGGTCCGCTGGCGCTGGACTATATCCTGGCGGCCGGCGGCAGCGGCTATTTCCGCGAAGGGTTCGTCAGGTCCCATGTGCGGGATGGCAGGTTGTCCCTGGTCAAGGACAGCCCGGAGTTTGGTTACTCGGCGTATGCCGTGCATTCCACCAAGGTCGATCAGGAACTCATGACGCGGGTCCGCGGAGGGCTGCGCGCCGCCGCTAACTAAGCTTGCGACGGCACTCTAGGCCTTACGCGGGAGCCGTGTTCATTGTGCCCAGGCCATACCGTCGGGCTGGTTGGTCGCGATCTGGCCGTTGACCTGCAGCGTATGCAGGTCAACGACCGCAACCTTGCCGCCCTGGGTGACTGCAACGAACGCACGGTTGCCCGAGGGGTCCATCAGAATGCCGGCGGCTCCGCCGCCCAGCGCAAAAGACTTCGTGACGCGATGGGATGCGGCATCCAGCACGATGAGATTGGTACCCTCCGCGCGCGGCGCCGGCCCGAACGCCCCCAGAGCGCTGACCAGGACATAGCGCCCATCGAGGCTGAACTTGAGGCGGTTCGCGTTCTGGACCGGGACCGGAAAGGTTTCCACGGCCTTCATGCCCGCCACGTCGATCACCGTAATGGTTCCGTCCTGGGCATTCGCGGCCCAGATCTGCCGACCATCCGGCGAAAGGTCGAATCCTTCCGAGCCGCGGCCGGAGGGGACATTCGTCACTTCCCACACCTGGCGCGGCGGTCCGGGGGGCGCTCTGGGGCCGCTGGCGCCCGGCGGCGGCGGCGCGCCCGGAGGAGGCCCGAAAGTGCGCATCTGCCCGCGGATGATGCTGATGGTGCCCGAGGACACATTGGACGTGTAAATGTGCTCCAGATCCCGGGAGACGATGACCATGTGAGTGCGGTCCTGGCCCGTCCCCAGGACCCAATCGACCCTGGCTGTCACCGGATCGTAGCGGCCGATCACCTTGTTGGTTTCGGCGGTGAAATACAGTTTGCCGCCCTGGAAATCCAGGCCATGCGCGGAATGCAGGGCGCCGAGGTCTATCGGCGGCAGGGCCCGGCGCGCGGTCAGATCGACGACTGAAATGATATTGAAGTTGCTGCCTTCACCCCCGTAATTGGAGATGTAGGCACGGGTGCCGTCGGCTGAGGCCGCCACCTCGTGAGGATCGGCTCCGGAGGGGACACGGGCGATGACCTTGAGAGAGGCGGGATCGATGATGGCGAGGGTATCGGAGCCCTTTTCCAGCACCAGCAGCGCAGCGGCCGATGCGGCGGAAGTGGTCAGCAATGCCGCGAGCCCCGCCGCCACGGTGGCGAGGATCCGTCTCAGCCTCAACCTGATGCGCATGGAGCTCCTCACTTTCAGCGGGCCGCCCTGGCGAGCATCAGATGATAGGAGCGACGTTCGCCGATCTTCTGGAAGCCGCAGGACTTGTACAGGGCGATCGCGGGATTCAGGGGGTGCACCGTGAGCGAAACCTGAAGGTGCCCATGCTCCCAGGCCTGCTGCAGAGTGCGTTTCAACAGGGCCTTGCCGAAGCCCCGGTGGCGGTATTCAGCTTCCAGAGCGATGCCCAGCTGGGGCGTGACGGCATCCACTGAGGCGAGACCGACGCCCTCGGGAAGGACGCGCATCCAGCAGGCACCTGCGTCCGTACCCCCGACCACCGCGACCAGTCCGAGATCCGTGGACCTCCCCCAGTTCTCGGCGTAGATCCGTGTCTGCGGTGCGCCCACGACCGTCAGTGGCCGCAATCCGGCCGGCGGCGGTTCCCACAGCGCCAACCGCAGCCAGTGCCAGAGCCGGTCCTGGTCGGCGGCAACGAGCATGCGGAAGGAGGGCACCCTGGCCGTCGGTTGCACCAGTCCCGTGGCCCAGTCCGATCCGGGTATTTTCGGTCGCGCTGGCCGCTCTGCGGGGTCCGGCCATGGACCTTTGATAATTTCGCTCATCGAAGCATTAAGCTACCGTCGGGCGGGTCATGGCAAATCACGAAGCACAAGGGTGCTGCGCCGCAGCGGCGAGCGAGAATCCGCCGCGCCGGGCCTCAAGGGATGGGGAAGGGGGGGATTGAAGATGCGAATGATTGGAGCGGTGCGGTTCGTGCTCGCCTGCGTCCTGTGGATTACGGCTTTCCTCGGCACGACGGCTCCGGCCGCCACCGCGCCGGGCGCCGCACCGAGAATGGGTCCGCCGCGGACATTCGTGCAGATCAA